>Ga0182018_10004846_pt1 | contig 11121 bp, 15 predicted proteins | sample 812P2MmetaG_FD_120490 | JGI IMG/M metagenome (GOLD analysis project Ga0182018, IMG submission 120490) | Permafrost microbial communities from Stordalen Mire, Sweden - 812P2M metaG | ecosystem: Environmental > Terrestrial > Soil > Wetlands > Permafrost | place: Sweden: Stordalen | collected...
AGCCGTGGTCGCGCCAGCGCTCGACCTCGTCATCGCGGGCTCGTCGTGCGGGCATCGCGGCACAGTACACGTTGGCGTTGCGAGCTTTCGACGTGGCCAAAGCTCCGGCCCGGCGTTACCCCGCTGGCGCGGGGCCGACACAGTCATGAACCGAGATGCCGCCAGTGAACGCCGTCGGTCGTCCTCCACAGACCCGCTCCCACCTCGCACACCCACCCGTGGTGGGCATCGACGAAGACGATGTTCCCGCTTCCCCCACCGACGAGGCCGGCCCGGGCCAGGCCCGACACCCGCGACCAGGCGTGACCTCCATCCGTCGTCTGGAACACGCCGAAATGGTCCGGGAACAGCCACGCCGCATCGGGCGTGAGCACGGCCAGGTTCTCGTGCCCGAGGGAGTCGGGAGACACGTACCCACCGACAGGGAGGCCGCCGGCGGCGGGGAGCGAGACGTTCCCGCTCAGCACCGGGGCGTTGGCGGCAGCGGTGAGCGTCCAGTGCTGTCCGCCGTCGCTCGAGCGGTAGAGGGCCTTGGCCTGGGACCCGCTGGTCGGCTGTGACGCGCACACCATCCAGAGGTCGTCGGTCCCCGAGGCCGCGATCTCCTGACCGAAGTCGAAGTATCGAGGACAGGGATCGGGGCGTTGCTGCCACGACTGTCCTCCATCCGAGGTGTACCCGAGCTGTCCCACTGTGATCCCACTCGGCGTCCGTCCCGGCGCGAACGAGAGCACGTAGGCACGGGCGGGCGTGATCCGGGCCAGCTCGAGGTCCTGATCGGCGATGGAGATCCCGGGCTCCTCCGAGACCGGTGGGGAAGCCGTCGTGGGCGTCCAGGTGAGACCGTCGTCCATCGAGACGTCCACGGTGACCGGATAGGCGTCGGCCAGGGGCAGGGAGCTGATCGGGCGCGTGCCCACGACGGCCCAGACGTCGGCGCCGATGGCGCTCACGTCGGACACCACCGGGCCCACCGGCGCCTGCACCCAGGTGCGGCCGCCGTCGGACGTGACCCAGAGGGGAACGGTTCCCTGGGCCGACGGTGTCCCACCCCAGAGGTAGCCGTGGGTGGCGTCGGCGAACTCGAGCTGGGCGGGGAGGTCGGCCGGCAGTGAGTCGTTCACCACCCTCCATGTCTGGCCGGCGTCGTCGGTGGCGGCCAGCACGGTGGACGCTCCGTGGAAGGCGAGGCCGAAACCGCGTGTGTCGCTGATGAAGACGACATTGGCCAGATTGACCAAGGGGACAGGCGTCCCCACGGCCAGGGGGCCGACGTGCGTGTCGAAGGCGGCGGTCGTCTGTCCCGCCGGCTGGGACCGGGGGGCACTCAGCCCGATCACCAGGCCCAGCGCCAGGGTGCCGACACCGACGACGGCGACGCCCGACACGATCCGCTGGCGCCGCAGTCGCGCCGCCCGGGAGAGCACGGCGCGAAACGTCCGCGCCGTGGGCGCCAGAGGCGACGGATCATCCAGATGCTCGAACATGGTCTCCTCCTTGGGGACGCCCGGCGTCCAGGTGATGGCGCAAGGCGGCCAGACCCCGCGAGGCATGGGACTTCACGGCACCGGCCGAGATGCCCAATGCCGCCGCCACGTCGCTTTCGGACCAGTCCGCCAGGTAGCGCAACACCACGACCTCGCGTTGTCGTCGCGGAAGCCGTCGCAGGGCGCGGGCCAGGTCGATCCGCTCGGTCAGGTGGATGTCGACAAGGGCCAACGGTTCGTTCACCAGATTGGACAGACGCCGGCGACGCCGGTGCCGGTCGATGGAGAGGTTGGTGGCAACGGTCACGACCCATCCTTCGGGCTTCTCCCGCAGACGGGCCCAGCGGAGGTGGGCACGGGCCAGGGCCTCCTGGGCCACGTCCTCGGCGTCGCCCCTGTCCCCGAGGACGCGGAACGACACCCGGTAGGCCAGGCGGTAGAGGTCGGGGAACGCCTCTTCGAATCGCACCCCTTGGCCCACGGCGCCGCCCCTCTCCACCCAGCTCTGCGGGTCTACCAGGTCCCACGTCCGTGAGCCGGGGACGGTTGGCAGGGGAGGGGTGTCAGGCACCGGTCGGCGGAGCCAGGGCCTCGAATTCGGAACCGACGGTCCTGATGATCTCGGCCGCCGGCTCGTCTCGGGCCCTGCGGAATCCCTGGCCGGCCCAGAGGTTGACGGCGTGGGGGTCGTGACGGGCGACGGCTTCCCGGCGCAGTGCCCTGGTGGCGTTGTTGATCTGGGGATAGGCGGACGGCGCGTCCGGGTGCGCCCGCATGAAGTCGTTGACGAGGCCGCGGGCCCGTCGACCGCTGAAGGCGCGGGTGATCGCCGTGGTGGTGAAGGCCGGATCGGTGAGCGCCGACTTGTGCACCCCGGAGGCACCGCTCTCCGGGCAACGCAGCAGGGCAGTCCCCAGCTGGGCGGCACAGGCCCCGGCGCCGAAGGCGGCGGCCACGTCGGCACCGGTCATCAATCCGCCGGCGGCGATCACCGGCACCTGCACCTCACGGCGGATGGCCGCCACCAGCGCCAGCAATTCCCAGCCGTCGTCCAGGGCCACGTCGTCGCTGAACGTGCCCTGATGGCCGCCGGCTTCTCTCCCCTGGGCGGCCACGGCGTCCACGCCGGCGGCAGCGGCCACCGACGCCTCGTCCGGCGTCGTCACCGTGACCACCACCCTCGAGCCGACGTCCTGGAGCTGACGCACGATCTGCGGCGCCGGGCACCCGAACGTGAAGCTCACGATCGGCACCGGGTGGCGGGTCAAGAACTCGACCTTGGCCTGCCATCCGTCGTCGTCCCACGAGGGAACGACCTCGACCCCGAAAGCCTCGGCGTCGGTCTGCAGACTTCTCAGGTAGGCGTCGACGGCCTCCTGGTCGACATCCGGGCTCTGAGGAACGAAGACGTTCATCCCGAAGGGCCCACGCGTCGACTCCCGGAGCTCCAGGATCTGACGTTCCATCACCTCGACGTCCAGGTACCCGGCGGCCAGAAAGCCCAGACCACCGGCATTGCTCACGGCGGCGGCGAGTGCCGGCGTCGAGGGGCCGCCGGCCATGGGTGCGCCCACGAGCGGCCAGCGCAGAGAAAGCCCGAGGAGCTCTGTCGTCGGCATCGACCGGAACGTAGCGGTGGGAGCGGAACCCGGTCGAGGCCGGGCCCCGGATCAGGATTTGTGACGGCGGAGAGCGGGTAGGGCAAGAGCACTGCCGTCATCCAGACGGAAAGGCGAAAGGAGGTATGGCAGATGCCCCAACCCCACCGCCCAGAACTCTCGGAATCGGTCACCGCCGACCTGGTCGGGGCCCCTCGGCGAACGCCACGCACCTTTAGACCCGGTCGGACCTGTGCGGCGGCCGGATGCCTGACGCGGTTGTCGATCTACAACGGCGCCAAGCATTGCGCAGCCCACAATCCGAAGCATCTCCGGATGGCGGCCACCGGCGCGCCCACGGACACGATGATCGGTCCCGATGCCTCGGCCGCGTAGGTCACGGGTCGAGTGAACCGTAGAGGTCGCCCATTGTCTCGACCCGCTCGAGAACGTCCCCGGGCGTGAAACCGAGGAGTGATGCGCCGCCGTCGGCCGTCTCTATCACCTCGTCCCACGTGACCGGTGTCGAGACTGACGGACCGTCGATCGCCCGCAGCGAGTAGGGCGACACCGTCGTCTTGGCCGTGTTGTTCTGACTCCAGTCGATGAGGACTCTTCCTTCCCGCAAGGGCTTGGCCATCCGGGACACGACGAGATCCTCGTCGTCCTTCTCGAGCTCCCGGGCGAGGTCGTGGGCGTACGTGTTCGTCCGCTCCGCCGGCCAATGCTTGGTGGCCACGGTGGCGTAGAGCTGAAGTCCTTTGGAGCCGCTCGTCTTCGGCAGAAGGGCGATCTGATCGTCCTCGGCCCGCTCCCGCAGGCGTAAGGCGACCTGGCAGCATTCGGCCAGCGCGGCCGGCGGGCCGGGGTCGAGGTCGAAGACCAGGAGGTCAGGGGCGAGCGGCTGATTCTTCTCTCCGACCTGCCACATGGGTGTGTGGAATTCGACCGACGCCAGGTTGACCAACCAGATCAACGTGGCCAGGTCGTCGACGAGGACGAACTCGGTCGTGTCCCGGCCACTGTCCTGCTCCAGCTGTTTCCCCCAGCGGTCCGCCCCCTTCCGGGGAAGGGTCAGGGTCTTGATCCACTCCGGTGCGTGCCGGGGGGCGTTCTTCTCGATGAAACCCTTGGCATCGATCCCGTTGGGGAAGCGCTTCACCGTGACCGGTCGATGCGCCAGATGCGACAGCATCACCGGCGCGATCCGGGCGTAGTAGTCGAGCATGTCGCGCTTGGTGAAGCCCGAGGGAAAGAGGGGCTTCTCCAGGTTGGAGAGCTGGAGCTCGCGTTCCCCGACGATCACCGTCACCCGTGCCGACTCAGGACTCACGGCGCACCTCGCCAGGGTCCTTGTCGATCCGGATGCCGCGCCACGACGGGTGGCGCATCCTGCCATCGGTGGTCCACTCACCGAAGCTCACTTCACCTACCAGCTTCGGTGTGACCCAGGTAGCCACGTTGCGGTACTGACGGGGTACGTCGGTGGCGAACGGATTCTCGTCGGATCGGAGTGCCTCGAGGGTGCCCGCCAGGTCGTCGAGGGCATCGTCGGTGAAGCCGGTTCCGACCTGGCCGACGTACTCGAGGCCCTTCTCGGAGGGGATCCCGAGCAGGAGCGAGCCGAAGCGGCCCTGACGATGCCCCTCGCCCGGAGTCCAGCCGCCGATGACGACCTCCTGCGTGAGAACGTTCTTCACCTTCGTCCACGTCGGGGACCGCTTCCCCGGAAGGTAGGGCGAGTCGAGCCGTTTGGCCATGATCCCTTCGAGACCCTGCTCTCTGCTCGCTTGCAGGATGTCGGAACCGGGACCCTCGAAACGTGGACTCACTGTCCACGATCCTCCGTCGCTCTTGTCGAGCCCGAGAGCCTCGAGACGACGCCGCCGCTCGATGTAAGGCTGGTCGATGAGGGATTGACCATCGAAATACAGAAGGTCGAAGATCACGTAGACCACGGGCTGCTCCGCCGCCAACCGTTTTGCCTTGGTGGCGTCGGCGGCATGGATGCGGGGCTGCAGCCTCTGGAACCGGGGACGACCACCCTCATCAAAGGCTACGATCTCGCCGTCGATCACGACCTGGTGGGAGCCGAAGTGCTCGCCGAGTGCCCGGAGCTCGGGGAACGAGGTGCTGAGGTCGTTGCCGTTCCTCGATGTGATCCGGATACGGCCACCGTCGCTCTGCCCGATGGCACGAATGCCGTCCCATTTGAGTTCGTAGGCCCAGGCGGCGTCGTCCTTCGGCAGGCTGCCCAGAGCGGCGAGCATCGGTCGGATCTCGATCGGAGGAGGTTCGTAGCCGCTGACAGCGTCGTCCATCCGGTGCACCATCCAATCACGCCGGCGGTCACTTCCCCGTGCGCCGGCTTTGCCGTCAGGGCGTTTGGTGGCGAAGAGCGCGTACTTCCCTTGGACCTTCTTTCCGTGAAGAACGACGATGACTTCACGGTCGGACCATTTGACCTCGTCATAGGTGCCGGCATCCCAGAGGATCACCTCCCCTCCGCCGTACTCACCCTTCGGGATGGTGCCCTCGAAGGTGGCGTACTCCTTGGGGTGGTCTTCGGTCTGCACGGCCAGGTGGTTGGTCTTCTTGTCGATCGGGAGTCCTTTCGGGATGGCCCAGCTCACGAGAACATCGTCGCGTTCGAGGCGGAAGTCCCAGTGCAGCGCCCGAGCGTGATGCTCCTGGATGACGAACTGTCTCGGCCGAACGGACGGTCCGCCACGGCGACGTCCCGAGCGTTCAGCGGTGGTCGGAACCGGCTCGGGGGTGACGGAGGGGTCTCGCCGCTGACGATAGGTCTCCAGCTTGTCCTTCTTCGGCGTCCCGGACGCCGTCCGACGCGGTCGCTCGGGCGGGGAGGGCCGTGCGGAGGTCAGGATTCCTCGTCGAGATCGCCGAAGCTCTCCCGTAACGTCTTCAGGCTGTGGACGAGCAGCCGCGACACGTGCATCTGACTGAGTCCGATCTGGGCGGCGATCTCCGACTGGGTGAGACCGTCGACGAAGCGGAGTCTCAGGATCGCCTGCTCCCGTTCGGGAAGGGCCTGCAGGTGCGGTTCGAGAACGGTCCGCCACTCGGCCACCCCCATTCCTTCCGCCTCCACTCCGAGGCGCGACCCTAATCCTTGTTCGTCGGGACCGGCGCTGTCGAGTGACGTCGAACGATACGACTGGCCCGCCTCGAGAGCCTCCAACACCTGCTCCTCGGTGGTGCCGGTGTCGGCCGCCAGCTCGGCGATCGTCGGCGAACGCCGCAGTTCCTGGGAAAGCGAAGCCACCGACTGGTTGAGATGGAGATACAACTCCTGCAGCCGGCGGGGAGCGCGGATGGCCCATCCCTTGTCGCGGAAATGACGCTTGAGCTCACCCAGGATCGTCGTGGTGGCGAATGTCGTGAACTCCACGCCCCGGTCCGGGTCGAAGCGGTCAACCGCTTTGATGACGGCGATCGAGGCCACCTGGACGAGGTCGTCGTACGACTCGCCCCGGTAGACGAAGCGCCGGGCGAGGTGCTCGGCCAGTCCGATGTGCGCCTCGATGAGCTCTGAGCGCAACCCGGCATCGCCTGTCCGGGCCAATTCCACGAACATCAGCCTGAGCTCCTCATGAGGCCGTGCCTCGGTTGACATCATGATGCGCTGCGTTCCCGGCGCCTCATCCGCAACCACCCCTTGTGCACGCCGCCGATGGTGTCGCCACCGTGGTCGTCGACGAGCGCGTCGAGGATCCGTTCGGACAGCTCAACAGAGGGCGCCGCCGGGGACAGACGGCGATCGTGGCCGTCGGTCGAAGGAGATCCGTCGGGAACCAAGGTGCCCGTCACGTCCAGAATGCCTTCGTCATTCCACTGGAACAGCAGGGTGATCCGCCCTGTTCCGCCCCCGGTACTCATGAGTCTGATGCACAACTCGTCGACGGCCAACCGCAGGTCCTCGACCTGCTCGAAGTCGAAGTCGGCGCGGGCCGCCACGGCGGCGCCTGTCATGCGAGCGAGAAAGAGCATCTGGGCATCGGCTTCCAGCGCCAATTCGACCCGATGCGGGCTGTCGGTGCCGACCGTCTCGGGTGCCGGCATGGGACTGGTCATGCGGTCACCGCGTCGCTCATGCTCGACACGACGGTGAACACCTCATTCAGTCCTGTCATCTCCAGGAGCCTCTCGATCTGGGGTTGTGGCGCCACCAGACGTAGTCCGTGGCCCGTCATCCGCATGTCCTTTTCGGCACTCACGAGGACGCCCAACCCGCTCGAGTCGATGAACGATACCGCGCTCATGTCGATGACCAGGGTCTCCGGTCCCTGTCCGACGAGGTCGGCCAGCAGCGCATGGAGTTCCGGGGCCGAAGCGACATCGATCTCGCCCCGGCAATGCAGCACGGGCACGCCGGGTCGCTCGGACGCTGTCACGTCGAATTGCGCGTCGCCTGTCATCATCGAATCGTCCCTTCTCGCCGGTACGTCCGCGGCCCTATGGATTCACCAGTCGCTTGACCTTCGTCCCAGCCCTCTTCACCTTCTCACCGACATCCTTGGCCGCCGCCTTGACCTGGTCGGTCTGTCCTTTCGCTTCGAGGTCCCTATTCTTAGTGACCCGACCCGTCGTCTCCTCGACCCGGCCCTTCAGGTCCTGGATCTTGTTCGATGCCTTGTCGGTGGTACCCACGGCGACCTGCCCCCTCCGGTTCCCAGGGTCCGCCCGTCACGCACCCACTCCTGGGGATGTATGCCCAAAGTGGGGAGTCCCGAACCCTTGGCCAGGAATTCCGGTACGAGGCGCAGGGCGAGAACGGCGAGGGAGCGAGGCGTCCTCTCCTGGCCTCAGCCAGGGGGACGGCGACGGAGGTGCATCCGGATGGTGGTTCCTGTCGAGAAGGACCGGACCTGGACGAGCTCACACAACTGGTTCACGATCCACAGTCCTCGACCACCGTGTGCCTCAACTCTCGGTCGAGTCCGCCCGACGAGAGGTTCGTCGAACCGACCGGCGTCCGAGACCTCGCAGACGAAGGTGTCCGCCGTCTGCCAGATCAGCAGCACACCCTGACCACCACCGTGGCGCAGGCTGTTCGATGCCACTTCGTTCACAGCGGTCACGGCATCGGCGGCCCGTCCCTCACCGAGTCCCGCACTCATCGCCTCCCGCAACACGAGAGAGCGAAGCCCACCCAAGGATCCGATCTGGAACGCAAGGTCGAGGCACCCGTCCGGTGGCTCGGACAGGGGAGTGGCGAAGGGGCTCCGCAGCCTCTCGGTCCCGATGTAGTCGTCGCTCGTCGATCGCACGCCATGGCGGCGAATGAGCGGGTGGCTCCGGCGCGCCTCGACGACCACGTCCCCCTCGAGCGCCGTCGTGTCATACGGACACAGCAAAGTGAAATCCGAGCTTCCGGCAAAGGCCACATTGAGAAGGGACTCGTGACGCTGGCACTCCACCAGCTCCTCGGCACTCCGTTCGGCCCAGATCGGCTCTCCGATTCCGCGCAGCGGGCGACCGTCGTGCTCGCTCACGAAATCGGTCCAGGCCGGAATGATCCGGGCAGGGTTGGTGCCCACGTCCTCCATGTCGGCGAATCGCACCTTGCCGGCGTCGGTCTGGAGCTGTCCGCGCAGCAGGTCGATCTTCCGGGCGCTCACGACGACGAGAATCGGCTCGGCGGCCCCGACCGCTTCTCGGAGGAATCCCGTGGCGCCGGCCACGAACTCGCGTTCGCCAGCGTAGAAGAAGGCTTCATGACGAAAGCCGTCCTCGTTCGGGGCCTCCATCAGCGCGGAGGAGCTCACGACGCGCACGTCTGGCGTCGCTCCGACGCCACCCGATCCTCCGGCCTCATCATCGTCGGATTCATCTTCGTCTCGTCGCCCCCGCGAACAACGGTTTTCTTCAGCACCGATGATAGAGCCCTTCCCTCGTCCAACGAGGGAACGATCAGCTCGATCAGGGAACCCGACCCTCTCCCCGCTCGTTGGCACCGAGCTCTGTCATCTCCCGGTAGTGCCTGCGCACCCCCTCGTCGACCGGGGAATCATCGACCGGCTTCTCGCTGCCATTGTCGGGCTGGGCGCCGTGGGGTTCGCGCGCTTCCTCGGCTTCGGCCTGCCGTGTCGCTTCGGTGACCTCGCTGCGATCGTTGCTCATGGGCTCCCCATACCCCGAGGGGGCTCCTACTAACCAGGGCCGCTCTCTTCCCCCGCATCCAGGTGGAAGGCGTCGGTCAATCCCGTGATCTCGAGGACCTTGCGCACGTTGGGCCGGGGGGACACGAGATGGAGCTCCCCTCCGGCGGCCTGACAACGTCGCAGTCCGCCGATCAAGGCGCTCAGTCCGGTGGAGTCGAGAAAGGTGACCTCTCCGAGATCGACGAGAACGGACGCATGTCCCTGGTCGACAACCGACTGCAGCTGGTCGTCCAGAGCTGGTGAGGTCTGGATATCGACCTCTCCGGCCACCCTCACGATCGGCCATCCGTCGGCCGCACCCAACTCGACGGTCACTCTCAACTCCCCCTGGACCACCCTTTCTCCGTTCCTCTGCCTGGTCCCGTCGACCACCCCCGGCCGCCGGTGACCTCCCATCCTCCCACCAACACCGAGGCAGTCCACGATCGTGGTGATGAGACGACCCACATGGGTAGGTTTTCCAGCATCGAGTGTCGAATCCATCTACCCCCCGTAGCCTCGAGTGCCGCTGAAGCCCGCCGTGTCGCACGATCCGCCCTCGCCGAATGGGGGCTGTCCGATCTCGACGAGACCGTCGCCCTTCTCGTCACCGAGTTGGTCAGCAACGGGATCCGGCACGCCCAGACGCAGCTCGAGCTGGTTCTCGCTTTTGACGGCTCATGCCTGCGTATCGCCGTCACCGACGGTGATCCGGGCCCACCAATGGCCAGAGCGCGTCAGGAGCTCACAGTCGGAGGCTGGGGCCTGGCCCTGGTCGACTCATTGTCGACCGAGTGGGGTACCGACACCGACGCGGGCGGGAAGACCGTCTGGTTCGAGCTCGACACGACCGATCCGCCGTCCTTCCGGAGAGGATGACCTCACTGCCCTTCGGCTGGCGGCCGCCGCATCCGGAGCCAGACCGCCGCTCGCCCGTCGACGGTGGTCTCACCGTGCTCGTCCACCAGGGCATCGAGGATCTGCGACGAGAGCTCGTCACGGAGCCGCTGGGCCTGCCCCCTGACCTGACGCTCGGGAAGGGCGGGAACGCCTGACCCGCCACTCTCCAGACCATCGTCCCCCTCCGTCAAGACGCACGAGATCTCGATCGCCTCGGTGTCCCATCGGTACTGGAGCAGCAGCCGGCCGGCATGTCCGGTCGGGCCCATGAAGGGGAGGCACAACTCGTCCACGGCCAGTCGGAGATCCTCCACAACGTCCAATCCGAGCTCAGCGCGGGCCGCCACCACGCCGGCTGTCAGGCGCACGAGCTGAAGGAGGAAGGGCTGAGCGGGAATCGACAACTCAACGCGGCCGGACTCACCTTGGTCGATCACATCCGTGCCCTTCGTCGAGGTCGACAACGCCGGCCCGCATCGTTCCATCGCGTGGGGCGATCCGAAAGGGCCGGACCGTTCCCGGCCATCGTCCCAGGTCAGTGGCATGCGTCGCCGCCGTGACGAGCAATGTTCGTTTGACATGTCCGTGTCCAACCTGAACACTGGAGAGACGAGAGCGGGACGCCGGTTGGGTGCAATCACCCAGCGCGGGGAGGCGACGGCGATGAGTCAAGTGGAGCTTCCGGACCACGTCTCGTCTTCGGGGAGGCCGCGGACGGGTCCACCCTGGCCGAGCCCCAACGCGGTGGCGGCCATCAACGCCTTCGTCGACCGAGGTCCGTTCGGCGTGGCTGTGTTCGACACCGACCTCAAATTTCTCCTTGTCAGCCAAGGCCTGGCCGCCCTCCATGGACACGAGGCGTCGGAGACCGTGGGCAAGCGCATCGACGAGGTCATCTCCCCGCCGTACGGCGACCTCGTGGCCCGTGCCCTCACCGATGTCCTGCAATCCGGGGTTCCCGTCCTCGACATC
>Ga0182018_10004848_pt1 | contig 11121 bp, 8 predicted proteins | sample 812P2MmetaG_FD_120490 | JGI IMG/M metagenome (GOLD analysis project Ga0182018, IMG submission 120490) | Permafrost microbial communities from Stordalen Mire, Sweden - 812P2M metaG | ecosystem: Environmental > Terrestrial > Soil > Wetlands > Permafrost | place: Sweden: Stordalen | collected...
ATCCCGAGGGCGAGACGTCCCGCCGGCTCGGCCGGCCACCCGCACCGGGCGATGACTTCGTCTGGCCTGATGAAGGCCCCGGTTTCCGCCCCGAGCAGCACCGCTGGCAAGGCCTGTTCCCGTTTCCCGGTCGAGGTGCGCTCAATCGTCTCGTCGTCCACCCCGGAATCGTCGATTTCGCCGAGCGGGCTCTCGGGACGGCCGATGTCCGCGTTTACCAGGCCGCGATCTCGGCCAAGTACACCGGCATCATCAACTACGAGCAGCCCATGCACACCGACCGGAACCACTCCTGGTTGCCCGCCGCGTCCGAGGCGCCCTGGTGGCATGTCGAAGGTTTCCTCTATCTGTCGGACGTCGGTGCCACGGGAAACCCGACCCACCTCGTCTCGGTACGCGACGCCGCCGGTCGTCCCACGACGGTCCCCCTGGTCATGCCCGAGCGCGACCCGGAGCTCTACGCACTCGAGAAGGGCGCGGCCGGAGTCCGTGGCTCGTACCTCGCCTACCGTCCCGACGTCTTCCACCGCGCCGTCCAGCTCGCCGAACCCGGTGGTGCGCGGTTCCTGTTGAACGTGAGCTACAAGGTCGCCGGCCAGGACTGGATCGGGTACCACTCCATGCAGTCGCGCTCGACATCACCGCACTGGATCCGGTTCGTCGAGAATTCGACTCCGCGCCAGCTGGCGCTCTTCGGATTCCCGCCGCCGGGTCATCCGATTTGGAACGCCGCGCTCGTCGACGCCACCGGGCGCTTCTACCCGAAGCTCGATCTGACCCCGTGGCGGTCGGCCCTCGGTCGCTGACCCCGCCGGGCGGTACCGGACCACTCGGTGCCCGGCCCGGCCGTCATGAGGGCTGCGCCCGGCCCCGATTCCGTGCTTGACAGCTGCCCTCGCTCCCCTCATAATCAACTCATCAGTTGATTAATGAATGAGTTGAATACAATGCCCAACGACCAGCTGAGCGTCACCTTCGCCGCCCTCGCCGACCCCACCCGTCGGGCGATCCTGGCCCGGCTGACCACGGGAGAGGCGACGGTCAACGAACTGGCAGCCCCCTTCGCCATCACCGTGCAGGCCATCTCGAAGCACCTCAAGGTCCTCGAGCACGCCGGCCTAATCAGCAGGGGCCGCGACGCGCAGTACCGGCCCTGCCGATTCGAGGCGACGTCGCTCGACGGTGCCGTGGACTGGATCGAACGACATCGGCAGGTCTGGTCGGAACGGTTCGACCAGCTCGGTCAGCACCTGAAGGACATACAACGACCACAGAAGGAGCCACCGTCATGAACGACACCGAGACGACGTACGGAGAAGTCACCTACACCCGCGTCTACGACGCCCCGCGGGACCTCGTGTTCCGTTGCATGATCACGCCGGCCCACCTCACCCACTTCTGGGGTCCCGTCGGCGTCAGCACCCCCATCGAGAACATCACCGTCGATCCCCGTCCCGGTGGGGTCTTCGAGACCATCATGGTGAACGACTCCGACGGGGCCCAGTACCCGATGCGCGGTGTCTACGTCGAGGTGACCGAGCCCGAAAGGCTCGTCTGGACCGAACGCGACGTCGAAGGCGGGATGACGACGTCCCTCACCTTCACCGATCTGGGTAACGGCACGACCGAGGTCATCGCCCACCAGACCAACGTCCCCGAGATGTACCTCTCCCCCGAATCCCAGGCCGGCATGCAGAGCAGCTTCGACCGCTTCGCCGCCTATGTGACATCGCTGTGACGTCCGGGAGGGTGCCTCCTACGTTGGCGCCGGCGGCTCGTCCTGCTCTCCCACCACGAGCTGGCTGAGGCGTTCGAGCGTCCGGGTCATGTCCCGGCGGGTCTTGGACGAGTAGATGTTCCCGAGCTTGAGCAGGACCCGCTGATGGTCGGGAGTGATGTCCCAGCTCTCCCGCACCAGGGTGCCGCCGTCGGCCGGCTCGAGCTCGTAGCGCCAGATGCGGCCGGCCACCATTCGGGACATGGCCCCCGTCGGTCCTGTCTGCCAGGCGATACGTCGGTTGGCCTCGAACTCGACGACCCTGTTCACGGTCGAGTAAGGCAGACGGAACATCTTCATCGACATTCCGAACATCGTGCCCAGGGCCAGCCGCTGTGGTGCCTCGGGGCTCTTGACCTGGAGCATTCCCGAGCCGTCGATCACAGCGTGCTGCGTGGCGTCGGCCAGAATGTCGAAGATCCTCACCGGCGGTGCGGGAATCATCCGTTCGACCGACAGTACGTAACCCTGCAAGGTCATCTCCTCCTCAGCGTGAACGAGTCAGCTTGCCATGCCCGGTGATCATCCCGACGTCGACGGGTGGACCCAGGGGCGGTCTGACCTCGAGAGAAATGCCGTGATCACCACAATGGCGCACAACACGGCCAGAGCCACGAGAACGGCGGCCACGCGACTGACCTTCAAGACGAGCAACGCACCGACGATGGCTCCGACGAGCATGGAGAGGGCCGACACGAGCCGCCGACCGGCTCTGGAACCGGGGCCCCCCGCCACACGACTGTCGGCCGAGATGCCGGTGATCGTCAGGGTCATGACCGTCGTCGTGAGGTCGGGGACGGCGAGTTTGCGTGCCACGGCGTTCTGGGCGCCCATCGAGAGGCTCAGAACGATGATGAGGACGTACCGGGCGGCGCCGGCGCCGGGGTTGTGGACGAGGCCGACGACGACGGCGGAGGCGGCGACGAGTACCGCCTCGAGGACGGCGACGAGAAGGAGCAGGCGCCCGCGATGGCCGCCGAACATGGTGGCGAAGCGCCCGCCGACCAGGGCTCCCACCGAGAAGGCACCCAGTGCGGCCACGGAGGCCACGAGCGAGAAGCCTTTCGCTCCGACCAGAGCGAAAGCGAGGAACACGACGTTCCCCGTCATGTTGGCTACGAAGACGTGTCCGAGGGCGAGGTAGCTGAACGCATCCACGAGACCGGTCACCACGGTCAGGGCCACCAGCAGAGGGGCGAGAGGACCGTGACGGTCGTCCGCTCCCGGCACGAACATCCTCCAGGCGTCGGTGACGACGCTGTTCACGGCTGTGTCCCCACGACGTGCATCGTTCCACGCCCTCCCCTGTCGCGCCGGTGGGGCGGACTACCTGATTATCAAATCTCGACTAAATCCATAGGTTTACCTTGATTACTGGGTAATGACCGCGTACCGTGTGGACATGTTCACACTGGCGACTGCATGCGGAGGCCGTCGCGTCGCCCGATCGGCTCCCGCCTCGCTGACGGAATCCCAGGCCGACGACCTGGTCACCGCCCCCGACGGCGAGGAGCTCCTGGCCATGGCCCAGGGTCTGGCCCCGAGCGCCCGGCACTGGCCGGGGATGGTCGGGCTCACGACCCGCCGTTGGGAGCTGCTGGCGGCATCGGCCACGTTCGAGGCCTGGGTCATCGGGTGGCCGCCCGGCGGCACCATCGCCCTGCACGATCACGGGGACTCCGCCGCCGCCGCGGCGGTGGCCGGCGGCGAGCTCGTCGAGACCACTGTGACCAAGAACGGCGACGGCACGGTGTCCACGACCGCTCGGAGGATGACCGCCGGCTCGGGGTGGAGCATGGCCAGCCGCCACGTGCACGACGTCGTCAACAATGGGTCTCGTCCGGCCGTGAGCGTCCACGTCTACGCACCCCGCCTGACGTCGATGACCCACTACCGGCTCGACGGCGGTGTCCTGCGGACGGACAGGACCGTCCACTACCGCCTAGGTGACGTCGTGCCGTGAGAGTCCCGGGCGACGAACAGCCCTGCCTGGTGGCGTTCCACGCCCATCCCGACGACGAGGCCATCTTCACCGGCGGGACCATCGCGCTGGCGGTGGAGGCGGGATGGCGTGTCGTCCTCGTCGTGGCCACGTCGGGCGAAGAGGGGGGGGAGACCCCGGTGGCTCACCGGGGATCTGGCCACCAGCCGGCGCGCCGAGACCATGGTGTCAGCCCGTCTCCTCGGCGTCGGGCGTGTCGAATTCCTCGGCTACCGCGATTCGGGCGCCGACCGTCCGGGCGCCGGACACCGGGGGGCCGGCCCGGCGACCGACGCTTCCGTCACGCTGGACGCGGCACCCCTTGCCGCCGTCTCCTCGCACCTGCGGCAGATCCTGATCGAAGAACGGGCGTCGGCCCTGACGAGCTACGACCGCATCGGCGTGTACGGACATCGTGACCACATCCGTGTCCACCAGATCGCCGCGGCCGCCGTCGTCGGCACGCAGTGCGATCTCGCCGAGGCCACCGTCAGCCGCGTGACGCTGCGCCGCCTGCGCGACGAGCTTCTCGAGCGGGGACTCGACCCTGTGTCGTGGCCCGACACCTTGATCGACGACATCGGGACCGACAATGGTGTCGGCCTCCTCGCCGTGAAAGTCGGCGACCACCTTCCCCGGAAACGGGCGGCCATGGCCGCCCACGCCAGCCAGGTCGTCGAGGCGTCGAGTTTCATGGGTCTGCCGCCCGGTGTCTTCCACCGCCTGCTCGGGACGGAGTGGTTCCATCCCGCCCGGACCGTGGACGGGCGGTTCGCCGACCTCGTCGACGGTTCTCTGCGGCGCCCCGCGCCCGCCCACGGAACACACAATTTCGGTGTCACCGGAGACCGACTTTCCGTAGTGGTCTAGTAATTCCATAGATTTACTAGTTACACTCGTAGTGTGCTCACAACTACGGAACGTGACAGAACCCGAGTGGCGATCGTCGGCGGTGGCTGCGCCGGCTCCCTGGTGGCCGCCCACCTGATGCGACGGGACCGTCGACCCCGCCACATCGTGATCTTCGAGCCCCGCTCCGAGCTCGGTGCCGGAGCCGCCTACTCGACCGACGACGCTCGACACCTCCTGAACGCACCGGCGGGCGGGATGAGCGCCTTCGAGGACGACCCCGCCCATTTCGTGACCTGGCTGGCCGCCAAGAACCTCGGGCTCGGAGCAACTGATTTCGCGCCGCGCCACCTCTACCGCCAGTACCTCCAGGACGTGCTCCACGATGAGCTCCTCCTCGCGGCACCGGGAACGGAGCTGATCTGGAAGCACGAGCTCGTCACCTCCATGCAGGTGGAGCAGGGAGCCGGAGGACCGGTCACGACGCTGCGCTACGGCCACGGACAGCAGTGGCGGACCGACACGGTCGTGCTGGCCCTCGGGGCACCGGCCCCCGTCGCCCTCGACGCTCTCGACGTCTCCCCCACCTTCGGGATGATCCGGGACCCCTGGTGCCCGGGTGCCCTGGACGCCGTGACGGCACCGGGGGACGTCCTCGTTCTCGGGACCGGGCTCACCATGGTCGACGTCGCCGTGGTCCTGACCGACCGGGACGAGCGGCGTACGGTCCACGCACGATCGCGCCACGGACTGCTGCCGGCCGAGCACGCCAGCGACGGCTTCGCCTCGTGGCCCGGATTCGACGTCGGTCGTCCCACCACGGCGCGCCAGGTGCTGCATCGTCTGCGCCGGATGACGGCCGAGGCCGAGTTGGCCGGTTGGGATTGGCGTAACGTCATCGCCGCCGCCCGCACGGCGGCCCCCGGTGTGTGGGGAGGCCTCCCCGAGACGGAGCGCGAACGCCTCCTGCGTCACCTCGGACGGCGGTGGGAGGTGTCACGGCACCGGATGTCCACGCCGGTGGCCACGACCGTCGGCGACCTCCGGTGCACCGGGCGCCTCACCGTCGGTGCCGGGCGGGTTGTCGCCGTGGACAACGACGGCTCCGTGGGAGATCCCCGGCTCCGGGTGACCCTGGCCGGACCCCGGGGGCGGCGGGAGGTACTGACCGTGAGCGCCCTCATCGACTGCACCGGTCCGGGCCCCGACCCGACGGTGGGGTCACCCCTCGTCGCCGGTCTCGTGGCCGACGGGCGGGCGCGGATCCACCCGTCGGGCATCGGCCTCGACGTCGACGACCACGGTGATCTGCGGACCGGTGCCGGCACCCCGGGAACGATCCACAGCGTCGGGTGGTGCCGGCGGGGTGCCGAGTTCGAGGCCACGGCCGTTCCCGAGATCCGTCGCCAGGCCGACCGTCTGGCCCGTCACGTGGCTGAGTTGCTCGCTTACCGCGACCATGTCCTCGCCCCGGCCTAGCTGATCGTCAGAGCGAGCCCGTCACGAAGACGCCGACACCGCCATCGTCACTTGGATCCCACCACAGTGTCGTAGGCACTGTCGCCTCCGGCGCACAAGTTGGCCGACGGGCAGGACAGGGCGGTCACCCAGTGGTGGGCGTCGGCCGTCACCGTCTTCCAGGCCGTCGCACCTCCGGTGGGGTTATTCGTGGTGACGACGTGCCCGTGGTCGTCGCCGGCGGCGCAGAACTTGGCCGTGGCACACGAGACGGTGAAGAGGTGGTTCGTTCCGTCGATGTCGGCCAGGCTCCAGGCGCCCTGACCCTCGGTGGGTTCGGTGGAGGTGACGACGCCCCCGCGGTCGTCGACGGCCACGCACAGATGAGGACTGGGACACGACACCGAGTCGAGTGCCGTCGAGTCGGTGCCCGTGGTCACCGTCCAGGCGGAGGCCCCACCCGTGGGGTCGGTGGTGGTGAGGACGGCGCCGCGATAGTCGACGGCCGCGCACAGCGTGGTCGACGGGCACGAGACCGAGGCGATGCCACCGGAGTTCACGAAGGGAGCGAATGACCACTTGGAGGCGTTCCCGGTGGGATCCGTCGAGACGGCGATGTCCCCATTGCCGTCCACCACCACGCACAGCTTCACGGTGGGACAGGAGACCCCGGTGAGGGTGTAATGCAGCCCTCCGGTCACGCTGACGATCGTCCAAGGAGCTGTCGCGTTCGTCGGTTTCGTCGACGAGACCACCTGGCCGAAGTCGTCCACCGCCACGCATAGTTTGACCGACGGGCACGACACGGCGAGGAGTGGGAGGAACTCACCACCACTGGTGTCGACCTCGTGGACCTTCCATGTCGACGAGCCACCGGTGGGGTCCTTGGACACCACGACGTCGCCCACGGAATCGGTCGCCACACACAGTGTGGTCGACGGGCACGACATCGAATCGATCGGATGGGTGAGATCGAGATTCGGGGCCGTCGACCACGCCGACGATCCACCCGTGGGATCGGTGGAGACGATGACGTTCCCCGCGGCGTCGCCTCCGACGCACAGGACGTCCGACTCGCAGTCCAACGCCGTGACCGGGGCCGGGGCCACGGTGGCGGGAGCGGTCCAGGTCCCGGGACCGCTCCCGACGGTCGTCGAGGTGAGGACGTTGCCGCGCACGTCGCCGGCCACGCACACGGGGCCGGCGGCACAATTCACCGATTCCAGCTGCACTCCCGACCCCGACGATGCGTCCACCTGGGTGACGGACCAGTCGCTGGCCGGCCCGGTGGGGTCGTCCGTCGTCAGCACATCACCGTTCAAGTCGGTGCCCACGCACACGGGGGCCGACGTGCACGACATGGACGTCACCGGGTCCATGGCGTCGATGCGTTCGGCTGTCCATGACTGACCGGCGGGGTCGGTCGAGACGAACACCTGCCCGTTGTCGTCGCCGGCGACGCACAACGTCGACAGCGGGCAGGACAGCGAGATGATCTGTCTCTGGGTGTTGTCCACGTTCACGCCGGTCCATGAGTCTCCGGTCGGATCTGTCGTCGTGTAGATGTCGCCCCCGGTGGCACCGGCCACGCAGAAGGAGGTCGACACGCATGTGATGGTCCAGCCGTCCCAACCGACGTCGACCGGCGTCCACGTCCCGCCGCCGGCCACACCGGGGTTCTGCGAGGTCAGGACGTTGCCGCCCTCGTCGACGGCCACGCACAGGCTGGTGGAGGGACAGGACACGTCGTCGATGGGGATGTCTCCGTCGACGTCGACCACCGTCCACGACGACGCTCCGCCGGTGGGGTTCGTCGACGTCAGGACATCACCGTTGTAGGTGACGCCCACGCACAGCATCGCCGACGGACAGGACATCCCCCCGACCTGGGCGCTGACCCCGTACGGGGGCACGGGAGTGACGGCGGACACCTTCCAGGTGAAGGCCTTGCCGGCCGCGGCCACAGGCTGGACGCTCATCAGAGTCAGAGCCGTCACACCGATGATCGTCGCCGCCGCTGTTGCCCACACTCGCCGACGGAAGGCCACAGCGGCAATCTATCCCTGGATGGCAACGCCGCCTAGCGGGGGCGGCCTTGTAGCGCAGATGTTGGGAAGACGGCGGCCGTCACCGGTGCCCACGGGTGTCGTCGGGGACCAGGGGGTGACGGTGGAGCCAGCACAGTCCCGAGCGGTGCGTCGTCCAGTTGCGGCAGCGACGTCGGCCCGTCGCTCTCTCGGTGAAGGGGACGTAGACGAAAGCGTGACATTGCTCGCTCACGGATGTTCCTCCTGGGCTCTCTCTTTCGCAGTCAGCGGGACACGGTCAGCTCGTCGAGCATGGGGCGCAGACCGTTCGTGGCCCCGGTGATGCGGACGGCCACGAAGCGGGCCCGGGTGGCCGGGAAATGCACGACGTCGGTGGTCCCCGTCGTACGCCCCGTCACCGTCGTCACCGTGTGCCACGTGCGGCCGTTGACCGATACGGCCAATGTGTAGCTGCTGGCCCGACGGGTGACCACCGGACCGGGGGGCGGTGGCCGGTTCGGTGCCGGAGCCGGGGGCCACGTCTGGCCCCATCGCAGCGTGGCCGTGCTCACCGTCTGGATGCCAGTGGACACGGGGACGGTCAGCGTCGCCGGGACGGTGACCGGCTCCCAATCGGTGGCCGGGCTGCCGTCGACGGCGGCCAGCGCCGGCGCACCCGGCTGGGCGGTCGTCGCCACCGCTCGGGCGCAGCGCACAACGTCGTCCGTGGCTGAGAGATCGGGGCGCCGGGTGGCGATGGTGAGGGTCTGACCGGCGTGGATGCGACGGACACGGGCGCCGGCCTCGACGGGCAGTGTGCCGCCGCCCGAGAGAGTGACGGCCGTCGTCCGTGGGCCGATGGCCACGGTGAAGCGACGACCGTGCCACGAGAGGTTCCGCAGCACGATTCCCCTCAGCGGGCTGGTGAGGCTCGGGTCGAGATCAACGGCATCGGCGTTCCACCGCAGGCCCGAGTAGCCGTAGAGGAATTCCTGGAGGAAGCCGCCGATTCCCGTCATGAACGTGAAGGCGCCACCGCCTCTCGTCTCCGAGAACTGGTCGAAGTAGTCACGGATGAAAGGCTGGACGCTGCGCTGCGTGAACACGTAACTGGAACATCCGGGTGTGTTCAACGCCGCGCTGTCGATCGAGGCGACCGAGTCGCTCATCGACGGACCGGCGGGATCGGTGCGGGGCACGTAGTAGTCGAGGTCGGCCTGCTCCACCTTCGGCGCGATCGTGGACGTCCAGGGGTACTCGAGCAGCGTGGCGTCGGCCTGCTTGACCAGCTGGCCGTCGTAGCCGGCGAACTCGGGCTGGACGCCGGACGCCGAGCCGGTGGCCACCACCATGCCCGATGCGACCTGCGACCAGGACGGGGGCACCGGACGCCCCAGGACGTGAGCAGCCTCGATGGTGTTCTCCAACGTCTCCTTGGCCGCCACGTTCGTGTAGATCTCGCCGTCGACATCCGTGTTCTCCTCGTCGGGACCGGTGACGCCGTCGATGGTGTAGGTGCCACCGGCTCCCGGTGTCGCTCGCGAGGCCCAGAAGGTGGCGGCGGCGGAGAGCACCGGCCACCCTCGCTGGGCCAGCCACATCCGGTTGCCCGTGGCCAGGTAGTACTGCCATTGGGCCAGGGCGATGTCGGCGGTGATGTGCTGCTCGTAGAGGCCCTCGCTGAACAACGACGCCGGCGGCGGGATCTGTTCGCTGCCGTCGAGGGCGCTCTCCCACGGGAACCGGGCACCCTGGTAACCGGTGGCCTCGGCGTGTTTCTCCGCCGCCGCCAGCCGCTCGTACCGGTACGAGTTCATGCCCGACGCCAGATCGGGATGCTCGGCCAGGAGAGCCGGGTACATCCACGTCTCGGCGTCCCAGAAGATGTGTCCGTTGTAGCTGTTGGCGGACAGCCCGGCCGGTGAGATGCTCCAGTCGACGCCGTCGCGGGTGCTCGACCACAGGTAGAACTCGCTGGCGTTGACCTCCGTCGCCAGCGTCGGATCGCCGAGCACGTCGAGCCGACCGGACCACAGACGCGCCCAGGCGGCGTCGTTGGCCGCCAGCAGGGCACTGAAACCGGCGGAGGCCGCCGCGCCCGCCTGGGTCTGGGCGCCGACCACCGGATCGCCGCCCGCCTGTGAGGACACCACGCCGACGTACTTGGTGACGGTGTAGCTCCGGCCGGCGACGACAGGGAACGAGAGTTGCTGGCCCACGCTCTGCTCGGTGCTCGCATCGGCCTGGACCGTCGTGGCCCTGACGTCGGCTCCGGTGCCCAGTTGGCTGGCGATGGCGGCCGTGATCTTCGTGCCCACGGTCTGCACGCTGACCCAGTCACCGTGATCGGCCGGTGACCAGCCCTTGCCGAGCTGCGTGCTCAGGGTGGCCTGAGTTCCGTCGATCACGTCGGTCACGGTGGCCGTGCCGGACCACCGGGGAGTCATCTCGAGCCGGACAACCCCGACGTCCTGGCGCGCCCGGTCGGTGAGGACGGCGAAGGACAGGTCGGTCACGTGTCCATCGGGGGCGGTCCAGCGGGCGGTGGTGGCGATGACTCCGGTGCGCAGGTTGATCGACTGCCGCCAATCGCTCGTCCGCCCGCTCGCCAGGGAGAACGCCTGGCCTCCGTCGGAGACGGTGAGCGTGGACCACGTCGGGATGTTGGCCCGCTGCTGTATCCCGCCCGGGGGCTGGGCGTAGAAACCGGCGAGCTCGGACTGCGTGGGGACGGTCCCGCCCTCGTACCCCTGACCCTCGGGCGGGACCCGGACGCCGAGCTCACCATTGCCGGTGAACGTGGGTGCGTACCTCGGTCCCGTGTTGGTGGCGGTCAGGACATAGGAGCCGGTGCCACCGGCCGGGTCACCGGCGGCGGCCGCACCCGACGCGCCGGCGGGCGGGATGCCGACCACGGCGGCGGCGGCCAGGGACAGGCACAAAACGCCCGTCCCGGCGGTGACGCCCAACGGCAGTCGTCGCATCGTCACCGCAATATACGAGGTGACGATCAGCCCGTATAGGTGAAG
>Ga0182018_10004850_pt1 | contig 11120 bp, 8 predicted proteins | sample 812P2MmetaG_FD_120490 | JGI IMG/M metagenome (GOLD analysis project Ga0182018, IMG submission 120490) | Permafrost microbial communities from Stordalen Mire, Sweden - 812P2M metaG | ecosystem: Environmental > Terrestrial > Soil > Wetlands > Permafrost | place: Sweden: Stordalen | collected...
TCGAGAGCACCGCGGCAAACAGATTGAACTTGGCCCAGAAGCCCACCAGCGGAGGAATGCCTGCGAGCGAAAGGAACAGGATCAATACGACCGCCGCAAGCAACGGATTCCGCTTGTGAAGGCCAAGGAATGCATCGAGCTTGTCGCTGCCCGTAGCACGTTCCACCACGCCTACCACTCCGAAGGCGCCGATGGTCGTCAGGCCGTAGCTGAGGACGTAGTAGAGGACGGCGTTGGCCGTAATGTCGGTCTGCGTGATCGACTGCATCACCGATTCAAAGCTTTGCTCTGCCCCGGTGGAATGCGGGAACGTGGCAACACCGAGCAGGATGTATCCCGCGTGTGCGATCGCCGAGTAGGCGAGCAGTCGCCTCACGCTCACCTGCGCGAGCGCCGCCAGGTTGCCCACGACCATGGATGCCGCGGCAACAAGCAGCAGGATCGAAGCCAGCGGACTCCAGGCAGCTTCAGTCTGGTGCACGACCTGGGTGAGCGCTCTGGGGGATAGCGCAAAGTCCTGGTGGAAGGTCAGCCAGTTCGCGCCAATCGTAAGCAGCAGCGTAAAGCTGGCCACCTTCGAGACGGACGCGATGAACGCTGCCGCTGGAGCCGGCGCACCTTCATACGTGTCCGGCGCCCAAAGATGAAACGGGACCGCCGCAACTTTGAACCCGAGCCCGGCGACCACCAAAATCCACGCGACATACAGCAATGGACTTGATCCGGAATTTGTGATGGCCTGCTGAATTCCTGCCAGGCTGGTTGTGCCGCTCAGCCCGTAGAAGTAGCTGAACCCGAAGAGCAGAAACGCCGCCGACATCCCGCCGAAAAGGTAGTACTTCATCGCCGACTCGGCACTTCTGGCCGATGCCTTCGCGAATGCCGTAAGAATGTACAGACCCAGGCTCAGCAACTCAAGCCCAATGAAGATCACCAGCAGGTCCTGGGCAGCGGCGATGAGCAGGCCACCCGTGGCCGCCATCAGCACAACGGCTACAAACTCGCCCACATTTTGGGTGAAGTCGGAATCGATCAGCAGCAGAAGCGTAAGCGCGGTCAGTACCAGAATGCCCGCCTGCGCGGCTGCGATGAACCCGCCTTCACCGAGCAATGCAGAATCGCCCACGGCAAATCCTGGGGCCCCGGTAGCCCACATCGCCCAGACGGCCGCGGTACATCCAGCAACTCCAAGCAGCGCAGCCACAGCCGCGCGCACCTTCAACGACGCCTTGCGCAGCAGTCCGAGATCGACGACCAGCACCAGCAGCGCTGCGACTTCGAGCGCCGTCTCAGGCAGCGTAGCGCGGAAGAGGTCTGCGTAGTTCATCGCCCACCTCCCGCAAGCAGCGCCTTCACGGCCGGTTCGATTGCATCGAGCAGAATGCGCGGATAAACGCCGACCCAGAGCGACACCCCTGCCAGCAGCACCACACCTGTAACTTCTGGCCAGGTAATCGCCGCAAACGGGTGCGAATGTTCGGCCTCGAGTTCGTGGACAGTGGGGTGCCGATCGCTGAAGAAGGCCTTTTGCAACGCCCTCCAGGTGTACGCCACACCCACGAGGATTCCCACTCCGGCAGCCATCGTCCACCAGGGCCGCGCCGCCCATGCGCCAACCAGAACCTGGAACTCCGCGACAAAGCCGGAGAAGCCAGGCAAGCCCATTGAGGCCATGCCCGCGATGACAAAGGCCCACGCCGCGAACGGAAGCCTGCGACCCAGATGCATCGTTTCGAGCTCCGCCAACTGACGCGTATGCGTGCGGTCGTACACAATGCGCCCTACAATCGCGAAGAGCAGTCCCGCGATGACGCCGTGCGAGAACATCTGCAGCACCGCGCCGGTCACGCCAATCTGGTTGAGCGTCATCAGCCCCAGAAGCACAAAGCCCATGTGGCTCACGCTCGAATAGCCGATGACAAACTTGAAGTCAGTTTGCGCCAGCGCCACCAGCGCGCCGTAGACGATGCCGATAACGGCAAGAACCGCAAAGACGTCGCGCCACGAGCCAATCCCAAGCATCGACCATCCCCAGGGATCGAGCCCATGCGGAAATAATCCGATCCCCACGCGCAGGCAGCCGTACGCTCCCAGCTTCATCACCACGCCAGCAAGCAGCATTGAAGCGGCGGTTGGCGCGGCGACGTGGCCGGTCGGCGCCCAGGTGTGGAACGGCCACATGCCGGCCAGGATTGCGAAGCCTACAAACACCAGCGGGAAACACCACATCTGGAAGCTGACGGGCAGATTCGCATGCCCCAGAGCAACGAGCCCGGTCGATTGACTTCCAGCCGTAGCATAGGCCGCGAGCAGCCCGATCAACACCATCGCCGATCCGGCAAAGGAGTAGAGCGCGAGCTTCATCGCGGCGTATTCACGGCGCGTCGATCCCCAAATGGCGATCAGGAAGTACTTCGGAACAATCGCAATTTCGTAGAAGACGAAGAGCAGAAAAAGATCGTAGCTGAGGAAAACCCCATACACGCCGCCGATGAGCGCAAGAAAGAAGGCGAAAAACTCGTTGGTACGGAGCTCGATGTTCCAACTGAAGAGTACGCCTGCCACTGCGGCAAGACCCGTAAGGAGCACCAGCACGCGGCTAATGCCGTCGGCCGCGAGCAGGTAGTGAATGCCCATCGACGGAACCCAGTTGATATCGACAAGGACAACCCGGCCCAGGCCGATTCCGGAGATGAACCCGCGCACGCCGATCGCAAGGCCGGCTGCCGCGACCAACAGCGCAAACCAGCGTGCAAGCGCATTCTTGCCCTTGGGCATCAGAGCCTCAAGCACCGCGCCGGCAAACGAGAGATAAATCGTCCACGCCAACATCTAAAATCTCCAGTGCGCCAGCAGGTTCTTGACCGTTGGGTTCACGCTGTCCACAATGAGCTGCGGCAGGATACCGAGCAGAAACATCAGGCCGATCACAGGCGCAAGCGCGATCCGCTCGCCGTGATCGAGATCGGGAAAGTTGGCGCAGTGCTCCGGAGTCGGGCCAGAAAAAACCTTCTGAATCACATTGAGAATCACGGCCGCGGTCACCAGCAGGCCGAGGATTGAAACCGTCGCTGCGACCCAGGCCAGCGGGAAGACTCCGCGAAAGATGAGGAACTCGCCAACGAATCCGTTCAGCCCGGGCAGTCCCAGCGAACTGAAGAGCGCAATGCCCATTAAGCCGGCAAGCACCGGCGCTGGCTTGCGCAGGCCGCCAAACTGATCGATGCCCCGATGACCGCCGGTGCGCATCTGCAGGATCGCGACAAACCAGAACAGCGTGGCAGCTGTGAGGCCATGGTTGAACATCTGCAAAATGACCCCGTTCAACGCAGCGTACTGGCTTGCTTGAGCGCCCGCATCTCCGGCGGCGACCGGCACGGCAAGAGCAAAGATGCCGAGCAGACAGTAGCCGAGGTGGTTCACGCTCGAGTAGGCGAAGACGCGCTTCAGATCCTTCTGCTGAACAGCGGCCCATGCGCCCATCACTACGGTAGCCACAGCCAGCACAAGCAACGGTGTGCGCATCTGGGCTATCTGCGGGCCAAACAGCGGAACGGCGATGCGCAACAGCCCATAAACGCCCATCTTCGACATCGCGCCCGTCAGAAGCATGGTCACCGGCGACGGAGCTTCGCTGTATGCCGCGGGCAGCCATGTATGGAAAGGAAACAGAGGCACCTTGACGGCGAAACCAAGCAGCACGCCGGCGGCGAGCCACATCATCACCGGTCCACCCAGGATCACGGAACCGAGATGGTTCACGACCATCTGCTCCAGTTCGCCCGTCGAAGCCAGCAAGGTCAGATGCTGGAAGTCCATGCTGCCTGTGGAGAGAAAAACAGCCAGCATTGCGACGAGCAGCGCAACGGAGCCAACCATGGTGTAGACAAAAAACTGCGTAGCTGCCGGGCCGCGTTTTGCCCCGCCCCACAACTTGATAAGAAAGAATGCGGGGATCAGACTCAACTCCCAGAACAGAAACCAGTGGAAGAAATTGAGCGCAGTGAACGTGCCGAACAGCCCTGACTCAAGAAGCAGCACCAGAGCAAAGTAGAGCCCCGGTTGATGATGCACGCGATGCGCCGCGTCCACGCTCATTAAGGTAACGATTGCAGAAAGAACCAGCATCAGAGCGCCGAGCCCGTCCACGCCAAGTTGGTACTCAATCCCGATAGAGGGCGCCCATGCCGCACTCTCCACCATTCCCATGCCGCCACCCGCCGGCAGATGCGTCCATACATAAACAGCAACCGCGAGGCTCGCCAGCGTAGCCGCCAAAGCGACAAGACGTGCGTGTTTTCCGGAAAGAAGCGCAACTGCTGCGCCCACAGCAGGCAGCATCGTCAGCAGCGTCAATATATGGGATCCGCTCATGCCCGGCTGCTCCAGATCAAGATCGCGGCCAGCACAACCACCGCCAGGGCCAGCCATCGGAGATAGGCTTGAACCTGGCCGTTTTGCATGCGCGACAGAAGTCCGCCGCCGGTTGACAGCTCCTCGCAGCCCTTGTCGAACGTTCCGTCCACAACATTCACGTCGAGCAGCCGATTCAGTTGCGCCCATGCGCGGAAAAGGAACGCAACGCCGTTCACGGCTCCGCCCCAGACGCGTCGGTCGAGCCAGTCGGCCACGCGCCCCCACCACGCGTAAAACGCGATGAATGTCGCACCGTAAATCTCATCAATGTAGAGCCGGTTGCGCAGCCATGCCCACGGCAAAGGTGCGACCTTCTCGAGAACGTCGGGCGCTTCGGCCTTGGGAGACCTGCCTCCATAGATCGACCAAGCCAGCACGATACCGAGCAAGACCACAACCGTTGACGCGCCCATCACAAGCAGGACATTCGATTCCAGCAGGGCGCCAACCTTTAGGGGAGCTGTTCGTCCATCCAGAAAGCTCTGGAACCACGGCCATGCAGGCGTCCCAAACAGTCCAAGAACACAGGCAAAGAAGGCGAGAACTACCAGCGGCATCGTCATCACAGCGGGGCTCCCGTGCGCGGGCTTTTGGCCGCGCCAGTGGCCGAAGAATACGTATGCCACCTGCCGCGTCATGTAGAACGCCGTCAGCAGCGCGCCGAATACCAGGAGCGCCACAGGTCCCTTTGAGACACTCCAATGTGAGCCGGCCTCAAGAATTCCGTCCTTCGACCAGAATCCGGCAAATATGGGCACGCCGCAGAGCGCCAGCATGCCGGCTGCGTAGGTAACAAACGTCACCGGCATATCGGCTTTGAGGCCGCCCATCTTGCGGATGTTCTGCTCTTCGTGGCAGCCGTGAATCACCGATCCCGCCCCCATGAAGAGCAGCGCCTTAAAGAATGCGTGGGTGATCAGGTGGAACATTCCCACGGCCACGCCGCCCATGCCCAGGCCGGCCATCATGTATCCGAGTTGCGAAACTGTCGAGTACGCGAGAATCCGCTTGATGTCGTCCTGCGCGACGGCGATGAGCGCGGCAAAGACGGCGGTGAACGCGCCGACCCATGTGATCACGGTGAGCGCCGTCGTCGATCCGCCTAAAAGTGAGCCCGCGGCCATCAACGGGTAAACGCGCGCGACGAGATAAACGCCGGCAGCCACCATGGTTGCCGCGTGAATCAACGCGGAGACGGGTGTAGGGCCCTCCATTGCATCGGGAAGCCACACGTGCAACGGAAATTGGCCGCTCTTCCCTGCCGCCCCGGCAAAGATTAGCAAACCAATCGCTCCGGCAGCCGTCAATCCCCAGCATGCGTGCTGGCCGAGCAGGCTCGCCAGTGCTCCAGCTTCCATTGACCCGCCGCCGTTGTTGTAGAAGAGCAGTGTCCCCGTCCCACTCGCCAGCCAGACCATGCCAAGCAGAAAGAAAATATCGCCGACGCGCGTGGTGAGAAAAGCTTTCTTCGCAGCGGCTGCCGCAGAAGGCTTCTGGTACCAGAAGCCGATGAGCAGATACGAAGTCAGGCCGACCAGTTCCCAACACATGAACAGCAGCAGGAGCGAGTTCGAAATCACCACGCCCAACATCGCTCCTGCAAAGAGGCTCAGGAAGCAGAAGAAGCGTGTGTAGTTCTCGTCGTGAGCCATGTAGCCGGTGGAGTAGATGAAGATGAGCAGGCCCACAAAGCAGACCATCACCAGCATCACGGCTGAGAGCGGATCGAGCACCCAGCCGAGGTCAATGTTGGTTGTGCCAACGTGAAACCAGGTAAAGTTGACGACCTCGGGAGCGCTCGCATCAAAACCGAAATGAAGGAGCAGCCATCTACCGCTCAGTACATCCCCGAACGCGACGAGAGAAAGAAGCAGTGAGAAGCAAAGCGATCCGATCGCCAAGCAAGCTGACATCTTACGACGGGGCTGTTTCAGCAGAGCAATGACGCCAGACGCAAGCACAGGAAGAGCGGGAATCAACCAGAGCCATCTAACGATCCATGCTTGTGGCGGCATCGGCGCACTCTTTGCTATTTCCCTCAGGATGAGCAGGTCATTCGGATCAATCATGCGCTCACCCCTTCATCCTGTTCATCTGGTCTATGTCCGTGGTGTGGGTGAAGCGATAAATGTGAATCACCAGACCCAGTCCCACGGCAGCTTCGGCCGCCGCCACCGCAATGGAAAAAATCGCAAACATCATTCCGGTCAGCGCCTCGGGATGGGGTCCGTAGCGCCAGAACGCAATCAAATTCAGATTGGCCGCGTTGAGCATCAGCTCAATGCCGATGAGCACAAGGATTGCGTTGCGCCGCGTGAGCGCGCCGGCCAATCCTATGGCAAAGATCAGTGCGGCAAGCAGCAGATAGCCCTGAAGTGGGGTTATAGGTCCCATTACTTCGCACTTCCCTTCTCGTGCCTGGCCACGATCACTGCGCCAATCAAGGCAGAAGTCAGCAGAACTGCGACAATCTCAAGCGGAAGTACGTAGCGTCCCATCAGCGCGTTGCCGATCTGAAGAACGTTCACGGCGGGCCTTGCCGTCTCGTTGGGCAGAGCACTCGTGCTGCTCAACACCGCCCAACCCAGCACCGCGAAGATCATCGCCGCAATCGCCATGCCGGCAAGCCAACTCTTGCTGAATACGCCTTCTTTGGGCGTCTCCGAACCGCGCGTAAGCAGAATGGCGAAGACCACCAGTATCGCAACGGCGCCAATGTAGACAAGAATCTGCGCGAATCCTGCGAACTGGGCATCGAGTTCAAGAAACGCAATTGCCAGCCCGGCAAAGGCCACCGTGAGCGCCAGCGCGCAATGCACCGTATTCCTCAAGAGCACCGCGGCCAAAGCGCCGGCGATCGTAATCGCGGCGATCAGATAAAAAGCAATCGTCATTCCCGGCACCTGCAATTCTTACTCCGCATACCGGTAACTCCTTGGCCCGAAATCTTCGCTGCGCATGCCCACCCGGGCCATCACAACATAAGCAATCAATAAAATCCCCGAACAAACAGCCCAGCGCGAGAGTCCATCGCCCATAAACCTCCACAGGCCGGCGACAAACACGTTGAGCAGCGAAAGCGGCAGCACAAACTTCCACGCAAAGTTCATCAGCTGGTCCTGGCGAAGACGGGGCAGCGTGCCGCGCAACCAGATGAAGACGCAGATCGAAAGCATCACCTTGCCGAAGAACCATATCCAGGACGGAACCCAGGTGAGAAAGCTGAACGGAGCCGACCAGCCGCCGAGGAACAGCGTGGCGCCCAAACCTGAAACCGACAGCATACCCACATACTCGCCAAGAAAAAAAAGCGCGAACTTGAAGCCGGAGTACTCGGTGAAATAGCCCGCCACCAATTCGGACTCGCCTTCAGGCAGATCGAATGGCGATCGGTTGCTTTCCGCGGTTGTCGCAGTGGCATACAGCAGGAAGGCGGCAAACCCCCAGGGCGTAAAGATGTACCAGTGCGGCAAACCCCAAGTGTATTGGTTCTGCACGGCAACAATCCGGCCAAGGTTCATTGAGCCGGTCATCATTACCACCACCAGGCTTGCCAGAAGCAGCGGCACCTCATAGCTGATCATCTGCGCCACGGCGCGCATCGCGCCCAGCAGCGAATACTTGTTGCGGCTCGACCAGCCGGCCATGAAAACAGACAGCTCCGTGGACGCTCCCATGGCAAAGAAGAACAGCAGGCCTGAATCCAGATTCACCAGCGTCATGTTGCGGCCCATGGGCAGCACGGCGTAGCCCATGAAGACAATCACAACCAGGAACACCGGCGCCAGAAAGTGAACCACCGCGTCTGCGCTGGTAGGAACAATGTCTTCCTTGGTCAGCGATTTGAGTCCATCGGCGACTGGCTGCAAGATTCCCAATGGGCCAACACGATTGGGGCCGTAACGATTCTGCATGCGGCCCAGGCCCTTGCGCTCCAGCAGGACTGCTACCGCAAACAAACCCGGAAATACACAGACGATCGCAACAACGGCGAGCAGCAACCCGACAATGGGCTGGAATGCCGGTGGAAAGAAACTCATCACCCAGTGCTGAAGGAGGACAAAAACCTGATCCGCGTTCTTGATCATATTTTCCTCTCCTCCTCAGGGTGGCTCTCGCTACCACCAGCGGGCTTCGCAACAGTTGCCGCTGCTGCTGCCTTGGCCGCGGCCGCCTCGGCCGCCGTCTTCGCCTTGGCTTCGGCCTTGGCCTTCTCTTCGGCCAGCCGCGCATCCACCTCGGCGGCTTCAGTGGGATGAATCTTGTGGTAGTGTTCGTTCGATTTGGCAAGTTCTTTGCGGTCGTAGAGCAGTCCGCCGAATCGGTCCGTCGTGCTCAACTCGAACTCCGTGTCCATCTTGATGGCTTCGAATGGGCAGACCTCGACGCAGATCTGGCAACTCATGCAGACAGAGATGTCGATGTCGAAACGCGTAGGGTAAATCTGCGGCCTGCCGGTAAAGTCCGGCTTCTTGTCGACCGACTTCTCAATGTAGATGCACTTCGGCGGGCATTCCTTTTCGCAGATCTGGCATGCGACGCAGCGCAGCCCGGCCTCCCAGTCTGCGCCATCGTAGACAAGGAACGGGAAGTCGCGCGTGGCCTCGATCGGCGCGATGCGCTGCTCGGGATACTGGACCGTCGTCAGGCGCTCCGCGGAGACGAAGCTCCCCGCAAAGTTGCGCGCCGTCTCCGCCAGCCCTTTTAGTATTCCTTCGCCGAACAAGTACCCCTCCCGGAAAGTTGCCAGTTAACAGTTGTCAGTGTCAGTCAAAAGCACTAGCCGGCCGGTGTTACTGACAACTGATCACTGATAACTCAAAACTATCGATCCACTTCTCCCAGCACAATATCCACGCTTCCAAAGATCAGCACCACATCGGCCACGTTCTGCCCGAGGCACATGTCCTCGAGAATCGTCAGGTTAATCAGGCTTGGCGGGCGAACCCTATAACGATACGGATTCGGCCCTCCATCGCTGATTAGATAAAAGCCAAGCTCGCCCTTCGGTGCTTCGATCCGGCCATATGCTTCACCGGGCTTGGGACGAAATCCGCGAATCTTCGCCTTGGGATCCATCACCGGGCCGCCGGGAATCTGCTTGAGCGCCTGATCGAGAATTGCAAGACACTCTTTAATCTCAAGGAAGCGAATCATGAACCGGTCGTACACATCGCCGCGTTCGCCGAGCGGAACACGGAACTTGAAACGGTCGTAGACGCCGTACTTGTCGACCTTGCGAATGTCGTAGTTCACGCCGGATGCGCGGAGCATCGGCCCGGTGACGCCGGCGTTTACCGCCAGTTCAGCCGGAAGGATGCCAATGCCCTGCGTGCGCGCCATCAAAATCTCGTTCCCGGTGAGCAGGTTCTCAAACTCATCAACAAACTGGGGCAACTCGTCCACTACTTTGCGCGTCGCGGCCAGCCACTGCGGAGTCGCATCCACGCGGCAGCCGCCGAAGCGCATGTAGTTCACCATCATGCGCGCGCCGGTGAGTTCCTCAAACAGATCGAGGATTTTTTCGCGCGCCTTGAAGGCATACATCAGCGGCGTTCCACTGGCGCCCATCTCCTGAATGAGAAAGCCAATGGCCGACGCATGATTCTGCAGGCGCGTCAGCTCGCCTACGATCACGCGGAGGTATTGGGCTCGTTCCGGCACTTCCTGGCCTGTGAGCTTCTCCACGGCAATCGCGTACGCCCAGTTGTTGGTCATTGGGCAGATGTAGTCGAGCCGGTCAGTGAACGGCATCGACCCCAAGTAGCTCATGCCCTCAGCAAGCTTCTCGTGATTGCGGTGCAGGTAGCCAAAAACCGGTTTCAGGCGGATCACCCGCTCTCCATCGAGCGCCACATCCATGCGGAAGACTCCGTGCGTCGACGGATGGTGCGGGCCCATGGCTACTTCAAGCAGATCGCCGTCATTCTCCGGCTCGATGATCGGCGGACGGTTCCAGCCTTCGGGCCTTCCCAAGCTAACCGAAATGTCTGTAGCAGATGAAGTCATTGTTCCGCCTTCGCTGCGGTTTGCTGATCCCTGATCCCTGTTCCCTGTTCCCTGTTCTTGTGCTCCTGCGCCCGCTTCATCACTTCGTCGTGCGCGGTGGGCTCGTACTCAAAGTCATCGGGATCCACGTAGTCGCGGCGCATCGGATGATCCTTGAACTCGTCCCACATCAGCAGGCGGCGCAGGTCCGGATGCCCCTTGAACACAATGCCAAACAAGTCGAAGATTTCCCGTTCCTGAAACTCTGCTGAACGCCACACCGGCGTGAGCGAGGGAAGCTCCACCTGGTCGGTCCGATTCACGGTCTTCATGCGAAACACGACCGGTCCGTGCCCCTTGGCCATCGAATACAGGTGATATACCGCTTCAAGGCAACCCGGCTCAATGCGTTTCTTCGTCTCGTCGACGGTCTCTTCCACCAGCTGCTCCACGCCGTCGACCGTTTTGGTTACGGTGCGCGTGACTTTCACCTTCTCCGTGATCTCCTTGTCGGGCCAGTCGACGCCGGTCGCGTTGGAAAGGAAATCAAGCGCCATTTCAGGATCGTCGCGGAGGAATGTTGCCACCTCAACCGCGTGACTGGGCGCGAGCCTGAGCGAGTGCTGCCCCGAGACGCTGGGGTTCGTCTGAATCTCGACCCCTGCCTCCGGCACCGCAGCTTCAATCGCCGCTTTGATTTCCTCAACGCTCTTCAA
>Ga0182018_10004851_pt1 | contig 11119 bp, 11 predicted proteins | sample 812P2MmetaG_FD_120490 | JGI IMG/M metagenome (GOLD analysis project Ga0182018, IMG submission 120490) | Permafrost microbial communities from Stordalen Mire, Sweden - 812P2M metaG | ecosystem: Environmental > Terrestrial > Soil > Wetlands > Permafrost | place: Sweden: Stordalen | collected...
CCGATCCAATGGAGAAGGGACCCAGGAAGTACGGACTCAGGTGATGGCTGGACATGTAACCCTGGGCCGCGTAGCTGAAGACGTCGCGCGAGAAGAGCGGCGGCGCCACGATCATCGGCGTCGCCCAGGCGAGCAACATCCACCAGAGCGACTTGATCGACACGCCGGGGTGCAGTTTCAGCACCTCGGCGAGGCGCAACCAGACGCGCATCAGCAACAGGAGGCCGCCGTAGACGAAGACGATGGAGAGCAGCAGTTTGGTCTCGCTCGGCGTGCCCACCGCGCCCGCGGCCGGCTCGCCGAAGAACCAGGTGCCTGCCAGGGGGAACTTGAATGGCGAGTTCGTGAAGGAGCAGCCCCCGAGGATCAGCACCATCGCCCCAAAGCCGAGCACGGCCGGCTGCCAGAGGAAGGACCAGCCCTCGAAGGGTCCGGGCTTGAATCGCCCGAGCGGCGTGTAGCGCCGCTCCAAAAGCTGCACGCCTGATTCGAAGCGGCTGGCGACGCGTTCGTAGGCCCGGCGTACGTCGCTCGGGCGCGCCTTCAGCCGATTCACCCCGCTCCCCTCGCCTCGAAACAGTGTCACCGTACTCTTCTCGCTCGAAATCGCGCAGGGTCAATCCAGGCGCGCTGGATTGACCTTGGTGGGCCAGGAGGGATTTGAACCCCCGTAGGCTAAGCCGTCTGGTTTACAGCCAGATCCCATTGGCCACTCGGGCACTGACCCGTCGAGAATCCTACAGCGACCCGTCACCCTCATCCATTACGGTCGCAGCCTCTACAATTCTCCCGTGCCGACATTTGACGTGGTCTCCGAAATCGACCTCCAGGAGGTGCGCAACGCCGTCGACCAGGCCAACCGCGAGGCCTCGACCCGGTTCGACTTCAAGAACACCAACGCGACCGTCGAGTTCTCCGAGAAGGAGCTCAAGCTCAGCGCCTCGACCGAGGACCGCCTGCGCGCCCTCTACCAACTGCTCGAAGAGAAGCTGGTGAAGCGCTCGGTCTCGCTCAAGTCGCTCGATCCCGGCAAGATCGAGGAGGCCAGCCAGGGCGCCGCGCGCCAGAGGGTCGGCCTGAAGGCCGGCATCTCCCAGGACGTCGGCAAGCAGATCAACAAGCTGGTCAAGGAGATGGGCGTCAAGAACCTGAGCTCGTCGATCCAGGGCGACCAGGTGCGCATCTCGGGCAAGCAGCGCGACGACCTGCAGACTGCCATCGCCAAGCTCAAAGAGGCCGACATCTCGGTGCCGCTGCAGTTCACCAACTTTCGCGATTAGCGCAAGCCGGTCTGTTCCTCTTCCTCGAGGTGCACCTCGATGGCGTGCAGCTTGTCGGTGTGGAAGATCTTGTTGAAGAGCAGGACCTTCAGGACCCAGAAGATGGCGAAACTCAGCACGTTCACCCCGCCGACGAGCCCCGTGTCGGTCAGGTGGCTCCAGTGGTGCGTGTGCACCAGGTGCTTGACGTACAGCGCGCCCAGCAGCGAGAAGGCGATGCCGGCGAAGGACATCAGCAGGTAGGGTACGACCTCTTTGCCGAAGTGGCTGCGGCCCCGTTTGCCCCACGCCCACGCGCGGCTGAGGTAGTACGAGGGGATCATCGCCAGCACGTTGCCGAACAGCGTCGCGGCGATGATGCCGCTGATGATATGGAATCCGTAGACGATGAGAATGGTCCCGAGCGACACGCCGGTCGTGATAACCGAACTCAAGGTGAAGCGGATGAGCTTCTTGCCCTGGTGAGAATGTGACCACGCAATCACTTCTCGCAGGTTTTTTGGCACGGCGACGATTCTAGTTCGCCGCCCCAATTACTCAGGAACGCTCCGACGGTCACGTCCACGATGCGTCGAGGGGCGGCGCGCGCCAGGTGCCAGAATGGTCGGATGTCCGAAGCCCTGGAGTTCCTCGTCGACCTGCTCGACCTCGAGAGGATCGAAGTCAACACCTACCGGGGCAAACACCCCAAGGAGGAGCGCCAGCGCACCTTCGGGGGCCAGGTGGCCGCCCAGGCCCTCATGGCGGCGGGACGAACCGTCGACGGCGCCAAGGTCCATTCGCTGCACTCGTACTTCCTGCGACCGGGCGACACCAGTACCCCGATCCTCTACGAGGTGGACCGCATCCGCGACGGCAAGAGCTTCTTCACGCGCCGCGTCGTGGCGATCCAGAACGGCCGGGCCATCTACAACATGCAGGCGAGCTTCCACAACGAGCAGGTGGGCTTCGAGCACCAGTTCCCGATGCCCGAGGTGCCCGACCCGGAGACCATCCGTCCCATGGCCGAGCGGCTCATGGAGGAGTTCGGCAGCACCGACGAGTGGTTCAAGCGCCAGCACCCGATCGACCAGCGCTACATCGGCGAGCTGCCCTGGAGCTCACGCAACAACAAGGAACCCCGCCAGCAGCTGTGGATCCGGGCCTACGGCGAACTGGTCGACGATCCTCTCTTGCACGCCTGCGTCATCACCTACGCCAGTGACATGAGCCTCTTCGACGCGATCCTGGCGCCCCACTCGCGACGCTGGGACGACGACGTCGTCATGGTGGCGAGCCTGGATCACTGCATGTGGTTCCACCGCGACGTCGTCGCCGACGATTGGCTGCTCTACGACATCGATTCGCCGATCGCCCACGGCGGACGGGGCTTCGCCCGGGGCTTCATCTTCAATCAGGCGGGTGAACTGTGCGTTTCGATGGTCCAGGAGGGACTCACGCGCTTCATCGACCCGCAGCACCCGAAGAGTTCGACCTAGGTCGACGATCGCTAGACGCGCTTCTCCACGGGCACGTAGTCGCGAACCTCGGGGCCGATGTAGAGCTGGCGGGGCCGCGCGATCTTCACGTCCTGTCGCAGCAACTCCTGGAAGTGCGCCAGCCAGCCCGACGTGCGCGGGATGGCGAAGAGCACCGTGAACATCTCCATCGGGAATCCCATCGCCTGGTAGATGATGCCCGAGTAGAAGTCGACGTTGGGGTAGAGGTGGCGCGAGATGAAGTACTCGTCCTTCAGCGCGACCTCCTCGAGCTTGAGCGCGATGTCGAGCAGGGGGTTCTTGCCGGTCACGGCGAAGACCTCCTCGGCGATCTGCTTGATGATCGTGGCCCGGGGGTCGAAGTTCTTGTAGACCCGGTGACCGAATCCCTCGAGCAGGACCTTGCCCTGCTTGACCGTCTCGACGTAGGCGGGCACGTTGTCGATGTTGCCGATCTCGATGAGCATCTTCAGCACCGCCTCGTTCGCGCCGCCGTGGCGCGGTCCGTAGAGGGCCGCGCAGGCGGCGGCCGTCGCGGAGTAGGGGTCGCCGTGCGAGGAGCCCACGACTCGCATGGCGGTCGTGCCGCAGTTCTGCTCGTGGTCGGCGTGCAGGATGAACAGCACGTCGAGCGCGTGCGCCAGCACCGGGTCGGGCTCGTAGTGGGGCTCGGCGACCTTCCACATCATGGAGAGGAAGTTCTGCGCGTAGCTCAACGTGTTGTCGGGGTAGACGAAGGGCATGCCGACCGAGAACCGGTGACAGGCCGCGGCGAGCGTCGGCATCTTGGCGATGAGGCGGACCACCTGGCGGTGCAGGTTCTCGGGGTCGGTGAGGTCCTTGGCTTCCTTGTAGTAGGTCGACAACGCGGCGACGGCCGACACGAGCATGCCCATGGGGTGCGCGTCGTAGTTGAAGCCCTCCAGGAAGCGCTTGCGCACGTTCTCGTGGATATAGGTGTGGTAGGTGATCTCCTGATTCCACGCGGCCGACTGCTCCGCCGTGGGCAGTTCGCCGTGGTTCAAGAGGTAGGCGACCTCGAGGTAGGTTGAGTGCTCGGCCAGCTGTTCGATGGGGTATCCGCCGTAGCGCAGGATGCCTGCGTCGCCGTCGATGAAGGTGATCGCGGACTCGGCCATGGCCGTCGCCATGAAGCCGGAGTCGTAAAACCACACGCCGGGCGCCACCTTGGAGAACTCGTGAGCCGCAATGCCACCGTTCTGGATGGGGATCTCCAGCGTGTCGCCGGTGCGATTATCGGTCACGGTAATGGACTGCGTCACGGTTCCTCACTTCAACTGGGGGGACAGGCCCATCGTAGCGAACCGACCGTTATTTAGGACCCCGCGTCGTATTGCCCGACGGCGACATGACGACACCATAGATACGCTTGCGGGTCATATTTGGCGCCGTCGGCGCACCGGCGACCGCGATGATCAACCTCGCGCGCTCGCTGGCCTGCGTCGTGAGCAGCTTCGGCACGAAGGCGTAGGCGCGCATCGGGCCGAGGACCGTCGTCATGGTCTGGCTCTGTCGCAGCCCGCGGCCGTTGAGCGGGATCAGGGTCACCGTGACCGAGACGGACTGGTCGATGTAGTTCGCGTTCAACACCGACACGCCGATGTGCACCCTCGGCACTGGCGGCAGGAGCAGCTCGCCCGTCGGCGCCGGCAGCGGCGCCGGCTGGACTGACACGGCCGCGATGCCCACCCCCCTCAACGGCGCGAGCGAGGGCGACGAGCGCAAGCCCTGCATCGTCGTGGCGAAGTGCAGCAACGCGACGCCGTTCGCGGTCGACTTCAGCTTCACTCGCCCGGGCTCTCGCGCGAGCGACCAGCGCTTGTTACGCCACTGCTCGCTCGTCGACAGCAGCGACGCCTGCGCCGTCGACGTGGAGAGGGTGGCCGACGTCTCGGCCCACGGCAGCGTACCCGTCGGCAGGACCAGCGACTCCGCGACGAAGGAGAGCAGCGACTCATAGTCGTTCACCCGCTGGGACGTCTCCTGGGCCAGCGCGTCGTTGACGTCGTGGGCCAACATGGGTCGGCGAAGCTGGTCGCCCTGCGTCGACCAGAGCGGCAACTGGTCGGCCAGCTGGGTCAGGCGCGCCGCGAAGACCGGCCGGCTCAGTGACTGGCCGTTGGTCAGCAGGTACCGCAGCCGGCTGTCAAAGTAGTTCTCCTGGGAGATCAGCACCGACGCCAGCTGCCCGAAGGTCCGGTTCTCGCTGCGCCGAGGGCTCACCGAGCCGTGCGCGGCGTTCGAGACGTCGCGTCCGAACAGCACGACCAGCAGCGTGATCACCAACAGGATGCTCAGCCACAGCGTCTGGTGACGACGTTGAGCGCGAGTGCGGGCCACGTCGTAAGAACTTACTCACCCCTCAAAATCCACTCCGCTGGTGGCGTCGTCGTGCTACTCCTCGTCGAAGCCCTCGAGGTCGATGATCTCCGAGACGCCCTCGGGTAGTTGGTTCTCTGGTCCGACGCCCCACTTGTCTTCGTTGAGCTGACTCACCGACTCATCGACCGAGCCCAACTCGGGCAGCGGCTTCGCGCTCTGCACGCCCCCCAGCCGGCTCATACGTTGCGCCGAGGGGATGAGCCGAGCCTCGACCGACGAGACCATCTTGTTGTACGACTCCACGGTGTCGATCAGCGACTTGCGCATCTTGGCCACCGGTTCGGCCACCAAACGGATCCGGTCGACCATCTCCTCCGCGGACTTCAAGATCTCCTCGGCGTTGAGCGACGCGTTGTGCTGGCGCAGCACCATCGCGACCGACCACAGCAGTGACAGCAGGTTGGTGGGGCCGGCGATCAACACCCGTTCCCTCGCCGCGTACGCGTGCAGCTCGGGGTCGGCGTCGAAGGCGGCGGTGATCGCGAAATCGCTCGGCACGAAGCACACCACGAACTCCGGCGCCGGCGTGACGACTTCCCAGTAGGACTTCTCCTTCAGGGTCTTGACGTGGCTGCGCAGCGCGACGGCGTGCTCCAACGACTTCGCGCGCCGAAGTTCCACGTCGTCGGCGGCGAGCGACGCCTCGAAGGCGTCGAAGGGGAACTTCGCGTCGATGGCGATCTTGGCGTTGTTGGGCATGTTCACGACGCAGTCGGGCCGCAGCGCGCGCCCCGCGTCGTTCACCCCGCTCACCTGCATGTCGTAGTCGATCGTGCTGCGCAGGCCCGAGGCCTCCATCACATTGATCAGTTGCACCTCGCCCCAGTGTCCCCGCTGGTCGCCCCGGCCCAGTAACTGGTTCAAGCGGCGAGTCTCGTCCTGGGTCTTCTGCTGGGCCACCAGCAACTCGCTCGCGCGGCTCTTCACGTCGAAGAGCGCACCCGCGTGCTCCTTGTTGAAGTCGGCCAAGCTCTTCTTGTAGTCGTCGAGCAGGGTCTCGAGCGGCTTGAGCGTGAGGTCGAGCTTCGAGTCGCGCTCCCGGGACACCTGCTCCTGGGACAGATTGAACTGCTCCACGGTATTGGCGAGCACCCGGTTGGACATGCTCTCGAACGTGAGCTCCATGTTCTTGATGGCGGCGTCGTGCTCCTCGCGCTCTCGCGCCAGCATCTCGTTCGCCGCGGCGAGCTGGGACTCGCGCACCGCCAGGTCGCCTCGGGCCTGAGCCGTCGCGTCGCGCAGCGCCTGCGAATGTCGAAGGGCCAGGGCCCAGGTGACGACGGCGCCCAGCACCAGTCCGGCCACCGCGCAGATAAGTCCCAGCATCGATCAACTCCCTTCGACCAGATTCTCCCACCCTAGGGAGACGCTGTGACGTGACGGTATCCTCTCTGCATGGCTCGTCTCTTTGGTTCATCGGGCGCCTCGGCCAAGCAGGAAGTCTCCGACGTCGGTGTCACGCCGGAGCTACGCATGGCGACCGTGCAGGTCTTCGCCCTGGTGGGCGAGGCCATCGCGGGCGCGACGCACGCGTTACTGGCCAACGACCGCGAGTTGGCCAAGCGCATCGTGGACCAGGACGTGGTGATCGACAGTCTCATCGACGACATGGTCACGACGGCCGAGACACGCCTGTTGACCCGGGCGTCGCTCGACCTGGAGGCGCGCCAGACCCTGCTCACGCTGCTGCGAATCCTGCCCGACGTCGAACGCAATGGCGACCTCGCCGAGCACATCGCGCGACGGGCCGCGCGCGGACTGGGCAACGAGATGTCGCCGCGCAGCCGCGGGCTCGTCGAGCGCATGGGCGAGGTCGCGTCGAAGATCTGGCGCGAGGCGACGGACATCATCATCGATGACCGCCAGGAGTCGGTCGGCGCCATCGAGGACATCGACGACGAACTCGACGACCTGCACGTCTCGTTGACCGCGGAACTGACGTCGGGTTCGATGGCGCTGCCCGTGGCGGTCGAGCTGGCGCTGCTCGCTCGCTTCTACGAGCGCTTCGGCGATCACTGCGTGAACCTCGCGCGACGCCAGGTCGGACGAGACGGCGGCGACTAGCGAAGTTCGAGCAGGGCTTCGGCGATCTGCACGGCGTTGAGCGCCGCCCCCTTGCGCAGGTTGTCACTACTGACGAAGAACGAGAGGCCATCGGTCACCGTCTGGGCGCGTCGAACGCGCCCGACGTAGGTGTCGTCCTTGCCGGCAGCGAGGCGCGGCGTCGGCAGGTCGTGCAGCACGACGCCCACGGCGTCCGAGAGGATCGCCTCGGCCTGCTCGGGACTGAGGGGGCGCTCGAAACTCGCCGTGATCGCGAGCGAGTGTCCCGTGAACACCGGAACCCGTACGCAGGTCACGTCCACCAAGAGGTCGTCGATCTCGAGGATCTTGCGACTCTCGTTGCGAAACTTCTGCTCCTCAGTGGTCTCGAAGGACCCGTCATCCACGATCGTCCCGGCGACCGGTATCACGTTGTGGGCGATCGTGGTGGGGAACTTTCTGCCGACGCCCAGCGGCGCGGGCGAACCGTTGAACGTCAGGAGTCGGGGGTCACCATCGAGCGACGCTTCGAGTTGCTCGGCCAGCTCGTCGACTCCCTCGCGACCCGAGCCGCTGACCGACTGGTAGGTGGCGACGGTGATCGAATGGAGCCCGGCCGCCAGGTGCAGTGGCTTGAGCACGGGCATCGCCGCCATCGTCGTGCAGTTGGGGTCGGCCACGATGCCCTTGGGGATCGAGCCCAGCGCGTGGTCGTTGACGCCCGCCACGACGAGCGGCACGTCGGGGTCCATGCGCCACGCGGAGGAGTTGTCGATGACGATGGCCCCCGCCGCGGCCAGCCTCGGCGAGAGCGTCAGCGAGGACGTGGCACCAGAGGAGCAGAGCGCGATGTCGATGCCGGAGAAGTCGGCGCTGGCGGCGTCCTCGACCTCGATGGGCTCACCGCGCCACTCCAACTTGGTTCCGGCCGATCGGGCCGACGCGAAGAAGCGGACCTCGTCCACGGGATAGTCACGCTCGGCGAGGATCGCGCGCATGACCGTACCCACTTGGCCGGTGGCCCCGACAATCGCGACACGCATGACGCCAGCCTAGAACTCGGCCGCGTCGAGTCCGAACGCCGTGTGCAGGTAGCGCACCGCGTCGGCGACCTTCTCGGCGCGCAAGACGCACGAGATGCGAATCGAGCTCGTCGAGATCATCTCGATGTTGATGCCGTGCTCGTACAACGTCTCGAACATCAAGGCGGTCACCCCGGGGCTCGACTTCATGCCGGCGCCCACGACGGTGACCCGCCCGATGTTGTCGTCGGCCGTCACGTCCGTGGCGCCGATGTCGTCCTTCACCTCGTTGCAAGCGTCCCGCGACGCCTCGAGGTCGGTCTTGGCGACCGTGAAGGAGATGTCGGTCATGCCGTTGGTGCCGGTGTTCTGCACGATCATGTCGACGTTGATCCCGCGATCGGCGAGGGCGCGGAACAGCTGCGCCGCGACGCCGGGCCGGTCGGGCACCCCGCCGACGGTGATCTTCGCCTCGGACGTGTCGTCGGTGATCGCTGATACGACGGCCTCTTCCATGGTGGGGTCCTCCTCCACAATCCAGGTACCTGGTTCCCAGGTGAAACTCGAACGAACGTGCAGGGGCACGCCGTGACGGCGGGCCAACTCGACCGAGCGCAGCATGAGCACGCGCCCGCCCGTCGCCGAGATCTCCATCATCTCGTCAAAGGAGACCTTGGCCAAGCGGCGTGCCAGGGGCACGACCCGCGGGTCGGCGGAGAAGACCCCGGTGACGTCGGTGTAGATCTCGCAGACGTCGGCCTTCAGCGCGGCGGCCAACGCGACGGCGGTCACGTCCGAGGCGCCGCGCCCGAGGGTCGTGATGTCGCGCTCGGTCGAGACGCCCTGGAAACCGGCGACGACGGGGACGTGGCCCGAGTCGAGGGCCTCGCGGATGCGGTCGGGCCGGATCTCGAGGATCTTGGCGCGGGTGTGGTCGGTGTCCGTGATGATGCCGGCCTGCGATCCGGTGAAGGAGGCCGACTCGACGCCGCGCGCCGCGAGCGCCATGCACACGAGCGCCGTCGAGATGCGCTCGCCCGTGGTGAGCAGCATGTCCAATTCGCGCGGCGGGTGAACGGGCGACACGTCCTCGGCGAGTCGTAGCAGGTCGTCGGTAAACTTGCCCATGGCCGAGACCACGACGACGACTTCATTGCCGTCGGCGCAGGTCCGGGCGACGTGATCGGCCACGGCGCGGATCCTCTCCGCGTCGCCCACCGACGTGCCGCCGTATTTCTGAACGACCAGTGCCATGGCTCAAAACTACTTGAGCCGATTGGGGGCTCAACCAATGGCCACTAAAGTTGCGCCCATGGCAACTACCAAGCGTGAACGGCAGAAGGCGGCCCGCCGTCAAAAACTCGAACAGATGGAACGCGCCAACAAGCGCCGCAAGAACATCCGGCGCGGCGTCATCGTGGCCATCGTCGCCGCGCTGGTGGTGGGCTCGGCCGCGCTGCTCTTCTCCAGCAAGTCCACGCCCCCGACGACCACGACGACGACCACGCAGTCGACCACCACGACCGTGGCGACGACCACCACGACGCTGCCGCCGATCAGCATCGGCACCATCGCCGATCCCTCGCCCGCCGGCACCTTCGGCAAGGAGCCGACGATGGTGATCCCGCCGGGCGCGCCGCCGACGAAGATCGAGTCGGCCAACCTGATCACCGGCACCGGTACGGTCGCCCGTGATGGTGACACGCTGACTGTCGAATACGTGCTCGGCACCTACTCCTCACGCAAGGTCGTCCAGACGTCGTGGACCGGTCAGCCGTTCGTCGTGAACGGCCTCAACACGACCACCGTCATCCCCGGCTGGGTCTACGGGGTGGCGGGCATGCGCGTGGGCGGGCGACGCGAGCTGATCATCCCGCCGGCGCTCGGCTACGGCGACTCGTCGCCGGGCGGTGGCATATCCAAGAACGACACGCTGGTCTTCATCATCGACCTCGAGAAGGTCGAAACACCGTGACGTCACCCCACCTCCGGTTGAAAGGCCCCCGTCCATGAGCGAACCCATCCCCAACCCCGACGGCACCAGCGAACCGCGCCAGCGCTTCGACGCGGCGCCGCCGATGATCATCGACTCGGCCAAGACCTACACCGCGACGATGGTGACGTCCCACGGAACGATGGAGATCCTGCTCGACCCCTTGGCCGCTCCGGTCACCGTCAACAGCTTCGTCTACCTGGCGCGCTGGCACTACTTCGACGGCGTGGTCTTTCACCGCGTGATCCCCGGCTTCGTGCTCCAGGGCGGCGACCCCACCGGCACCGGGACGGGCGGGCCGGGCTATCGATTCAACGACGAGCTGCCCAAGCCCGGCCGGTACGAGCTCGGGTCCCTGGCGATGGCCAACGCCGGACCCCACACCAACGGCTCGCAGTTCTTCGTCATCTCGGGCCCCGACGGGATGCGGCTGCCACCGCTCTACGCGCTCTTCGGCAAGGTGGTCAAGGGCCTCGACGTGGTCGCGGTCATCAACGAACTCGGATCGAAGTCGGGCCAGCCGCGCGAGCGCATCGTCATCGAGTCGGTGACGGTGAGCGAGGCGTGAGCATTTCTGTGGCGTTCCCCACGTAACCCTTCCGGAGCCCTCGATACCGGCCGGTAAGGTTCCGGGATGAACTTTCAAAACGTCGGCGTCGTCGGGTCGGGCATCATGGGCGGCGGCATCGCCGAGGTCGTCGCCACGGCCGGCTCGACCGTCGTGCTGCGCAGCCGCACCGAAGAGACGTCCGAGGCCGTGCTCGAGGGCATCGACGCGTCGCTCGCCAAGAAGGTGCTCAAGCGCCAGCTCGACCGGGCGCGGGCCGACATCATTCGCGGGCGCATCTCGGCGACCGTCGAGTTCGCCGACCTGGCCGGCTGTGAGCTCGTCATCGAGTC
>Ga0182018_10004853_pt1 | contig 11116 bp, 6 predicted proteins | sample 812P2MmetaG_FD_120490 | JGI IMG/M metagenome (GOLD analysis project Ga0182018, IMG submission 120490) | Permafrost microbial communities from Stordalen Mire, Sweden - 812P2M metaG | ecosystem: Environmental > Terrestrial > Soil > Wetlands > Permafrost | place: Sweden: Stordalen | collected...
ATCTACCCAACCTTCCACTGGTTTGAAGTTTTTCTTTACTTGACCCCACCCTATCTGTTGCGGGCGATCTGTGCATTCCTCTTTGTGCTCAGGCAAGCCCATCGGCACGTTAGTCCCCGGAAAGTATGGCGACTCTTCATTGTGATGCTTTGCCTCGGATTGTAATTTCTGGTAATGCTTTGGTGTGTTCATGATTAGTTTGCTCCCCTCTTCGCCTTTTCTTGGTAATCCAACACTTCCTCAAGTGTAGGCTCATGGTCACGCCGGGGATTGTGCAGCGTGGCTCCTTTGGGCTGGCCCTTGGGATTCTCTGTGGCTGGCTCGGGCTGCGGCTTAGGGAAAGGTTCGATTGGTGGGCTGCTAGGCTCCTCTGGCTGAGGTTTGCTCATTGGTACTCCTTCCCGGATGTTTGATTCGATGATACTACTAGAAGTCGTCTGCGACCACGGCACCAATTGGATAGCCGATTTTGGGCGGCTGCGGCATTAGTGCCCTTTACTATAGCGAATGAACTCCATGATGGCAAGAAAAACGGTAACCGCAGAAAGAAAAATACCAAAAGCTGTAAGAAGAAATGTTCTTCTCTTGTCTTTGTTTTCAGCCATAGTTTGGTGTGACGTAAGCGTATCCTTGATCTCCTGATCGCGTTTGTTGGTCTGCTTCTCACGTTCGATGTCGCGAGTACGGGACTGAGTGAAGAAGTCTCGTGCATCTTGTTGGAATTCGCGGAAGTTGGCTACGCCCTCTTTCACAACCCTTAGCTCGATATTGGATTCGTTCATCCACTTCTCCAATCCGGCAACCTGAACCTTCAATTCCCGCATTGATTCATCGCAATCATCCTGAAAAACCGTTTTTCTTGGTGGCATTTCATCCTCTTACCTCGTGATCTGACGCCTTTCGGCTGGCCCATTACTAGCCCGTCAGTCCTGCTACGGCAAGTTGCATATTTTAGTTACATGTACGCCGGGGTGGTAGCCCTCGTCTGAGTTGATGAGATAAATGCAGTTCCCGGCTAATGCCGTCGCCATCGTCCAGATATTGCCTGCCGCAGAAGGATACTCCGATCCATCAGCCGGTGCTGGCAGTGTGAAGCCATGACCAAACTGACTGATAAAGTTGCCAGTTTCACCATAGAGGAACCACTGGCTCGCGTATGTCCCCCATTGGCCATCGTAGCCTTGAAGGACGTATTTGCCTTCAGAGGCCGCTGCGATGCCGCCGTGTCCGCCAAACGGCTGAATATCAGTGAAGGTGCCAAGGCCATCTGGCGCTGTCAATAGCGCACCCGGCGCACCCGTCCATGACCAGTTTGACCCTCCAGCAAGCACAGCGCCAAGGTGGTGATCCTGCCCCGGCGTCGAAATGGCTGTCTGGTAGGTCGGATAATAGCCGCCCGTAGTAGCAATCGGCGGAAACGTCTGTCCCCATCCAGCGTAGCCGTTCGGCGTGGTCGTGACGCCAGTGTTCGGCACGGAAGCCACAACTGTTGCAGGCCCGTATGTCGGCAAGGAGTTCGCATCGTAGCCGGTGAGCGGAGCCGAGTAAGCCGTTTGCGTGGCCGGAATTGCCGCTGTAGTAGAAGTTGCTGGTGAAGCCGGTATAAAGCTCCACCAAGCTAGGTTCCCACTGTGATCGAAGAATTGGAATTTCCACCCAGTAGGCGAAAGAAATTGTCCACTACGCACCAAAGGCCCTGTTGCCGGAAACTGCACGAGTTCGTTGTAGGCTTGGTTGGTTGCCGCGACGTAGTTATAAAGCAAACCGTAGGTCAGCCCATTGGGGAGCGTCTGGACTTGGGCGAATCTGAATCCGAATTGTCCTGTATAGCTGGCCGGAACACACGCTGCCCAATTTCGTGCAAGAGACCAAGAACCGGCACCGCCGTCGCCGGGAACAATGGGGACGCTATAATTGACCGCAAATTCGAGTGCGTCTGCAAAAACGCGAGTAGGGTTTGTATGGTCGATTGCGACATAGTAGAGATACCTCAAGAAGCTGATTTCTTCGATGTACTTACCAGTCGAAGAGATGTGGAGGATTCGCGCGTTGCCGGGATCGCCAACCCAGTAGGAGGAATCGGGAGCAACAGCCAAGAGGGTTTGCTTGGTGTATCCCATCCCAGCCGTGTTATCGAGCCACAGGCGCGTTTTCGTGACTGTCGGAGAGCAGTCCGTATAGCCGCCAAGGTCGCCATAAGTTGAGAGCAGCACTCCATTTTCGTTGAAAGTCTTTACCTGCTGAGATGAGCCGCCATCGGCTACAAGGACGTTGGAGGTCACGGGGTCCACGGCCACGGTGAGGGGTGCGACTAAGGGAGTAAGTGTCGTGACGATCTTATTTGAGCCACCCACACCTGAGATGTTTACCACCGTCGCGCCTGAAATCGCCCAGAGACTTCCATCCGGCTCGAATGCCAATCGGCCCGGTGAGGGGATGCTTTCGATCTGGAGAGTTGCGCCGGTAGTCTTATCGAAAAGGACAATCTGATTTGCAGCCGTGTGACTCACCGCGAGGATGTTGCCGGTCTTCTGCACAGCGATTCCGTTGGACGCATTACCTTGGTCGATCACACTCGTAGAGTTGCTTCCATTTGTCGGCTTAACGCCATTCGGAAAGGTGTAATAGGCGTTCGCCGCGATATTCCACGCCATGACCCACGGCACGCTTGTATTCCAACCCGGTGCATCGCTGACCTGATCGAAGTACACGTTGATGCCATCAGTAGCCACGTACTGATCTTCGTCAAGGTATCCCGGTGACATCAGCGCGGTCGGCTGCTGCGGAGATGCAAGCGCGAAGCTGGAGGCGTTCTTGCCGCCTTCCGAGTAAGCGTTCGCGGTGTACGCGATCCCGTTCGCAATGGCTATGTCTACGGGTAGAACAGATTGAGTATCCCAGCTATTTGGAGCAGTCCACGAAAGCGAGGTGTCACCGATCACACCCCATTGATATGTGATGGCCGGTGGTGGAACCGGCACTGGCACGGGGACAGGTACAGGGATGACTGGCACCGGAATCGGCGTTGGCGTGACTGGCGTAGGAATCGGCGGTGGAACTGGCACTGGTGCTGGCGCGGGACTCGGACATCCCGTAAGCAGAAACACCGAAAATAGAAGAACTCTCTTCATTATTTCACCGCTGCAACCGGGGTTACCGGCACTGGTGTAGGTGCTGGAGGTAGCGGCGGTGTCGGAGCCGTAACGGGAGGCGGGAGCGGTGGCGCTGGCGTCAATGGTGCATCTACCGGAACGTCTGGAACTGGCGGCTGCGAAATACAGCCAGCAAGTAGCAACACCACGAAGAGTAGAGGTACTGAACGCATTAGTTCACCAGTTGAGGTTGAGAAATCTGATCGCCGGTCGCTGAACCATTGGCGTAGATCGCAAAGCCGCTAAAGCCTGTAGTGTACGGCGAAGCAGTGTCATTCACGGTTCCGCACAGAACGCCGTTCCGCCATACCGAGATAGCAATCGAGTTCCCTGACACAATCACCGCCGAAGTTTTGAAGGTGTTTGTTGCAGCAAAGGCTGCGCTGCAAGTGGCTGGACCGAGGTAGGTACACTTCCCGGCTGTACATTTGCTGATGCTGTTGTTGACGCCGGAATTGTTGAGGCTGATTGAGTAGCCGTTGCCTGTGGTGGTGGTTAAAAGCAATCCCTGAATAGCACCAAGACCATCAACCGCGCTCACCACAAATTGCACATAAGGCGTCAGCGACGATGGGCAGGATGTGAGGATCGCCCCGCCGCCACGATATTTAGCATTTGCTTGAGCGACTCCAGAATTTTGAACCGCTGTGCCGCCGCCAACATTAAAGCCGGTTGGTTGTGTCCAGTTTACGGGATTGAGGGCTGTCCCAGAAGCTCCAGTGAGCGGATCTGTGAATGGAGAACAGGTTGGAGGCGGTGGAGGCGTATTCCCAGTCGGGTAGGTTATCGTAACCGGACCAGTAACCTGCATACTCCCGCCGAGACCTGTTCCAGTTAGAGCCAGCGCCCCCGAAAGAGTTCCAGTAACGGTCGCAGTTGTCGTGGGGGATGTAGTGCCGGTTGGATATGTAATCGCCACTGTTCCGGAGACCGGCATACTTCCACTGACGCCCGTTCCCGCTACAGTCAGCGTCCCAGCGAGGGTGCCGGTCACGGTCGCAGTGGATGCGGCTGGCGTCTGTGCTCCAGCGAGTGCGGCGAACAGAAATAGCCCTGCGATTGTCTTCATGGGTATCCTCATTGAATTGTAACCGTTCCAGTGATCTTGACCGAGCCGGTAATCGTGACCGGCGATGGAGGTGAGCTTGAGTTGAAAGTGGCAATGACCGTGCAAGCATTCGCAGGCATGTTTCCGACGAAGGTTGCTCCACTTACCGTGAACGGACAGGTGCCAGACCATCCACCAAACGTCGAACCTCCCGTAGCAGTATATGAGCAAGTTACCGCCGAGTTGTACGGAGTGGACCCACCGCAACCGTTGAGCGTTCCCGTTCCCGTGCCAGCCGTCGAAGTCGTAAGAGCGTAGCTGTTCAAACTGAATGATGCGGTGATGGTGATATTGCTGCTGGCGATGGTCCCGGCGCACACATTGCCCGTTATCGTTCCGGGGCAGGCGGTAATGCTCGTGAAGGTGCTGCCTGTGCTCGCGGTTGCCGTTGCCGAATAGCTTGCCCCAGTTGACAAACCGCTTCCGGGGCAGTTCGTTCCGCTCAACGTGCCTGATCCTGTGCCGATAGTCGTTGTGGAGCAGGAGTAGGTTGGTGATACTGTCAAGGTGAACTGCGCATTCACTGTACAAACGTTTGCTGGCATCGTTCCTGAGTACGTCGATCCGCTAGGCGTTCCTCCGCAAGATGGAGAACTTGTCCATGCTGTGAAGGTCGATCCTCCTGCGGGGTTTGCTGTGCAGGTATAAGAAGCCCCATAGTTGTGAGACCCAGCGCACCCTGAGATAGACCCTGATCCTGTCCCGCTGGTTGTCGTGCTCAGCGTGTAGCTGTTGATTGTGAACGTCGCAATCGCCGTGCAGTTGTTTGCTGGCATATTGCCTGCGAACGTCGTGCCGGTTGCCGTGAATGGGCAGGTACCTGACCAGCTTGCAAAGGTTGATGTGCCTGCCGCCGTTGCCAAGCAGCTAACCGATGTGGCGTAAACATGCGATCCCGAGCAACCGCCTACGGTACCCGTTCCGGTGCCAGCGGTTGAGGTTGTCACCGTGTAACTGTTGATTGAGAACGAAGCCGTAACTACGCAGTTTATCGAGGGCATCGTTCCTGAATAAACATTCCCACTCGCGCTGCCTCCGCAAGATGGCGAGCTTGAGAACAAAGTGAACGTAGATCCAGCGCTCGCTGTTGCCGTGCATGAGAACGCAGTTCCTGCCGCGATCCCAGTTGCGGGGCAATTCGAACCGCTATTGGTGCCGCTACCTGTGCCGCCTGTGTTGGCCGTCAGATTGAACGTGGACGCCAGATTGAACTGCGCGTTGACTGTGCAAGCATTATTTGGCATCGTGCCCGAATAAGTAGTACCGCTCGGAGTTCCACCGCATGACGGGCTGCTCGTCCACGCTACAAATACCGAACCACCACTAGCGGTAGCTGTGCATGTAAACGAAGCTCCATAATTTTGTGACCCAGAGCAGCCGCTGTTGCTTCCCGTGCCGGTTCCTGAAGTCGTTGTGGTCAGGGTGTAACTGTTAAGGCTGAACGATGCCGTCACAGTGCAATTGCTGGCTGGCATCGTGCCTGAATAGACGTTGCCTGAAGCACTTCCGCCGCAAGATGGGCTGCTGGAGAACGAGGTGAAGGATGACCCCGTGCTTGCGGTTGCTGTGCAGGAGAAAACAGTACCTGAAGCTAGTCCAGATCCGGGACAGTTTGACCCGCTATTCGTACCTGATCCTGTGCCAGCGGTTGCTGCTGTGAGCGAGTAGGAAACAGAGCCGCTTCCGTCCTGCGCTCCCACATCACCCCCGAATCCAGTACGTGTTCTGGCTTTGAGTTGGCTGTTTGAAGTGTTAAAGGCGTATCTTACCGGGAGTTGCGCAGACAAACCCGTAAGGGCGGAACTGGCTCCGATGGCCGCTGAGCCAGATTGCGGGATCATGGTCGTTCCGTTGTAGGGCTGCGTGGCCGTGTTGAGGAAATTTGGATTCGTTAAACCGTAGATGTGAGTATTCATTGGATCTGTGAGCGGCCACAGACAAGTCAGATCGCATCCGATAGGCCAACCATAAGCCGTACCACTTGAATAGCTGATCGTTCCGGCTATGGGAATTGGGTTGGCGATGTAGCTGTAACTAAATGGCAGCGTGGTGAGCAGGTTTGTCTGCGCTGTGAGGATGAGGCTCTCGTAATCGCCCATCTGTATAGTCGCATTCAGATTCGAACCGTTAGAAACTCGCGTTGACCAGAAGATGCTGTTCATGGCATTGACGTGGGACGTGAGATACGGATTGTAGCCGTCATTGTTCTCACCGATAGCAAATGCGACGGCGGCGTTATCCAATGTGTTGTTCCAGAAGTACAAGAAGCCGTTGCGGTCAGTCATGTCGCCGATATTATCCTCAGCATAATGAACCTGATCGAGCGACGAAGCTCCCCAGAGCATGTTGCCGTAAACGAAGTCCTTTTGTTTACTCTCCTGATACCACGTCAAATTCGGACCCAGCGAATCTCCGTTTGCGTACAAAGCAATGGAGCCGAGATAATACTCAAAAGCTACATATCCTGCGGCATCTTGCACTTCTACCATATCCACAACACGCTGCGCACCTGTCTGGATGTTGTTGTAGCGAATGATGCCTTCAATGCCGCGCCACTTGAGCATTGAACCTGATGCCGTTGGATTGTAGTTGTCGATCAGGTTCCCTTCGAGCAAGCAGTAGAAACACTGAACATAGAGTTGATGGTAAGTGGGGCTTCCAGCCACGCCTGAATTATGGATATGGTTGCCTCTGATGGTGACGTTAGTCGTGTTGACTACGAAGCCTGAATTATCCGAGTTCTCAGCCAAGAAAGTTCCGTTGCTGTTGTTGTCAATATCGTTGCCGTCGAAGTCCACATAGATTCCAGAACGAAGATTGAAGCCCGAAGCACCGGCAACCCATGCCGTGGGAGCACCACCACCGGGAGGAATATAGTTGAATGTCGGTCCAGCGTCTTTGACATGCAGCCCGGTGAGCAGCACGTATGCCGGGGCCATGACGGAGTTACCTGCATTCTCTGTTGGAGTAATCGCGTCCTGCCAGTATCCGTAGTGCGGCTGCGCCATCCAGAGTGTAAAGATTCCGTACCCAGCAGCCGCGCCGGTTGACAAGTCGGATTGTGCTGTTGCATTGTTCCCATCCATGATAGGCAGGTTGCCAGCCGAGTCAGACTTCCCACAGAAAATGATAGGCTGAGTAGCTGTACCGCTCTGCTGAATCTGGAAATACTCATAGAATGTGCTTGGGTTCGATCCGGTCAAGTCCGTGTTCCAGAGCCGGTAGATCGTTCCCGGTACAACGGCTGAGATCGCAGGAACACTAGAAATAGTTGTGTACGCTTTCCCTGCTCCAATCTCGTAATCTGGACCCGTAAGAGCAGGATCAACATAGCACTCGCGCGGCTCGGTTTGCTCGCTATTTCCCGCTGTAGCCCATGAGGGCATCGCGTTGGGGCTGACGTAGACAATCGCGGTGTTTGATCCACTGTTGCAGTTGTCTGCATACTTGATGACATAGCGCCCGGTCACGCTGGCCGTGAATACTGTGTCACGATACGTGGTGTCGGACAGAGTTCCGTTTCCGCCGCCCGGTTGAGAAGTGATTGACCATGTGCCTGTCTCATCCACGCAGCCCACCACCCACGATTGCAGGCTCATGGGCTGATTCTGAAACGCCTGCTGGTAGGCCGGGGCCACGATAACCGAGTTCTGCCCGTTGGGGAGCATGGCCGTCGAATTCTGACCCACGTTAAATGTGTAAGTGGCCGACTTGGTGGGATCATCGACACTGGTAGCTGTGACCGTCACCACGCCGGTTGATGTGAAGGTATACGGGCCAGCGTGACCCGGTGCCGGGGTGATTGTCGCGGTTCCGGCTGTTGAGCCGATATTGACCTGCATCACGGGTAGACCGCCAGAGATTGAAGACACGGCGTTGTGTGTAGGATCGGTGAATGTGGCGCTCGTTCCGCCTGTGCCTGAAGCCGTCCAGTTGACAAGGCAGCTACCTGTCGCAATCGTGCATTGGTTACCGCTGATGGTGATGTTGGCATTGACGGTGCGCTGCGATCCGGGAAGCACGCCAAAGGGGTAAGCTGGCACATTGGCTGTGATGGCAACCGTGCCAGATGCCGAGAATGTTGCAATGATCGTAGAGGCGGTTGTGAGGGTTCCAGAGCAGCCTCCGGTTCCCGTGCAACCAAGAGTTCCACTCCAGCCCGCAAACGTGGACCCTCCTGCCGGTGTTGCTGTGCAGCTACCAATGACGGTACCGCTGGTGTAAGTGCCACTGGTGCAATTTGTGCCGCTGATTGATCCTGACCCAGACCCAGCCGTTGAAACTGTGAGAGCAGCGCCGCTGGATGAGAATGTGGCAATGATAGTGGAACTGGCTGTGATTGTCCCTGAGCAAGTCCCAGTTCCTGTGCAGCCGAGTGTTCCCGACCATCCCGTGAAAGTAGACCCTCCTGCTGGGGTTGCAGTGCAAGCTCCGATGTTGGTACCGCTCGTATAGGTTCCGTTGGCGCAGTTTGTACCGCTGATAGTGCCAGATCCAGATCCAGCCGTTGAAACCGTCAAGGCAGGATTTCCTCCGCTTGAGGATTTTGGATAAACCCAAAGTTCATGCTGCCCAGAAGAAGTGGGGTCGGTAGCCGTGTAATAGCTGTCATCCCAAGGGCTGACTGCTATCTGCTTGTCGCTGGCCTGTTCGCCTGCTGGCAAGCCGGTCGAGAATGTAGACCAATTCACTCCGGCATTTGTAGACTTGTAGATATTAGCATTAAAGCCCGCGAGATACTCGCCAGTCGTGGTGCCGTTGAACAGGGCTTTGTTGGAAATGTTGCTGTATTGTGGGATGCCACTAGCCGAACCGAGGTCAGTCCATGTGTTTGTGGACACCACATATCTTGACATCCTGTATCCACTGCCACTGTCGCGGCTTGCTGCGAGAAGATAAGTTGGAGCCGTGGACAGTGTGCCGTCACCAACGATAACTTGGGCATTGTCACTATATGACCCAGCCCACATCGCAGTGCCGCTGGACATATTCAGGGGAGACACCTCGTAAGCGCCCTCACCACCCCAGTAAATCTTCCCACCTTGGATCGACAGAGCGTAGTTGTTGCCAGCGGCGGCACCGAATGCTGAGTAGGCGCTCGTGACAAGCAGCGAGAATGAAGCACCGTGATTAGTGGACTCATAGAAATCCGCGTTAAAAAGGTCTGCCATGTAGATGTTGTCACTCGCATCTACGGCAAGGGAACGCAACTCCATTCCAGCGTTAGGAAAGCCCGGAGAGAATGTCCATGTTGAGCCAGTCCATTTACCCACTACACAGGCAGCACAGGTTGATGTTCCAACCGCTCCTTCTCCAATTCCAGCAAAGATGTTGCCCGTAGAGTCTTGTGTCCAACTCACAACAAAAGAAGTACCGCCATTGATTGTGTCTGCGGGGAAGCCTGAGTCAATGCGCGTCCAATCACTTGTGGACGTTGGGTGATCTCGAAGGTCTGATACCTTGGCTTCCCATGTGCCATTGCTGATCATGGAAACGTACAGATAGCAATTGCTTGAGGCGAAAAGACTGCCGATGGATGCAGAGCCGGTCGTCATTCCCGAAGGTAGTGATAGTTGTCCCCATTGGGACGTGGATGCCGATCCTGTTGGACATACAACAGCATGTGCGGCGAGTGGGGCAAAGAGCGCGAGCAGGAATAGGAAGTAACGTCTCATGGTGTCCTCCGTTTCGTGCTTTGTGGAGTCCAATAAATGCACTCACCGGATGAAAGAGACTCGCTGTGGTCGGAAGCTCGCCATGCCGGTTCTGCTTGTGCGGTATGACCTTTAGAAAAAAAGATAGTAGTAGTCCAACTGAATGGACTGATCTTCCATTTCCCTGATGGCCGATATTCCAACACATCAACAATCGTTCCGTCTTTGGGCGCACTAGAAAGTGAATGCCACACAGTCATGTCGAGTTTTACTGGAATATGACAACTGGCTTCTTGCGCGATACAGAATTTTGCCGAGATAAGCAGCAACATGAACAAGAGTTTCTTCATTGTCCTTCTCCCCAAAATGCCTTCCATAACTCGTCCTTGTTTTCTAACTTGCTGATAATCTGCACTGATGGCTGAGTTGCACCGGCACCACCGCTAGGGGCAAAACCTATGATTGCCGCAGTCATAATCTGCGCCGGGGAAGTGGTGTAGGTGTTCGTGTACGTTCCGGTCGAGCCTTCCAACAAGTCCCAAGTGACAAGTTGAGTACATGCACTATTGGTGAAGTTGCGCCACTGGGTCAGAGATCCAGTACCGAGTGGAAAGTTTGAGTCACACGATGAGGTCACGGCTGTACCGCCGAATCCTACAACCAGTTCGTTCGCATGAGTAGTCGTGATGCCGCCGTCAGCGAGGGAAGTTGCTGAAGCTGAATTAGCTCCGTTGGCATGATCCACCCCGGAGACCGCAGCCAGTTCGAGCATACTCATTGCGATTGACGAAGAATTGGAAAGACAAGTCACCGTCACCGTATCGACACCTGAAGTCGATGCTCCGCTAACCCATACAGCATAGTAATCCGATGCCGTTCCGCCCTTAGCCAAAGTCCATGTGTTGCTCAGAGTATCGGCAATGCTTGGGGCACCAGAACCAGAATCACATCCCTGAGTCTGAAAGTTGGCATAGACGGCCAAGTGGTTCCCTGAAGTAATCGGCAACGTAAACAACTTGGCGAGGTTAAAGCTAGAAGCCAGCCAGCCAGCCAGCATTGATTGCACTGGACGTGAGCCGGTAAAGGGCACGGTAGAAAACGCAGCGATCCCTAGATAAGCACGACTCATGTTGCTAGTGGCCGTCACAGAATTGGAAACCGTACTTGCGGTAACAACTTCATCGGAAGTCTGCCGCAAATAG
>Ga0182018_10004854_pt1 | contig 11111 bp, 10 predicted proteins | sample 812P2MmetaG_FD_120490 | JGI IMG/M metagenome (GOLD analysis project Ga0182018, IMG submission 120490) | Permafrost microbial communities from Stordalen Mire, Sweden - 812P2M metaG | ecosystem: Environmental > Terrestrial > Soil > Wetlands > Permafrost | place: Sweden: Stordalen | collected...
CGCGGCTTGGGTTTTCGCATCGACTCGAAAGCGGATCGGTCCGAGCTGCATCTCTGTGATCGCATCGTGCCCGTCGCGCCGCTGCGGCGTCGCGGTGAGGCCGACGAGATAACGCGCCTTCACCTCGGATAGTACCCGCTCGAATGAGGCCGCCGGAAGGTGGTGGCACTCATCGACAATGACGTGGCCGTAGCCGGTGACGAGGTCGTCGACCTTTCCCTTGCGGACGAGGCTCTGGATCATGGCGACGTCGAGATGGCCATTGGGCTTGCGTTGGCCGCCTCCAATCTGACCGATCTGCTTCGCGTCCATGTCGAGGAACATCGCGAGTTGAACAACCCATTGCTCAAGGAGCGGTCTCCGATGAACGAGGATCAACGTACTGCAGGCGCGTTGGGCGATGAGGTAGGTGCCGAGGACGGTTTTCCCGATACCGGGTGGTCCCACAAACACGCCCGTCTCGTGCTCCAGAAGCGCGCGCGAAGCCTCCTTTTGGATGGCGGTCAATTCGCCGTTGAACTTCGATTCAAGCGGCGCGCCACTGTGCCGTTGGTCATCGGTCGTGAGCGCCACTCCATGCTCTTCGAGAAGCTGATTGGTCTCAAATACGCAACCCCTTGGCAGCGAGATATAGTGAGCAAGGTCTTCGGCGCAGGTGATCACCCGCGGAGTCATCGCGGTGGACAGGCGCATGCGCTGCTTTTTGTAGAACTCCGGGTTTTGGAACGCCGCGAGTCGCTTCAATTGATTCAGCAGCGGAGCGGGCAGCCCCGTCTTTTCGATGAAGAGCCGCTGTGCGAGCACGGCCTTCACCTCGGACGGCAACGGGCCAGTGATGCGCTTCGTGGGAGCGCGCCCCGATGGCAGCCGCCTCCATGGGGCAACCGCTTCCTCATCATCGACGGCTTCGGCGAAGCGAACGCCGATGACCTGACCGGTTCGGGTGGCATCGGTAGCGATCGCTTCCGCCGTGCCAGGCTCAATACGCTGCACGGACGCGAGAAATTCCCACTGGTCCGCAAGCGGCTCGAACCGCTCGTCAATGAAGACGCTGTTGCCCTCCTGACGGGGCTCATACTGGAGCGGTAGAGCGATTAGATTTCCGAAGCCACCGCGAGGCATTGTGTCTTGATTCGGGAAAAGGCGATCGTAGGATTCCATGGAGAGTTCATCCCGGCGACTCGTCGTTTCGGTAATGAGATAGCAGCCCATGCGCCGCGCGATGTTCGCGGAGACGGGTGCCGTGAAGAAAAACCAAGCGTGCGCGCCGTTCCCAGAGCGGGAACGTTCGATCGCAGTAGGAACGCCGATCGATCGGCAGGTCTCGGCGAACGCGGCTGTGTCTTCTTTCCACGAGCGCTTATCGAAGTCGACTGCGAGAAACCAACAGGTCTCGTCCTCGAGGAGCGGATAGCTGCCCATCACATGTCGGCCCTGCAGGTGATCGATAACGACCTGGTCGCCGACAGGGACAAAGGCCTGATTCATGCAGTCACTGCATTTGCCTCCAGTCTTGAGCAGGCACAGCCCCGGTTCCCATTTGTTCGAGCATGCGGGAGCGTAGCCGGGTTTCCCGGTCTTCTTGCTTACGAACCGGATCGGAAAGATATCGGCACGGCCGCGAAACAAGGATCGGAACAACTTCACCTTGCCAGCCGGCGTGTGCAGCGTCTTGTCGTTTCCCGCCGCAGGTAGGCGACGAAGCATTGGTGCCGTGTCGGACGCAGCGGCAAACTCTGAGCGGAGCATTTCGATCCTGGCTCGAGCCTCACCGAGCGTACGCTCAAGTTCTGCCAACCTCGCGCTCTCGTGCGCCAACTCCTGCTGAATGATGTCTCTCGAGCGCGTCATGCTGCGAACGCAGGTAGACGAAGAGACGCAAAGCCGCTACGCGGAATTGGCAGGACAAGACCGTCGGACGCCGGAAGAGCAGCGGGAACTCGCGTCACGGGTGCGCGCGAGCCTGATGGTGAGCGTCCTAAAAGCCGAAGCGCGGGTCTTTCTTCTGCATCCGAGCGCCGCATAGGGGTCATCCCTGAATGGATCCCAAGCGGCGCCTCTTCGTACGAACGCGCGCGGATTATCGGTGTGACTACCGGAGAATTCCTCAAGAGTTTTCCGAACTGCGTTTTCAAATCGAGCCCCTGAAAAGCGCCGAACAATCGCTATTTAATCCGTGTTCCGTAACGCCTTAAATCCACTGTGTAGTTGCTAACTCCCGTAGTTCCGCTAAAATGCGAACTATGGATGTCAGAACACATCGTAGGAGGCTTCCGAAGGGACGAATCTCGTTGGCGAAGGTCGCTTCTCAAGCGCGTCCTTTCATAGACGTCAAAACTGCGGCAGCAGCGCTCAAGCTAGACTCGAAACGGACCGCCAAGCAACTTGCTCGCTGGCATGAGCAAGGCCTCCTTCGCCGAATACGCCGCGGCGTATACGCGGTAGTACCACCGTCGGCCGCCTTACAAGAACATGTCGTAATCGACCCATGGCTGGTCGTCCCGCTACTTTTTCGCCAAGCCTACGTTGCCGGGTGGAGCGCGGCCGAACATTGGGATATCACCGAGCAATTATTCAAGACGCTGCTTATCTGCGCGACTGACCCAATCAAACAAACAAAGTTGCATGTGGCCGGGGTCGAAATCCGCGCGCGTCATATTGCGCCCACACTTTGGTTCGGCACCGTCGCAAGTTGGCGTGACGGCACACGAGTTTTGGTGTCGGACATTCACAAAACCGTGGTCGACATGTGTCTGGACCCCGCGCTCGGAGGAGGGATTCAGCACGTCGCGCAGTGCTTTTCTGCATATCTTCGTCGAGATGATGCTGATGCGCAGCTGCTTGCTCAATATGCGACTCGAACGAGATACGCCCCGGCAGTCAAACGGTTGGGCTTCATTTGCGAAGCGCTCGGTGGACCGGATGAATTGCGCGATGCGTGCCTCCGCGGCGTCACCCTAGGCCTCGCAAAACTCGACCCAGTAATTGCCTCGCCACGCGTATCGAGGCGCTGGCAACTGCGGCTACCAAACGCCTGGGAGAAGATGCTCACCAATGATTAGGCGAGAAGACCTTGCCGCGATCGCGGACTCGACTGGCCTCACCGCACCCGTAGTAGAGAAGGATTATGTTCTCGGATGGTTACTACACGGTATTTACCGGCATCCGGCTTTGCGCGAACGCTGGGCGTTCAAGGGCGGAACCTGTCTGAAGAAATGCTACTTCGAGACCTATCGCTTCTCCGAGGATCTCGACTTTACGTTGCTGGATCCTGCTCACCTAGATGAAGCATTTCTGCGAGCTGCTTTACAGAAATCTCTCAGTCCTTGTACGACGAGGCTGGCCTCGAATTGCCTGCATACCGACTGCGATTTGATATCTACAATAACCCCCGTATGCGTCCGTCCTGTCAGGGACGTATCTACTATCGCAGTCATTTTCAATCCGGCAACAACTTTCCCGCCGTTAAGCTTGATCTGACGGCGGATGAACTTGTCGTCGACCAAACGGTCCGGCGCACAGTGAGTCATCCATATCCCGACGAACCCAGCGGCGGTATAGAGGCATTTTGTTACTCGTATGAGGAGGTCTTCGCCGAGAAAATACGCGCCCTAGGCGAACGCACCCGAGCGCGTGACTTGTACGATGTCGTGAATCTTCACCGCAATCGCGACTACGATCCTGAATCCACACATGTTCGCGACATCCTGATGCGAAAGTGCGCGTTTAAGCAGATTGCAATGATCACTCTCGAGCTTGTACTTGCGGCTAAAGATACAGTCGTTGGAACTTGGGACGGTATGCTCCGCCACCAGCTGCCAGAGTTGCCGCCCTTCGAGAGCTTCTGGGCAGAACTGCGGGACGTCTTTGCGTGGTTGGATCGGGGAATTCTACGGCCCAGTCTCGGACCCGCGCCCTCCCAAGGCGCGGGTCAGCTAGTGCGGCCACGTTTTGGCGGTCTCGCGGGTATCGCTGACAACGCCCCAATGATCGAGCGGATTCGATTTGCAGCGCAGAATAGACTTTTAGTGGAATTACAGTACGTGCGGTTGGATGGGAACTCTCGTGCGCCTGTCATCGAGCCCTATTCATTGCGCCGCAGCCAGGCCGGTGATGTATCACTCGCCGGATTCGACATCGAAGATGGACATATCAAGAAGTATCGAGTCGATCGAATTCGCGGCGTCCACGTACTTGATCGGACATTCGTGCCCCGGTGGTTGATAGAGCTCAGTCCGCACTCCTGAATCAGTGGGCAGTGGGACCGGCCCACGGGCCGGACGAACGCTCGGCACCTTGTCACTCTCCGGCAGTAACGGGTGGGTCACCGATACGATCTGTTTTCACTGCATCCGCAATCTAGTCACGTCTAAACGCAGCTACTTCGGCGTGGGGGTAACTCCAGGGGTAACAGCGCTTTATCAAATTGATCTCGCAACCAAAAATAGCGTATTTTCGGTCTGAATTCGATGGCTACCGGGCCCAGTTTTCAGAAAGATCCAGGAAGCTTCATGACGTTCCGGAAGAACGTGATTTTCGTCGTAGTCGATGAATCTGGTTGCGTTTTGGCCCTCGTTGAGGCTCCGCAAAGATTCGGGACGATCCGTAACAGCCAAGCACATTTGGGGGTATTTCTGGGGGTATTTTCTTGGGCAAAATTAAAATTCCCCCAGCCATCGGGCAGAGTGTCTTTGCGTGTGCTTGCGGAACGTGTTTGGAGCAGCAAAGGACTGCTGCCGGCGCAAAGACCAATCCCACAATTGGCTGAAATGCCTGCCCGAAAACGGACACCGACAGTGCCGGGTCGAAACGGAACGAAGCTTTAGGGCATGCGGCCTACCCGCGCACTCGTTGACCGAGCTTTTACTGGATCTGCGAGGGTCGCACCGCCTCGCGGCCACTTTCCTTGAGGTCATCGCTTCGAGCGAGCAACGTTCGATAGCTGCCCAAATCGGCTTCGTTCAGGAGATTTGCGGCGCTTCGATCGGATACGGCGCGCGGATTCGTACCCACGCCCAGCGTCGCCCCCAATCCGGCGTAGAGGTAACGGTCGCCGAACGCTTTTTGCAGGGCGGCGAAGTCCGGCTCGCCGGTGCAGTGGCCGGGAGCGATGTAATCAACTTTGTAGGTGTCATGCAGGGCGGCGGCAACTTTTTCGATAGCCGGGTCCTGGGCCACAACCAGGTGGAATCCCCCCGCGATGACGTGGATGTGCGGATTGATCTTGGCCGCTTCGGCAACGATGGTCTCAATACCCGGATGCGAACAAGCAACTATCAGCACTACCCCGTCCGGCGTGTTGATGGCCAGCGACAGCTCCTTCAATTCCTTGGTTCCGGGCGCATCGGATACCAAGGCAATCAGCGTAATGTCCGGTGCCAAGTCAGTGGTCTTGTCGATCAACTGAATGTTGGCGCCTGGAAAGGCGGTGCCGAATTTCATGATCTCGGGCGGCGTGCCGCTGTAGTAGCGCATCTCGGCGGGCAGCGAATCGTCCTTGCGATAAAAATTGCTCGGTAGGTCAGAACCAAAAACACCAAAGTTTTCCTTGGGTGCGTAAATTTTAACCTTCGGGTTCGCGCTTACCAGAAAAGAGAGTCCGCCAACATGGTCGCCGTGGCGGTGTGACAAGACCACGAAGTCAAGTCTCGTGAGGTCGACGCCCTTGGCCTTCACGTTTTTTGCAAGAATCCCCGGATCGTTGCCGGTATCGAACAGAATGCGCTTGCCGTTGATCTCTACTAGGGCGGCGTAACCCCAGTCTTTGGTCATCGCCGTATCCTTGCCGAAGGCATCGTAGAGTACCGTGATGCGCGCCGGTACCGGTGGTGCAGCTGCAGCCGCTGATTCCGTCGTGGTGCAGCCCGCAAGAATCCAGGCCGACCCGAATGTGGCCAGCAGCACAGAAAAGTGAGTCGATCGCATGCCCCTCTCCTCTAGTTATTTTGGCTGCAGCGTACATCGTGTTCAGTAGTGTTGCTACACCGAGCGTTTTGTCGCCATTCGAAGGGCCGGCGTTCGAAGCGAAGGGTACGGGCAAGCGGGCGCTTCTCGGTGAGGCTTGGTGCGCCGACATCACCGATCAGCTCCGGCAGCATCTCGATGTGAGCGCCAACCTGTCGGAGGACGCAATCGCAATGCAGTGCAGGCTCATCGACAGATCTCCTGCGAGAAATACGCTTGGGTCGCCGAATGGAGCTAGGCCTGCAACAATTCGCTCGAGCAGCGGTGGGGGGTATTTCTAGGGGTATCTGCACTTAGCCGAATTCATTTGAAAGCAGAAAACAGCACCGATATTGCTCTGATTCGATCGCGACCGGGCCCAGTTTTCAGAAAAATCATGGAGGATTCATGGCGTTGCGGAAGAACGTCATTCTCCTCGTAGTCGATGACTCTGCGCGAGTTTTAACCTTCGTGGACGCTTCGTAAAGATTCGGGACGATCCTTAACAGCCAACTACACTAGAAGTCTCAGCGTCATCAGGCTCTATCGCACTGAGGTAAGCTTCGCCGACCGAAGTCGTGTATCGATGCGGGAGATCGCAAGCCATGACGCATGGCATATTCCGGCGGCTGTCAGTGCGGCAAAGTGCGCTATGAAGTTCAAATGGACATCGGTGAGGTCCTCGCGTGTAACTGCTCGCGATGTGGACGGCTGGGCTCGTTGCTAGCGTTCGCGCCGGTAACTCAATTCAAGCTTCTGTCTGGCGACGCCGACCTGACAAAGTTCGAATTCAACAAACACATGATCCAGCACCAGTTCTGCTCAACCTGCGGCATTCAGTCATTCGCAATCGGGACGCACCCTAAGACCGGCGCAAAAATGGCGGCTGTCAATGTCCGATGCGTGGACGGCGTCGACGTGGACGCCCTCAAGGTGAAAAAGGTCGACGGCAGGAGCCTTTAATCGCCGCGGGACGTACATGAGTTCGGCTATCGAGGCAGTCGGGTCGCTACGGCGTAACCGCGGCACATCACACCCAAGTCGCCCTGTAGTCACGCCGAAGCTCCCGACTGATCGGAAGCAAGCCTGCGATTAAACATATCTCACCAACTATCATCAAGTTGTCGATGTCCCAAAACGCCAGAAACAAGGCGCAACCCAAAATGACGGTTGCAGCCGCCCAGCGGGGAATGTGCGCTGCGCGCCAAAGTGCCATGGCCTGAACGGCAAGACCGAGCAAGGCAAGTTGGGCAAGAGTGCGCGTCAATCCGTACGCGCCGTGGTCGGCCGTCGCGGCGGCGTAGGTTGCAATTGCACCCTCGGTAAAATGGGGGTCGACATCACCCAGCCCGCGCATCAAAGACGTAAAGAGACCAAACACCCCACCGATGTAGAGACACCCGGTGACGGTCAGCGACACGCCCAGCGCCGCGATCGCAGGCCGAGCGCGGCGCCCAAGCGCATATAGACCAAAGGCTCCTAGCACCAGGAGCGGCAAGCTCAGATAGCCGATCCAGTGTGGATCGTGGATCATAGGCCAGCGATTGTGCGCGGCAATGAGACGGTTTACGGTGTCCGCAGCCGGGTGCGGTACGTAACGCAATCGTACGATCAACAGATCTTCGAGTGAGTGAAAGTGAAGCAAGGACATTATCAGCCACAGCACCGGCAATCCCACGAGCGCGATGGATTGCGATTGTCGGGCGAATCGATCGACGGATAGACTCTTCACGGATGCAAGAGACCACAGGTCAAACAAGCATGGCAAGTAGGCGCAGCGCCAAAGTTCGAGTTGCGATACAGAAATCGCAAAGTGTCGCGGAAGTTGTCGATCCTCGAGTCGAGAAAACCCGAGCATCCATTGCCGCCGCATTTACCGGGCTGATGATGCGACGTCCATATGATCGCATTCGCGTAAGCGCCATCACGCGCAAGGCTGCCGTGAGTCGCGCAACATTCTATGCACACTTCGCCACCAAGGACGCGCTGCTGCAGGCCGAGCTGGCGCGCGTTGTATCCTACGCGCTAGTCGACACCCCCAAAGAGCCTTGCCTCGTTGAATGTACAAAACTCTTTGCCCACGTGCAGCATGCCCGCGATATCTATCGCTCGCTGACCAGTGGCCCAGCTCACGTCGTTACGGAGCGCATTATTCAGGACGCCCTGGAGGCGCGAATCGCTGCAGCTACGACGGCCGGCAGCGATGTACCCACAATGACCCCGACATTCGTGCCGCGCTTTGTGGCAAGCACGCTGCTTACTTTGATCGCCTGGTCGCTCGAGCAGCCGAGCGTACCGTCGCCCCACGAACTTCAGGAAATCTTCCGATCGCTCGTCGGTCGCGCGCTTGGGTAGGTCAGCGCATGAATGGATGTATTTTGGCATTCAGAGCGCTGCCGTCGTGACTGCCGACCAACTGCGGTCATTTGCGGCGACCAGGTGGATTTCCACTAAGCGGACGTATGGATCCGACACAAGCGATTCGGAGCGCTCGGCTGCGGCTCAGTCCGGAAACTTCAGCGCTCGCTCGATCGCCTGGTAGCGCGGCTCGTTGCGCAACGGATCAAAGAAGGGGTTAGCTTTCGTGTACGCGAGATACGGGTCCCGGTTGCGCATCGCCGTCTCGAGCCAATCGAGCGCGCGGGCAGTATCGCCCCACTGCGCGTAGATGTCGGCGTAGCCCTCGGCCAGCCGATCTCCCGCGATGGTCCGAACCCTGGCGAGCATCGCCTCGGCCTCTGTGTGTCGTCCGAGCTTGTCGTAGATCATTGCCAAGCACCAAGGTCCATTGACTTCGCCCGCTCTTTCACAGGCGGCACGAGCGTGCTCGAAGTCACCGCTTAGGTAGTAAGTGATTCCAAGCCACATGTTGACGGACTCGTCGTCCTGACCTAATGCCTTTGCATCCCTGAAGGCTCGTATGGCATCGCCATAGCGGCGCGCGAACGCAAGAGACACACCGAGTCCAAAATGATTCATTGAATTCAACGGATCCAATACCAGCAAGCGGCGCGCGGCCGCCAAGCCGGCTTCAGTGCGGCCGATGAGGACGGCGAACGCGCCGTACTCTCTCAATACTCTTGCATCGCCCGGCGCGAGCGCCAGCGCACGCTCGTATTCCTGAAGTGCGCCCGTAAGCTCGAGAGATCCGGCGAAGAAGTTCGCCAGCGCCAGGTGGCTGTCGGCGAGATCAGGCGTCAGGGCAATCGCTTTGCGCGCATCGCTCTGCGCCTTATTCAAGTAGTCCCCGACCTCAGGTCCCTTCACCAAAGCTCGGGCGAGGTCCGCAAATGTGAGCGACCGGCCGGCGTAGGCGAGGGCGTAATTGGGATCCGCGTGAATGGCCTCGGTGTAAGCGGCGATAGCAGATTGCAAGCCCTTTTCGTTCAGACCTCCCGCGGCCAGGTTCGCCGGGCCGAAGTGCCGGTACGCATTCGTGCCGCGCAGGTACGCGTCGAATGCGGCCGGGCTGTGCGTCCCGCCCACCTCAATCTTCGCAGCAACGTCACCAAGCAGCGTGACCCTGAGGGCATTGGCTACCGCATTGGCAATGTCGGTCTGTAGCTTCAGCACGTCTCCGAGATCACGATCATAGGTCTGTGACCATAGGTGATATCCGGTGACCGCGTTGTTGAGCTGTGCGGTAATGCGGACCGTATGACCTGAACGTCGCACACTGCCCTCGAGAACCGACGCGACATTCAACTTGTGCGCGATGGTCGCAAGATCCGCGTGTTCGCCCTTGAAGTAGAAGGATGAGGTGCGTGCCGCAACTTGCAGCTCGTTGATTCTCGCGAGGGAATTGAGCAACTCCTCCGACAGGCCGTCGGAAAAGTAATCCTGCTCCTTGTCCCCGCTCATGTTGACAAAAGGGAGCACGGCGATCGAATGTGGCGGCGGGGCAAAGGTGGGCGGGGCCGTGCGCGCACGTGGAGTCGCCTCTAGAGCTGCGGAGGTCATTGGCTCAGACGTTGGGCTGTGCTCGGAAATCCAGATTTTGTCGATGACGAAATACGCCAACGCCACACAGACTGCTACGGCGACTATCGCCAGCGGCGCGGGCGTCAACCGCCAGGACGCACGGACCGACTGCCCGATTACTGCTGCGGTGCCGGAGGCCACACTCGCTGTTGGCGGAATCGTTGTCGTTCCACGAGACCGCTCGGGTGACAGCAGTCGCCGTACATGCTCAACGAAGGCAGGCGGCGCGTCGCCTGCGGGCACGCGCGTCCACTGCACCGCCCTGAACGCGTCCGGAACAACGGCTTCTTGATCGCGCGTACCGTCAACAACGACCGGCACCATGAACGGGCGTTCGATCGCCATCAGATGAGAGCGATCGACTGCGAGTTTCCATTCGAGCCGAAAATAGCCCTCGAGCCGCTCCTGCGTATGCTGGGAAACAATCGGAACGAACAGGGCGCAGTCGCGGATCTGCTGCCGGATCTTCCGGTCCCAAGCATCTCCGCCGCGCAGCTCGCTCTGGTCGAACCAGACTTCGATTCCAGCTGCCCGTAGCGCGTTGCAAATCCTTCGGGCAGCGTCCGCATCCTGCGAGGCGTAACTCAAGAATACTGCCCCGGCGGGTGTGCTCCCCCGATTTGACGACTCTTCCCCCATCGGCGCTCTCTGGGTGTTAGGTCGTCCAAGCATGCACCGGCGGCCCCGTTTCGAGCAACGCAGCCGTGCGATGGCCCGCTTTTCATCGAGTCAGCGGCGTCGTTGCCAAGAAACCGTGACGTAGGCGTCTCGTTGAGTCAATGCAGGGCCGATGAATTCGGCTGGCCTCGGACCGAACCCAAGCATGCGAAAAGCTGGGGATCTCTGCGTTTATACGAATTCACTTGAGAGCCAAAAACAGGGCTGATTGTGCCCTATTTCGATTGCTACCGGGCCCAATCCATTCCCAATCAGCCGGCCCTTAATCTGCTGGTTCCTAATATGAAGTAGCGGTTGAATGAAGGCGCACGTGTGAAGCATTTTCAGCCTCGATATTCTTCACATTTCCCCGCGTGGCCGAAGCTGCGCTTCCAAAGCGTTGACTGCCTGAGCGAGAAGTGGCGCGCCGCTTAATTTGGCCGCGTAGAGCGCAGCTCCCGCCGCCGGAGGCAAACGTGGAGCCACGAGGCGATAGCGTCTGCCGTCGATTGCAAGCTTCGACTGTAAGC
>Ga0182018_10004855_pt1 | contig 11106 bp, 7 predicted proteins | sample 812P2MmetaG_FD_120490 | JGI IMG/M metagenome (GOLD analysis project Ga0182018, IMG submission 120490) | Permafrost microbial communities from Stordalen Mire, Sweden - 812P2M metaG | ecosystem: Environmental > Terrestrial > Soil > Wetlands > Permafrost | place: Sweden: Stordalen | collected...
CGAGCAGAATGGCGGCCGGCTTGATTTCGAGCTGTCGCAGTTGCTCGGCCACGAGAAAGCGATGCGCATCGTTGCAAACGAGAAGCGGCGGCGCAGCATCCAGGCCGTGAAGTCGCACGGCGGTCTCCTGCAGCATGGTCTGCTTGGCCGCCAGTGCCAGCAGCTGCTTGGGATGAAGTTCCCGCGACAAAGGCCAGAGCCTCGTGCCCGCGCCGCCGGAGAGAATGACCGGAACTAGCATGCGATTACCCCTCGCCGCTTAAGCAGGCGGCGGCGCTTTGCCGCGGCCGATGGCGTAGTAGGTGAAGCCGAAGCGCGCCACCATGCCGGGGTCATAGAGGTTGCGGCCGTCAAAGATGACCGGGGCTGTCAGAAGCTCCCTCAGGCGCTCAAAGTCCGGACTGCGAAACTCCTGCCACTCCGTGGCGATGACCAGGGCGTCAGCGCCGGTGGCGGCCTCGTACGCGTCCTTGCAGATAATGAGGTCGGGACGCTTACCGTAGATGCGCGCCGCCTCGCCTGAGGCAACCGGGTCGTAGACGCGCACGGCGGCCCCGGCTTTCCACAGCATCTCCATGATCGTGCGCGCCGGAGCCTCGCGCATGTCGTCGGTGTTGGGCTTGAATGCGAGCCCCCACAACGCCAAAATGCGACCCTTCAAACCCTCGCCGAAGTGCTGCTGCATCTTGCGCACCAGCACCTCTTTCTGCCGGCGATTGACGGACTCGACCGCGCTTAGGATCTCGGCTTCATGGCCCACGGTGCGCGCAGCGCGGATGAGCGCCCGCACGTCCTTTGGAAAACACGAACCGCCGTAGCCTGCGCCCGGGTAGATGAAGCCGTAGCCGATGCGCGGATCGGAGCCAATGCCGATGCGCACCTTCTCGACATCCGCGCCGCACAGTTCGGCGATGCTCGCCAGTTCGTTCATGAAGCTGATCTTGGTGGCGAGCATGGCGTTGGCGGCGTATTTGGTGAGCTCCGAGGAGCGCACGTCCATCACGATGAAGCGATCGTGATTGCGCGTGAAGGGCTCATACAGCTCGCGCATCAACTCCTGCGTGCGCGGATTCTCGGTGCCGATGACAACGCGATCCGGCTTCATGAAATCCTGGATGGCCACGCCCTCCTTCAGGAACTCGGGATTGGAGACGACATCGAACTCGACGCACACCCCGCGCTCGGCGACTCGGGCTTCGATTTCCGCGCGCACCTTGTCCGCCGTGCCCACGGGCACCGTCGATTTCGTGACGACCACCGCGTAGCTCTTGATATGAGTGCCGATGGAGCGCGCGGCGGCGAGCACGTAGCGAAGGTCCGCCGAGCCGTCCTCATCCGGCGGCGTGCCGACCGCGATGATCTGGAAGAGGCCGTGGGCGATGGCCATGACCGCGTCGGTCGTGAACTCGATGCGTCCGGCGTCGCTATTGCGCTTGATCAACGCCTCGAGACCCGGCTCATGGATCGGCACGTCGCCGCGGTTCAGGCGGTCGATCTTTCCGGCATCCACGTCCACGCAGATGACGTGATTGCCGGCCTCGGCAAGGCACGCCCCCGTGACCAGACCGACGTAGCCGGAGCCGAAAATCGTGACGCGCATGCTTTCGAGGGCCCGGAAGTAAAGGCGGAAGCGGCCGCAGAGCCTAGAGGATGGCTATGCGGGGCTCAAGTAAGAGGGGCTCCGAACGTGAGCTACTTCAGCTTCCACGTTCCGCGGGGCCCTTGCCGCCCTCGAATAAGCGCCGTTTTGCAATGAAATCAGTGACCTTGCGCGCATCCTCGGGTTCGCGGTCATCCGGCCCGATCGCAAAGGTCTTCTGCGCCCAGACGAAGTCACGGATATCGTGGGTCTGGCGGTACTCGGCGACCGCCTCGCACAGCAGGGCAACCGAGCGCCGGCAGTCGAAACTTGCAAGCGCAATCAGGAGCTCGTTCAAGAGCTGCTGCATGCGCTCCCAGGGCAGAGAATGCTCCATCGCCCGCATGATCATAGGGTGGTCGGTGCCGGTGATGTTGCTGCCGATCAGGAGCTCCTCGAAGAGCTTCTCGGCGGTGCGCAGGCCTGTGTAGGTGATTTCGATATCCCCGTCCGGATTGGCCGCATCGCGCACGGTGAGGCCCATGAGATTGATCATGCGGCGCGCGAGATCGTCGATGAGGACCGGCCGGCCCATGTTGAGCACGAACACGTCCCCGCCCTTCGCCATGGCGCCGGCCTGGATGACGAGCTGAGCCGCCTCGGGAATCGTCATGAAGTAGCGGATGACATCCGGATGGGTCACCGTCACCGGGCCGCCGTCACGGATCTGCTTCTTGAAAAGCGGCACCACGGATCCCGAAGAGGCGAGCACGTTGCCGAAGCGCACCATGCAAAAGCGCGTTCCCGTCGAACGCTCCTGCAGGGCCTGCAGCACGAGCTCCGCCAGGCGCTTGGTCGCGCCCATCACGTTGACCGGATTCACGGCCTTGTCGGTCGACACCAGCACGAAGGTCTCGACCCCGGTCTCGCGCGCCGCCTCGGCGGTGTACCAGGTGCTGATGACGTTGTTGTGGATTCCCTCGACTACATTGTGCTCGACGATCGGCACGTGCTTGTACGCGGCCGCGTGATAGAGCGTCTGAATGCCATAGGTCGAGAGCACTTCGCGTACCCGGTGGCGATGGTGCGCATTGCCGAGGAGCGGAATGATTTCGGTGATGACGTTTTCGTGCGCGAGATACTCCGTCAGCTCCCCTTCGATGGTGTAGAGGGCTAGCTCCGACATCTCGAACAGCACCAGCCGGCATGGTCCGAGCCTGACGATCTGCCTGCAAAGCTCGGCGCCGATCGAACCACCGGCGCCGGTCACCATCACGGACTTGCCGCGAATACAGGAGGCAAAGAGCCTCGGATCCGGCGGCACCGCCTCGCGGCCCAAGAGGTCGGCGACATCGACGTCGCGCAGCTCATCGATGTGCGCCGCACCGGAGATGATGTCCCGCAGATCCGGCATCGACTGCACGTGCACGCCCAGCGGCTCAAGCATTCTTAAGATTTCTTGCTTGCGGCGCTGCGAGGCGGTGGGAATCGCGAGCAACACCCGCTCAATGTCGTTGTTGCGGATGAGATCGGCAAGCGCTTCACGACTGAACACCTTGATGCCATTGATGCGGCTGCCGTGGAGAGATTTCTTATCGTCGATGAAGGCCACGGGCGAGAAATCCGGCCCGCCCAGCAGAGCCGAGGAGAGCCGCGCGCCTGACTCTCCGGCGCCGTAGATGGCCACACGCTTGGCTGCGCCGCCGTTTCTCTTGTAATAGACCATGTAGCGGATGATGAACCGGCTACTTGCGAGGTAGACGAGCGCCAGCGCCGCATAGATCGCGAGCACCGACAGCGGCACGTGCTCGGAGCGCGCCACGCGGTCATACGCCTCGAGCGCCACCACCGACACGGCCACACCCGCCACCACGGTGGCCATGGCGTGCAGGCCCATGAACCGGATAATCGCCCGATAGAGCCCGAGGGCAGCGAAAATGACGAGTGCCGAGATGGTCGCGACGAGAAACAGGTCCCCGTAACGGCCCATATCGAAGGACAGACGATCGAATTTGAGAATCAGTGCCGCCCAGAGGGCAAGCGGCAGCATGACGGCGTCCGCCCCCGCCATGATGAGCCGTTTGGCTCCGCGTGGGAGCGCGAGAATGGCGTTAGTGACGGTCGCGAGCCCCAGATCCGCAGGCTCGTTCATGTAGGAATTCCCTTTTTCCATACCCCCTGCGGTCTCCGGTTGACTCGCCCGCATGCTCTCGATTTGGCCTCAAATCCTAAATCGCGAGCTTAAGCATTGTTGCGGGGCGAAATTGTACAAGATTCAATGCGTTTCTACGACAATCTGCGTCAACGTTTAGGGACGGCGTTCGTTCCAAGTGCCCTCGTGAAGCAAGTTCACTTTCCAGCAACGGATCAGGCGCAAAGAGGTTGACGCCACGATCTATATTGCCTGTCACTCTTTAAATGGCGCCTTTTGGGTTGCACTATCGTGCTGCTCCGCGCGATTGGTCGTGGCTTACGGCGACGCCCTCGTGCACCGTGGCGCGGGGTCATTGGGGGTCGGTTCATGCGCGCTGGCGAGGTGCTCACTCGGGCCCTTCCTGGGGCAGGCCGATTGCTGCACGGCAGTGCAGGACCCAACCCGCCGGGAGAAGCGCGTCAAGGTGACGCAAGAGAGAGAGTTGACAACGGCGGCGGCGAGCAGGCTCTATGCTTCCTCGCCCCGGAGGAAGCATTTTGGAATTTACTGTTCTGAGCCATGCGGGTCTATGCGTGGACCACAAGGGTGTGCGCATCGTCTCGGACCCCTGGCTGATCGGTTCCTGCTACTGGCGCAGCTGGTGGAATTTCCCGGAACCGCCGGCCGAACTCGTGAGCGATCTTAAGCCCGACTACATCTACCTGACCCATCTACATTGGGACCACTTCCACGGTGCGTCCCTTAAGAAGCTCTTCGCGCCGACAACGCCGATCCTTGTGCCCAAGGTGCATACCACGCGCATGGTCGATGATCTGCGGTGGCTTGGCTTCCGCAATATCACGGAGGTGCCGCACGGCACTTCCGTTAAGCTCGGCGAAGATCTTACTCTATTCTCCTACCAGTTCAATTTCCTGGGCGTGGATAGCGCCATGCTTCTGTCCGGCGGCGGCCGCACGATCCTCAATTCCAACGACTGCAAACTCTTCGGCTGGCCCCTGCGGCAGATCACCCATGCATTCCCGAAGATCGACTTTGTACTGCGCAGCCACTCGAGCGCCCGAGCGATCCCGTATTGCATTGAGGGCTACAAGGAGAAGTTTCCCGACCTGCGCACGCAGCAGAACTACATTGAAGAGTTCACCCGGTTTGCGCTGCACATCGGAGCCCGTTACGCCATACCGTTCGCGAGCAATCATTGTTTCCTGCACCGGGAAACCGTTGCTTTCAACGATACAGCCGTCGTGCCCGACGACGTACAGACCTATTACAACCGGCTCGCGGCCCGCTCCCACATCAAGAGCGATTGTATCGTCATGGCCCCCGGAAGCAGTTGGAGCGAGCACGACGGGTTCCGCCTTGTTGCGTTCGACTATTCGAAGCGCCAGGAGCGCATCCAAGCGATGCTCGCGACGCACCACCAGACCCTCGTTGCCCAATATGAAAAGGAGGATGGCACGCTCGCGGATTTTGCTGCGTTTCATCTGTATTTCCTGGGACTGATCCACGCTGTTCCCTGGGTGGTCAGAAAATGGCTGAAGCTGCGCATCGTCTTTCGCACCCGGGATGCCCGCGGTGAGCACAACTGGCTGGTGGATCTGGGAAGCGCCAGGGTCGAGGAGACGAGCACCGTCGGCAACTGTGCGCTCATTGAGGTCGCGGCGCTGGTTCTCAACGACTGCACCCATGTGCGCATGTTTTCGGTGTGGACGGCGTCAAAGCGGCTGCGAATCCATCTGCCGACTCGCGAGCATTTGCGCACCCTCGCCCTGCTCTTTTTGTTGTTGGACCTCTATGAGCTTGAGGTCCTGCCGCTGCGGAAGAATCTTTCGTGGCGGGCCATCACAGTCAGACTGCGGCGCTGGCGTGAGATCATTGAAATGGGACGCATGTTTGTCAAGCACGTGGTGCTGCGTCGGCCCATTGACATCGCCGGCTTGTATTCACTGCCGGTGGCCCAAAGTCAGTAAGGAAGTTCCCAAGATTCATCGCTAACGTCTTCTGCGGCTCTCCGGTTCGCCTTCTTTGACATGCAGGCCCGCGCCCGCCAGAAGCACAGCGAGCGCGAGCGGCACGAGCGCGATCAGCACGGTCCACGCGGCGTGCCCGGGATGCCCGGCGGCGAACCATGCGCAAGGCAGAAGCCAGAGGAGATTCACACATATGACAGCGAGCGTCACGGGGCGATGACTTCCCCAGCGACGAGCCAGCCCCTGGTAGGCATGGCTGCGATGCGCTTGGTAGACGCGCTCGCCGCGGGCGAGCCGGCGCACCAGCGTCACGAGTGCATCGCAGAAGAATATCCCGCCCAGAATCACCCACACGGCGAGCACCGCCGGATTTGCGCGCGCGGCGCCCAGGGCTAGTACGACCAGAACGTAGCCCAGGTAGCCGCTGCCGACATCCCCCATGAAAATCTTCGCCGGCGGCCAGTTCCATGCTAAGAATCCGCAGCAGGCCGCGCCGAAGGCCATGGCCGTCGCAGGCACCGCGACCGACTGCTCCAGCACCAGCGCCAATAAGGCGGCGCCCCACGCAATGAAAACCGCCTCGGAGGCGGCAATTCCGTCGATGCCATCCATAAAGTTGAAAAGATTCACGGTCCAGGCGATGCCGAGCGCGCCCACGGCATAGCCCGCCCAACCGAGCGCCACGATGTGATCGCCGAAGCGCATCGGCGGCAGGCCTCCCAGCCACAAAAGCGCCCACAGCGCGGCAGCCAGATGCGCGGCGAGCCGGATGCGCGCCGACAACGGGCGGCGATCGTCGAGATAGCCAACGAACGCCACAATGATGCCGCCGCCGGTCAATGCCAGAAACAGCTGCAGGTCGAGCGCGCCTCGCCATAGGAGCCAGATGGAGGCGGCAAGGGTGGACAGCGCGATCGCAATCCCACCGCCACGCGGTGTCGGCACGCGGTGCGAGCTGCGATCGTTCGGGACGTCGAGCACGCCGTGCGCGAGAGCGTGCCTGCGCACCAGCGCCGTCAACGCGAGCGCCAGAACGAACGCCGCGAGCGACGTGAGCACCGCGTCAAGGATCACGGGGCCCCGCCTTCGAGATACCAGGCGACCGTGCGTGCCAGCGCCTCATCGACCGACACGCACGGAGCCCATCCCAGTTGAGCTCGGGTCTGCGTGATATCAACTGCCAAAGATCCGCACAGCCGGTCAAGTTCACCCCGGCGTCCCACCAGAGCGGCCGACAGCCGCAGAAAGGCCACGGGAACCGGCGGCAATCGCACGCGCCGACCCATCGCAGTGCCGATGCGCCGGATGAGATCAGGAGTCGACAGATCCTCCCCGTCAGATACCAGCCACGTGCGGCCGGGCGCGCTCGGGTGCTTGAGCACGAGCAGCAAGAAGTCGCACAGGTTCCAGACGTTGACGATACTGCGTGTATTGCTCACTGCCCCGAGCGGCAAGGGCCAACCGTAGTCGACCCACCGCAGCAGGCGCAGAAAATTTGCCCGCACCCCGGGCCCGTACACGAGCGGCGGACGCACGATGACCGCCTCCATGCCGGAATGCTCCGCAGCCGCGGCGACATGCTGCTCTGCATGCCATTTGGATAACCCGTAGTCATCCTGCGGACGCGGTTCATCCGCGGGCGTGTATGCGCGGGCGGATGTCTCCTCGCCGTTAGCCTTGATGCTGCTGAGATAGATGAAGCGGGTCACCTGCATCTGCGCGGCAACGCTTGCCAGGCGCTGAGTGCCGCGTTCATTCGTCTCGAAGTACAAGTTCGAGGCATCGCGTGCAGGATGCAGCACGTGTGAGCGCGCAGCCGCATGAATCACCAAGTCCACGCCCTCGAGCGCCTGCGTCCAGTCGGTCGTGGAATTGATGTCACCGACGATGACTTTTTCCGCAACGGCGACGGGAACGGCTCGATCCGTGCGCAGCGCGCCCCGTACGAGGTAATCCGCACGCGCCAGAGCCTCGCACAGGACGCCACCGATGAAGCCCGTTGCACCGGTGACCAACACGCGCGTCATGAAATACCGAGGGCGAGCGCGGCGAGACCCAGGTATTCGTGCAGCGCAACCTCGGTATCGCGCATGCCCGCAGAAGTCGGCAACCAGCGATGCAGGCCCCCGCCCGGGGAGGCGCCCACACGCTGAGCGGTCGGCGCCGGGATCGGGTGCTGCCCGGTACGTTGCATCAGCCGCACGGCGCGCGGCATGTGGGAAGCGGAAGTCACGAGCACGAACGGCGCCCCGTTGAGTAACGCTGCGATCGCGCGCGCCTCGGCGCTCGTGTCGAGCGGCGATGCCAACACCACGAGCGATGCATCGGCAACCCCAAACGCGCGGGCGAGCACAAGGTAGCCGAGCGCGGCGGGCGTAAATCCAGGCGGTGCACCGCCTGACACTACGAGACGCACGCCGGGCAAGAGACGCGCCAGCCGCAGACCTTCAACGACTCGTGCCAGGCCGTCCGCATCGAGCGCGCCGGTCACCGGGATCGAGTCGCGCGGCGTATAGCTGCTGCCGAGCACGACGATGGCGCCGATATTCTGCAATTGGGCATCCGCGCGCAGCGGCGGGTACTGGCTTTCGAGCGGCGCGAGCAACGCCTCGCCGACGGCGATGAGACTGCCCAGGTAGAGGATCAGCGCCGCGCTGCACAGCAACCACGTTGCACCGCGCCGTCTGCCGCATGCCCGCCACAGAGCCGCAGCCGCACCCAGAAGGAGTGCGAGCATCAGCGGGGTCGCAAACGATCCCAAAAAATGCTTCAGCATGAACATCAACTATAGGACTGCGCCAGCTTGAGCACGTCATCCGCCATCGCGCGCGCAATGTTCACGCGCGCGTATTTGGCAACAAACTCCGGGCGCGGACGATCCATCAGCTGCAATGAATCGAAGGCGATGAGAGCTGCGGCGACATTGCACGGAGCGAAGACCGCGGCGTTGCCGATCTCCTCATGAATGAAGCGCGCCGCGTAGCCTGCAACCCCGGCCAGTATTGGTTTTCCGAGCGCAGCGTACTCGAAGAGTTTCGACGGCAGTACTTTCTCGAACGCGGCGTGGCTGCCTAAGTGCAGGAACAACACATCGGCAGCGCGATAGGCGTCGATGAGCGCAGCCCGCGACACCGGCATGCGCAGCTCGACGTTATCGACTCCTTGCGCGGCAAGCGCGCTCTCAAGCATCGCCCGTCGTCCCCCATCACCCACGACGACAAACCGCGCGCGCTTGCGCAGTGCTAGCGCAAGGGAAGGCAATATCTCATGCAGGCCCTGCCCTTCACCGATATTCCCCGCATACAGGACTAGCGTGCGCCTATCGCCCGCCACACGTGCACTTGCAGGCGGCGCGGCCGTCAGAAACTCCGCATCGATACCGTTCGTGAACCAGGCGAGGGAACTTGCGCCATAGTGCTTGCGGAAATAGCCCTCGAAACCCCGGGACACAAGATTGATGCGCGCTGCGCGCCGCATGGTCCAGGACTCCACCCGCGTCAGGAGCACCCGCACCGGCCAGGCGGCCGGTGCCGGCAGGATTTCGTTGATCGTTTCGACGAATAGATCGCGTATGTCCAGATACAGCGGCGCGTACTTGCGACGGGCGATCCAGGCGCCCAGCGCCGCCGTCATCAGCCGTGAAGACGTTGCGAACACCAGATCGTAGTCGCGATCGGCCACGTGCTTGAGCGCCTGACGCGCAAAACGCAAAAACGCCCGCGACTGCCCCAGCATGTCGCTGCGGTGTGGCGGGAGGCGGATGCGGCGCACTTCAAGACCGCTCGCGGCGTCAACCTCGGATGCCACGCGACTGAAGCTCTTGTAACGGTTCGGAAAAGTAGTCACGACGTCCACCTGGCTGCCAGGGGGCAAGCGTGCGCACAATGCGGCAACGAGCGCCGTGGCGCGGAATGAACCAGCGGACAGATCCGGTTCATAGTAGAAACTTAGGATCAGAAGTCTCACGGCGCGGCCCAAATTACGCTCGTCACCAGCATCGCGCTCGCAAAGGACGCCACGATGCAGCAGTTTGGCACGCTGACGCCAAAGCGCGGGTGCCACGTGCCGGAACGCAATTCTATTGCGCTTGCGCCCGCAAAGACCACGCGCCAGGTTTGACCGTCGCGCACCAGGAAAACCTCCGTCGTGCCGTGAAGACGCGCATCGACGTCAGGATGGATGTGGAAGTAGGCTGCCGCAGTGGCGAAGGTGCCGCTGATTTCATCCTCGATGCGCAGCGAGTGCTCCTCGAGAATCCAGCGCCGCCGATGCTCATTCCTTCCCGGCAGGCGCCGGTAGCCGTCGTGGCTCGCCTCGATGATCGCTGCCAGTGGCGTCGTCGTGACGCTGCGAAGTTTGACACGGGCCCGGCGTGCGACCCTGAATCCTGCCCATACCTCGGACGAATCCTGGGCGTTCACGACGACGGTGTTGTGCGCGGCGGTGCCCCGCTGTCGCTGCCGCTCCGCATCCGTACCGTACTGCGAAGTTCCGGAATTGACGAACACGCGCCGATTTCCCAGGCTCAACTCGAAACTCAAGGCATCCGCGTGTGCGTGTCCCGGCAGGTAGTCCGCGCCGACCGCGGCGCAATCGCAGACCAGGTACGCGGCAGCGGTGCGCGCTTGCACGTAGCCGCTGCCTTCAAGTATCACCACCCGGGATGCGTTGTCTTGCGTCGCGGGCAGACCCAACCGCAGCGCGTAGGCCTCAAGCTCAGCAAATGTTGAGCTGCTGCCAAATGCTGAATCATTGAAGAAGGCGATATCGCCGTCCGGATGGCTCATCACCTTGAGCCACGCGCGCATGCGCGTGATCGCGGCAATCCAATCGCGCGGCGGCTCCCTGCCGTAGGCGATGAGTAAATTGACAAGATCCAGAAGGTCTTCGAGGACTGCGGCGTGATACATCGTGCTGAGCTCGAAGTGCCCGCCGTCCGGCAGTACCTGCTCGCGCACTTCATGCTCGAGGATCTGTCTGCCGCGCTCATACCAGCGGTCGGCCTCGATTCCGTCGAAATATAAGCCCGCATGCAGCAAGGCCTTGGCGTTAGCGAACAGGTGGTTGCCGAGAATGTGGTACTCCAGGCGGTGCGCGAGCCAACGGGTTTGCACTGCGAGACTCGTCTGAAAGGACGCCGGTAGTGCGTTGCCCCGCAACGCCCATTTCACGCAATTGACAATGCGTCGCGACACGGGGTACGGGTCCCAACCCTCGCCCTTCCCCGGTGGATTCTCCGCGACCCAACGGGTGAGCAGATTCTCGTGCCACGCAATACGGCTGTGCGCGTCATGCGCATTGAGATCATCAAAATAGTGCAGGTGATACGTCCATAACTTCGGCGCATCGGACGGCCGCCAGTCGCTGGCGACTGCGCAGCGGCGCTCGACGTTCAGGAGCACAAA
>Ga0182018_10004856_pt1 | contig 11106 bp, 11 predicted proteins | sample 812P2MmetaG_FD_120490 | JGI IMG/M metagenome (GOLD analysis project Ga0182018, IMG submission 120490) | Permafrost microbial communities from Stordalen Mire, Sweden - 812P2M metaG | ecosystem: Environmental > Terrestrial > Soil > Wetlands > Permafrost | place: Sweden: Stordalen | collected...
ACGCATTTCCATTACCCCTGCAAACAGCTCGATGCGCCATCTCGCTTACGGCCGCACCCTGCTAGACCCGTCGAAATCCGCGGAGTCTTTCACCACCGGCGATCGCGAGACCGGCCTAATTTTCCTTTCCGGCCAGGCCAGCGTTACCGTGGATGGCAAGAGCGTGGAACTGGCGAAACATGACGCGATTTATATCCCCCGCGACTCCTCGGTGAGCGTCACCACCAAAACCAATGTCGACATCGCGGAATTTTCCGCCGATGTTGACGCCCGCCATCCTCTCCAGATTGTCCGCGCCGCGGATGTCGCCAAAGATCCCGGATTGCAGTTCACCACCGGCGGACCCGGATCTTCGCGTCACCTAAACATGATGCTCGCGAAGAACGTCCAGGCGGGCCGGCTGATCGTGGGGTTTACCGTGGCCGAGCCCGGCAATTGGACCAGCTGGCCGCCGCACGAGCACGCTGCCATGCTCGAAGAGATGTACGTCTATTTCGATATGCCCGCCCCGGCCTACGGCATCCAATTGGTTTACAACGACACCGAATATCCCGAGCTGGTAACCGTGGTTCGCGACGGCGACGCGGTGCTCATGCCCAGCGGTTATCATCCCAATGTTTCCATCCCAGGACATCCCATCTGCTTTTTATGGGCCATGGCGGCTCACCGCGAAGTCGAGGACCGCCTCTTTGGCGTGGTCAACGTCCAGCCAGGATTCAATCAGGTGGCCTCGGGCCTGGAGGCCGGCCGCAAATCGTAGCGGTCTTGCGTTCACACCATGGACCAGGTTCCTCCCGCACCCGCGCCGGTCATTTTGAGTTCCGCGAATTCTATCCCAGAGAATTCTGCTAATCGCCGGATCGCACCCGAAGTGTCTTCTCGCTCCGGGTATTTTCGTTGGGTAATTTGCACCTTGCTGCTGTTCGGCGTAACCAAGAACTACATGGACCGCAACGTCCTCGGCGTCCTCAACGTCACCCTGCAACATCAATTCGGCTGGTCGCAGGTGGACTACAGCAATCTGGTGTTCACCTTTCAGGCCGGCTACGCCTCGGGGATGTTGCTCATCGGCCGGCTGATCGACCGCCTCGGAACTCGCGCCGGCTACGCGTTGGCCATGGCGTTCTGGAGTCTGGCTTCGATGGCCACGGCTCTGGGAAGCTCGCTGTCTGCCTTCGCCGTTTCTCGTTTCGCTTTAGGATTCGGAGAAGCTGCGGTGTTCCCGGCGAGCATCAAGGCCGTGGCCGAATGGTTTCCCAAGAAAGAACGCGCGTTGGCCACCGGAATATTCAACGCGGGAACGAACGTCGGCGCAATTTTGGCGCCCCTGCTGGTGCCGTGGATTGATATTCGCTGGGGCTGGCGGGCGGCATTCATCGCGGTTGGCGCACTAGGTTTTGTGTGGCTGGCGTTCTGGCTGGCGATCTACCGAAAGCCGGAGGACGAGCCGCGACTCTCCCAGGCGGAGCTGGCATACATCCGCAGCGATCCGCAGGAGCCCACGGTAAGAATCCGATGGGCTCGCCTGTTGCCGCTGCGCCAGACTTGGGCTTTTGTGGCGGGAAAATTTCTGATCGATCCGGTGTGGTGGTTCTACCTCTTTTGGATTCCCGCATTCCTGCAAACAAAACATGGTTTGTCGATCACCGGGATCGGCGTTCCCATCATGACCATCTATCTCATCTCCGACGTGGGTAGCGTAGCCGGAGGCTGGATCTCCGGTTTCCTGATCAAACGCGGGCGAACGATAAACGCCGCGCGAAAAATCGCTATGCTCATTTGCGCCATCGGCGTGACGCCGGTTGTGTTTGCGTACCGGGTCCAGAGCACGTGGTCCGCGGTCATCTTGATCGGTATCGCTGCGGCCTGCCATCAGGGATTTTCCTGCAATCTGTTTACTATCGTTTCGGACATGTTCCCCACCCAGGCAGTCGGATCTGTGGTCGGAATCGGAGGGATGGCCGGCGCCATCGGAGGCATGTTGATCGCGAAGGTGGTGGGATACGTTTTGCAGTGGACCGGAAGTTACATGGTCCCCTTCTTAATTGCCGGCTCCGCATACTTGCTCGCGCTGGGGTTCATTCAGATTCTCAGTCCAAAGTTGGAACCGGCGCAAATTAGCTGAACGCGCGGCGGGCAGAAAGAAAAGGAGTCCGAAGATGCGCCGTCGTTACGCGGAAGTTTTATTCGCAATCGCTCTAATTTCCGTTGCCACCCTCGCCGCCGGCCGGAAAAAAGTCTTTCAGGATTGGCCATCGGGAACATCGCCTGCGGAAATTGGCAAGCGCGTCGCGGAACGTTTTGTCTCTGGGCCGCATACCAACTCCGGCTCGAGCGCTCCGCCGGAACACATCACCTATCCCGAGACCGTCGCCTGGTACGGCGCGCTCACTTTCGCGCAAGTAACCGCAGACAAGGAACTCACCGCGCAATTAGTTAGCCGCTTCGATCCTATCTTCTCCACAGAGGCCGCCTTAATTCCCGAGCCCGTCCATGTCGACTCAACCGTTTTCGGCGCGGTGCCATTCCAGATTTACATCGAAACCAGGGATTCAAAGTACCTCGATCTAGGTTTGCGCTTGGCTGACCAGCAATGGAAAAACCCCACCCCCGAGGGGCTGACGCCACAGACCCGTTTTTGGATCGACGACATGTATATGATTACTCTCGTCCAGGTGCAAGCCTACCGCGCCACAGGCGACGCAAAATACATCGATCGCGCGGCTACCGAGATGACCGCCTACTTGGACAAGCTGCAACAACCCAACGGATTGTTTTTCCACGCTCCCGACGTCCCCTTTTTCTGGGGTCGTGGGAATGGCTGGGTGGCCGCGGGCATGACCGAGATCCTGCGCTCCTTGCCCAAGAATCACCCGCAGCGCACGCGGATCATGAAGAGCTATCGAGCAATGATGTCATCGTTGTTGCGCTTGCAAGGTCCCGACGGCCTGTGGCGGCAACTCCTCGATCGTCCGGAAGCGTGGCCGGAAACGTCGTGCACCGCGATGTTCACCTTCGCCATGGCTGCAGGCGTGAAAGAAGGTTGGCTGGATGCCAAGAAATACGGCCCGGCTGCCAGAAAAGGTTGGCTCGGGCTGGTCACCTATCTGGAGCCCAATGGCGATATTCGCAACGTTTGCGAAGGCACCGGCAAATTGAACGATCTGAATTATTACCTAGCCCGCAAGCGCAACACCGGCGATCTCCACGGCCAAGCCCCGTTGTTGTGGTCCGCAACCGAATTCCTGCGCTGAGTGAAGGTCGTCGTTGTGGCACAGCGACTCCTCGCGGTGTGCCCCAAACAAACTCAACTCCATTCAGGCTCAAAAGCCTGAAGCGACACGGGGTGGAGTTGCGCGCAGGAACGGATTATCATTACGATGTCGCCAACAACCGGCTCACTATCCCGTTTCAGAAAGCTTCCAAGATCACGATTCTCGGCGCCAACGGCCTCTTCGATTCTGTAGCTGCACAGTAACTAGAAAGGAATGCCGCGAGCGCGGGTAAAACGAGCGCCGGGGCTGACGCTTCAAATGGACTTCATCACCGAAGACTTCTTGTTGCAAACCAAAACGGCGCGCCACCTGTTCCATACTTACGCTCGGCATATTCCCATCCTGGATTTTCATTCGCACCTCTCCCCCACAGCGATCGCCGGCAACACGCCTTTCAAGACTCTCACCGACATTTGGCTCGAGGGCGATCATTACAAATGGCGCGCCATGCGCGCCAATGGATTTGCGGAACGGTATTGCAGCGGCGATGCTGCTCCATACGACAAATTCGAGGCCTGGGCGAAAACAGTCCCACGATCCCTGCGAAATCCCTTGTACCACTGGACCCATCTCGAATTGCGCCGCTACTTCGGCATCGATCGGCTCCTGGACGAGTCATCCGCCGCCGAGATTTGGAATTCCGCAAACACTTTGCTGACTCGCGAAGAAATGACCCCGCAGGGCATTTTGAAAAAGTTTCGCGTCGCTGCCCTGTGCACCACCGACGACCCAACCGATTCTCTGCAGGCCCATCGGAAAATCAGGGACTCCAGCCTCACCACCCAGGTGTTCCCCACCTTTCGCCCCGATGCGGCGCTGCGCATGGATGATCCGGCGCGCTTCAACGATTGGACCGATCGGCTCGCTGCCGCCGCTAATCTGGGAATTTCACTCTTGCCCAATTTTTTGGACGCGCTCGCCAGGCGTCATGAATTTTTCCATGACCAGGGCTGTCGTCTATCCGACCATGGCCTGAATCACTGCTACCCGCAGCCATCCACCGAATACGACGCGGGTGTGGCCTTCAACAAATTGCGATCCGGAGCCGCTCTTGATTCCAGCGAAAAGGCAGGCCTGGCGGGCTATCTCATGATTTTCTTCGGTCACCTGGACGCCCGGAAGGGATGGACCAAGCAGCTTCACCTGGGCGCATTCCGCGACGCCAATACTCGCATGTTGGCCCACATTGGCCCCAACACCGGGTTTGACTCGATCGGGGATTGGCCGCAGGCCGCATCGCTGGCGGCATATTGCGATCAACTCGATCGCGACAACAGCCTTCCCCAAATGCTTATCTTCAATGTGAATCCAGCGGACAACTATACGTTCGCCACCATGGCGGGAAACTACTCCCAGGAAGGTGTACGCGGAAAGGTGCAGTTCGGTCCCAGTTGGTGGTTTTTAGATCAGCAAGAAGGAATCGAATGGCAGATCAACGCTCTGTCCAATTGCGGCCTGCTTTCCAATTTCGTCGGCATGACCACCGACTCCCGCTCCTTCATGTCCTTCCCCCGGCACGAATACTTCCGGCGCATCCTCTGCAATATTTTGGGAAACGAAATGGAAGCAGGCTCGCTCCCCGATGATGAACCGATGATGGCCCGATTGATAAAGGACGTCTGCTTCGAGAATGCGGCCCGATTCTTGGGGCTCGGAAAATCCGAAGCCCCGCCAAGATGATCGGGGCCCTGGCAGCCGCTGCCGAACTCCTTCTCGACCCAAAAATGCGCGGTCCTAGCCGCCGTTGTGGCACAGCGACTCCTCGTGGTGCGGCCCCCCTCTCATGCCCAAATCTCCCAAACCAAAAACACAACCCCCACCAACATCCTGGACAGCCAAACCTATTCCTTGGAGTACGCGTTCGTCGTGCAATAGACCTCCGAGACGACCATGACGGCTTAGTCGCTCACGTCGGCAGCCCTGTCCCGGCCTGCTCCGCCACCATGTATTCCGCGTACCAGTCGGGCCAGTTCGGATCGGCCTTGCCGATGCGCTTTTCATGCTCGCCATGGGCGGCCGACGCACGCCGAAGCGCGCTCGCCAGATCGCTTGCGGAGCCGAACGAAGTCGCCGCAGGGTCGATGCGCCCGGCGAGCCGGGTGGTGACCTCCTGCAGCAGCCAGCCGTTGCCGTCCGGGTCGCTGAACGTGGCGAAGGAGCCGTAGGTGGCGTGATCCGGCGCTGGCCCGCTGACGCGGCGGCTCGAGTCGTCGGGCTGGAACTGAGCGCCCGGCGTCCCGGGGTGGAACACGCCGCTGACCTTCACACCGCGGGCGACGAGCTCGTCGTGCGCAGCCTCGATGTCGGAGACGACCAGGTACAAATCCTGAGTCGAGCCAGACGCGGACGGCGTGATGTTCGTGCCGAACTGGATCGAGCACCCCGAGCCGGGCGGCGTGAACTGAACGATTCGGAAACCGTTATCGAAGCGAAAGTCGGCGTCGAATCGCCACCCGAGCCTCCCGTAGAACTCCTTCGCGCGGTCGACATCCGAGACGGGGATGACGACTACCTCGAGCTTTAAGTCGACGCTCGCGGCGCGGGTCGCGTCGTTACTTCGGACTTCGTTGGTGCTCATGGCTGCCTCCTGGGTTGTCTCATCTCTTTGTCTCGTCGTGATCGAGCTCGTGCTGTCACTCTTTCTCCGCTCTCGGTATCAGGGTGAGTAATGAGTGAAGACGAAGTCGTGATCTTTCACCGCCTGATGGCAGGGAAAGCAGGTTTTGAGCGGCGCCTCGCCGGCAGGTTTGCCGTCCTTATCAAATTGGGCGTAACCCCAACCCCCCGTCGCGGCGTACTTTTTTGAGTCCTTGACCATGAACTGAAGGTACGAAGCTGCAGGGGGCCCAGCCACGAAGGATTGCTCACGCCCAAAGACCTTGTTGTTCTCCTCCGACGGGGCGTAGTTCCAGGCTAGCCGGGCAATGATGGCGCCTTCCGGGAACGGAAGCTTCTCTTCGCGATAGGCCTTGATCGCAGTGTCGTTGCCCAGAATCGAGCGGATATCGTTGAGGTTGCCCGCTTCGTGGGCCACCGAGATCAACCGCCAGTCACGATATCCGGGAGGAATTTTGGTTACGAAGATCGGGGTGGCCTCGCCGTCGGTATGTCCCGATGCAGGGGCCATCGAGGCGACAGTGCCCGCCACGGCTACAACCGCAACCAGCAAGAAAGCGATCCGTGTGCTGCGGCACGCGAGTTGGCTCATGGTGACACTCCTCACGAGAGAATATGCGGACGATAACAAATTTCTCACTCCAGGGGCTACTCCACTTTCGAAAGAGTATGGATACTAGGATTGTCGGGTCTATTATCCGGGAGTGGATCATCCACGATTCGCTTTAAGTCTCACCATCGGTCGCCATTTCAGCACGTCGAACCCCAATTGCCCCTTTCTCCGCAAAGAAACCCGCCAATCTCCGCAGTTTTCCCGACGTTTTACACGAAGTGATCCCTTCCATCGCCCGTCCCCAGATGCTCTAATTGTCATGTAGTAACGACACAGAGAGATCGCCCATGAATCAACAGCCGTCCACTGCCTTAGCCGAACTTCCCGGATTCCCCATGGCAGCAACCAAACCAACCCTAACCCGACAAACCGAACTCATCTTCAATCCCAAATCCGAAAGTGAATACGGCGAAGACGAAGAAGACGAGGAAGAGGAAGAGGAAGAGGAAAAGGAAGCGGAGCCCGAAGAATCCGACCGATCCGTCGCATCTGCCCGAGAAACTGCTCCCGAATCCTCCAATTCCGATTCGCAGCAGCGCCAGTATACCCCCGCGCATGTGCGTGATTCTAAAGGACCGAAAAAGCTCGATTCCCGGCACTCGTTCAGAAATAAGATGCGCGATCCGGAGACTACTGCAGAAACCAAATTCGTCCCCTGAAGTACCTGCGGCGGAAAAGTGCCGCAGGTATTCAGTTTGGGTCAGGCTTCGAAATGGCGCGTATGGTCGAGATCGGTAATTAGGCCGGGGCCGGTTGGGCGCCATCCCAGCCGTTCTTGCGTTTGCGCGCTCGAACCGATTAGGTCGCGGCCAACGAACGGGGCCAGCCAGCCAAAATGGGCTGCTGCCTCTTCCGGGGATTTGGAGACGACCGGCACTTTCAGGCCGCGGCCTATGGCCTCGGCAATGTCTTTGAGCGGCACGCCCTCTTCGGCGACCGCGTGATACCTGGCGCCTGCTTCCTGCTTCTCGAGCGCCAGCCTGTAGAGGCGGGCGGCATCTAGGACGTGAACGGCCGCCCAGCGGTTGAGTCCGCCGGCCACATACGCGGACACACCCTTCTCGCGAGCCACCGCGATTGTGTAGGTGACGAGACCCTGCTTGACGGTGTTGTGAACCTGGGGAAGGCGCACCACCGACACGCGCACACCACGCTTCAGCAGCGTCTCAGCGGTCGCTTCCGAGGCGCGGGGATACACGGGAGAAGGAGGGAGAGGAGCATCTTCCTCTGTAGGCGTCCGCCCCTCCGCCACCGTGGTCAGGCCGGAGGTGACGAGCAGTGGCCGGTCAGAACCCTGGAGTACGGAACCGAGAGCCTCGATGGCGCGCTTGTCGATCTCGCAGTTTTCTGCGAACTTCGAAAAGTCGTGGATGAAACCGGTGTGAATCACGGCATCGGACATCGCTGCTCCGCTGCGCAGGCTTTCGAGGTCTTTAAGATCGCCCCGGTGCACTTCGGCGCCAGCGGCGATAAGGGATTTGGCGCCCGCATCCGAGCGAGCAAGACCGAGCACCTGATGCCCTGCGTTGATAAGCTCCTGAACTACGGCTGAACCGATGAAACCTGTGGCGCCTGTGACGAAAATGCGCATATTCTCTGCTCCTTCATTTGGTGTCTTCGAGCCAGTACGTACGCGAAATCAGTGGGCCGGGTGGGCTTCGGCGCGGACGCTTTCGGCGATCGCGTTGAGCTCGGCGATTACATCCGAAGGAAGGGCCAGGGCGGCCGCGGCTAGATTTTCTCGAAGATGGGTTATCGACGAGGTGCCGGGGATCAGCAGAATGTTGGGTGAACGGTGAAGCAGCCACGCTAGCGCCAGTTGCATGGGGGTAACTTGGAGCGAGGCAGCCGCCGCGTCCAGCACCGAGGACTGCAGCGGAGTAAACCCTCCCAGCGGGAAAAACGGGACATACGCGATACCCTGCTTGGCGAGGTGTTCGATCAGGGCATCATCGCTGCGGTTGGCCACGTTGTAAAAGTTCTGCACGCAGACGATCTTCGTAATTCCCTGAGCCTCAGCCAACTGCGCGCGACTGACATTACTCACGCCGATATGGCGAATCAGCCCCTGACGCTTGAGTTCGGCGAGCACAGTCAGCGGCTCTTCGATGGATCCCTCCGTTGGCGCCATCATTCCGCCCACCCGGAGATTGACGACATCGAGAACGTCGAGGCCGAGATTTCGAAGATTGCTATGAACGGCGTCGATCAGCTCTTGACGCGAGAGCGCGTGATGCCACGACTTGTCGTCACCCCGCCGGCCACCTACCTTGGTGACAATCACCAGGCCATTTGGATAGGGATGAAGAGCCTGCTTGATGATCTGATTGGTGACGTGCGGACCATAAAAGTCGCTGGTGTCGATGTGGTTGACGCCGGCGGCGACCGCCTGACGCAGAACAGCGATCGCAGCATCCATGTCGCGTGGAGGCCCCCAAACACCGGGGCCGGCCAGTTGCATGGCGCCGTAGCCCATGCGGTAAACGCTGATGGCAGTTCCGGAAAGGTGGAATTGGCCGCCGAGCTTTGTGTCTGTAGTCATTTTGGTTTTCTCTCCCATATGAAGGTCCGCTCAAGTAAAATGGAGACTGCCTCCGAATAGATAGATTACCGGAGACTACCTCCGTTTGCAAGGTTTTTTTGAGGATGCCCATGAATCGTTCCCAACCCGCGGGTCGAAAGCCGCGGGCCGACGCGCAGCGGAATCGCGAGCGAATTTTGGAAGTGGCCAAGCGGGCGTTCACTCGATCCGGCGCAAGCGCGAGCTTGGACGACATCGCCAACGACGCAGGCGTGGGACCGGGGACGTTGTATCGCCATTTTCCGACGCGCGAGGAACTTCTACAGGCGGTTTACCGGTCGGAGATGGAAAAGCTGGCCGCAGCCGAGCGGAAGTTCGCTCAAAGCATGCCGCCGATTGAAGCGTTGCGAGCCTGGCTATTGTTGTTCGTCGATGCCATCGAGACGAAGCAGATCATCGCCGCTGCGTTGAATAGTCTGATCGGAGATCCCAAGAAGGTGTTCGCAGCTTCCTACGCTCAGATCCATGAAGCGCTTCGTGCGCTGGTGAAGCGCGCGATCAAGAGCGGCGACATACGGAAGGACCTCGATCCGATCGATCTCCTTCGGGCTCTTGTCGGCGTCGCCAACGTGGCGTCCGGCCCTGACTGGCAGCAAAGCGCTAAAAGGCTTGTGGATATCCTGATTCTCGGTTCGCGCCCCACCCAATAAGAGACGATGCACACGTTGGTCTCAACAAACTCAGCAGAGCACAAAAACGCGGCGGTTGGACGTCGAGGAGTTATTTGTGACAAAAGCCCAGTATGAAGTTTTTGAAGCTCTCGATCCTTTCTTTGGGGTGGTCATGGAAGGCATACGGGGGCTGGTCGATGGCAAACATTATTTCGAGATGTTTGCCGAAGATGCGATCTTCGAATCTCGGTATCACTTTCCCGGCTGGCCTACGATGATTCGAGGACGGGCCAATCTGATGGCAAGCTTCAGCGGATACGGCCAGACGATCCAGCTGCACTCCGGCGACGCACTTGTGGTGCATCATTCTGGGGATAGCCGGGTGGTGATTCTGGAGTACGAAGTGCACGGCAAGATACTTTCCAGCGGCGCAGACTACGACAACAGGTTCATTTCGGTGATCACGATTGAGAAGAGAAAGATCATCCATTGGCGAGACTACATGGACTCTTTGGCTGCGTGGACGGCGTTGAATAGTGGTTCCTAGCCTGAGAATTCTCCCGGTTGCACGTGACTCACAACGTATGGCGGTACCGATGAGGAGCGAGCTCTTCGCTTAGGGGACTGGATGGGGATTCTAGATCGAGGCGGAGGACACCTCGTCGCGCGGGGTGGAATCGTCCGGACCGAGAATGACCTTGATAATTCCAACCAGCAGGAACGTATCGATCTTCGACACTACTGCACGAATGCCGGCTCCTAGAGCGTAGGCTTCCAATTCCGCGCTGGCGTGGTCTGTGAACATCAGAATGGGCACAGCACTGGCGACCTGGAGTATCAGGCGTGCGGTCTCAACGCCATTTAGTCCAGGCATTTGAAAGTCGACGATCACAACGTCTGACCTCAACTTCTTGAATGATTCCACACCATCCGGGCCATTGGATGCCTCGCCGCATATTTCCCAATCGGGGTTTGTCTGCAAAATAGTGCCGAGAGTAGTTCTGACCAGAGCGTTGTCGTCGATAATCAGGAATCGTGCGTGCATCTCAATAAGCCCTGGCCCTCATAACTACTGAAGCCGTACTGAAATTAGGTACACACAACCTGGCGGTTAGTCATGCGCGTGCAAGTTCCACGCTGCTCTCCGGAAGCACAGCAGTGACCGTGGTGCCGGCTTCGCCGGATTGAATTTCGAGCGTGCCCCCCAGCTCGCGCAAGCGTTGGCGCATCCCGCTGAGCCCTACTCCCACGCCGGCGCCCAGAGACATGGAATCGCGACGATCCGGGGGTATTCCGTGGCCTTGATCGCAGACGCTAAGCGTGAGGGTGCGGTTTTCGGAGGGCCATATCCTGATACACGCGGTTTGGCTTCCTGAATGGCGATAAACGTTGGTCAAGCATTCTTGGACG
>Ga0182018_10004857_pt1 | contig 11105 bp, 10 predicted proteins | sample 812P2MmetaG_FD_120490 | JGI IMG/M metagenome (GOLD analysis project Ga0182018, IMG submission 120490) | Permafrost microbial communities from Stordalen Mire, Sweden - 812P2M metaG | ecosystem: Environmental > Terrestrial > Soil > Wetlands > Permafrost | place: Sweden: Stordalen | collected...
GCGTGAGGGATGCCACCGCCGCCTTGCTCGCCGAGTACGCCGCCACCTGGTAAAAGCTCGCGAACGTGGAAAGCGATGCAATGTTGATGATGCGTCCAAAGCCAGCATTCACCATGGCGGGCCCAAACGCCTGGCAAGCGCGAAGCGTGCCGGTAAGATTCACGTTCATCACCCGTTCCCAGTCTTCATCTGACAGCTCTTCGGTAGGCGCCTTGTCTGTAATTCCAGCCGCGTTCACCAGAATGTCGACCTTTCCGAACTCCTCCGTCGATGTCTGCTGAAGCGCGACCACCTCGCTCGTGCGGGAAACATCGCAGGTCACCCGCATCGTCCGGCGTCCCAGCGCTTCAATCTCTCTGGCAACCGTGACCACCTGGTCGATGCGGCGCGACGTTGCCACCACGTCCGCTCCCGCCGCCGCCAGTCCCAGCGCAATCGCCTTGCCCAGCCCGGTCGTCCCGCCCATCACCACCGCAACCCGCCCGCTCAATTCCAATTTCCCGGGGCTCATAATCCTTCTTTCATTCGCACAATCCCGCGGCAATCCTTGATTGGGTATCTCATCATCGATCAGGTGCCTCATCCTTGGCGCGCCTTTGTCCATGTGCCATGGGTGGGATACCAGACTCTAAGGCTGGGTGCCCCATCCTTCGCCTCTCTTCTGGCGAAGGGTGGGAGACCATACCTCCGACTGGCCCGATCTTCAACGCAGTCTCGCGGGCAAAGCCACTCGCTCCGAGCCCTTCCCAACCCCAAACATTATCACGTCGGTAATGGCGCGCGTGTCCTCCATCACGGGCCTGCGTCTGCTTCATTGGGTTACAGTGTTTGAGACGTTTGCGCGCCTGCCCGAGCCCTCACAGTCGTCCGCGAGCCGCAATCCCGGAGCCACATCAACCCGACCCTCGCCGGAGACCCGCCATGCCAGAAACCACCGCCCAGATCCTCGAACGCGTAGGCCTCATCCCCGTCCTGCGCGCCCGCAATGCCGGCCAGGCCCACGCCGTCGTCCAGGCCATGCTCGCCGGCGGCGTCACCGTCGTCGAAGTCACCATGACCGTTCCCGGAGCTGTTGACGTGCTGAAAGAACTCAAGAACGAGTACGGCACGAAGTGCCTTCTTGGCTCCGGCACCGTCACCACCGCCGACCAGGCCCAGGCCACCATCGACGCTGGCGCGGAGTTCGTCGTCAGCCCCAGCCTCCATCCCGCCGTAATCGCCCGCACCAAATCCAACAACAAAATCAGCATCCCCGGCGCGCTCACTCCCACCGAAATCATCACCGCCTGGAACGAAGGCGCGGACTACGTCAAAGTCTTCCCTTGCTCGGCCATGGGCGGCGCTCCCTACCTCAAGTCCATCCTCGCGCCCTTCCCGCATCTCAAGCTCATCCCCACCGGCGGCGTCACTCAGCAAACCGCCGAAGCCTTCCTCAAGTCCGGCGCAAAGGCCCTCGGCGTCGGCGCAGACCTCGTCAACCTCGCCGCCATCGACAACGGCACCCCCGAACTAATCACCGATGCCGCCCGCGCCTACCTTAAAATCATCGCCCAGTTTCGCGAGGCATCAGGTTCCCCAAGGTGAAATACTCTTCGCAGAGAACCAACGACGGGAGCTAGAGGATTGCGTCTAAAGTTCACACCACAAAGAACTGTCATCCCGAGCGCAGTTGGGCGCGCACTTTGTGCCCAACGGAGTCGAAGGACCTGCGGTTGCATTTCGGAAATCATTTAACGGACTTCTGACTCAGGACAATTACAGAAGCCCAGAATCGAAGGTGCCTGAATGCAGCGATCTGCAAAAGAATTGAAGCAACGCATCCATTGGGAATCGATGAAGGAGCAAGGCCACATACCATACGTGCTCCAATGCATCCTCACCTTGATAGGATCTTCCGTACTTGTCGACCTGGCTCACCTATCATGCTCTAAATTGGGCAATAATTACCTTGACTCCACCACTGATTTCCGCTATAGTTTTGACAGTGGGGGACGTTATGAACACCGAACCAAAGAGTCTTCAAGAGGCAATCGTATACTTCTCGAATCCTGATAACTGCGTTGCTCACCTTGTGGCGCAACGCTGGCCCGACGGTGTTGTAAAGTGCCCTATCTGCGGCAATGAAAAGGTGAATTACAGGGCGCATCGCCGGACTTGGACTTGCTCCAGCCATCACGCAAAGCGTGAGTTTTCTATCAAGGTTGGGACCATGATGGAAGATTCGCCCATCGGCCTCGATAAATGGCTCACCGCAACTTGGCTTCTCACCAATTGCAAAAACGGGATCAGCAGCTACGAGATTGCGCGGGATGTGAAGGTTTCCCAAAAGGCCGCATGGTTTATGCTCCATCGGATTCGGCTGGCCATGCAAGACGATTCCTTTGGGAGCAAGTTCGGCGGGGAAGTCGAGGCCGATGAGACTTTCATTGGTGGCAAGTCGCGGAACATGCACATCAGCAAGCGTGAGCGCCGGATCACTGGTACCGGCGGCAAGGACAAAACTGCTGTTATGGGCATCCTTGAGCGTGGCGGAGAGGTTCGGACCGCAATCATCCCCAGCCGTCGCAAGGCTGTCATTCAGGCTGAGGTCCGCAAGCATGTTGAAGCTGGCGCGGCTCTCTACACTGATGCGCTGCCCTCCTATAGCGGACTTGCCAACGAATATGCTCATGCGGTTGTGGATCACGCGGTCGAATACGTCAACGGTCGCATCCACACCAACGGGCTCGAAAACTTCTGGAGCCTCTTGAAGCGCGGGATCAATGGAACCTATGTGAGCATCGAACCGTTTCATCTTTTCCGTTACCTCGACGAACAGACCTTCCGTTACAACAACCGCAAGAACCTTGATGACGCTGGCCGTTTCAATCGTGTTCTCTCTCAGATTGTAGGCAAGCGGTTGACCTTCGCCGAACTCACTGGTAAAGGACTAGAAACAGCGTCCTGCTAATCCTTTAAGATTGAAGCGCGGGAAGCGAGCGAAAGTCTAGCTCGCTTTTTTCGCGCCCGTTCCCTCTTCCACTCTTTCTCACGTCTAATCAACTCTTCGCGTGGAACGGAAAGAATTTTCCGCAAAACAGCGTTAAACCTGTCGAGTTCAGTATTTGATTGCATCGATAGCTTCATTTCTAGCTGCCTCCAGATGTTGCAAAAGCTGCTCTTCGCGAAACATAGAAAATGAATAAATGGAATGATATTTAACCATCGTTTCAAATTCCACTCTTTGATTACATCCTCTCATTATGTTTAAAGTGTGGCACCGCCCTTCATACGCACAGATATCCGCCATTTGCAAAGCTGGAGTTTTTTTATCGTCAGCATGAGTTACGGATACAATGCGAGCAGAAAATCGGGAGTTGTTTTTCAACAATCGATAAGATTCTTCCGCCTCTTTCCATTTTGAATGATCGTCAAAAATGAAGGCTAATTCGGGGTGAAACTCCGGCATGTCTCGAATCATCAAACCAACACAGTGAATGATGAAATGTTTGAACATATAAACGCAATAATCCTCAGTTTCAAAATAACTGGAAAAATCCTTCTGTTCAGAGATGACCTTTCTAAAATCCTTGATGTCGAGACTGAGGGAGATTCCGCCAATCTTCTCTTGCACAAAAATCTGACCGAGATCGTAACGCACACTTTCGGCAAAAGCCCGAGCAGCGCGAGGGGTCATCATTAATTTCAAGGGATCAAATTCCCCATAAAGGCTTTCAGCCTCGCTCGCTTTGAAATAAGAAAGGTTCTGGCTTCGGAGATACGCATCCCATTTGATTTCCGCTTTCTCGAACATATGGGGGTAACCCATAAATCCCCCAACAGTGAATACGGTCTCTTGGCGAGCATCGGCGCTGTCATCTGCATATACCATCAGAATCAGCATGATCCCCGACCTTCTCCCAAAAACAATGGGTATTAAATCGCGCATTGAAATCATCGCGCACCACCGTTGGTGGAGTCAAGGTAATTATTGCCCTAAATTGGGCTGGCTGAGTCCACCGACCTCCACCTCGATAGGTGACCTGCTCATCACTTCGGCGGTAGTGGGATTTTGCTTGGGCCAAATACACTGGTCCGATATGAAGCGCAAGTTCGATACCCTCCCGCCCGGAGAAGATTGGACGATGAAGTAGCCTTCAAAACTGGCCCGTCAAGTCGACCGCCCCACAAATTTCTTGGAGCAGGATTCCAATGAACGCCGCCGAAAGCCAAGCTCCTTTCCGCCTCGACAACCGCCACGCACTCGTCACCGGCGGCGCAAGCGGCATCGGCGAAGCCACCGTCCGCGAGCTCGTTCGAGCCGGCGCTTTCGTCTGGATCTCCGACATCAACATCGCCGCCGCCGAAGCCCTCGCCGCATCACTTCCCTCCACCGAATTCCTTCACCTCGACGTCACCAGCCCCACTTCCATCGCCGCAGCCGTCGCTCGCATCGCCCGCCTCGACATCCTCGTCAACAACGCCGGCATCGGCCACGTCGGCTCCATCGAAGCCACCGAGCCCGAAGACTTCGACCGCCTCCTCAACGTCAACGTCCGCTCCGTCTACCTCGTCACCCGCGCCTTCATGCCATTACTCCTCGCCGAGCGACCCGAAGCGACCGAAAGCGCCACCGGCACTATCGTCAACATCGCCTCCACCGCCGGCCTGGTCGGCGTCAAAGATCGCTTCGCCTACTGCGCCACCAAGGGCGCGGTCATCGCCATGACCCGCCAGCTCGCCGTCGACTACCCCAAGACCCTGCGCGTCAACGCCATCTGCCCCGGCACCGTCGACACTCCCTTCGTCGAGGGCTACCTCGAAAAGTTCCACAGCCACAACAAGGAAGAGACCCGCGCAGAACTCCGCGCCCGCCAGCCCGTCGGCCGCCTCGGCCGCCCGCACGAGATCGCCTCCATGGTCCGCTACCTCGCCTCCGGCGAGGCCTCCTTTGTCACCGGCGCGTTGTTTAACATAGATGGTGGCTGGACCGCCGCATGACAAGCATCTGATCGACTCCGCTCTGTAACAAGGGCACGGCTCCAGCCTGGCCGATGAAACATCAAGACAAGTGAATTCGTATTGTTTCGCGCACTTGCTTTGTATCAGGGCACGACTTCAGTCGTGCCGATAACGACCGAAAAATGTGTGGGCTTCAGCCCCTGCAGATGACGGCACCACCGTAAATCGCGCTATTGCCGTCCCACCCGCCCCAAGCCCCGCAAATAGGAGGATTTTTATGAAACTGGTCTCTTTTTCCCGGAACGACGGCCTCATCCGCCCCGGCGCACTGCTCGAAGACGGCAACCTCGTGCTCGACTTCTCAGGCGCTTATAAGGACACGCTCGACATCATCTCAGCCGGCCTCAACTCCCCGCCCGTCGGTGTAACCTACCGCTCCTTCCCGCTCGCCGAAGTCCGCATCCACGCCCCGCTCGCCAACCCGCCGCGCATCCTCTGCATCGGCGCCAACTACAGCGAACACGCCAAAGAAACCGGCCACGCCGTCAGCGAAGTCCCAGTCGTCTTCCTCAAGATGACTACCGCCATCATCGGCCCCGGCGACCCCATCGTCCTGCCCGTCAACTCCGCCGAGCCCGACTACGAAGCCGAGCTCGCCTTCGTCATCGGCCACGGCGGATTCCGCATCGCCGCCGATGACTGGCATCGTCACGTCTACGGCTACACCATCGTCAACGACGTCAGCGCACGCGACATCCAGCGCGCCACCTCGCAGTGGTCCCTCGCCAAAAGCTTCCCCACCTTCTGCCCCATGGGCCCGGCCATCGTCACTGCCGACGAAGTCTGCGACCCCCATTCGCTCGAAATTCGCCTCACCATCGACGGCGAAACCCTCCAACACGCCAGCACAAATCAATTCGTCTTCCAGATTCCGCGCCTTATCGAATACATCTCCTCCATCACCCCGCTGCTCCCCGGCGACATCGTCTCCACCGGCACGCCCGCCGGCGTCGGCATCGGCCGCACCCCCAAGCGCTGGCTTCGCCCCGGCGAATCCGTCACCATCTCAATCGAACACCTCGGCACCCTCACCAACCCCGTCATCGCGGAGTGAGGCCGCGGGCCCAAGGAGACACAGAAGCTTAGGATGATAAGCAAGACTTCGGCTTCACGCGTGCCTCAACAGAAGTCACACAATCAATGACCTGCAGAGAGTTTGAAGGCGCAATGCACTTGGTGTTTGCAGATGCAGATGCCGTTCACTTCCGGGATTTAATCGTCAGGGGGTATTGGGACGAACTCCCCACTTCCGAGCACTTCAACCATCTCAAAGGCTGCACAGATTGTCAGACAAGTCTTTGGTGGTTCTTCGATATCAGAAACCGGGTCGATTATTTGTCCCAGCCGTGTTTTCACGTTGCATATTTCTCGGCAGACATTCCTGATCGCTGTCTCGACAGAAGTCTTGGGCTGTACTCCATTGCAACAATGGATAAGTCGGGAAACGGAATCGTTATTGCTGTATGCCCTTGGTGTGGGGTTAAGCTTCAGACCGGAGCCAAATAGTGGAAGGTTTCGCTGTGTATCCCGCGCCGTAGGCGCGACGTTTGTTAGCCCCGCGCTTCAGCGTGGGGAATGCAATTAATAAGGATTATCAGTCCTGTAGGGACGACGCACAGCTTCCGGACCACACTGCTAACTCGCTGACCTGCTGACTTGCTGCTCTTTCGCCTCTCCCCCAAACCACGCATACAGCGCTACACAAGCAAAGCACACCACCGGCACCACATACGCCATCTGCAAATTGCTCACATCCGCCAGCATCCCCATCACCTTCGTCAGCGCCGCGCCGCCAAGAATCGCCATCACTAGCAGCGATCCCGCCGTCTTGGTCTTGTCCCCCATCCCCTTCAGCCCCATCGCAAAAATCGTCGGAAACATGATCGACATGAACAGATTCGTCGCCAGCAGGCACCACGTGCCCACCCAGTTCGGCTGCACTACGGCAACCAGCCCCAGCACCACATTCACTAGGGAATAAGCCCCCAGCATCGTTCGCGCATGGAAATGTTTCATCAGCCACGGCGAGCTGAACCGTCCCACAGCAAACATCGCCAGCGCGCCCGTCAACATGCTGCCCGCGAACTTGTCCCCCATTCCCGTTGCAGACCGCACGTAGAGAATGAAGTAACTCCACGACCCCACCTGCGCACCCACGTACAGAAACTGCGCGAGTACCGCGAGCACAAAGTGCCGCTGGAACAAGCTCACATGCTTTGCCGGTCCTGCATCCTCACGCGACACATCTTCCTTCGCCGCGTCTGGAAACTTCGTGATCAGCACCATCAGCGCCCACAACAGCGCCACCGTTCCCAGCGCCAGATACGTAGGAACCACGCGCATCGTCTCGCTGTGCAAATATGCCTGCATAGTGCCCGCCGCATGCTTTGCCGCCGTCTCCGCCCCCGTATACTCCACGCCAGAGAAGATGAAGACCGTCCCCACCAGCCCCGCAGTAATCGACCCCAGCGGATTGAACGCCTGCGACAAATTCAGCCGCCGCTCGCTCGAAGCACTCGGCCCAAGCTGCGAAATGAACGAGTTCGCGCCCGTCTCCAGGCACGACAGTCCACACCCGATCACGAACTGCGCGATGACAAAAGCATCGTACGGCCCTAGTTCCGTGTGGCTTCTAAATACAGACAACAGCCACATCAGGGCCGAATAAATGACGCCGACCGGGTGCCAGAAGAACGCGAATTGATCAAAATTCGCCGCAGGGTAGAACATCCAGCACCCCGTCCCCATCAGCACCAAGCCCAGCAACAGCCCGGTCTTGTACCCAAACCACCGCATGATCTGCCCGGCGGGAATCGCCATCAGAAAGTACCCGATGAAGATCCCGATCTGCAGTTGAGCCGCGCCCGACCGGTTGATCTCAAACGACTTCATAAACTGCCGAATCAAAAAATCGGTCAGGTTATTCGGAATCGCCCACAGGAAAAATAGCGGCGTCACCACCAGAAACGGAATCAGCCGCCCATGCGGAATCAGCGGCGCTTCTAGATCGTCCTCGTCTTTGGCTCGAATCGACCCGCTTATAGATTCACTTGAAATCGTCAATGCTCTCGCTCCCTCTACACGATCAAAAACTAGCACTCCCCGCGCCCGGCACAGGAATCGCTTCCGTCCCCGCGCAACCGCTTTTATCCCCCGGCAACCCCAACCGCCTGGTTATCGTTCCACCAGTTCTACTCAATCTCTATAGCCGCTGACAAATACAGTTCCCCAAATCCAAGCAATGCCCGCCCTGTTATTGCCAGAGACGCTTAGCCTCGGCACAAAACGTCTCCACCTATGTGCTAGACTAGACCAGACCAAGTCGAGGACGCGCTCCAATGGCCACGACAACCAACGCAAAACATACCGTCAACATCTACGAAGCCAAAACCCAGCTCTCCAAGCTCGTCGACCTCGCAGCCGCCGGACAAGACATCGTCATCGCCCGCGCCGGTAAGCCTGTCGCTCGCCTGACCACGATCGACCAGCCAAAGAAGAAGTCAATCGTCTACGGCCTCCTCGAGGGAAAGGGCTGGATCGCCGACGATTTTGACGACCCGCTTCCAGAGGAAATTCAAAAGTATTTTGAAGGGGGCGGCGAAGACGAATGAGGATTCTGCTCGATACGCACATCTTCTACTGGCTTTTCTACGACCAGCAAAAACTTCCATCGGCGGCACGCGCGATTCTCGACGATGCCGACGCTGTATTTGTCTCGGCCGTGTCCCTCTGGGAGATTGCCATCAAAGCCAGAGTAGGCAAGTTGAAGGCCGACATTCCTGAACTGCTTCGCAACCTCGAAGCTGCGAACCTGCATGAACTCCCAGTCCTTGCGCGGCATACGCCGCTCGTTTCAATCCTGCCCCGCCACCACTCCGATCCCTTCGACCGCCTTCTCGTCGCTCAGGCCATGACCGAGCCTATGCACCTGCTCACTGCGGACCCACAACTAAAGCAATACAGCGATCTCGTCATCCAAGTTTAAGTCGACCCGCCCTGCTTCCCATTCGTGCTTCCGCTCGTCATTCCTTCAGCACAGGGCAATTGTCCCTCAGCCCCACCCGCACCCGGAGGTCTTCTTCTATGCGGCTCGTAATTCTCGCCCTGTTGCTCTCTGCCGTTTCCATAGCCAATGGTCAATCAAATCCTTCGCTCTCGCAAAACACCGATCCACATTCTTGCGATTCGTCTCTAAAATTGATCTCGCCAGACACCTGTGTTATTTCCATCTCTCCCGCCATTTCAATTCTGCCCGCCGCCCCGTCAAATCTGAACCAGACCGGCCGAGCCGCGCCGCAGGTAAAGCCGGCGATCGCAGCTCAGCTCTTCACCCGCGGCCAGAATCCCGTTCTGTTTCTTGCCCTCAATCAGCCTGCCCCGCCCGTCGCGCCGAAAAGTTCGTCGCGCGCCAAGCCCCTGCCAATTCCGACCACCTTTCCGAATGCGCATGTTGAGAGAATTCCCACCAATTGGCCCGGGCTCGAATTCCTGTTGATTGATCAGCCGCCATCTACGACCGCGACGACGGATCCAATGAAAAAATAGCCGTTTGGAAAACGCCGCTTGATCTGCGCGTAAGGCCCAAAATGCGAACACACTCATCAAGCTCTCGCAATTCAAACAATTCCATTTTGCGATTTGCTCAGTTGAGCCTCTTCATCCTGCTCACTGCGGTGCCGGCGCCTCTCGTCGCACAGACAACTCAAACGCCTTCTGCGGCCGGAATCGATCGCCATGGCAACATCTTCGTCTCGTCCGAAGGCGGCCACCCAATCATCATGGCTTCGCAGGCACACTGCCTTGAAGCGCTTGGCACAATCGACGGACAGACCATGCTCTGCCTCGTCTCTCGCGGTCTCGGCCAAAACGGCTTTCTGCCCCAACTACGTATCGAAGTCTATTTGAGAGGTGGGAAGCAAGTTGCCATCGAACCTGGAGGGCCAATCAGGGATTGGCATCTTTGGAACGGCGACCACGCCATCGCTGTTTCCTTCGACGATGAGAACGGTCACGCTAGGGACTCACTCTTCGAACTCGCAACCGGAAACCGCATCGACACCATCGATGAGCCTTCCGATCCCAGCAAATTGCCCCAATGGGCCAAAAGCCGCGCGGAGATCCAGGATGAAGCAGTTTCATCGAGCCCCGATCTCGCTCTTCAGAGGACCGCCTGGATCGCAAAGACCTTTCGACAGATTCATGCCATTCACCCGGGCATGCGCCGCAAAGATCTCGCCCCGCTCTTTCAAACCGAAGGTGGCATATCGACCAGAACTCAGCAAACCTATGTGCTCGCGGAATGTCCCTACATACAGGTCGTTGTTCATTTCAAACCGCCCGCTGATACTGATACTTCGCCGTGGGGACAGCCCGAGGACGTCATCGAATCAATCTCGACACCGTTTCTTGGATACGGTATCTTCGACTAGTTGAGTAGCTGAGTCTCGCTCGAAGGTGATTCTTCCCCCCTACAGCACCCTCTGCAGCCACTTCCCCGTGTGCGACAAAAGGTTCCCCGCCACTTCCTCCGGCGTCCCCTCCGCCACAATCTTTCCGCCGCCCGATCCCCCCTCCGGCCCCAGGTCGATCACCCAATCCGCGCTCTTGATCACATCCAGATTGTGCTCGATCACGATCAGCGACCCGCCCCCGTCGATCAGCTTTCTGAACGCCGTCAGCAGCGTCGCAACATCGTCGAAGTGCAGCCCCGTCGTCGGCTCATCCAGAATATAGAGCACACGGCTCGCCTGGCTTTGCTTGGCCGTCGCATTCGCCGCCCTCACTTGCGCCAGATGCGCCGCCAGCTTCACCCTCTGCGCTTCACCGCCCGACAGGGTCGTCGCGCTCTGTCCCAGCCGCAAATACCCCAGCCCAATCTCATCCAGCACCGCCAGCTTCTCCAGCAGCTTCACCTGACCCGCAAAAAATCGCAGCGCTTCCTTCACCGTCAATTGCAGCACTTCGTGGATGTTCTTGCCTTTGTAACGAACCTCCAGCACCTTCGCCTGGTAGCGCGTCCCGTTGCACTCCTCGCATGGCAGCTCAACATCCGCCAGAAACTGCATCTCCACCGTCACCGTGCCATCGCCCTCGCACGTGTTGCA
>Ga0182018_10004858_pt1 | contig 11105 bp, 7 predicted proteins | sample 812P2MmetaG_FD_120490 | JGI IMG/M metagenome (GOLD analysis project Ga0182018, IMG submission 120490) | Permafrost microbial communities from Stordalen Mire, Sweden - 812P2M metaG | ecosystem: Environmental > Terrestrial > Soil > Wetlands > Permafrost | place: Sweden: Stordalen | collected...
AGATCGTCGCTCCCCCCGTCCTGCGACGGAAGGTCCGGAAGAGCCGACGCGATCGCCGATGCAGCGGCACCCGCCACGGACGACACCGCGCTCGTCGCTCCGGACATCTCCTGGCGCAGACCGCTCGTGTTGATCCGCCCCGTCAGCAGACCCACACCCAGCACGCTCCCCGCGGCGATAACGAGCAGCATGACGGCGCCCCCCCCGCGCCCCGACCGCTCCTTCTCACCCGCTGCGACCCCCTTCGCCGGAAGCTCCGGCATCGACGGCGACGACGGCGACGACGCGACGGACGACGCACCGAGCGTCGCTTCGATGCGCTCGAGCGACGCCCGCGCGCGCGGCGGGGCCAGCTTCGCGAGCACGCGCGACAGATCCACGAGCGTCTCTCTCTCGTCGGGATTCTTTCGGAGGCAAGCGAGGACGGCCTGCTCGAGCTCGTGCGGGACGCCTTCCCGGAGCGTCGACGGTGCCGCCGGGTCGTCCGCGGCGATCATCGCGCACACCTGCGGCAGCGTCTCCCCGCGGAACGCGGGCCTGCCCGTGATGGCCTCGTAGAGCACCGTGCCGAGCGCCCAGACGTCGGTCCGCTGGTCGACCTCCTTGGTCGACTTGAGCTGCTCGGGGGACATGTACGACGGCGAGCCCATGATGGCCGTCGTCGCCGTGAGCGCGGGGTCCGTCCCTGAGGGATACGCACTGGCCGACAGCTTCGAGATGCCGAAGTCGAGCAGCTTGACCGCGGGCGAACCGTCCGCGCGTCGCGTGACGAAGAGGTTCGTGGGCTTGAGGTCGCGGTGGACGATGCCCGCCGCGTGCACCTCGGCGAGCGCCTCGCACGCCTGAAGCGCGATCTCGCAGACCTCCTCGATCGGCAGCGAGCCTTGCCGGTCGATGAGGCTCCCGAGGTCGCTCCCCTCGAGGTACTCCATGACGATGTACGGCACGCCATCGTCCGTCGTCCCGACGTCGTGCACGCGCGCGACGTAGTCGCTTCGGATCATGGCGGCGACCTTCGCCTCGCGGAAGAACCGCTCGACCGAGTCCTTGTTCTTCAGCGACTCCGGCAGCAGGAACTTGATCGCTACCCGCTGATCGAGACCGACGTGCGTCGCCAGGACGACGACCCCCATCCCTCCTTCGCCGAGCGGGCCCTCGACGCGGTACTTGCCCGCGACGACGGTCCCCGCCGCCGGATCGAAGCGAGCCGTTTCGCCCTGCGTGCCCGCGCCTTCGCGCTTCGTTTCGGAGTCCACCTGGGAGGCGATCCTCCTCACTCCTCGTCGCCGGCCCGGAGCGTCGCGAGGACCCCGAGGTCCTCGAGGGTCGTCGTGTCGCCTTTCGTCTCGCCGCCGGCGGCGATGTCCTTCAGCAGGCGGCGCATGATCTTCCCGCTCCGCGTCTTGGGCAGCGAGTCCGCGAACCGGATCGAGTCGGGGCGCGCAAACCGGCCGATCTCCTTGTCGATGTGGAGAGCGAGGGACTCTTTCAGCTCTTTGCCCGCCTTCTGTCCGGACTTCACCGTGACGAAGACGACGAGCGCCTGCCCTTTGAGATCGTCGGGCCGTCCCACGGCGGCGGCCTCGGCCACCGAGGGATGGCTCACGAGCGCGCTCTCGATCTCGGCGGTGCCGATGCGGTGGCCGGCGACGTTGAGCACGTCGTCGATGCGACCGACGACCCAGAAGTACCCGTCCTCGTCGCGCCGGGCGCCGTCGCCGGTGAAGTACACGCCCGGGATGACGTCCCAGTACGTCTTGAAGTAACGCTCGTCGTCGCCCCAGAGCGTGCGGGCCATCGACGGCCACGGCCGCCGGACGACCAGCTTGCCGCCCTCGCTGGCCGCGCAGGCGTCGCCGCGGTCTTTCACGACGGCGATGTCGACCCCGAAGAAGGGCAACCCCGTGCTCCCGGGCTTCGTGAAGACGGCGCCCGGAAGCGTCGTCAGGAGGATCGACCCCGTCTCGGTCTGCCACCACGTGTCGACGACGGGGCAACGCTCCGCGCCGATGACGCGGTGATACCAGACCCACGCCTCCGGGTTGATGGGCTCTCCGACGCTGCCGAGCAGGCGCAAGGTGCCGAGGTCGTGGCGCTTCGGCCACTCGTCGCCCGCGCGGATGAACGCGCGGATGGCCGTCGGCGCCGTGTAGAGGATCGTGACGCCGTGGCGCTCGATGATCGACCAGACGCGGCTCCAGTCGGGGAAGTTCGGCGCGCCCTCGTACATGACGCATGTCGCTCCGCACGAAAGCGGCCCGTACACGATGTAGCTGTGACCCGTCACCCATCCCACGTCCGCCGTGCACCAGAACGTGTCCTCGTCGCGGAGGTCGAAGACGTACTTCGCCGTGACGTGCACTCCGGCGAGATAGCCGGCGGTGGTGTGAAGAACGCCCTTCGGCTTCCCCGTCGACCCGGACGTGTAGAGGATGAAGAGCGGGTGTTCCGCGTCGAACGCCTCGGGCGCCTTCGCCCGCGCAAGGCTCTTGGCGCTCGCCGGCCGTCCGACCCAGTCGTCCCACCAGACGTCACGCCCCTCCTTCATGACGACCGGCGCTCCGCCGCTGCCGATCCGGCGGAGGACGATCGCTTTCTCGATGGTGGGCGTCTGCGCGAGGGCCGCATCCGCCATGTCCTTGAGCGGAACGACGTTCCCGCGCCTCCACGCTCCGTCCTGCGTGAGGAGGACCTTGGCGCCGCAGTCGTTGATGCGGTCTCGGAGGGCCTCCGCGCTGAAGCCGCCGAAGACGACGGAGTGGGTGGCCCCGACCCTGGCGCACGCGAGCATCGCGACGGTGGCCTCGGGCACCATGCCCATGTAGATGGCGACGCGATCTCCGGGCATCACACCCAGGTCCGCGAGTGCGGCCGCCGTGCGGACCACCTCGCGGTGAAGCTCGAAGTACGTGAGCGTGCGGGTGTCGCCCGGTTCTCCTTCCCAGACGAGGGCCGCCTTCGTCCGGCGCCCGGTCTCGAGGTGCCGGTCGAGGCAGCTCTCGCTCACGTTGAGCTTCGCGCCGACGAAGAACTTCGCCTTCGGCAGGTTCCACTCCGAGAAGGTCCTCCAGGGAGCTCGCCACACGAGGTCCGCGGTTTGCTCGCGCCAGAAGACGTCGGGCTCGTCGAGCGACTGCTGGTGCAGGGCCTCGTACGCGTGGTGGGACGACACCCGCGCGCGGGCCACGAACGAGGCGCCGGGGTGAAAACGGCGCTCCTCCTTCAGCCGTGATTCGATGCGATCGGAGGTATCGGGCATGCGACGGTCCTCGCCTCGGAAGGGCCGAGCCTACACATCTTACCCCCCGGGCTGAAAGCGCTGCCGCTCCCCGTCCCTGGCCGGGCGGAGAGGGGCCGAAGGGTGAGCTTTCGTGACATGGGTCATCCGCAACCGTTTCATCATTGAGCAAAATTTGTCATGACTTACATGGGCCCCCGGCACTCGAGGACGGGCGCCGCTCCCCGGACTTCGCCATAATAGCGGGGTGCTTGGGGGTATGGGCCGCTGCCAGCCGCTGGCGGGCCGATGAGGTACGTGGATTGCTAGTTCCCCTCAATCGGGCGAGGTGCGCGCGCGGCGCACACCCCGCGGAGGTCCTATGCGCGATCGATGGCGGCTAGTAACCCGCGGCGTTGCCTTCGCGGCCGTCCTGGCGGCTTGCCTGGTGGCTTGCGGCCTGGGGTCCCTTCCCCCGGCGGACGACGACGGGGTCAACGACGCCTCCAGCGTGGCCGCCCGGGGGTGCTCTCCGGGAAAGACGGGCTGCTCGTGCACGACGCCGGGCCAGACGGTCGCGTGCGGGTCGGTCGTCGACCGGACGGGTGACTACGTCACCTGCTCGATGGGGTACTCCACCTGCAACGAGCAGGCATGGGGACCGTGCCTCGGCAACCAGATCGTCACCAAGAGCCTGTCCCGAGTGTCGCTGTCGGCGAGAGGGCCTCGCACCCTCAGCGCGTCGGTGCCCTGCACCAACCTGTGTGACCCGTTTGCTTGTTCGTCCACGCAGAACGGGCCGCCCGATGTCGACGCCTCCACGGTCAATATCGCCGATGCGGGGGTGACCCTCCGCTTGTCGGAGGCCGGCGACGCGGGAACGTCCTGTACGGGTCTGCAGTGCGCCGTCCCGACGTGCGCCGGTAGCGCCACGACGTCTCTCTCGGGCTTCGTTTACGACCCGGCCGGCGTCAATCCCCTCTACAACGTGCTCGTCTACATCCCGGTCGCCGCGAACGGGGCGCTCCCCGCGCTCGCGACGAACGCAACGATCAATCAGTGCAGCGGGGCGTCTCCCGTGCCGGCCGTCGCTTTCACGCAGACCGCGACCGACGGGAGCTTCACGCTGACGGGCATCCCCGCGGGCACCGGGATCCCCGCGCTCTCCGGCATTCCCATCGTGGTGCAGACCGGAGAATGGCGGCGCGAGCTGAAGCTCACGTCGATCACGCCTTGCGTGACCAACACCGTCACGTCGACGAGCTGCATCGCGGCGATCCCGTCGGCCGACTGCGTCCTGCGTCTGCCGGGCAGCCAGACTGACGGGTACAACTACGCGGACGGGACGTACGACCACGGCGACATGCCGCAGATCGCGATCGTCACGGGACACTACGACCCCTTCGAGTGCCTGTTGCTCAAGATCGGCATCTCCCCGAACGAGTTCGGCTCGATCACCAACGTGAACGTCTCGAACAGCTCGAGCCGGCGGGTGCACTTCTTTCAGAGCCCCGACTACCCCGGCACCTATCTCTACAAGACCTACGGCGACCAGTTGACCGGGGACAAGCTCTGGGACGCGAACCCCAGCATCCTGCCCAACTACGACGTCATCTTGCTGCCGTGCGAAGGCGCGCCGTTCGACAAGATGGCCAATGCGCATCCCATGGCGGCGCAGGGACCATATCCGGCGCCTGCGGTCGGCACCAAGGGAGTGCCGACCACGGTGAATACCCCGCCCGGCGCAGTCAACCCGTACGCGAACATGATCGCGTATGCGAACGCGGGAGGGCGCATCTTCGCGACGCACTACAGCTACGTGTGGCTCGAGTACCCGGCCTTGTTTGGCTACGTCTCCGGAGACAACTGGGGAGCCGTGGCCACGTGGGACCACCCGTGGTCGGGGGCGGGGACGCAGATCATGGACACGAACGTCTACTGGACGCAGGACCCGCTCACGGGGACGTTCGTCCAGCCGGCGACCTTTCCCAAGGGCATCGCGTTCGCGGCCTGGCTCGCGAACGTGGGGGCGTCCATCGACGGGTTGACCATCCCTCTGCACGAGGCGCGGCACGATCTCAGCACGGTGGGCGCCACCTCGCAGCCGTGGATGACCGCGACCGACAGCAACAACTTCGTCAGTCCGCAAGCCTTCGACCCGCACTTCACGTTCAACACGCCGTATCCGGCCGCCGCGGCCAACCAGTACGGGCGCGTCGTCTTCAGCGACTTTCACGTCTCCGAGCAAGCCCTGGTCGGCGCGGGTACCGGGGGAAGCGCGACGTGCTCGGGCGACTCGGACTGCGGCTTCGGGCAGAGCTGCGTGCTCGGCGTGCCCGTCCTCGGAAAGTGCAAAGAGCCGTGCAACACGACCGCCGACTGCGCCACTTCGGCGTACACGTGCAGCGGCGGGCAGTGCACCAAGTCGTGCAACACGAACACGGACTGCAGCGGGGGCGACGAGATATGCACCAAGAGCAGCGGTGCGCTGTGCGCCGGTACCGCCGGTTGCGCCTGCCACGGCTGCTACACGTCCAGTAACTGCACGAGCAAGCAGGGCCTCGCCACGTGCACCGGCGGAACGACGGGGACCTGCACGCCCGCGGCCCCGTCGGAACCGCCCAACCAGACCCCAGCCGGGCCCACTCCGCCGACGGACATTCGAGCTCCCTGGTCGCTGACCGGCGACGGGCCCACGGAGAACAACGGCTGGTTCCCGTTCTCCTGCGCCAAGGCGCCGCTGCTCGCGCAGGAAGATGCGCTCGAGTTCATGTTCTTCGACCTGACCGGATGCGTCTCGCCCGACACGGCGTCCGCCCCTCCCCCACCGCCCACGTATCAGCCCGGCACGTTCACGCAGACGTTCACGGCGTCCTGCCCCTCCGGCAGCGTCGTTCGGTGGGGCGAGTTCGACTGGCAGGCCACCGTCCCGAGCACGGCGTCGATCCAGTTCGGTTTCCAGTCGGGTGCGACCGCCGCGACGGTCTTGCCGGCGATGGCGCCCTTGCCGAGTGTGACCGCGACGACGACGACGCCCAACCTCGCGCCGTCGGACGGCGGAGCCCCCGGCTGGAGCACGGTCATCCTGGACAACTCGATCAACGGCAGCACCGTGGGTACCGGATTGCTCAACAGCGCGTCGCCTCCGGTCGCGTCGGGCAACACGCTGGTCGTCACGATCACGATGGACCCGACGTCGGCCGACGCCGGCACTTCGCAAACCCCCACTTTGATTCAATGGAAGGTACAGTCCGACTGTGTCTCCAGCGAGTGACCGTACCCGCCTGGTCTTCGTCCTCCTCGCGATCGCGACGGTAGGCTGTTCGAGCAGCTCGGCACCGTCCGAGTCCGGCGACGACGATTCGATCGGCTACGACTCGTCGACGACGTCGCATCCGCCGGCGGATGGGGGAACGAGCGTAGTCTCGGACGGCGGCGCACCGGATGCCACGGTCGAGGCCTCACGCGTAGGGCCGGCCGACGCGATGGTCGACGCCACCGAGGAGCCGCCGGCGTGCATGCTGGACGGCTCGTGCAACTGCGCCTCGGGGTCTTGCGTCTCCGAATGCACGGGCGGAAGTTGCCCCTTCGACTGTGCCGCGGGCAAGACGTGCTCGTTCGCCTGCGCGGGGGGCGGCTGCGTCTTCACCTGCGAGGCGAACTCCACGTGCCACAGCTCGTGCAGCGGCGGCGGGTGCACGTTCGTCTGCGCCGCCGGGGCCAACTGCACGAACACGTGCGTCCCTGGCCGCTGCAACTTCGAGTGCGAAGCCGGCGCCGTCTGCACCGACTCATGCCCCAGAGGGGACTGCGAGTAGCGGAGTCTCGGGGGCGCCCTCAGGGCGCCGGTACGCCGGTGCACTCGGTCGGCAGACCCGTAGCAACGACCGAGTTGCAGTCTTCGGCGTCGATCGCGCTCGTGCAGGTGGCCACGGTCGCGGCCGACGACGTCGACGTCGCGTTGCACGCGGTGCCCGTGCAGCACATTGGCGAGTCATTCGACAGGCAATCCGCCAGGGTCACGCCCGCGACGAAACACCGTCCCGTCACCTGCGCGCAGAACTCGGTCACGATGGTCGTGCACTGATCGCCGACCGTCGCAGATCCAGAGTCGGCCGTCGCGTCCGCCTCCGCATCGCCTCCCCCGCCGGAGCCAGGCAACGTGATGTTGCAGCCCACCCCCAGCACGGTTGCGCCCGCTGCGAGGAGGGTAAGCCTCCTTCGCATCACGTCCCCTTCTGGGCGTCGCGCATGATCTTGATGCGCTGAAGCGAGACCTCGCGGTGCAGATCGAGCACCTTGGGGAGGCTCGGCCCCAGCGTCTGGAAGAACTCGCCGATCGAATCGAGCTCGGTGCCCCACTCCTCGAGGTCGACGTGGGTCGCCTCGTCCACCTGCTCGTGGGGGATGTCGATCCCGGAGAGGTCGAGGTCACCTGCCTTGGGCACCCACCCGAACGCGGTCTCCTGCCCGCCGACGCGGAGGCGCGCGCGGTCGACGATCCACTTGAGGACGCGCATGTTCTCGCCGTACCCCGGCCAGAGAAACTTGCCCTCGGCGTTCTTCCGGAACCAGTTGACCAGGAAGACCTTCGGCGGGTTGACCATCCGTGACTGCATCGCCAGCCAGTGGCCGAAGTACGCGCCCATGTTGTAGCCGCAGAAGGGCAGCATCGCGAAGGGGTCACGCCGGACGACGCCCACCTTGCCCGCCGCCGCGGCGGTGGTCTCGCTGCCGAGGGTGGCGCCGAAGAAGATGCCGTTCATCCAGTTGAACGCCTGCATCACCAGCGGAATCGTCGTGGCGCGGCGGCCGCCGAAGACGATCGCGCTGATGGGCACGCCCTCCGGATCGTCCGCGAACTTGCTGAGGACGGGGTTGTTCGCTGCCGGCGAGGTGAAGCGCGAGTTCGGGTGCGCGGCCTTGTTCCCGGAGTTCGGGTCCCAGGGCTTGCCCGTCCAGTCGGTGAGGTCGGCGGGCACGTCGCCGTCCTTGCCCTCCCACCAGACGTCGCCGTCCTTCGTCATCGCGACGTTCGTGAAGATCGTATCGTGCGCGATCGTCTTCATCGCGTTGGGATTGGTCTTCGCGTTCGTCCCCGGCACGACGCCGAAGTACCCGGCCTCCGGGTTGACCGCGTAGAGACGCCCGTCGTCGCCGACGCGCATCCACGCAATGTCGTCGCCCACGGTCCAGATCTTCCAGCCCTTGAAGCGCTTGGGCGGGATCATCATCGCGAAGTTGGTCTTGCCGCACGCGCTCGGGAAGGCGGCCGCCACGTACGTCATCTCGCCCTCGGGCGACTCGACGCCGAGGATGAGCATGTGCTCCGCGAGCCAGCCTTCCCTTTTGCCGAGGTAGCTGCCCACTCGCAAGGCGAGGCACTTCTTGCCGAGCAGCACGTTGCCGCCGTACCCGCTGCCGACGCTCCAGATCGTGTTGTCCTGCGGGAAGTGGCAGATGAAGCGCCGCTCCGGGTTGCAGTCGAGCGTCGAGTGCAGGCCCCGGTTGAAGTCGTTCGACTCGCCCAGCATCTGCAGCGCGGCCCGCCCCATCCGGGTCATGATGCGCATGTTGAGGACGACGTAGACGCTGTCGGTCAGCTCGACGCCGATCTTCGAGTGCTTGGAGCTGAGGGGGCCCATGACGTAGGGCACGACGTACATCGTGCGGCCCTTCATCGAGCCTTCGAAGAGCGCGCCGAGCTTCTTGTAGGCCTCGTCGGGCGCCATCCAGTTGTTCGTCGGCCCCGCCTCGTCTTTCGTCGGCGTGCAGATGAAGGTGAGCTGCTCGACGCGGGCGACGTCGTTCGTGTTGCTTCTGTGCAGGTACGAGCCCGGCACCTTCTGCTGGTTGAGCGGCAGGAGGATGCCCTTGGCGACGGCCTGCTCGGTGAGGCTGTGACGCTCTTCCTCGGACCCGTCGCACCAGACGATGGCGTCGGGCTTGGTGAGGCGGGCCATGTCTTCGACCCACTTGACGAGGTGCTGGCTCTTGGTCAGTGGCTTTCCTGATTGATCTGTGGCGGACTGCATCGACGGTCAGGCTCCTTCAAGGCACGCGTGCACTTTTCGTTTACCTCCATTCGGGCGTCTACGCACAGGTTCCCTGGCAGGCACCGGCGGACGCCTTTGTATTCCCCGTCCCGGGCCCTTCTATGTACTCTATTTGGCCTGGCTTTTTTCGGGTGCAGCGCAGCGGCGCCTCCCCACCCTCCGGCGGCCGTTGCGCCCGCTCCGCCTCCGAGGGACGACGGCACGGCCTCCAAGGGGGGCGCGGGCGGGGACGCCCACGCGGCGGCGCTCGAGGAGCTCAAGGTGGGCCAGGAGGGATGGCGAGTCGACCGCCAGAACAGCGTGCGGCTGCTCCTGCCGGACGCCGGGCACTGGACGCGGGTCAAGTTCTTCGGGGCGAAGAGTCTGGTCGGGTTTCGCTACGGGAAGGACCACCATGCGGTGGTCGCGGGCACCGTGGTGCACGTCGACGACGAGACGGTCGCGGGGGCGTGCGGCAAGGCGTTCGAGGCGTGGGCGCAGCCGATGGTGGACGCGTTCGAGGTCGCGATCGAGCACGATGCCCCGAAGGCGGCGCCGTGGAGCGGGAAGATCGTCGACATCGACGTGCTCGTGGCGAAGACCGCGACGCTGGGCATGCGCGACGAGTACGCGGTCGCCTACGCGACGTACCCGGCGTGGAAGGGCTCGTGCCTGGTGATCGGCATCGCGATTCCCGCCCGCGACGAGCTCGACCGCGCCAAGGCCGTCCGCGACCGGTTCGCCGCCGACGTGTTGCCCACCGTTCAGGTGCTCGCGAAGGACGAGCCGAAGGAGCGGTATTGAACCGGCCGTGTCATCGTGAGCGGGAGCGAAGGATCCCCGAGTCGCCGACCCAGGGGCGATCGCCCGCCGCGCGTCGGGTCGGTGCTCGGCGGCGGGCCGGGTCCCGCGTTCGGCCGGGAGGGCGGGGGGATCGTCACGGGCGATACGGCCGGCCGAGACTTGCCCCACCCGCCGCCTGCGCTCCGACCCGACGCGCGGCGGGCTCGGGAAGGGGTGACGCGCGTAGACTGCGATGACCTTGGATGTCGACGGTAGCGAAGACGCCGGTCTACCACCCGGGGCCCGGTGATGCCGGTTCGCTTCGTTGCATTCGATCTCGACGGAACGATCACCCGCGGCGCGACGATCTGCGAAGGGCTTGCCGCGCGGATTGGGCGGCTCGAGCGGATGCGCGCTATCGAGAAGCTGACCACACGCGCGGAGATTCACGCTGCCCGTTACGAGATGCTCGAGTGGTACGGACCGCTTCCGGCAGCCCTCGCCTGGGAGGCTCTCCCCGGCGTGGCGCTGGCACCCGGTGCGACCGAGGCGTTCGCGGCGCTGCGGGCACGGGGCGTGCCGACGGCAATCATTTCCGTTACGTGGACGTTCGCGGTGGAGGCATTCGCGTCCCGGCTGGGCGCGGATGCGTGGGTTGGGACCAAGGCAACCCCCGAGCGACGCATCGAGCACTTCTGGCCCGAGGACAAACCCGTATGGTTGAAGGGGCAAGCGGCGAGTCGGCGCATCCGACTCGAGGACGTCGCCGCGATTGGCGACTCACGCGGCGACGTCCCGATGCTCGCCGCGGTGGGTCACCCGGTCTTCGTTGGAACGGAGCGACCAGAGGAGATCGCACACGTGGAGCACGCTCCAAACGGTGATCTTCGAGAGGTCGTCGAGCGTCTCCTTGCGCGTCAGTGATCTGTCCCGACCCCGCCGCGCGGCGGGTCGGAGCGCAGGCGGCGGGTGGGGCAAGTCTCGGCCGGCCGTATCGTCCCGTGACGATCATCCCGCCCTCCCGGCCGAACGCGGGACCCGGCCCGCCGCCGAGCACCGACCCGACGCGC
>Ga0182018_10004859_pt1 | contig 11100 bp, 13 predicted proteins | sample 812P2MmetaG_FD_120490 | JGI IMG/M metagenome (GOLD analysis project Ga0182018, IMG submission 120490) | Permafrost microbial communities from Stordalen Mire, Sweden - 812P2M metaG | ecosystem: Environmental > Terrestrial > Soil > Wetlands > Permafrost | place: Sweden: Stordalen | collected...
GAGGGACGACGCCGGGCGCATCGACTCTGGTCACCACACGCCCGCCCAGTGCGCCGAGAGGATCCGGCCTCTGCTCGCTCCCATGAGAACGCCGGCGCCGGCGATGCGCAGGTCCGGTGGTGCGGCTACTGCTCATGGTCGCTCACGGTGGCCACAGTCTCCCTGCCCGAAGGCGCCTCGCCGTGTCATTGGCGCCGGATCTCGCAGGTTATCGACGCGGGCGGGTGCCGGGGGGTCATCGTCACATACGCTGCCGTGCCATGACCAGCACTGCGTCCTCGTCCTCTCGCACCCCTGCTTCGGGTCTCTTGAGTGGGAAGGTCTGTGTCGTTTCGGGCATCGGCCCGGGGCTCGGCCGTCAAGCGGCGCGCGCGCTGGCCGCTCACGGCGCCGATCTGGTGCTGGCCGCCCGACGGCAGGCGTCGCTCGACGCGGTGGCGGCCGAAGTCGGGGCAACGGGTGCCCGCTCCATCACCGTTCCCACGGACATCACCGATCCCGAACAGTGCGCACGATTGGTCGCCCGGGCCACCGAGGAGTTTGGAGGCGTCGACGTCCTGGTGAACAACGCCTTCCGCTTCGACGCCTTTCAGAGTTTCGAGGACGTCGATCTGGCGATTTGGCGCAAGATCATGGATGTCAATCTCTTCGGCACCCTGCAGATGACTCGCGCCGCTCTCCCGTCCATGCGACAGCGTGGTGGAGGATCGGTGGTGATGGTGGCGTCCATGGTGGCGCGCCAGCCCCAGCCAGCCCAGGGGGGCTATGCCATCTCGAAGGGTGCACTCCTCACCGCCACCAAGGTCCTGGCCTACGAGCTCGGTCCATCCGGCGTACGCGTGAACGCGGTCGTGCCCGGCTGGATGGCGGGTCCCTCGGTGGACATCTACGTGCACATGGAGTCCGAGGGACGAGGAGTCCCCCGCCAAGAGGTGGTGGACGAGCTCAACGCCCGTGTTCCGCTCGGCCGCATCCCGAGCGACGAGGAAGTGGCCGGGACGATCGTGTACCTCGCCTCTGACCTCTCTTCGGCACTGACGGGTCAAGCGGTGGACACCAATGGCGGTGAGATCTTCAACTGACCCGCCGTCCGTGGTCCTGCCCCCGGCCGGGGCAGACCCGAATCGCCTCGTCTACGGCAGTCCCTGTATCTTCACCGCTTCGACTTGGCTGGACCCGAAGTTGCTGACCACCAGCCACTTTCCATTGCGACTGGCAGCCATATCGCGAGGGAACGAGTCCGCTCGGATATATCCCCTCAGAACCATCTGGCCGTGTGAAGGGGTGGTGACGACGGCGAGGCTGGCGCCTTGCCCGGCTACGGCAAAGCGGTCGGAATCGGACAGGACGAGCGTCCGGTCGTGATGGACGAGCGCCAGCCCGACGGGTGCCTCGCCCACCGTGACGACTCCATTGAGGGCGCGCGCGGGGCGCCGCACGAGATCCGACGCGTTGAATCTGAGGAGAGCGTCGCTGCCGCGTGCCGTGACATAGACGAAGGTGCTTGTCGCCGCCACGCGTACCGGGCTGCACCCCGCCTCGACCGTGGAGACGATGGCGTGCGAGGGTGCGAGCTCAGCTCTTCTCAGATTGATGGTCGTCAGCGTCCCCTCGTCCTGGTTCTGCGCAGTCGCTTCACTCGTGACATAGAGGTAGCGGCCATCGGGAGCGGTCGCGATGCCCACGGGGGCCGTTCCCAGCGGAACGGTCCCCACCAAATCGGAGGAACGGAAGCCGTCGCGCAACGCTTTGGTCAGGTTGAAGACCGCCAGTTCATTGCTGTCCTCGAGCGAGACGAAGACATAGCCGCCATCAGGCGATACGGCCACCTCAATGGCCCCCTCGCCAGAGCTTCGCAGTGTTCCAGTGACCCACGACGATAGGCCGGATCGGCTGCCCTCAAGATGGCCCACCTCGAAGACTTCCGCTCCCCCCTGCCACGCGGCGACGAGATAGCGGTCGTTGGGCGTCAGGGCGAGGCCGGTGGGCGAGACACCCGGCAGCGGGGGGACGCCGGACGAGCTCGGCCTGACGCGAAAGGCATCGACCTTTTCCGTTGCTGGCTTCGATGAGCCGAGGGAATACAGATAGATGGCGCCGGCTGAGTCGGCGACGAAGGCTGTCTTGCTGTTTGCCGTTATGGCGACGCCGAACGGTGAGAGGGGGCCGTCAATGAAGTCAGGTTCGGCGGCTAGCTGCGGAGCGGGGGCGACGGCGGTCGAACAGCCGGGGACGACGGGCGCCGTCGGGGCCGGCGCAGCCTGAGCTCGAGCCGCGCCTGCGACCGTACTTGCCAGGGCGAGAGCTCCTAGCAGAGCGCGCAGCGGCAGGCCGTGCAGAGACCTCTTCGGTCTCCCCTCTCGGCTCATGCCGGCGAGCTTAAGGTCGCGGCGGTTGCGAAGGGAATCGTGACCCGCTTGTCCTTTCGCTGTGACCTGTCAATAGAGTTGGCCGATGGCACCGACGCCCCTTCTTGATGTTCACCGGGCGAGCCGAGGAGGCCATGCGTTTCTACGTCGCGACCTTTCCCGACGCCGAGATCCTTCACCTCGACCGCTTCGGACCAGACGACCCAGGCAGAGATGGCGCCGTCAAGGGCGCCACCTTCCGGATCGCCGACCAGACGCTCCGCTGCATCGACAGCCCGGATGTACACGCCTTCGGGTTCACCCCCGCGGTGTCATTCTTCTTCGATTGCCAGGACGAGTCGACCTTCAAGGCCCTGTTCGATCGGCTCTCCGATCAGGGGTCGGTCCAGATGCCGCCGGATCGGTATCCCTTCGCCAGGATGTTTGCATGGCTCAGCGACCGCTACGGCGTCTCATGGCAGCTCAGTGTGGCCGCCGAGTAACGACCGTCTTGCGAGAGCGCGCGTCTTACTCCTGCTTCAGCGAGATCGCGAGGTCCGGCTTGACGATGGACGCGACGTACCTTGGCCAGATCATCGCTCCGTGGCAGCGGAAGTTGACGACTTCCCCATCAGCCACGTCGAACGAGTGCTCTGGGCTGGAGTAACGACCCGCCCGTATTCGGAGGGTGTGATGTCCTGGCTCAAGCGGCGTCTCCATCGATTCATGCCGTTCGATTGAGCCGACGCCATTGCCGTCGGCGACGATCTCGAATCGACCACGTCGGAGCTCAATGCCGACACCTTCCCTTGTCACCCTGAGCGTTGCTGACACGGTCGCCTCTTTCAGTGATCGACTTCACATGCGCGGCGGTGTGCCGTGGACGCGAACGCCGCCCGAGTGCGTCGATGAGGAGGATGGGCGGAAGCGGAGACTACTTTCCCAAGGTTAGCTATTCGGTGCACGCGGGACTGCCGTGCGCTACACCCTCATCCCCACTGGCCGGGCGTGTAGTCGCCGGCGGGCTGGCGCGTGATGACGATGAGGCGGTTGTAGAGGTTGATGAGGGCGATGAGGCACCCCAGTGCGCCGAGCTCCGCCAAAGAGGGGCGAGGTGCTCCGACGGGAAGCATGCTCAACTCGCGGCGAATGCGGCTGGCGCCATGCAGACGCGATCACGGCCGGCTGCCTTTGCCGCAAAGAGGGCCTCATCGGCGCGAAACAAAAGATCCGCTACCGATTGGCTCGAATTCGGGGACCAACAGGCCACCCCACCGCTCACAGTCAATACGGGGGATGCGGTCGGTCGGGTTTCGTGGGCTATGGCTGCGTCGGTCACTACCTGACGGATCCGTTCGGCGGCTGAGGCGGCGTCGTCGGCGTTGCAGTCAGGAAGGAGTACGAGGAACTCCTCTCCGCCGTAGCGGTAAATGCTCTCGTCTTCCCGTGTCCCTTCGTCCAGGCACCGTGCGACTTGGCGCAACGCCTCATCCCCGGCCTGATGGCCATAACGGTCGTTGTAGGGTTTGAAGTGGTCGATATCGAACAGAATCAGCCCATAGGATCGACCCACCCGCAGCGCCCGAGCATGGGTTCGTGTCAGGTCTTCTTCCATTCGTCGGCGATTGCCAAGGCCTGTCAACGAGTCGGTGAGCGAAAGGCTGAGCAGTTCGCGGTTGGCCATCTTCAGCTGCGCTTGGCTGTCGGCTAACCGGTGGTGCAAGCCGGTCACGCGCTCGGCCGCGACCAGACGGGAGCGCAGAGCAAACGGATCGATGGGCTTGATCAGGTAATCGTCGGCACCCGCGCTCATACCTTCGAACACCTCCTCGCAGTGCCCAAGCACGGTGATCAACACAATGTAGAGGTAGCCGCCGTCGAGCTCATCGCGCACGCGCCGACAGAGTTCGAGCCCGTCGAGACCGGGCATCATCCAGTCGCTAAGTAAGACGTCGAACTTTTCGGATGAAAGAAGTTCCCATGCACTCGATCCATCTGTGGCCACCAGACAGTCGTGGCCCAGTTTGGACGCTATGGCCGTGAGTTCGAGCCGACTGGTGGCGTCATCGTCTGCAATCAGGATGCGCATTTCAGGTGCCGAGTTCAATCTGGCGGGATAGAACAGGCGGACAGGCTCGTTCGTCATCGGGGAAGGCGGGCACCACATGGATACGGTTGCGCCCGGCTGATTTGGCCGCAAAGAGTGCCTCATCAGCCCGCAGGAGCAGGTCGGATGTCGACCATGGAGAGCCTGGCATCCAGCACGTGACCCCGCCGCTGATCGTGACCACCGGAGGCGGGGTAGGTCGGGCGTCATGAGGGATGACCGAAGAGGCCACGGTCCGACGTATTCGTTCCGCCGCCAGCCGGGCTGATTCCATGCTGCAGTCCGGTAGGAGCAACAAGAACTCCTCGCCTCCGTAACGATAGGCCCGTTCGCCGGCACGAACCGCCATCTTGAAACATTGCGCGACTTGGCGGAGGGCTTCGTCGCCCGCGAGGTGACCGTAGTGGTCGTTGTAGAGCTTGAAGTGGTCGACATCGAACAAAGTAACGGCGAAGGTTCGGCCGGCCCGGATCGCCTTGGCGTGGACGCCGGCGAGATCTTCCTCCATGCGGCGCCGGTTCCCGAGGCCCGTCAGGGCGTCGGTGAGTGATCGTTGGGTCGCTTCTACGTTGGCCGCCTCGAGCTGGGCGCGGAACTCCGCCACCTGGCGATGCAACTCGGTGACCCGCTTGGCCGCAATCAGACGCGTCTGCACCGAGAATGGGTCGACTGGCTTGATGAGAAAGTCATCTGCACCCGCGCCCATACCTTCGAGCACCTGCTCGGGGTGGTGCAGGCCAGTGATCAAGACGATGTAGACGTATCCGCCGCTCTGCTCGTCACGGACCCGCCGGCACAGATCGGGGCCATTGACGCCCGGCATCATCCAGTCAGTGAGTAGGACATCGATCCCTTCGGATGTCAGCATCTCCCACGCACTCGTCCCATCGGTGGCGACAAGGCACTCGTGTTCCATTTTCGTGACAACGGCCTTCAGTAACAGCCGACTGGTGGCGTCATCATCGGCGATGAGAATCCGCATTTTAGCTACTAGGAACGAGCAGCTCGTTGAGGGCTGTTCTGACCCGTGCGAACTCGGCATCGAATCGCTCGACCAGCTCAGCGGTGCCATCGAATTGTTCGAGGCGTCCCTGCATCTCCATCTCGGCGCAGACGGTGGCGAGCGCGCTGGCTCCGACGTTGGCGCTGGCGCCTCTCAGCGAGTGGGCGGCGCGTTCGAGGGCGTGTGCGTCGCCTTGGTCCACCACGCGGGCCAGCTCGCCGCGGCCCTGCGCGGCTTGGGTCAGATACTCATCAATGATTTCGCCCAGCACCGCCCCGTCGCCGTCGTCAAGGCTGCGAAGCAATTCGATCTGCGATGGGTCGAGGGGATAGGCCTGACTTTCCTCGGTCGATGTATTTGCCGGGCCTTCGGAGGCTTGGTCGGGCACAGCCGGGGCTATCCATCGCTCGAGGACGTCCGCCAGAGCCTCCAGGCGCACCGGCTTGGTGATGTAGTCGTCCATCCCGGCGGCCAGGCAATTCTCGCGGTCGCCTTCCATCGCGGCTGCGGTCATGGCGATGATGGGGGTGTGGCGATTCGTGCCCTCGATGCGACGGATCTCGGCGGTGGCTTCGTAGCCGTCCATCTCAGGCATCTGGCAATCCATGAGGATCGCGTCGTAGCTGGCCGCTTGGATGGCACGAACCGCCTCGCCACCATGGTTTGCGATATCGAAACCAAATCCAAGCTTGGTGAGGATCTTCGTACCAACCAGTTGGTTCATCTTGTTGTCTTCAACGAGCAGGATCATGCCCATCATCTCCGGATTCTGTGTTTCGTCGGTCAGTACTTCGGTTGTCGACGGACGTGATGTCCCCTGATTCAAACCCGAGATCAAGCAGTCGAAGAGCTCGGATGAACGGACGGGCTTGGTCAAACTGCCGGCAAAGCCGCGCAGATGGGACTCGGCCGCGCCGAGTCGCTCTCCCGAAGAGCTCAGCAGGAACAAGCTGATCGCCGCCGCCGTCGGGTCTCCCTTCAGGGTCTCGGCCAGCTCGATACCGTCCATGCCCGGCATGTTGAGGTCGATCACGGCGAAGTCGAATCCCGGGTCTCCAATGGTAGCCTGCGTCGGAGCAACGAGCCCCAACGCCTGATAGCCATCAACGGCCTCGACGACGACGACCCCCCACGAGTTCAGCTGCTGACTCAGGATCTTGCGGTTGGTGGCGTTGTCGTCAACGACTAACGCGCGCAGTCCGGCCAGAGTTCGGGGATCATCGCTGATGGCGGTGAGGGGATCACTCGCCGCCCGGCGCAAGGAGAGTTCGAACCAAAAAGTCGAGCCATCGCCGGGAGCGCTGACCAATCCGAGTGTGCCTCCCATGAGCTCAACGAGTTGTCGACAGATGGCCAGCCCGAGGCCGGTACCGCCGAACTTGCGGGTCGTTGAAGAGTCGGCCTGGGCGAACGGGCGAAAAAGGCGTTCCTGATCCTCGACGGCGATGCCGATGCCCATGTCGATCACATCGAAGCGCAGTGCCACCCGTTCGGGGTTCTGATGCAACATCGAAACACGGATGATCACCTCTCCTTCGGAGGTGAACTTCACCGCATTCGATCCGAGGTTGAGCAGAACTTGCTGGATCCTGACTCCATCTCCGAGGAGTGTTGCTGGTACGTCAGGGTGGACATCGATCAGGAGCTCCACCCCTTTGGAGTGCGCCGACCCCGCGAGGATCCGTCCGACATCGTCGGTCACTCCGATCACGTTGAAGGGGACCTCCTCGACCTCGAGCGCACCTGCCTCTATTTTGGAGAAATCCAGAATGTCGTTGATGATGACCAACAGGTTCTCCGCTGAGACCTTGACACCCGAGGCGAGCTCGGTCTGCTCTACGTCCAGACTTGTCCCGAGCAAGAGCTCGGTCAGCCCGATCACGCCGTTCATAGGTGTACGTATCTCGTGGCTCATGGTGGACAGGAAGTCAGATTTTGCTTTCGATGCCGAGAGGGCACCGTCCCGGGCGATGACCAGGTCCTCAGCGGCCTGACGCGCCTCGGTGACATCCCCACCGTTCAGTACGTAGCCCCGCACCGCGGGGTCGGCGAGAAGGTTCGTGGCAGTCCAGGCAATCGTCCGCCAGGCACCGTCGTGATGTCGCATCCGGGTCTCGAAGGCTGCGACCGACTGCGTCGACCCGTCGGCGAGCTGGCGCAACTGATCAAGCAGGACCACAGCATCGTCGGGGTGTGCAATGTCGTTGATAGGGCGACCCTGGAGGTCCGCCGGCGCATAACCGAGCACCCGCTTCGATGACGGCGTGATATAGGCGACCTCGAAATCGGCTTCGGCGACGACGATCAAGTCCCAGGTGTTGTCGATCAAGGATCGAAATCGAGCCGAGTTCAAGGCCTGCGCCTCGCGCACGGTGAGGATCAGCCGAAGACCGGCAACAAAAAGGGTCGCGGTCGCCAAGGCAATGGCCGGCTTGCTCACATGCCCGATGCATGCCGTGAGGAGTATGGCCATGCCCGCCAGGGCGCCCAAGGCGGGAAGTACAAAGCCGGCTCGTCTCTCAGCGGCCACTTCGGCATTGATGGCTTTCTCGGCGCTCAGTGGTTCCACATTGGCCGGTTGGACCCACACCGCAATCGACAACATCAACAAGGAAATTGGCCAGACGACCGCATTCATCACGTATCCCAGCTTGCTGTTGGGCTGAAAGAGGTTGAAGGTGTCTCCGACGGCATTGACGGCCATGGCAATGCTGGACAGCCAGAAGAATCGTCGGTAACTCTTCGGAAGCACGGCGAGGGCGCCGACACCAAGCGCGAGCAGCAGCACATCCCCGATCGGATACGCCAGGGTCGTGGCCGTCGACAGATCGCCTCCGCCCGTCGCCCTCAAGATGGTGTCGAAAAGGAATGCGGCGGAGAGGGAAGCGACTGCGAGTCCGGCAATCAGTCCGTCCAGTGAGGTCGCAACCAGTGACTTGGTATTGCCACGTCGGATGAGCATCATGAAGGTCAGGTAACAAAGAGGGAAAAACCCCACATAGAAACCGTCGGCGATCGACGGCACTGGCGCGGTGGCACCACCAAGCGATTCGACGGTCAGGGCGACGTCTCCTGACCCCCATGCGAGACATGCAGCCCCGAGGATCAACGGAACGTACCGCGCCGAGGACCGATTCGAGTGCCAGGACCGGTCGAAGTAACGAAATATGCAGAGCACACCCATCGACAACTCGAACAGGTCGACTCCCCACCCGTCGATCGGGGTGTAATACGAGCCGTTGGCCCGCACGATCAGGGAGATGAGAAAGGCGGCAACGAGGGCAGTAGCCAGGTAGAAGATTCTCGGAACGCTCCGGCGGGCTCCGCCTTCTTCAATTCGCAGAAGCTCGGACCCGCTATCGGTAGTTCTTCGCTCGAGTCTCATGGCAGTTTGGGGACGCCAAAGATGGGATGGATATCCATCGACCGCATTGTGATCTCGATGTATCTCTGGGCTCACGATCACAGCCCAACAGCAGCCCAACTCCTATTGCCATCCAGGTGGTGGCCGACGAGTACGAATCTGTCTGCGCCCAGGTCGTCGGGCTAATTCACGTCACCGCTTGGCGTAGTCGGTGTATCCCTGCCAATCGACCACTACACAAGGCTCGTCGCCAACGACCCAGGCGTCGTGGCCGGGTGCCATAACGGCGAAATCTCCCGGGCCGTACTCCATCTGCTCACCGTCGTCCATGACCACCTTCATCCGACCGGAGATGAAATATCCTGTATGGGCAGCCTGACAACTGTCGGTTTTGGCGATCGGCTTCACGTGCTCTGACCACTTCCATCCCGGCAGGAAAGTGGCCCGACCCACGGCACCTCCCTCAGCATTGACCACTTCAAGCTGACCAGTTCCGCCCTCGAACGGCCGGGTCTCGTCGGGCGTATTAAGACTCTTGCGAATTAGTCTGGACATCTTGTCCTCCTATCGGGGTGTCGCTCTATGGGGTGTCGCTTGCATGAGGCGTTGGCGCCTGCGGGTGGCGGGGAGTCATCAGGAGACAGGTACCTCGTCCCTCAAGTTCTGCCGCAGCCAGTTCCGTACCTCCTCGGTGTCCTTGTGACCGTGAACGGCGACAGCATGTTGGGTTGCTGCCGCTACCACCTCGTCTTCCTCGCCTGAAATCGCGAGCGTGCAGCCACTCTCACTTGGGAAGTCTCGGCAATCCGCGACCTTTCGGCTCATTGGTGGCTCCCTTCTCTTTGTTTCTAGGTCGTCACATCTCCTCGACGCGTCGTACGTCGAGATTGCGGAACAGCATGGGCCCTTCGCATAACTGGCCGAGCCGTTGGGCAAAAGATGCCGTCTCGGGTAGGTCTGAGTTGGCCATTGCGTCTTCGTACGACGGAAATTCCACGATCTGGATGAAGGTGTTCGGTCGCTCTCTGTCCTTCGTAAAGGTGCCTCGCTGAGCGGTTCGCCGTCCAGCGGTCTTGGTACGCCATTCATCGACCAGCGCTTCGACCTCGTCAGGCCTAGTGGTAGTGATCTCGATCATCTGAATGAACGCCATGACCACCTCTCCGAGGATGACCCCGTGTTGGAACCGTACGCCCGAGGACAAGTCATTTCAATCCGTATTTCACTCTCGCTGAGTGAGATGAGAGCCGCCCAGCGGCCAACAGCCTCGTGTAGGGCGTTATCCTCGTCACCGGCTGTGAGCGTCTGGAGAGCCTCGTGATGCCTGGTCTTGCTGATCCGTTCGGGAGCGGTGGGCATGAACTTTGGCGGTGGTGAGCCCTCGATCAGACGGTCGGGTCGGGCACGACTCGCGGACCTCTGGAGCACAGCGGCAGGCGACGGCGATATTGGCAGCCCACTGCAGCGCCTCCCCGCGTGAGGGCACGCCCACGACCGCGAATCCGCCGAGGTACTGCTTGCTTTCCGGGTACAGGCTGTCGGTGACCGTCCCGTCGGTGGCCACCACACTCGCCTCCTCGTGGTCCTTCAGCCCGCCGCCGAAAACCCACACGCCGGCGCCCTTAGCCTCCTGAGGATCCATGCATCCTGCGGCAAACGCCACAACTACACGTTCCGATTATGGGTTTCGGAAGATCTTGTGATCGCCAAGTAGTCGCCAACGCACCGCCGGGTACACCTCACCCTTGACGTCTGTGACGGTGATCCATTCCCACGTAGCTCGGCCATCGGGTCCACTGAAGCTCCACGTCATTTCGAACACGCCGGGAGCGTTGACGACCGACCTCACTCGCAGTTTCGCCGGCCACGACGAGGGATCGCCGGCCACGACGAACTGATCACACGCATCGTTGAACTCCCGGGCCGCTTGGCGAAAGAGCTCTCGGTTGGACTTCGATAGCCGATTGTAGTCAGCCTTGAAAACGTCAGTCCTCTCGAACCTCACGAATCCAGGTCGGCCAGGAAGTCATCGACGTTCTCGAACGAGGCGACCTTCTCTGCAGCGATGTCATCGTCGGCCTTGCGTTCCATCTTCTGCCATCGTTCGGTCCAGAACCACGCTTGGTCGGACGGGACTGGAACGTGTGGACGTAGAACTATCTCGCCGTCACGTTCGACGACCTCCACTTGCGCGCCTGGACGGTCCAGCCCGAACTGGCGCCGGAGCGCCGGCGGAATGGCAATGACTCCTCTGGCTTGGACGGTGACGAAGCTCGCC
>Ga0182018_10004863_pt1 | contig 11092 bp, 9 predicted proteins | sample 812P2MmetaG_FD_120490 | JGI IMG/M metagenome (GOLD analysis project Ga0182018, IMG submission 120490) | Permafrost microbial communities from Stordalen Mire, Sweden - 812P2M metaG | ecosystem: Environmental > Terrestrial > Soil > Wetlands > Permafrost | place: Sweden: Stordalen | collected...
ATCGCGCACTACGCGCTGCGCCCGTGGCCCTGGATCATCACCGCGCTTGTGGCCGTCGCGCTCTATCCGGGCCTCGCGCATCCGGAATCGGGCTACATGCGCGTGGCGACCACCACCATGCCGCACGCGTTGCGCGGTGTGCTGATCGCGGGATTCATGGCCGCGTTTATGTCCACGATTGCGACGCAGCTGAATTGGGGCAGCTCGTATTTAATTGAGGATTTCTACCGCCGCTTTCTGCGCCGCAACGCGAGCGAGCGCCATTACGTGCACGCTTCGCGCGTGGCCACGCTGCTGCTCGTTGCGGCGGCGGCCTACGTTTCCGCGCAACTCGCCACGGTCGGTCAGGGCTGGCAAGTCGTGCTCGAAGTGGGCGCAGGCACTGGCGGCGTCTATCTGCTGCGCTGGTATTGGTGGCGCATCAACGCATGGAGCGAAATTTCCGCCATGGCTGCGGCACTGGTCTCCACTCTCGCGCTACACTGGCGAAATCCATTCGTCGGCTCCGTGCCGCTGGTATTTGCTAAGACCACACTCTCGACCACGGCGATCACCACGGTGGTTTGGGTTGTAGTTACATATCTCACGCCCGCGGAGCCTAACGATGTTCTCGTGCGTTTCTATCGCCACGTGCGTCCTGACGCGACCGGTTGGCGCCCCATCGCCTCTCGCGCGCCCGACGTGCCGCCGACGCACGACCTGGGCCGCAATCTGTTCGATTGGCTGCTCGGCTGCGTGATGGTTTACGCCGCGCTATTCGCCGGCGGCAAATTCTGTTTCGAGCAATATCGCGCGGGTTTCATCTGCTCAGCCGTCGCCCTTGTGTCGGCTGTCCTGTTACATCGCGACGTCACGCGCCGCTTCGATGCCGGCGCCACCGAGTCCACAAGTGCCTGACGCGCCGGCGCCGATCGGAAGCGGCATGAGCAGCACCAGCGGCCGTTCCCACGCCATCGCCGCGGGCCTTCTTGGCTTCACATTCGACGCTTTCGATTTCTTCGTCGTCGTGTTTCTCGTGGGCACGCTATCGACGGCGTTTCGCGTCGAGAAAAGCGCCATCGTCTGGGCGATGACGCTCACCCTGGCGATGCGCCCTGTCGGCGCGTTGCTATTCGGTTTGCTTTCGGACCGCTACGGCCGGCGCATTCCGTTGATGATCAACGTGATCTATTTTTCGATCATCGAAGTTCTCTGTGGTTTTTCGCCTAACTTCACATTTTTCCTGATTATGCGCGCGCTGTTCGGAATCGGCATGGGCGGCGAGTGGGGCGTAGGCGCATCGCTCACCATGGAGGCGGCGCCGGTGCGTTGGCGCGGCTGGTTGAGCGGCGCGTTGCAAGGCGGATATCCGGCCGGATATTTGCTGGCGGCGGTCGCGGCGCGATTTTTGTTGCCCGTGTGGGGATGGCGATCGATGTTCTTCGTGGGAGCGATTCCCGCGGTGCTGGCGCTTTACATTCGCGCCAAAGTGCCGGAATCGGAAGCCTGGCAGCAGCGTCGCGCGCCTTCGATGGCGGCAGTGCTGCGCTCAGTCGCGCACGATTGGAAAAATTTCGCGTATCTCGCGGCGCTGATGGCTTTCATGCCGTTTCTTTCCCACGGCACGCAGGATTTGTATCCCGATTTTCTGCGCACTGTGCACCACGTCGCTGCTGCCACCATTTCCAACATCGCGATCGTCTACAACTCCGCCGCAATTCTGGGCGGCATCGCGTTCGGACAAATTTCGGAATGGGTGGGGCGGCGGCGCAGCATGGTCGGAGCGCTGCTCGTGGCCTTGCTCGCGATTCCCCTGTGGGCCTTCGCCGGAAACTTGCGCATGCTGGTTTTCGGCGCCGTGCTCATGCAGATCGGAGCGCAGGGAACCTGGGGCGTGATCCCCGTTCATCTCAACGAACTTTCACCTGACCACGCGCGCGGCCTGGTCCCCGGCCTCGCATATCAATTGGGAATCCTGATCGCCGCGCCCACAAACTCAATCGAATACGCCCTGCGCGATCGCTTCGGCTATCAGTGGGCGCTGGCCAGCTTCGAGGTGGTTACGATCGTAGTGCTCATCGTGCTAGTTTCAATCGGTCCCGAGCGCCGCGGCCGCAGCTTCTCCGCGCCCGCGTCTCCCGGCGCGTCTTCACCCGGCTGACGCTTCGCTCGCTCCTATGCTAAACTTTTCGACGCGGCGCGCCCGTAGCTCAGCTGGATAGAGCGTCTGGCTACGAACCAGAAGGTCGGAGGTTCGACTCCTCTCGGGCGCGCCATTATCATCCAACTTTTCCCATTTACGTTTGGTGCGGCACAGCGCAGCGCAACAACAGCGCTGGTTTAGGTCCTGGCCGACAAGAAAATGATCTGAAATTGTGGAATCAGGAAGGCGATGCCGCGCGGGTGGCGCGAGGATGCGCGAGGAAAGCGCGATAGACGCGCGTGAGCGAGCGGCCGCGCAGGCCGACGGCGCCGATGGTGCGCGTAGCCTCATCGTCGGCGATGCGGACGAAGCGGCGATTCGCGCGTTTTTCGATGCTTAGAAGAAAACGCGAAACGCGGAGTAGCCCAGCGCGGCGCCAATCGCGGAACCGGCGATCACGTCGCTTAAGAAGTGCATGCCGAGAATAATCCGCGAAGCCGCCACACACACCGCGATAAATAGCAGCGCGTCCTGCAACTGCGGATAGAACAGCCCGATACATACAGCGACGGCGAACGCCGTGATGGAATGTCCCGAAGGAAACGAGAACTGATCGGGAGGAAGTACGCGCGACCAGCAGTGGGGTTCTAACTGACATGGACGCGCGCGGTGGCTAACGCGCTTTATCAACTTGAACAGGCAAATTCCCGTCACGGCCGCGGCTCCCGCCGCAAGCACCGCCGTGAATCGCCGCGGTCCTCCGAACACCAGAAGGATGCAGCCCAACGAGTACCACAACCAGCCATCGCCGCAGCGCGTGGCCGAAATCATCAGGATGCGAAACCAGCGCGGCGGGCGCCAGCGATGTACCTTGCGCATTAGCCTGCGATCGCGGTTATCGATAAAGCCCCAGACGGCGCGCGTCATGGTCATAGCGTTTTCTCCATTCCGACCGGCCGAAGCGATGGCCCGAGCGAACCTCTGCCGCGACGGCGACGGCGGCGCGGCGGAGCAATGCGCTGCGCCCAACGGCGGGCGAAACGTTGCTCCGACGCGAAATTTCCGTAGGTGAACGCGGGGACAAGAAGCGCGAGCGGCGCGAACAACGCCGGCCAACGTTCTTCGCGCAGGATTTCCCATACGACGCGCAAGGCGACGCGCGTGGTTTGCGCGTAGCTTCCGCTGGAACCGCGCGCGCGGCAAGATCCCCGCCGCAGGCCCGCGAGGAATTCTACTTTGTTGGCGGCGCCGGGCACTTCCGTGTAGGCCGTGGCTGCGGCGCAGATGGTGTGTGCGTCGCTGCCGCCGAGCGAGACTTTTTCGGTACGCCGCGCGAGGCGTGCGGCATGACGATTGGTCTCCGGGAGCATGTGGCCGTTCAATGTTTCAAACGCGGGGAAGCTATCGATGAACCAGCGGAAGTCTTCTTCGTGGCGCGCGCCGGTAACCGAAGAAAAGATGTGGTTCACCGAAAAAAAAAGGTCCTGTTCGCCGAGGTAGGCGATAAGCGCGGGCAAATCGGTCGCGCGCCGCTGAATTTCCACGTGCTGGCGCTCGGTCAGGTCATAGACCGCGATGTGCGCTTCGGTGCCGCTGGGCATTCGGCAGGTGACTTCTTCGCTCGCGAAAAAATCCGGGTGGGCGCGCAGCGCTTCGCAGCCATCGAGAGAATCGTGGTCGGTTAAGGTCACGAGGTGCATTCCCCGTCGCTTCACGACCGAATAGACCTCTTCGGGCTCGCTGTAAGATTCGAGACAGAAGGCCTTGAGGACCGGCATCGTCGACGGCCCTGAAAACCGCGAGTGAATGTGCAGGTCACATTTCATATAACTGTGGTACATGCGATTTGTTACTGCGCGATGAAAGTGGCGCTACATTACTGTAAATAAAAGACTTATTACTCTTTGGGCACGGACGGCGTTGTCCGGGCAAATGCAGGGCTTCCGATTGGCCACCCCTGTGCTATTCCTAGCTCCATCATGAAGCGCATCGAGTTCGTTTTCTTCGACGCCGGCGGCGGACACAGAAGCGCCGCGACCGCGCTGCAACTGGCAATTAAATCGCGGCAAATTGCGTGGGACGTGAACTTGATGAACCTGCAGGAGGAGCTCGATAAACTCGATATCCTCCGGCGGCTCACGGGCATTCGCATTCAAGACGCCTACAATTCCATGCTGCGCTCCGGATGGACGCTCGGCAGCGCGCAAATTCTGCTCGTGCTGCAAGGAACGATTTGGACGCATCACAAACTGCTGGTGAAACTGCTGGTGAAATATTGGCAATCGGTTTCGCCTGACATGGTGGTGTCGTTCGTGCCGCACTTCAATCGGATCCTGGGCGAAAGCTTCGCGATTGCGTTTCCCGGGCGGCCCTTCGTCACGGTTCTTACCGATCTTGCGAACTATCCGCCGAATTTCTGGATGGAGCGCCGCGAGCAATATTTCATCTGCGGCACGGATCTCGCCGAGCAACAAGCACTGCAATTCACGGGAGAGCGAGAACGCGTGTTTCGCGTCTCGGGGATGATTCTTCATCCGCGCTACTATGAACCGCAGACCGCGGATCGCGCCGCGGCGCGCGTTTCGCTCGGGCTCGGAGCGAATTTGGCAACGGGGCTGGTGCTTTTCGGCGGGTTTGGATCGAGCGCTATTGAGAGGATTGTCGATCGCCTGGAAGAAGCGGATTTGCCCGCGCAGCTCATTTTGATTTGCGGGCGCAACGAGCAAGTTCGCGCGCGCCTGGCTGCGCGGTGCACGCGCATGCCGATCTTCGTCGAAGGCTTCACCACGAACATTCCTTACTACATGCATCTCGCGGATTTTTTCATCGGCAAGCCTGGGCCGGGCAGCGTCAGCGAAGCGATCGCCATGCGCTTGCCGGTGATCGTGGAGTGCAATGCATGGACCTTGCCGCAAGAGCGTTACAACGCTACCTGGGTGACCGAAAAACGGGTAGGAATCGCCGTCGAGAACCTCCGCAACATCGTCCCCGCGGTGGAGCAGTTGCTGCGCGACGACACGCTGGAGCGATTTCGCGCGAACGCCGCCGCCTTGCCTAACCGGGCGGTCTTCGAGATTCCCGATCTTCTGGCGCGGATTCTCGCGCGAAGCGCCGTGGCGCTGCCGGCCTTTGCGCAGGCGGCTCGATGAGCGGGATGAGCGGCGCGTGGTAGCACCGAACCGCAAGGCCCTTTTGATCTACAACCCGGTCAGCGGCAGGCGGCGTTCTCGCCGGCTGGTGGAAATCGAATCGGCCGGCAAAATTCTTAACGACGCGGGGATTACGGTGGAATTCGCGCCCACCTTTGACCCTGGCTCGGCCACCACGATCGCGCGGCAGGCGGTCGCGCAAAAACTCGACTTGGTGATCGCGTGCGGGGGCGATGGCACCGTCAACGAGATCGTCAACGGGCTGGCCGGAAGCCACGTGCCGCTGGCGCTGCTGCCCGCCGGCACGGCCAATATTCTGGCCAAGGAACTGGGAATTCCGTGGAACATTCCGGCCGCGGCCCGCTTAATTCCTCGCAGCACGCCGCGGCGAATCGCGCTCGGATGCATCGATCCGGTTGCGACGGGGGGGAGTGGCAAATCGCCAAGCGGGACGCGCTATTTCTTGTGTGTGGGAGGCAGCGGGCCGGACGGCGCGATCGTCAACGGCGTGGATTCCAAGCTCAAAAAACGCATCGGCACATTTGCATACTGGGTGGAAGGGATGCGCCAGCTTTTCACTTACAAGTTTCCGATCATGCGCATCGAATCGCGCGAGTTCACCGTGGAAGCCACGATTGTGGTCGTAGGGCGGACGGCCGAATTCGGCGGTCCATTCAGAATTACAGACCGCGCGAGTTTGTTCGAGGATTCCTTCGAGATCGTGGCGTTTTCGACGCAAAGCCGGCTGCGTTATCTATTCGCGCTGCCGCTCCTCTACCTCGGCAAATTGCGCGGGGTGCGCGGCATCAGCGCATGGAAAACGGTGGAGGTCACGTGCACGCCGCTGCCGGGCGGCACGCTCTACGCGCATCTGGACGGCGAGCCGGTAGGCGCTCTTCCGTTGCGATTTCGCGTTGTTCCGGACGCGCTCACGTTGATGGTTCCGGCGGCTGCCACGGGCACGGCCGGAGGGCGTTCTCCGCGATCGCCCAAGTAAGCCGAGTGATTCTGGCCTCCTTACGCTACTAACTAACTCGAATCATTCCTATAACATCGATCCCCGGCAAACCCTTGTCTCGACTAAAATTTCCACCAAGGTAACGCGAGAAATTGATGTCTGCGAGGAAGACGTTTTCGGTGAACGGTCGGCGACCGCGGCTCTTGTGGCTGCTCGCGCTTGCCGTGCTGTTTGTGGCCGCGCCGGGCTATGGCCAGAGTCTCGGCGATATCGCTCGGCAAGAGCGCGCGCGCAAACAAGCGGAACCGCAGCCGAACCAGGACACGCACGTTTACGACAACGACGATCTGGTGCGATCGCAGATTTTGGTGCCGGCCGATCGCGATCGCGTGCAAGCGGCGAAGCAGCAAGCACCGCCAGCGCCGGCGCCGAGCGCGCCCGTCGCGCCACCGGCGAGCAGTGCGGCCGATGTCAATCTAGACCCGAACGTGGATCCGAATACCTTGCCGCTTGGCGACATCGCGCGGCACTACCGCGCGCTCAAAGCCGCACGACAGCAACAGGAGTCGCAATCCGCCGCACGGCAACCGATGCCGTCGGCTCCACCGCTGGCATACCCGACGTTCACCCAACCTGTCGCGCCCACTTTTGCGCCGCCTGCATCGCTTCACGTGGCGAGTGCGCCGACGCATCCCGCGATGCCGATTTTGCGCGCGCATATCTCGATCGCACATGAAGCGCAAAAGATCGATGGAACGAATCGAGTCCGAGTTCAGTCCGGCGACACGCTGTGGGTGCTGGCGCGAAAGTATTTGGGTCACGGGAAAGATTGGCTCGTGCTCGCCGCGCAGAATCCGCAAGTGACCGCCCCGACGCATCTCGAGGTGGGAACGTGGTTGAACTTGCCCCGCGAGGAATCCGTTGTCCGCAATTCTGTTGCGCCAAATTCTGAGGCGCCGCAACATATGCGCGTGCGCGTGGAGCGTGGCGATTCACTTTGGAAACTGAGTCAGGTCCAGTTCGGCGATGGCCGAGGCTGGAGTTGCATCGCGCAGGCTAATCCGGAACTCCAGAACGCGAACTTAATTTTGCCGGGCCAAGTATTGACGATTCCCGGGAGCTGCAGCGCGGCTAATTCGCCGCGCGTTCCCGGCCCTGCGGTCTCCGCCCAGTCTTTTTTGCCAATCCGGCGCCTCAGCTACTAACGCAAGCGCACTAACCCCGTCAACGACTGCCACACCGCCGCTTTGGATACCGGAAATGGGCCCAAACGGTAAAGGCGTTTCCCCGCGCGCATTCCCTTATAGTGCAGATTAAAAGACACTTAGACAGCAGACCTAGACCGTAAATAGGGGTACTAGAACCCGGCTACTGCCACTTCGGTACGACTGCCCCATAGGAGCGGCACATTCGATTTCGTATCCTCAACTCGTGAGCACACAGCCCACAGACGGAGCACCTATCATGGACACCAACTGGCCTGAAGCACGCGTTGCAAGTCTTCCCGATCTGGAGACCGGAACATCGACGTTCTGCGCGCCTGCTGAGAAAACCGAGGAGCGCCGAACGCTTCGTAGGGCGAAACTTCGCCTGCGAATGCGGGCGCGCCCCGGCGAGTTCGATGATGGGGCGTTTGAGGAAGTCGCGAACACGCAGGACGCATCGCGCAAGGCTTTCTATTTCCATACCACATCCGACCGCTACCGCGCGGGAATGCGGCTGCACGTAAAATTTCCGTTCGATCCGCGCGCTCACTCCACTGAGGCCGACGACATCGGCGAGGTCCTGCGCGTGGACCAGAAGGCGAACGGCTACGGTGTGGCCGTCGCATTCTGGAAAGCGGGCGCTGAGCCGACATTCGCGGGCCGCACCGCCGCGTCGTCCGCCAAGGGAGAGCGCTGCGGCGACGCCGAACGGCGCGACCACGAACGGCATCCGCTGGTGGCGGCAACCGAGTTGGTCGATCTGCCAACCGGAATGCGCACGCGCGCCAGTACTTCGGATCTGAGCCATGGAGGTTGCTACGTCAACACGCTCAACCCGTTTCGCCTTGGCACGACGCTGGAATTGAAGATCGAGCACTCGCAAGGGGCATTCGTGGCCGAAGCCTGCGTGTGCACACGATTTGAAGGATCGGGGATGGGTCTGGCGTTCCAAAACATTACGCCCGAGCAGAGAGCGATGCTTGCGAACTGGTTGCCCGCAGCGGATGCGGTCCTTGCCGACTCCGTGAATTAGGCCCAAAAAAGTTAGGGGCAATCTCGCTCTCGCGAGATTGCCCCTTTTTCGTTTTGCATTTGCGTCAGGTGTGCCGCAAAAAGTTCTTTACATTTCTACGCTGATTTCAATGCGTGAGCCGGGATAATACGGGTCGTACATGTAATACCCGCCATCGACGTATACGATGTAGACGTCGTCGGTGTAATACCAATCCGCCGGCCATGGTTGAACGAATCCAAACCAAAATCCGCCGTATTGGAAGCGGGAATAACCGCCGACCATCTGTGGGTTGCCCATGCGAAAGCGATGGCCCGAACCAAAGTTGGAACTATATTGGGCGTCAGGTATGCGAGTCGAAGTCCTGCCGCTTTCCCGCACTGCGGGCTGCGATCTTTGTGTTTGCTGTTGCGCGGCCGTCCGCTGAACGTGTCCCTGCTGTCCTGATTGAGTTTGCTGCTTGGCTTGCTGAGGCTGTTGCGCCGCTCGCGTCGCGGGCTTGGCGGTGCTCGTCGATCTCGCTTGCTGCGGCCGTGCTGCGGGTTTGGCTGCCGTTTGCGGCCGCGCTGTGGGTTTGGCCGCCGTTTGCGTCCGTGCCGCGGGTTTAGCCTGCGGTTGTGGCGCTGGCTTGGCTTGTTGCTGCTCTGCGGGCTTGGCCTCTTGTGGGGCGGGCTTGGCCTGTTCCTGCTGTGCGGGCCTGGCATCTTGTTGCGCAGGCTTGGCCGCCGCCGCACCGCCGTGGTCGTCCGGCTTGTCCTGCCGTGCATACGCGGGAGCGCCGAGTCCAAGAATCAGGAATAGCGCGCTCGTGCCGATCAATCTGATGGATTTCATGAGTGCTGCCTCCGATGACAGCTATTCCACTGTTCCACGCGCAAGGCGCTGTTTGCGCCGGGCGCGTTCCTTGCTTGCGTTCTTTTGCTAAACGGTGTGGATTCGAGACAGCGTGTGCAAGAATCCAAAAATATCCAAGAGCCACAGCACAACCACGATCACCACGACCGCGTTCAAAATGGATTTGATCGTCCCCTGCATCGGGATGAAGCTATTCACGAGCCAAAGCAGCACACCGACCACGATCAGAATCATCAAAACTTGAAGTAGAGGCATTGTCTTTTGACTCCTTTTCTTCGCGGGAAGACACTCCGGCCTGTCCCAAGGTCCCGCGACTTACTGTATTGATTCCAGAGCGTTTGCTGCCGTATGGAGAGGGAGGGAACCCGTTGTTTCCGGCGTTGATCGGTCTGAAGCTTGGGGGATCGCGGTTGCTTCAGGCGAAGCGCTCTCCTCTACACCACCACAGCGTAGACCATGCCAAGACCGGTGTCTGTGCTGTTGCGCACATATCCGTATTTCGATTGCGAATCGGCCTGCCAGTCGCTAACATTTTAACGACCATGGCACTCAACGATTCGGATGCATTGGTTTTTTTCGGCGCTACGGGCGACCTGGCCTACCAACAAATATTCCCCGCGCTTCAGGCTTTGATTCGGCATCGACACTTCGATCTGCCGATTATCGGCGTGGCCTTGCCTCCGTGGACTTTGGACCAACTGCGTGCGCGGGCGCGAGACAGCATTGAGAAGCACAGCCATGTCGACGAGGCGGCATTTGCCACGCTCTCGGCAAAACTTCAATACGTCAGTGGCGATTACTCCGACCCGGGAACATTCCAAAAGCTGCGCGCGGCGCTGGGTACGGCGTGCCATCCGCTGTTTTATCTTGCGATTCCGCCGTCTTTGTTCGGCCCAGTGGCTCAGGGACTTATGGCCGCGCAGTGCAATGCGGGCGGTCGTGTGGTGGTGGAAAAGCCGTTTGGGCGCGACCTGGCTTCCGCGCAAGCGCTCAACGCAACTTTGTCCGCGTGCTTTCCTGAATCCGCGGTTTTCCGGATCGACCATTTCCTCGGGAAAGAGCCGGTGCAGAACCTGCTCTATTTTCGCTTCGCCAATTCGTTTCTCGAGCCGATCTGGAATCGCGATTTCGTGCAGAGCATGCAGATCACCATGGCTGAAAACTTTGGCATCGCGGGGCGCGGAGCGTTCTACGACGGCGTGGGCGCGATCCGTGACGTGCTGCAAAACCATCTGCTCGAGATTGTCTCGCTGCTCGCAATGGAGCCACCAATCGCGCACGGGCTCGACGCGCTGCGCGACGAAAAGCAACGCGCGCTGCGGGCCGCGCGGCCGCTGGTGCCCGGTGACGCGGTGCGCGGGCAATTCCGCGGCTATCGCGATGAGCCGGGTGTGGCTCCCAATTCCGACGTCGAGACATTCGCCGCGGTGAAATTGTTCATCGACACGTGGCGCTGGGCGGGCGTGCCGTTTTATGTCCGCACGGGGAAACACTTGCCTTGCACCTCGACCGAAGTGTTCGTTCGATTGAAGCGGCCGCCGCAGGCCGTGTTTGACGCGATTCCTGAACGCAACGCGAATTACCTGCGCTTCTGCCTCAGCCCGGACGTATCGATCTCGCTCGGCGTGCGCGCCAAGACGCCTGGCGAGGCCATGGCCGGCAAGCAAGTGGAACTCACAATGCATGAAGCCTCCGGCGACGAGATGCTGCCGTACGAGCGGCTGCTCGGCGACGCGATTCGCGGCGACCAAACGCTATTCGTGCGGGAAGACAGCGTGGAGTCCTCCTGGG
>Ga0182018_10004864_pt1 | contig 11092 bp, 8 predicted proteins | sample 812P2MmetaG_FD_120490 | JGI IMG/M metagenome (GOLD analysis project Ga0182018, IMG submission 120490) | Permafrost microbial communities from Stordalen Mire, Sweden - 812P2M metaG | ecosystem: Environmental > Terrestrial > Soil > Wetlands > Permafrost | place: Sweden: Stordalen | collected...
GATCGGGTTTGTCTCATGCATCCGGTTCAGGCAGCGCACAAACGTACTCTTGCCGCATCCCGAAGGTCCGATCAACGCAGTCGCATGGTTCGCCGGAAGCTTCAGGTTGATGTCCTGCAGCGTATGCGTCGAGCCGTACCAAGCGTTCAGATGTTCGACTTCAATGCCGACTCCCACTTAACTTGCTCCCTTCATCATTCCGCGTGCGGCATAGATGCGCACCAGCGTCACCGCGACCATAATCATCACCATCAGCACCAGCGAGCCCGCCCACGCCAGCCTGTGCCACTCGTCGTACGGCGAGATGGCGTACACATAAATCTGCAGCGGTAGCGCGGCGATCGGCTCGGTGAGCTTGAAGCTCCAGAACTGATTGCCGAATGCAGTGAACAACAGCGGCGCAGTCTCGCCGGCCACACGTGCGAAGGCCAGCATACAGCCCGTGATGATGCCCGGCGAGGCGGTCTTCAGACTCACAGACATCACCGTCCGCCACTTCGGCACGCCCAGGCCGAGCGCCGCCTCGCGGATGGAGTGCGGCACCGTGGCCAGCATCTCCTCTGTGGTGCGCGTGATCGTTGGCACCATCATGATCGCCAGCGCCACGCCGCCCGCGAACGCCGAGAAATGCTTCTGCTGCAGCACAATCAGCGAATAGATCGCGATGCCCATCACAATCGACGGCACGCCGTTCAGCACGTCGGCGGTAAACCGAATGGTGGTCGCCAGCAGCTTGCCCCGGCCAAACTCAGCCAGGTAGACGCCCGCGGCGATGCCCACGGGTATCCCCATCAGGCTCGCCAGCGTCAGCACAATCCCCGAACCCACGATGGCGTTGGACATCCCTCCGCCCTCTTCGCCAACCGGCGCAGGAATCTTCGTGAAGAAGGCCCAGTTCAGCGAGCTTGCGCCCTTATAGATCAAATACGCCAGAATGGCGGCCAGCGGCGCAAGAACCAGCAGAGTGCTGAGCAGTGCAATCAACGTCACCAGATGGTTCACCAGGTAGCGCCGAATCTTGTTAAACCGCATCCTCTTCGACTGAAAGTCCATGGGCGGACGCAGAGGGTTCTCATCGCCCGTAGGCAGAGGGTAGTTCACTTGGTTCGCGCTCATGCTAGTGGGCCCTCGACGGAGTGCCGCGCGTAACCGCCCACACCAATGCACGAGCGATGGCGTTGACCACAATCGTCACCAGAAACAGCGCCAGGCCGATCTCAATCAGCGCGCTGAGATACATGTCCCCCGTGGCCTCGGAGAACTCACCCGCGATCACGCTGGCCAAGGTGTTGGCCGGGGCGAAGAGGCTCTTCGAGATGTCCGGATGATTGCCGATGACCATAGTGACCGCCATGGTCTCGCCCAGCGCGCGACCAAGTCCAAGGATCACCGCGCCCACAATCCCAATGCGCGCATTGCGCAGCACGCCGGTGCGGATCATCTCCCAACGCGTCGCACCCAGCGCAAGCACCGCCTCGCGCTGCGAGTTCGGCACCGCCAGCATAATGTCTCGCGTGATGGAGGAGATGATAGGCAGGATCATGATTGCCAATATTATGCTGGCCGTTAGTATCCCCACGCCGAAGTTAAAACCATCGAAGAACCCCGTCCACCCCAGGTACTGGTAGAGCACCGGCCCAAGCTGATCGCGCATCAGCGGCACCAACACAAAAACCGCCCACAGTCCATAGACCACGCTGGGGATCGCCGCGAGCAGCTCGGTAAGGAATGAGATCGGCGCGCGCAACTTGACCGGGCACAGCTCCGTCACAAAGATGGCAACACCCAGGGCCAGCGGCACCGCCATCGCAAGGGCTAGCAGCGAGGTCACCAGGGTGCCATAGATAAAGGGCAGAGCGCCGAAGTTGCCATTGACCGGGTCCCACTCGCTGGTGGTGAAGAAGTGAAACCCAAACTGCGCGAGGCTCAGTTTGGACCGCATCACCAGGATCGAAAAGATGAACGCCACAATGGCGAAAATGCTCAACGCGCAGAGCAGCATCAGTGCCGCAAACGCCTGGTCCGCGATTCCGCCGCTGCCCCGGGCTGAGAGGTAGCGCCGGATCGGCGAAGGCCCGGTCTCGGCAACCGGCTCCGCGGCCGCCACAAAGTTGGTCACCGCCGGCGCGGTCAGGGGTGCCGAAGGCGGCGCGGCTGAGTTCGGTTCTCGCTCAAGCTCCATGTGCGATGGGGTCAAAGTTGCTTTCCTGGTCCCGGCTCCGGCGGCGTACACAGAATGCCTGAGTTTCGGGTGATTCTAGAGCAATTTCACGTTTGATGCTTGCGCTCGATCATTCTGCAATACGGCCTTAAGAACTCCGCGCGGCCCGCGATAGGCAGGCCGCGCGTTTGGGCAGCTTACTTGATGGTTGTAATCGTGTGCCGCACCATCGTCTGCACCTGGGTCGGGAGGGGAGCATAACCCATCCCTGAGGCCTCGCTCTCGCCATGGTCCAGCATCCAGGTCAGAAAGTCCTTAACCGCCGCTCCCTTCGCCGGGTCGGCAAAATGTATCGGAATCAGGAGCCAGGTAAAACTCGATATTGGATAAGAAGCAGCGCCTGGAGCATTGGTGATCGACACCCGGTAGTCGGCGGGCATGGTCTTGGCTGCTGCTGCTGCTGCTGCTGTGACTCCATCGGGAGACCCCTTCACAAATTTCCCCGAGAAGTTCCTGACCGCGCCGTACTCCATCTTATTCTGTAGAGCATAGATCAGCTCGACATAGCCAATTGCACCTGGGGTCTGCCGCACCATCCCAGCCACACCCTCATTGCCCTTTTGGCCTATCCCGGTGGGCCACTTCACCGCTGTACCCTTACCGCTGCCGTTAGCCCATGCAGGACTGATCTTTGACAGATAGTCCGTGAAAATATAGGTGGTCCCGCTGCCATCGGAACGGTAGACCGGAAGGATCGGCTTATCCGGCAGACTCACTCCGGGGTTGTCCTTCACGATCCGGGCGTCATTCCATTTCCTAATGTTCCCCAGGTAAATGTCTGCAATAACATCCGGAGAAAAATTCAGATTGTTTGCTCCGGGAACGTTGTACACCGGCACCACGGCGCCCAGCACGGTGGGGATATGCATCACCTTGATCTTGGCCGCAGCCAGCTGCTCGTCGCTCATCGGTCCATCGCTGGCGCCAAAGTCCACCGTACCCTCAGACACCTGCTTAATCCCGCCGCCCGATCCGATCGACTGGTAATTGATATGTACACTGGGATGGAGAGCGGCATACTCTGAGAACCATCGGTTGTAGATCGGATACGGAAAGGTGGCTCCCGCTGCGTTGATGTTCTGCGCACCCGCGACGCCCGCGAGCATGGCTAACAAACCTGCTGCCACAAATTTCAATCTCACTCGTTCCCCCTCAAATTTATCTGTACGCAGCCAACCGCGCACAGCTGAATCCCAGCCTGGAAACTGTCTCGGAATTGGCGCTTTACGCTCCGGTACAGTGTCGCCCCGCATTGTTACGGGAGCGTTACATCGAGGTGAAAGGGCAAATAAGAAGAGTGGCCTATGGCGTAACATGCGCCTTGGGCAGCGTCACCAGGAAGTTGCTCCCGGCGTTCAGTTCGCTCTCGGCGCGGATCGTCCCGCCTTGCGACTCGACCATGTGCCGCGCGATCGCCAGCCCCAATCCCGTGCCGCCCGACTCGCGAGAGCGCGCCTTGTCCACCCGGTAGAACCGTTCGAAGATTCGCGTCAGGTGCTCCGACGCAATCCCCTGCCCAAAATCCTGCACGCTGAACTCCACCGCGTTTGCCAGTCCGTTGCCCGCACGCGAGACCTCCCGCGCGCTGACCACGACCCGGCTCTTCACCGCATCTCGAGCCCTGCCGTACTTCACGCCGTTTTCAATCAAGTTTCCCAGCACCTGCATCACCGCATCGGTGTCGGCCAAGACCTCTGCGTCCGTTGTCTCTCCAATCTCCAGCACCGCCTCGGCGTCCTGCACCAGCCCGCTCATCGCCTGCACTGCATCGCGCACCAGCACGTCGGCGCGCACAGGCTCCGGATGCAGCTCGGACTCGCGCGAGTCCACCCGCGCCATGATCAGAAGGTCTTCGGTCAGCCGGCTCATCCGCGTCGCATTCTTCAGAATGGTGGAGAGAAACTCCCGCGCCTGCGGGCTCAGCGAGCGCTCATGGTCCAGCAGCGTCTCCACGTAGCCCGCAATCGAGGTCAGCGGAGTGCGCAGCTCGTGCGACACGTTGGCCACAAAGTCGCGTTGCGTGCGCTCCACCTCCTCAATCCGCGTGATGTCGTGCAGCACCGCGACTGCTCCACCGCCGGGCATAGGAGACGCGTTCACCTCGAAGATCCTGCCCGGCATCATCGTGGTCGTGCGCCGCTCACCTACCTCGCGACCCTCCAGCGCTGCGTTGACGCACTCCAGCACCTCGGGGTCCCGCACCGTCTGCACCAGCGCATGGCCCACGCGCACCGCGCTTCCCACCGTGGCCGCCGGAATCAATCGCTGCATCCTCTGGTTGGTCCACTGGATGCGCCCCGCCTGGTCGACCGCAACCACCGCATCCTGCATCGAATCCAGCAGCGCCTCCAGCTCATACCGGCTGGCTGACGCCCGCGCCAGCGCGCCCTGCGCGTTCATGGAGGCCGTCGCGATCGTCCTCGCCAGCTCATCGAAGTCGCTGAATCTCTGCCGCTCGTAGTCTTCCAGCGTCAACGGCTGATCGGGCATCTTCTCCGCCAGCGTCTGCAACGTCGAGAGCGCCTTGCGCACCGACCGCGTCATCAGCAAAGCCGTCACGCACGCCAGCAGCGCCCCGCCGCTAAGACTGACCAGAAGCAGGGTGTCTCCATCCCAGCGCCCAGCCGGATAAAGGGTGAAGAACGCAATCGCCGCGATCGCCAGCGCCGCCATCACCCGCAAAAAAATTGTCAGAAAGAGACTTCGCGTCATGGCTGCCTACGCCTGCGGCGTCTTGGGAATCTCAAACCGGTACCCTGCGCCGCGCATCGTCTTAAGATACCGCGGCGTCTCTGCATCCGCCTCGATCTTTTCCCGTATCCGCCGCACATACACGTCCACCGATCTCGGGGTCACGAACCGCGCATCGCCCCACACCGCATCCAGCAGGTGGTCGCGGCTGAAGACCCGGCCTGGGTGCCGCGCAAGATAGTCCAGCAGCCGGAACTCGGTCGCCGTCGTCGTCACCAGCTCGCCATCGACTCTCAACTGCATGGCATGCGCGTCGATCTCGATGTTCTCAAACTTCACCATCGCTGGCGCCGTTGGCCGCTCAAACCGGCGCAGCACAGCCTTCACCCTCGCCACCAGCTCGCGCGTGCCAAAGGGCTTGGTAATGTAATCGTCAGCGCCCAGCTCCAGGCCCATCACGCGGTCGTTCTCCGCGGCTCGCGCGGTCAGGAAGATGATGGGCACCGTACTCAGCGTCGCATTCTTCCGCAGTCGCCGGCAAAGATCCAGCCCATCCCCGCCCGGCACCATGATGTCCAGTAGAAATACCGCTGGCGGTTGCCGCTCCGCATCCGCAACAATCTGGCCCAGCGACATGTATGGCCGGACCGTGAACCCCGCTGCCTCCAGATGGTACTGGACCAGACGCGAGATGTCGGCGTCGTCCTCCAACACAAAAACCGTCTGACTCAATGCGCCATCCTTCTCCGGTGCCTCTATTATTGCTCTGCTCGCCGTTGCCTGCACTATGATCGCATCCTCTCGCGTTGAACGCAGCCGCAGTTAGCTTAGCCCAGATCCACCCGCCGCTTTGCAAACGTACGATGAATCGTCTGCCTCATCTCCCCGGCCTCTTCGAGGGTTGGGCTAAGTGTTAAATCAGGAAACAATTAATGCACTAAACGTCGAGTAGTCAACAGACTAGCCCACACTTTTTTTGCGAAAATCTCACAGATTTCATTCTGGAAATTATCGCCTGGAAAGATATACTCACAACACCTTAGGCAATCGCCTGGGAGTCTTCGCCGCATGGAAAAGAATGCCCATCTGGTCTTGTGTGTAGACGACGAGGAAGTCGGCTTGCAAGTCCGCAAGATACTCCTCGAACGCGCCGGCTATCGTGTACTGACCGCCCCGGAAGGCTATTCCGGCCTGGAACTGTTTATGAATCAGCCTGTTGACGTTGTGATCCTGGACTATTCCATGCCCGGCATGCATGGCGGCGAAGTCGCCCTGAAGATGCGCCAAACCAAACCCGAGGTACCCATTCTTCTGCTCTCCGCCTATGTCGGTCTGCCCGAAGAGGTAAGCTCCCTGGTCGACGTCTATCTATATGATATCTATATGACCAAAGGAGAGGGTGCGCCCGCGCTTCTCAACGCACTCGGCAGTCTGCTCGCGGTTCCCGCAGCCTCCGGCGCCGGATAGCGACCTCCTTCGCAGGGTGCATTCCCGGACGGTTCCCAGTTGCCACGTCTCACCCAGACGAGACCACATTCTACGGATTCAGAATATCTTACGATGGGTGGGACGCCCGTCCGTCAAGCGGCTGGTCCCGGCGGGAGCCGAATGTTGTGACCGCACAGGCCCCTCATGAGTTCAACAGGCACTATTTAGGGAGAAGGGATGGAGCTTAAGAAATTCCAACGGACTCTCCGGCAGGCGCTCGTTCTCCCGGTCGTCGCCTGCCTCGTTCTTGCTGGAGTGCTCATCTGGCAGATCAGCAGGGCGAACGCAACCGTAGGCCTGATTGAAGAGTCGGATCTGCGAATCGCCCTGGCAACTCAAATTGAGAAGCTGGTGGTCGACGAAGAGACCGGCCTGCGCGGATATCAGGTCACCGCGGACAAGCGCTTCCTTCGGCCCTACTACGAAGCCAATGCGCCCATGCAGCAGGCCGTCGCCTCACTTGAATCATTACCCGGCCGGGATACGCTCACCAGTCTCGATCAGTTCAAGGTGCAGCACCAGCTCTGGCATCAAACCTTCGCTGAACCCATCATCGCCATCATCGCCTCCGGCGGACGCGCAAGCGACGACGATGTCAACCTGGACGGCCGGGCGAGGATGGATTCCATGCGCGCCCTGCTGGAGACAATCGTCAAAAACTCCGAGCAGCGCCGCGTTGATCGGATCGCCCGGTGGCACCGGCAGACAAGCAATGTGCTTATCGCCCTCGTCGTACTCGCCATCGCCGTCGGTCTTTCGATCGGTCTCTTTACCCGCGACCGCCTCAAGGACGTCTCGAGCGCATTCAGCAGATCGCTCGACCTGCAGCGCCGCCGCTCGGAGGAGCTCTTCGACTCCGAGCAGCATCTGCGTACCACCCTCGCCTCCATCGGCGACGGAGTCATCACCTGCGACCCCGAGGGCAGGATCCAGATGATGAACCCCGTCGCCCAGGACCTGACCGGCTGGCTGGAGTCGGAGGCTCGCGGCCGCCTGCTCGATGAGGTCTTCCGCATCGTCAACGAGACCACCCGCGAGCCGGTCGAAAATCCCGTCGCCAAGGTGCAGCGCCTCGACCGCGTCGTGGGCATCGGCAACCATACCTGCCTCATCCGCCGCGACGGCTCCGAGTTGGCCATCGACGACAGCGGCGCGCCCATTCGCAACGAGGACGGCGAACTCACCGGCATCGTGATGGTCTTTCGCGACGTCACCATGGAGCTCCGTTCCCGCGCTGCTCTGATCGCTAACGAGAAACTGGCGGTCGCCGGGCGTCTCGCCGCCACCATCGCGCACGAGATCCACAACCCGCTCGACTCTGTCGCAAACCTCCTGTATCTCCTTCAGAACAGGCAGAATGATGAAGAATCAAAAGACTTTCTGGATATCGCGCAGAGAGAACTGCAGCGCGTTACCCAGATCAGCCGCGCCATGCTTAGCCTCTATCGCGAGTCCAAAGCGCCCGTCCCCGTCAACATCAAGAAAATGCTTGAAGACCTGCTCCTTCTGATGGAGGGGCGCTTCAAAAGCCTGGGCGTCAGCGTGGCCACCGATCTGCCCGCCGAAATCACCATCGACGGATTTCCCTCCGAGCTTCGCCAGGTCTTTACTAACCTAATCACCAACGCAGCGGAGGCAGCTGGCGACGGCGGCAATGTCGCAATCCGCATCATCCCGATGTCGACAGCCTCCAACTCGCTCCATCCAGCGTCCGGTCAGAGAGCGGAGCCCGGCGCGATGGTCGAGATCACGGACAATGGCCCAGGCATCGCCCCAGAGGTTCGCGAGCACCTCTTCCAGCCCTTCTTTACCACCAAGGGCGAACGCGGCACCGGCCTCGGACTGTGGGTCTCGCAGGGAATCATCCGCAAACACGCCGGCTCGATCCAACTGGACAGCCGGATCGATGGTCCCAATCGTGGCACCACCGCCTCCGTCTTCCTGGTCAGCAAGCCCATCATCAATCCCGGCGACTACTAGCTACCAACCCAGGTGCCCCACCCCACCAATTAATAATTAAGCCAACACCAGCAACCGGCCGAACACCTCGTTCGACGCCATCCTGCCCCGCGCCGTCAGCCGCACCCAATCGCCATCCCGCTCCACTAACCCAGCCTCTTGCACCTCGCCCAGCGCCGCAATAGCCTCACGCACCATCCCCGCGCCAAACTCGCCTCGCAGCGCTCCCAGGTCGACGCCCTCATTCATCCGCAGTCCAAGAAACATCGCCTCTTCGAACCCCTGCTCTCGGCAGATGACCTCGACCCCGGACCCCGAACCTCGCCCCTCGAACCTCGTTGCCAGATACGCCTCCAGATCATCCCCATTCGCCCAGCGCACCGCATTCGCCTCACCCACGCCCCGTACCCGCAACATCGAGTGCGCGTCCAGCCCGAAGCCCACATACGGCTCCCGCCGCCAGTACTTCACATTGTGCCGCGACGCATGTCCCTTCCGTGCAAAGTTCGAAATCTCATACTGCCGAATCCCCGCCGCTTCCAGCCACTCGCACGCCGCGCCGTACCACTCAGCCGTCTCATCCTCACTCGGCGTCGCTCCCGCGCCGTACTGCGCGCCGCCCGCCAGCATCTCCCGTCCCAGCCGCGAGTCGCCATCCACCTCCAGCATGTACACGCTCACATGCGGCACGCCGCTCTCCATCGCCACCTCCACCGACTCGCGCCAGCTCTCCGCCGTCTGCTGCGGCAGCCCCACGATCAGGTCCACATTGATCTCCTCCACCCCCGCTGCGCGCATCCGCGCAATCTCCTTGAGGCACATCTCCCGCGTGTGCAGCCGCCCCACCCCCGCCGCCTCGCGGTCCACAAACGACTGCACCCCAAAGCTCACCCGATTGATCCCCTGCCGCAGCAGCTCCTCCAGCGTCTCCTCACCCAGCTGCCCCGGCGCGCACTCCAGCGTAAACTCCGCGCCCGCGCTCACTGCAAACTCCCCGCGCAGCGCCGCAAAGATCCGCCGCATCTGCTCCGCCGACAACAAACTTGGCGTCCCACCCCCAAAAAAAACGGTATCCACACACTCGGGCAATTCAACCGCACGCTCCCGCCTCTCCAACCGCGCGCCCGCAATCTCCGCACACACCCGCGCCGCATACCGCTCCATCCGCTGCGCCCCGAACACCCCCGAGGCGAAGTTGCAGTATGTGCACTTCGCCTTGCAGAACGGCACCGAGATGTACACACCAAGCGATTCGCTCATCGGATCCCGCATCCACACATTGTTTCACGCACGGCGAACTGCCGAATCCCCCGCCCCCGCCGGGCATCTAGAATAAGGACACCCGGATGCCCGACGCGAAGAATCCGCCCCAACCCAAACAACCCGAGAAACAGGCCGCACCTCAGCAAGCCAAAGAATCCGACGACGTCGTCGGCAACGCGTATGACGGCCGCCTCATGCGCCGCCTACTCACCTACCTGCGCCCTTACACGTTGCAAACCGGCATCGCCGCCGTCGCCATCCTCATCAAAGCTGGCGCCGACGTCGCCGGCCCATTCCTGGTCGCGGTCGCGGTCGATACTTACATGTCCGCCGCCCCACCGGCCCACCTCACCTGGCTCACCCGCCATCTCTCCCCCGCGCCCATGCTAGGCATCACCCAGATCGCTGCGCTCTACCTCTTCTCGCTCCTCTTCACCTTCGTCCTCGAACTCCTCCAGACCTACCTCATGCAGTGGACCGGACAGAAGGTCATGTTCGACATGCGCAGCCAGATCTTCCGCCACCTGCAGCTCATGTCGCCCGCCTTCTTCGACTGCAATCCCGTCGGCCGCCTCGTCACCCGCGTCACCTCCGACGTCGACGCCCTCAACGAGATGTTCACCTCCGGCGTCCTCGCCATATTTGACAACGTCTTCGTCCTGCTCTTCATCGTCGCCATCATGGTGCGCATGAACTGGTCGCTCGCCCTGCTTACCCTCTCCGTCATCCCCGCGATCCTCTTCGTCACCAAAATCTTCCGCAAAAAAGTCCGCGAGAGCTACCGCCGCCAGCGCGCCGCAACCGCCAGGATCAACTCCTTTACGCAGGAATATGTCTCCGGCATGTCCATCGTCCAGCTCTTCAACCGCGAGCAGCGCGCCTACGCCGACTTCTCCGCCGTCAACACCGAAAACAAGCGCGCCTGGGAGCAGGCCATCTTCGCCTACGCCTGGTACTACCCCGTCGTCGAACTCCTCAGCTCCGTCGCCATCGCCCTCGTTATCTGGCGTGGCGGCTACGGCATCCTGCACAAGGTCGTCGACATGGGAATCCTCATCGCCTTCATCCAATACGCCCAGCGCTTCTTCCGCCCCATCCAGGACCTCAGCGAAAAATACAACATCCTGCAGGCCGCCATGGCCGCCAGCGAACGCGTCTTCAAGCTCCTCGACACCCCGCCCACCATCGTCTCCCCCGCGCACCCCATTCCCGGCAACGCCTCCGGCTCCATCGAGTTCCGCAACGTCTGGTTCACGTATTCCACGGAGACGGGTGCCCCAGGTCTCGATTCTGAGACCTGGGATCGGACCACTTCACAATCCTCCGGACAACCCGGCTCCGATAGCTGGGTTCCCGACCCCAACATCGAATGGATCCTCCGCGGCGTCTCCTTCACCATCGCTCCCGGTGAGACTGCCGCCATCGTCGGCCACACCGGCGCCGGCAAGACCACCATCACCTCTCTGATGA
>Ga0182018_10004865_pt1 | contig 11090 bp, 12 predicted proteins | sample 812P2MmetaG_FD_120490 | JGI IMG/M metagenome (GOLD analysis project Ga0182018, IMG submission 120490) | Permafrost microbial communities from Stordalen Mire, Sweden - 812P2M metaG | ecosystem: Environmental > Terrestrial > Soil > Wetlands > Permafrost | place: Sweden: Stordalen | collected...
AAAGAGAGTTGGGCGGACTCGGTGGTCGGTCGCTTGAAAGAACTCCACCTCGACAAAGCCGTCATCGGCATGGACGGCCTTGCCGGACCGCTCGATCCGGATGGTTGGCTGCCACACAGCGTCTATCTACGGCTGACCGAACTATTGCCGCAGGCTAGGATCGTTAACACCGACGATATGCTGGAGAAGATTCGAGCCGTCAAGAGCGCGGAAGAGATCACTATTCTAGAAAGGGCTGCATCGCTCGGCGACCTCATGTTGCAAGCATGCCACGAAATGGCGAGGCCAGGCGTGCGTGAATGTGAGGTCTATGCGCGAATGATGGAGACAATGTTAGCCAATGGTGGCGAGGAACCGACGCTTTTCCTGTGGGCATGTGGACCTAATCCCTATCCTCATCCGTTCCGCCTGCCGACGCAGCGTAAAATCGAGGTGGGTGACCTCATAACCTGCGAGATCCATCCCAAATACGGTGGCTACTTCACCCATATCGAGCGCACGTTTTGTGTCGGCAATCCCGACAGGAATTACCTGGATATCTATGAAGGCTGCCTCGAAGCCTATCGTAGTGGCCTCGAGCTGTTCGGTCCTGACCGCAAGATATCGACGGCCATGACGGCGGTAAAACAGACGATCGAGGCGCGTGGCTTATCCATTTGTGAGACCGGAATCCATGGTCACGGCCTTGCCTCACTCGAATATCCGCGTTATCGCCACCATGCGATCCGCGCCGACCAGAACGCAATACAGGCGATTGGCGATTGCTTTCGCGCCGGCATGGTATTCGCTTTCAACATTGACCTGGTTAATCCCAAATGGCGCGACGGCGAGACTGGCTGCGCCTTCGCCGAAACTATCGTCATCGGCGACGGCGGCGCGCGTCGTATGCACAGCTATCCGCTCGAATTCCAGGTGTTGGCAACTTAGATTGCGTCTTGCGTGAAACAGACAGCCGGACCGCTTATCGATGGTACCCAATTCCTCCATAAACTAACATTGCAACTGGACCACCCGAAGGGTCGGTTAGCTAAACCAACAGGTAAAGGCTGGAGCATTGGCAGCAACAAGCACCGGGATTTTCAGCCTTGACGGCCAGGTCGTTATCATCACCGGCGGCGGCACGGGAATCGGCAAGGTATACAGCTACGCCTTCGCCCGCGCCGGGGCGCGGGTGGTCGCCGCCGATATCGACGGGGCCGCGGCTAAGGTGGTCGCCCAGGTTTTAAGTGCCGAAGGCCATCAGGCCACCGGCCTCACCACCGACATCGCCGATGCGCAATCGGTCGATGCCATGGCCAAGACTGCCCGCGAGCACTTCGGGCGCATCGATGTGCTCGTCAATAACGCCTCCTTGATGAGCGTACTGCCAAGAAGGAATTGGACCGAGATCCCGGTCGACGAATGGGACCGCGTGATGGAGGTCAACTTGCGCGGCATGTTCCTCTGCTGTCATGCGGTCTACCCGGCGATGCGCGAGCAAGGTCGCGGCAAGATCGTTAACATCGCCTCCAGCCGGGCGTTCGAAGGCACGCCCCTGCGTCTGCACTACACCACCTCGAAGGCCGGTGTGGTCGGCTTCACACGGGCCCTGGCGCGCGAAGTCGGGGAGTACGGCATCACCGTCAATGCGGTCGCCCCAGGCTACACGCTGAGTGAGAGCCAAGTGAGTTCGTCATCGCCAGACTACCTGGCCAAGAACACGGAGGGGCGAGCTATCCAGCGCGCTCAGTTGCCCGACGATCTGGTCGGCGCCGTCATGTTCTTTAGTTCGACGGCCAGCGACTTTATTACCGGCCAGACGCTAGTCGTCGATGGCGGACGGGCTATGCATTAGGCCGGCTCGTCCGTGACCGCACTACTATGGCCCGAACACCTGCCATGACCGTTCGATGGATTCCGTGTCCGAAGTGCAAGGGGCAGCCGTATGGCGAGGATGGAGAAGCCTGCCCGGAGTGTGACGGCAAAGGAGAAATCCCCGTGGACGATGAAGAAGAAGAACCAACGGTGATATTAGATTGAAAAGCCTCAAGGGACTACCCAGTACCAGAGACAGCGCGCGTGAATCAAGTTATTGATCTTGAGCACCGCCAAAACAACCTCTGGGAGAAACTCGATGCCGCTCGGAATGTATGATGCCTCTGTAACGATCTTTACGCGGATGCTGACGAATCTGTCCGCGATTTTGGACAAGGCCGAAGCCCATGCCGAAGCCAAGAAGATCGAGCCTGCGGCCCTGCTGACGGCTAGGCTTTATCCCGACATGTACCCGCTGGCGAGACAGGTGCAAGAGGCGACCAAGCATGCCCATTGGGCCTGCGCGCTGTTGGCGGGGCAGGAAATGCCCAATCTCCCGAACACCGAGACCAGCTTCAAGGAATTGAAGCAGCGGATAACGAAGGCGCTGGAATTCGCCCGCAGCTTCAAGCCCGAGCAAATCAACGGCTCAGAAGAAAGGAAGCTGGTGATCAAATTCCCCTCGCGGACGCTGGAAATGAAGGGCCAACCCTTTCTGCTCAACATGTCGTTGCCCAATTTCTATTTTCACGTGACGACCGCCTATGCGATCCTCCGGCATAACGGTGTCGAGATCGGCAAGCGCGATTTTATGGGGCCGGGTTGATCGCGATTTATCGCACTGAGGTGAAAAAAAACCGCGCCATGACGGCGCGGCTAGTTTGCTCTCTGAGCGCTAGCCGGGAGGCATGGCTAGTGTCGGAGCCAATGTCGGAGAATATGGTTAAGAAAAGGTAAAGGAAACGCCCCGGCCAGCCAGGGCCGATCGGGGACAACCTGAGTTTTGGATCTAAATCAAGGGTTCGAATACCAGTTGGGATTCGAATTCACGCGCTATTCATCGGCGTCACTAAATCCGCATCGTCGTGTTTGACGTTCCCCACACGTGGGCCGATCCGGACCGCTTCCATTTGTTCGGCATCATAGGGGACGAGTAGATCATGGAGGTGATCGGGCATCGCGGGTTCCTCACCCAACCACATAGGATGGTCCTCGGGGTAGAGAATCACCGGCATTCTATTGTGAATGGGTTCACATAGCTTGTTCGCCTCGGTGGTAATGATCGTGCAGGATTCCACGACCTCATTCGTAGCCCGATCCCTCCAGGAATCCCAAAGCCCTGCGAAACCAAATGGGGATTTGTCGCGCATCTGGAACAAATAGGGCTGCTTCTCTTTCGGCCCCAGTTTCTTCCACTCATAAAATCCATCCGCCAGAATTAGACATCTTTTGGAACGGAAAGCATCTCTGAACACCGGCGCGGTCTGGATCGTTTCGGCCTTCGCGTTGATCGTGCTGTATCCGATCTTCTTGTCCTTGGCCCAAGCGGGGATCAAACCCCAGCGCAACATATCCAGGGTCCTCTGTCCCTCATGGACCCTAACCGTCGCGATCTGCTGGGTCGGGGCGATGTTGTAACGCGCCCCAAGGTTCACGTTGTTGGTGAGCCGGTAAAGTCGGACGAGTTCCGAGAATGGAGCGTTGAGTTTGAACCGTCCGCACATCTAGTTGGCCACTCCGGTAAACCCAGAACTCAACAAGTGTTCGACCGCGTAAAATATCCTTTTCCAAATCCAATAGCCCTCCAGATCGCCCCGAACGAGTAAGGCATCGGCACGGCTCGCCGCGATGATCGCAGCGTCTTCACCGTGCTGCTTCACGAAGATGTTGGCGGCTCGCCAAATGGGCTGTGGGAGTTATCCCGCATTGGACATCGGAAGGTGAACTTGCCATTGCACAGCCTCGAACTGCTGTATGTCGGAGAGAAACCGAAGCCCGCTACCATCCACAAAGACTTGGCACCGGAAGCGATACCACACCTCCTTCCAGGACGAAGATGCCATCATAGGTGCTGGCCTCGCCCCCATCTTCCTCCGCCTCGAAACGGAAAACCTACTATCTGAAAGCCAATCGCCGCAACGGTTCCTGATAAGATGCGAGGAGAGACTGCATTGGGTCGAGACCATCATAGAATGCCGCAGAGTCTACTCCATGATCGAAGTCTAGCTTCGCTAGCCGCCGTAACCTCCTAATGTCTGTCTTGCTGACTTGCTTTGTCCAACCGTGAAATCCGATTTGCCCGACACGGACTTTCACTCGTTCAAGTTTACCCAACCCAAACATTCCCCTTCTTTCTTCATATCGAAGAATGTCTAACTGATTGGCGCGCGCGCTATCAAAGTATAAACCATAGCGCGCCAGAATTGATGCCAGTTGCTTATAAGTTACAATATGATCGTCTCTCTCGATTCGGCGCGTGTTACGACTTAGATAATCACCGATAAATATTACATCCGAAAACTCAAGATTTTTTTCTGCGATCTTTTTATATCGGGCATATCGATTAAGCCCACGTGCGGCCACCTCCACAGTAAAGTCCTCTATCCTTTTTTGGGGTAGCGTTAGACACAGAGATAGTTTTTGGAGATGATATAAAAGCGCCAGCAACGCAGTCCTCTTGTTCGCATCGTGAAAAGGATGATTACAAATCAAGCCATAAAATAATGTGGCACACACATCAAGCCGGCGGCGTTTTCCCGTTGTTAATTTCTTGGTTGTCGAACTTCGGTGGGCCGCCGAATCATTCGTAGTCGAGTTAGGTTTGGGAATTACTCGATCAGCTCATGCGTTCACCACAACTTGGCTTGAGCCGCGATGATCGCCGCGTCTTCGCCGTGCTGCTTCACAAGGACGTTGGCGCTCACTACAGCCCCTGAACGCGCCCTGGGCGTGGTCAGAAAGCAGAACCGCGCCCGGCTAAGCCATACCCTTCTCAAAAGAACAGTCCATGAGACGCGCCCGCCAGCTATGACCGGCTGGAGGGGATGGCGTCAAAAACACGCAATGGAGAGGCTTTCATATATCCCCCTACTCAGAGGAACAGGGAATTAATTCGAGCTAACAGGGAATTTGTTGGCGTGAACAGGGAATTTATCGAACCGATCCCGGATACTCTGACAACACCATCCCAGATGAGGTTTTCGGTAGAGATAGCGGATAAATCTCGCGGAATCGCCGGCCGCCAGGGGGGAAACCGTCCCTGGCCTAATAATTGCCAGGATGTTGGTTTTCCTCTAGTATTGCCTGAATAATGTAATTCGAAGAATCATACGCTCGGGGGGGCAAAATTTTCGATTATCGAAGACAATTCCCAATAGGTCTGGCTGTTATCGCCGTGGCGCTTATCGCCGCGCCGCATTCCGGCCGGGCCGATTATTACGCCACCGCCGATTTCTCCGCCTGCCCGCGACAATACATCTCGCAGACCTCCGGCAAGGAGGGCCCGTTCTCTTCGCTCGCAGTTTGTCAGCAGCGCGTCAACGCCGTCAGCGGAACCCTGGCCTGCGCCCGCTATTCTTGCCAGTCGGATAATAGCGACAGCGGCAATTCCGGATTGTCCATACCGAGCCTCGCCGGGCTGAGCTCGCAACAGCAAATCGGCGTTGCCGCCGGCGTGCTGGGATTTGCGATGATCTTTCAAGGGCTCTCGGAACTGGCGAACCAGCAGCAACAGTCCGCCCCGCCCGCGCAGAGCGCCCCCCCACCGCAGCAAGCGGCGCTGTCCCCACCGCAGCAAGAGACCGTATCGCCGCCGCCCGCCGCCATCCAGAACGCGAATCTCGATCCGGCTCAGATGCGGCTGCTCGGCCTGTCTTCCGCGACCGGCGTCGGCAACCACACGACCTATTCGGATCCCTCGGCGCCGCCGACCGATTCGGTTGCCGCGCAAAATCCGCGCTGCTCGGCGAATTGCGCCCGCTCGGCGGCCAAGCTGCGCAGCCCACGCCGAAGTTCGGCAGCGCCGCCGACCAGCTTTGCCAGGCCGCGGGCCAGCCGGCCGGCTGCCTCTCGATGGACGTGACCACCCCGCCTTCGTCGCCGGTTGGAGCGCCCGGACCGGCGCCAGACGCCGGCGGTCCGGCTTTCCTCAACGGACCCGCCGAAAAGATGAGCGCGGCGGCGCGGGTTCCCTTCGACACGGCGGGTTCCGCCGGCTCATCGAGCGCTGCGCCGCCTGCCTCGGCCAGCGATGCGCCGGCGATCATCGTCTCGAACCCTAACGCCAAGGTGGCGCTACTGTCGCCGCCACCCCCGCCTCCGCGCCCCCAACAGCCCGTCGTGATACCGCCGACCGCTGAATTCGCCGCCGCGCTCGATGCGGAGAACAAACAGCTCGACGTCGATATCTGCACCAAGCTTGCCAATCTCCGAAAACAGCTCACCGGAATGAAGGATGCGGTCCAACGAATGCAGGGTATCCAGGAAAAGACCGTGGACGACCGTGCAGAATTCGAAAAGCAGATTCAAGAAACCAGCGAAGCGGCGGTGAATCACTTCGCCGATGGGGTCATAGGCTTGCTCGGCATCGAGGTGGACGAGAACATCAAAGTTCTCAATACGGAAGCGAAGAAAGCCAGCCGTGCCGCCAGATATGCCTCGGCTGCTCTCGATTACGATGACCCGGTCGCCACTGACCTCTATGCCGACTATTTCGCCATCGTGTGGAAACGCAGAACGCAAATGGCGACCGGAAAATATTGGGTCGACTATGTAGACAAGCTCGTAGGCGGCATTGAAGCCGCTGAACTGTCTCAGGAAAAAGGCCTGGGAACGCGCTTAGCCGAAGGCTCCAACCAGATATTGTCGGAAATCTTGGGAAACAAGGCGATGCGTCAATGGCTGGGCGTCGCCCCAGGTTATGCGCAATTCAATACGTTAGTGAACGCCTATTACAATGCAGCCAGCGACCTCTCAGAGGAATATCTCGCCTACAAGGCGCTCGACAGCATGAACAAAAGCGCGGACCAGTATCTCGCCGCCTCGACCGCGCTGCAAAAGAAAATTCAGGCCACCGTCGACCAGATCAAGGCGACACAGGCCGAACTCGTCAAGTCGTCGCGCAGCTGTACGTCCGGAACCTAACCCTTTCCAAGGAACGCATCATTGGACGAAGCCCCCCAGCATGATTTTTTGACCGCGCCGAGGCCGGATTCCGCTGCACGCTGCCTCGCGCTGATCGCGGCTTTGCTGGCGTTGGCAGGCTGCGCGAGCGGTCCAACGGTAAGCGACCCGACCGCGGCAATCACGCCGGTGGCAGCTGGTCATGCGCGAGTTTACGTCTACCGGCCCTACAACTACATCGGATCGGCGGGCGCGCCGCCCATCACCTTCGACGACGTGCCGGTCGGCGAGGTCTTGCTGGTGGGTGCGTTCTATTGCGACGTTTTGCCCGGAAAGCATGTCATCAGCGGCCCGTGGATAGGTACGCCGGCGAACATCGACGCCGCTTCCGGCCTGCTGTTTTTCCTGAAATTAAGCCCGGGTTTCGCCCATTTTAGCCTCGACCCGGTCGAGCCCGCGACCGGCGCGCAAGAGGTTCAGTCCATGCATCTGGTGTCGATGCATTGCCCCGATGCGGTGGCGGTCCCTCAACCGGCCGAGGCGGCTTTCCCCAAAGCCGATATCGACCAAGCGATGGCGGCGGGCAGCGCCGCCGAGGGGCGCGGCGATCTTTCCGGCGCCATGGCGGTCTATATCAAGACGCTGCAGAAATATCCCGAGCGGATCGATTCCGCTCCGGACCTCGTCAATCGCGCGATTGATCTTTCGCATAAGATGCAACCGCCGCCCGCGTTGCCCGACTACGCCAATACCCATGCCGCCGTTGCGCTGCGCGAGGTCAAGAACGCAAACACCAAGAGCGATCTGTCCACCGCCCGCCTGGAATATCAGAACACCCTCGCCGCCGCTCCATGGTGGCCCGACGCTTGGTACAATCTCGGCATGCTGGACGATCAGATCGCCCAATACAAAGAAGCAAAATTCGCGCTGCAATCCTATCTGCGCGCCAAGCCCGACGCCGCCGATAAGACCGCCGTTCAAGCGAAGATCGTAGAGCTCACGGGGAAAATTTCGCCCTGACGGGTCGGCACCCGCTAATCTGATAGGAGAGAGTTTTCAGACAAAGCAATTTGTTGCGAACGTTTTCTTAGGTCTCGCTATACGACGAAGGATTGACCAATAACTCGCAATTATCAATCAATCACGCGGTTCAAAACGCGTAGCCAGTGGCTAATGCGGTCTGCTTAACTCCGGGATCCCAAGCCAGCCTATTAGAGCGCTATTTCTTGCTTTCGTCGTAATAATGAATCTCGAACAGCATGCAACCGGCTTCGGATTTGAATGGTCCATGCAGTACCCCAGGCGGTCGACAAGCATAAGTGCTAGCCGCGAAAGATTTTCCACCTTTACCCTGCGCGTCGTTGCCGACTGTCAGATCGCCAGAAACCAGAAAAACTTCCTCCCAGTGGTCATGAACGAACGGCGCCGTCGTATAGACGCCAGGATCAAAGCGCAGAAGCCGCGACCGGCTTCCCATTTTTTTAGTTTCGTTAATGTCGCTGGCCAGGATCTTCTGCTTGATACCCGAAGGATATCCTGGCGGTGTTTCCCAACCGCTCTGCATATCGAGTCGATGAAATTCTAGATGCGGTTTGTTCATGGGCATGGCTTTCTCCTTCAACCTTCCACGGGCAAGGTTCGCACCGCATAATGGTGGACAATGCGCCGATTGAGCACAGGGTCTTCGATTTCGAGTTCGTAGGCGTCGGCCGGTTCTATTTTACCGTGAACGGCGAGTGTTCCGCAGAACATCGCGGTACCAGCGGGCATCGTGTTTTTTCCGAAATGTCGCGTCATCAGATCTTCCGGATGGCGCATCTTTGCCAGCGTACCTTCCTGGTAGAGACGGCGTTGGCCATCCTTGATGGCAAAACAACGCACGACCAAATCATCCCAATGCGTACGCAGTTCATCGAATCGCCAGAGATGTGTGCTTATTGGCTTAGGACAGAGCTGCTTCGAGATCGAAATTCCGATCGTCTCGACCTTTCGGTCTGTATGATCGGAGCCAACTCCTAGCCAAAGCCCGTCGGCAAGGCTCATCAAGACGGGTTCGACCTCGCCACTGGAATCCGTACCCAATACCTGGATATCCGGGGCGGTAGTGAGCAGCGTAGCGGCGACGCGGTAGAAGATCGGCGCAATTTTCGGGCGTGCAATGCCGATTTTCTCAAGCTCCGCCATATGGGCTTCCATCGCAGCGGGGTCCCGACCGGTCCAACCGGCGATGATCAGATGATCGACAGACGCGGTCAGCGCCTTCCGGCCCGCTGTGGTTTCACCTGACAGATCCAGCGAGATCGCGGCGGCTCGGGGCTGACTTTCGGTCCTCATGCAGCCCTCGACTGAGTTTCAAGGAAGCCGACAATCGATTCGACGGTCACATCACGCTTTTCTATATGCGGCAAATGTCCGCATTCAGACACAATCTTAATTGTCGCATTGGGTATCAGCTTGCCCAGTGCGGCCGCGTGGGAGACCGGGAAGACCTTGTCCTGGTCGCCCCAGAGGATCAGTGTCGGCCGCTTGATGCGATGCAGCCAAGGCGCCAACTGCGGATTGCACAGCAAAGGAGATCGCGCGATCTTGGCCAAGGTGGCGTTGTTTTTTCCGAGCAATCGTGCATCCATCATCGCCAGCTGGCTCGCATAACTCGCGGCGAAATCGGCACTGACAAAAACGTTACGGGCAAACTCCTCGGCTGACCAGGAAAAGACATTACCGGCGGGATAGCCGTCGAGAAAAAGTCCGCCAGGCGAGATTAGGCTGAGCGTGCGCAACCGCGCCGCGTCACGAATGGCGATCTCCAGCGCGATCCAACCGCCGAGCGAATTACCCACGAGATGAACTGGCTCCAGGCCCAACACGGCAATAAAATCCAGATAAAAATAGGCTAAGTCCGAGACACTGGTAAGCCAAGACGGAGTATCGGAGCCGCCGAAACCGGGATGTTCCGGTACAACGAGATGAAAGCGCTCGGATAGATTCTGCATGAAGGGTGTCCAAACCGGCGCACCTCCAGCGCCGTGCAGAAACAGCATTGTCGGGCCTTCGCCGCCACGCATGATGCGCAGACGGCAGCCGCCAATTTCCATGAATTCCTCGGTACCCTGCGCCATTAGTTCACGCCGCGATTGAGCCGAACCAAAGCTCAGCCATCGTCAAAAGAGTTTTTGGGTATTCGCGCGGAATCTGATGGCCGCAATCATGCAACAGAAGGAGATCGCCCTTCGGGATATGGCGATAAATTTGCAGAGCCGTCTGCTCGGCTGGGCACGGCAAGTCGTTGCGCCCGTGCATAATCAGCACCTCCGCCTCGATTGCGCTGAGTTCGGTCGCCGTCATGCGCGCGTGATCCAGCATCTTCTGCTTGTCGCCACCCAGCATCGCTTCGAAATAAGGGATGTAGTCTCCTTGGCTTACGGCCCGGAAACGATCCTCGATCAGCTCGTCGCTGATCGCCGAATGGTTGTGCATGCCGACCTTCATCGCATTGCGGATGTCGTTACGTGATCTGGGCGTGGTCCAGAAAGTTTCAACGAACTGGTTGAGCTGCAAGGTGCCGCCGGCGGCACCACTGGTAATAATCTTCCGGACGCGTCGATTAGTGCTGCCGAGCTTCAACGCGATGGCACCGCCCATCGAATGACCGATGATGCCGACGTCGCCAGCCGGCATACGGTCCAGCAGGAACTGGGCCTGCGCGATCCATAGAGGAAAATCGAAATAGGGCTGCGCCGCTTTGCGGCTTGAGCCGCCGAACCCGACGAGGTCGCAGCCGAAAATATGAAACCGCTCGGCGAGCGGTGCCAGAACGAGGCCGAAATTTGCGGTGATCGACGTGCCGGGTCCGATGCCGTGCAACAGAAGCAGCGGCATTCCGGCTCCGCCCTCGTAGCAGTGCAACCGGTGCTCGCCGAATTCAACGTCATATTCTTTTATCGTCATCTCACACCGAATTCTGGTTTGGAACGCTAATCACGGCGCCTAGAGACGTGCCATGGCAGGCAGGCACGTTCCGTGAGATCGATCGCATAGAACATGATGGTTCCGACAACCGCGAGAACGACGAGCGCGGCAAAAATCTGCGGCGTATCGAAATTGCCCTCCGCAGTCAGGATCACGTAGCCGAGGCCATCGCTGGAGGCGACGAATTCACCGATGATGGCGCCAAC
>Ga0182018_10004867_pt1 | contig 11083 bp, 13 predicted proteins | sample 812P2MmetaG_FD_120490 | JGI IMG/M metagenome (GOLD analysis project Ga0182018, IMG submission 120490) | Permafrost microbial communities from Stordalen Mire, Sweden - 812P2M metaG | ecosystem: Environmental > Terrestrial > Soil > Wetlands > Permafrost | place: Sweden: Stordalen | collected...
CAGCTACAGCCTAAAGGAGGGAGTGTATTTCGCCGAGCGCAAGCTGGTACTCAAGCAGAACAAGGTCCCGCTCGAAGACTGGGACAAATACCTCGTTTTTCGCCGCGCGATCTATGCGGACGAGGTGAAGACAACCTGGCTGGTCGGCGCGAATGGTCCCGCGGGCGGAGGTTCGGGATTCTCCGGGTCTTTCCCAGCCTACGCGTTCGGTGGATCCCGCCTGAACTCCGAGCTGCGAGAACAAATTGTGAACGCTCTTGAGCCGGCCCGCAACGCCGAGGAGATTCTCGAAACGGAAGCCCCGCCGGCGGCGGGCGATCTCGCCAAGGCTTCAACCCTCGCGCATCAGGCCGTGGACGAGGTGGAAAAGAAGTCGGCCTCGCTCTCTGCGAGCGACCTCAATTCGATCTACTGGATGCAGGGCCTGTCGAACGCATGGTCTGCGCTGGGCTGGTCTGCCTACAAATCAAAAGATCTGGCGACTGCCGAAAACTATCTGCGTGCCGCATGGCGTTTGAGCCAGGATCGCCAGAGCGGCTTTCGGCTGGGCCAGGCCCTGGAGGCCAAAGGAGAAAAGCAGGCCGCGGCGCACCAGTACGAGTTGGCGGTCATTACAGCCAATTCGGCTGCCTTTGGCGAGCCTCCCCCTGTGGGTTCCGAGTCCGGTCAAAAGCTCATGGATGCCTACAAGCTGCTCACTGGCCGCCAGCTCAAGGCAGATCCGCTTAACGACGGCCAGTACAACGGCAGCCTGCGCGAAGAGCTCGACAAAATGATTGAATTGCACCCTGCGATTCGCGCGACAAAACTGAACGGCACCGCGTTCTTCATTTTTGCATTCACAGCAGGAAAGCCAACCAGCGTCACGCTCATCGGCGGCGACAAGGCACTGGCCTCGCTCACACCGATTCTGCAGGCACACCCATTCCCGGGAGTGCTTCCCACCGGCTCAAAGGCTGTGTTGCTGCGTGAGGCGCGCGTCATCTGTTCGCAGTGGGCAGGCTGCGACGTGGACTTCCTGCTGCCGACGGCAGTCACGACGCCGCCGATCATGATTACTCCGGAGAACCGCGGAAAGCCGATCATGATGCGTGTCGAGCCGCCGGAACCCAAATGAGGCTGAATGAAGGCTGTCCGGCCTCAAAGCTGCGGCGATCGAGCCGCGGCAGCCATTTCCTATTAGATAAGAACTATTGCTATAATTCTCTCTGAGGCGAATCATGACCACATTGACCATTTCCCTGCCCGAGTCCCTGAAAGAGTTTATCGAGCACGAGGTCCGAACCAAGGGCTACGGGAACGTGAGCGAGTATGTTCGCGGGCTGCTGCGCGATGCGCAAGCCAACGAGGCGGACGCACGCCTGGAGGCAATGCTGATCGAGGGCCTGTCAAAGGGAGAGGATATTCCCCTTTCCCCGGATTTCTGGAGCGAGCTCAAGCAGGATGCGGCTAAGATTCTCGCCAGGCGCAAATAGCCTGGAAAGAAGTTAGGCCCACAGTGAACGTCTTTATTCGAACAGCCGCGCGAGAAGACATTCTCCGGCAGTATTTCTACTACATGATCGAAAAGGACGCCGTTCGCGCCGCAGAGCGATTCCTTGACGCAGTGCAGTCGGCGACTGAGATGCTTTGCCGAATGCCTAGGGCGGGGGCTCCAAAAATACTCGGTAATCCTTTGCTTTCGGGGCTGCGTTCCTGGCCGATTAAAGGCTTTCCTGCAATGCGCATCTACTACCTCCATTCCGGAGACGATTTGCGCATTGTCCGAGTCCTCCACGGCAAGCGAGACATTGACCCGCTGTTTGAAGAAGAGACGGCGGACGAAGATTGAGTCTTTCCAAAGAGCCCCTTACGCATTGATCGTCGTCCGCTTCACAACGAACTTTCCGAACATCATGCACTCTTCGCCCTTCAGTGCTCCACCCGGCCGTGAATGCCGGCCTCGAAGCTGCGGCGATCGAGCCGCGGCAGCGAACGCGCAACCTCGTCAGGGAAGAGCGGATAATGCTTTGCCGCGATCAGTTTTTCCACCACGCACCAGACTTCGTCCTCCGATGTCATCCAACCCTTGCCGTCGAGCGGGGCGAGTTTCACTGGCACGGAGTAGGCGCGCAAGGTCCGCTCTCCACGAAGGTTGAAGCAGTGCTCCACATAGCTGAGGGCCAGCTCACGCAGCGTCCGATACACGGGCGAGCGAAACCGCAGGCCGGCATAATTGGACTTGGCAACCGCGCCCCACAGGCCGTGTTCGCGATAGAGGGCAAGCACGTGGTCGTCGTCGTGCACGGCCTCAAGGTCCATCAGCAGCGGAGGGTGGCCGTTTACGCGCAGCGCCGCCGCGGCCACCATCGCGCCCTCCATACAGTGCCCCTTGCGCTCGCGCAACACGCGCCGCGGCGACCCCGCCGTATCCTCGTACTTGTATTCGATTTCGTCGATGAACTTTTGAATCCGTGCCGGTGTCTTGAGTGCGCGCAGTGTCCGGAGTTCAGCCGTGGTCAGCCCGAAGCTCTCGCCCCGATGCGGCTCTCGAACGTTCTTCGGAGGATTCTTCCCTTGCAAATGCTACCCCGCTCCCAGTTCGAACCTTAGAGAAACCTGTGCAAGCCTAGGCGTTGATCGCCATCCCCTTGACCGCGCCGTAGCCGTCGAGCAACGCTTCAGACAGCGTGGGATGCGCGTGGATGGTGTACATCATCTCATCCACCGTGCCTTCGAGCTCGAGCACGGCAACCGCCTCGGCAATAATCTCCGTTGCCTGGGGACCAATGATGTGCACGCCGAGGATCTCGCCGTACTTCGCCTCGGAGACGACCTTCACAAACCCGTCGTGCGAACCCACAATGGAGGCCTTTGAGTTGCCCGCGAAGGGGAACTTGCCTACCTTCACGTCGTAGCCCTTCTCTTTTGCCTGCGCCTCGGTGAGCCCCACGCTCCCGACTTGCGGCTCGCAGTAGGTGCAGCTGGGGATGCGGTCTTTCCTCACCGGCCTGAATGCCGCGCCGGCGATTTTGGCCGTTGCGACCATCCCGCTCATTGCGCCGACGTGCGCCAGTTGCGGCAGTCCCGCAACAATATCCCCGATGGCAAATACCCCCGGCTCGGCCGTCTCCTGCGCCTCGTTGACCTTCACAAAGGCGCGGTCGAGCTCGACGCGTGTTTTGTCGAGGCCAAGGTCAGCCGTGCGCGGGGCGCGCCCCACACCCACCAGAACCTTCTCGGCTTCCTTAAACTGCGGCTTGCCATTCTGATCGGTGTAGCTCACGCGGACACCGGATTCGGTGCGCTCCACTTTCTCGACTTTTGCGCCTGTGTTCAGGTCGATGCCGCGTTTCTTGAACAGGCGCGCGAGCTCTTTCGAGACCTCTTCGTCTTCAACGGGCACAACCCGCGGCAGAAACTCGAGAATCGTGACCTCCGCGCCAAAAGTACGGAAGATCGATGCGAACTCGACGCCAACCGCGCCTGCGCCGATCACGATGAGCGACTTGGGAACCGCATCCAGGGCCAGAATCTCGATATTGGTAAGGATGCGATCGTCGGCTGTAAGGCCGGGCAGCATCTTTGCCTCAGAACCCGACGCCAGAATCACATTCTTCGCCGTCACCTCGCTCACTTCGCCTGATGCCGAAGTTACAGCGACGGTGTGAATGCCGTCCTTTGCCGGCCCGGTCAGCCGTCCGTAGCCCTCCACGCGTGCGACCTTGTGCTTCTTCACCAGAAAGTCGAGACCTTTCACGTGCTTTGTGATGATCCCGTTCTTGCGCGCCTGCACCGCTGCCCAATCCAGGCTCGGTCCCGCGCCCCCGGCAAAGTTGAGGCCGAACTCCGCGCCGTTCTGCACGTGGTCCCAAATCTCGGCGTTGAAGAGCAGCGCCTTTGTGGGAACGCAGCCGACATGCAGGCAGGTCCCGCCCAGCTTCTGCTCCTTCTCAATCAACGCGACCGTGAGCCCAAGCTCCGCCGCGCGAAATGCCGCGGTATACCCGCCCGGCCCGCTGCCCACGATTGCCACATCGTAAGTCGTCTCTGACATAGGGTTTGTGTCTGCCAATCGAGGCTCCATTCCTGCTGCTCCCTAAACCCCCTCTGGAGCAGCCCATTCCATCGTTCAGTCTATCGGATGCGTGAAGGCAGGAAGCGGTTCGACCACTGAGCATGCGACGGGGTCGCGGACCCTCAGATCCTCAGAGCAACCAACTCCTTTGCCATGCGCTGGACGCCCGCCTCGTCGCCGAAGGAATGAAACCAATGGACCTCCGGCTCATGTCGAAACCAGGTCAACTGCCGCTTGGCGTAGTTTCGGTGTCCCTGTTGCGCGGCGGCGATCGCAGCTTCCTCGCTCAGCGTTCCCTCCAGCACCGCAGCCGCCTGCCGGTAGCCGAGCGAATCGAGCGCCTTCACCGGCCCGTAGCGCGCAAGCAGGCCACGCGTCTCTTCTACCAGGCCCGCCCTGAACATGGCCTCCGCCCGCTGGTTCAGCCGTTCGTAGAGTGCCTGCCGCGAGGGATTGAGCCCAATCCGCAAGATTCTGAAGCCGTTGAGCGGATCGCGGGCCAGTGCGTCGGACATCGGCTTGCCCACGGCCAAGCAAACCTCGATGGACCGGACCAGTTTCGGGGTATCGTTTGTGTGAATCCGCGCTGCCGACACCGGGTCCAGCTTGCCAAGCACGCGATGCAGCCAACCCGCGGCGTGCCGGGCATGGCTCCTCTGCAGGCGAGCGCGCAAATCCTCCTGCCGCCCCGGCCCAGAGAAGATTCCATCGATTAACGCCCTCAGATAGAGCCCCGTCCCCCCGGTCACGATCGGCAACCGGACACGCGCCACGATCTCACTCAACGCCGTCCGCGCCAGCCGGCTGTACTCGCCCGCTGTGAACGGGTGGTCGGGATCGGCTATGTCGATGAGGTGGTGCGGAAACCGCGCACGTTCCTCGAGCGATGGCTTGGCCGTCCCCAGGTCCATCCCCCGGTACACAGCAACTGAATCGCAACTGACGATTTCGCCGGCGAACCTTTCCGCGAGGCTCAAAGACAGGGCCGTCTTACCACTCCCGGTCGGCCCCAGAATCACAACCGCAAGGGGCTCAAGACCTCCGTCCGGCAGGGCGCTTGACGCAGGGGAATCCCCAGCTTTGGCAGATTTGGCAGACCCCAGGCTCACAGACGCCACCATCCTGGCGGAAAGATCCACCCTGCATTCGTATGGAACAGCCACCAGGCAAGGATTGCCGCCGCGACCATCATCAAGCCAAAGACCTGGTTGCGCTTGTATCTTTTACGCAGCGCTTCGCGACGTGCCGCGGCATCGACCTGTGCGAGGTACGGCTTGGTGCGGGTGTCAACCAGGGTTCAACTCTTCTGGGGCGCAAAGACTCGTGGCGCTGGCACCTTGAGCTCGCGGCTTGCCATGCCCAGTATAGGGGAACATTGAAGTTAGCTTTGGAAACGGACCTGCAGAAACACTCGCCGGTTTGACTTCCCCACCCGCGTTTGCTGAGATAACCTTTCAGGCTCGGGTAGCAACCGAACGGAATTGGAAGCATTCATGAAAGTGTTGATCTTTGGCTCCGGTGGACGCGAACATGCGCTGGCCTGGGCCGTCATTCGCAGCGATCGTGTAAAAGAGGTGGTTTGCGCGCCCGGCAATGGCGGAATTGCACAGATAGCTCGGTGCGTGCCCGTTGACCTCAAAGACCTGGACGAAATGGTCGGCATCGCGCTCGCCGAGCAGCCATCGCTCACAATTGTCGGCCCGGAACTACCGCTTTCTCTTGGCCTGGTGGACGCGCTGCAGCAGGAGGGCCTTCGTGTATTCGGTCCCAGCCGAGCCGCTGCCATGCTGGAAACCAGCAAGGGGTTTGCCAAGCGCTTTTTGCAGCGGCACAACATTCCCACCGCCAAGTACGCCGTTTGCAGCGGTCCTGCCGAACTCGAGAAGGCAATTGAGAAGTTCCATCCGCCTATTGTGGTGAAGGCGGACGGACTGGCCGCGGGCAAAGGAGTGATCATCTGCGACTCGCGCCGCATTGCCATAGAAGCTGCCGGAGGGCTCTTCAGCGGCAAGCTGCTGGGCGCCGCAGAGCAACAGGTCGTCATCGAGGAGTTTCTCGAAGGCGACGAAGTGAGCTTCCTTTGCCTCTCCGACGGCGCAAATGTCGCTCCGCTGGCGCCCGCTCAGGACCACAAACGCATCGGCGAGGGCGACACAGGGCCGAATACAGGCGGAATGGGCGTCTACTCCACCGACGCACTTCTTGAGCCGGCGATGACAGAATGGATCCTTCGCCACATCGCCGAGCCGACCATTCAGGGAATGGCTTACGAGGGCAATCCCTTTGCCGGTGTCCTCTACATCGGCCTGATGATGACAGCGCGCGGCCCGCAGGTGCTGGAGTTCAACGCGCGCTTTGGAGACCCGGAGACGCAGGCCATTCTCATGCGCCTTGAGTCCCCGCTTGTGGACGCTCTCGAGGCATGCATCGACGGCCGGCTCGCCGAGACATCCCTTCGCTGGACGCCCGGGGCTTCAACCTGCGTCATCGCCAGCTCCGCAGGTTATCCAGGCAGCTATAAGACCGGCTTTCCGATCACGGGCCTTGATACCGCAGGGCGCATTCCGGGCGTCCAGGTGTTTCACTCCGGCTCTGCCCGGCAGGATGGACAGATTGTCACCGCCGGCGGCCGCGTTCTGGGAGTTACCGCCGCGGCAGGCTCCCTTGAAGAGGCTCTGGCCCGCGCCTACCAGGCGATGGAAGAGATCAAATTCGAGGGAATGTACTTTCGCCGCGACATCGGCCATCGCGCGCTGAAAAGTTAGCTCCAACAGTTGATCGGGGACCGAGGTGATTCATGACTCTCTGCATTTCAATGGAAGAACTGCTTGCCTGGAACGATGAAGCTTCTGCTTTCTGGAAGGCTCACTTCGAGGCGAATCCCGCGCTCCTCCAGCTCTCCTGCGACATCGGCGGGACAACGACAGTGCAGGAGTTTGTGTGTCACATCTGGGGCGTGGAGCTGCGCTGGAGCCAGCGCATCGCCGGACAGGCCCCAACACCCAGAGAAGAAATGCCCGCAGGCCCTCTGGATGCGCTCTTCGAAATGCACCTCAAGGCCGATACAATCGTGCGCTCGCTGCTTGAAGATCCCGCGCACGATTGGAACGAGATCGTAACGCTTGACCTTCCCTGGCTACCCGAGCGCCTGCGCAAGCAGTCGCGCCGCAAGCTCGTGGCGCACATGCTCTTCCACAGCCAGCGCCACTGGGCTCAGTTGGCTACGCTGGTGCGATCCGCTGGTTTTCCCTCGGGCTTCTACGGAGACATCCTCTTCAGCACCGGAATGCAGTAAGGACAACGCGCGCGTCAGCGAAGAATTGCTTAATATTTGCTGGTGGAAATTCTCAGTCCGCCGCGAGCTTCTGTTGCTTCTGGAAACAGGAGCGGCACAGCACCGGCCGGCCCTGGGTGGGCTTGAACGGCACAGTGGTTTCCGCTGCGCATTCCGAACAGGTGGTGCGGGTCTCGGAGCGAACTCTCGGTCCGCCGCGCGCGCGCTTCGCCTTGCACTGCTTGCAGTGCTTGGGGTCATTCGTGAATTGCTTATCGTGGAAAAACAGTTGCTCGCCGGCTGTAAACACGAACTCAGCGCCGCAATCTACGCACTTCAAGACGCGATCTACAAACTCCATGGCCGGCTTCCCAAAGAAGGGAAATTCACCGAAACCGGCCGAAACCCCTAAGAACTTGCCGTTCCCGATTCCCTGTCTTATTAACCACTTTCACAACAAGGAGCCCCGACTGCGCGAAAGATCAGCGGCTATGCAAACTAGGTTTCAATAATACTTAATGTCCGCCCGTGACACCGGACGATGTGCGAATTGCGGTCCTTCAATCAATTCGTCCAGGTCTTACTCGCCACTCCGGCATCCGCAGGATTATTCTCCGGCATCCGCTTGACTTACGCTTCGATTGCCGGAGTGGCAATTGTTTAGATCAGCAGACAGCTAGTCTGCTTCTTTGCGAGCTTTCTTGCGATTCCGCTTGCGTGCTAACGCTGCCTTCACGCGCTTCTTTTCGCCGGGCTTCAGGTAGTAGGAGTGACGCTTGACTTCCTTGATGATGTCCTCCTGCTGAACCTTCCGCTTAAACCGGCGAAGAGCGTTTTCGAGAGGCTCTCCCTCTTGAACGCGAACTTCTGCCAATGCAACACACCTCCAAACCTGCCAAGTGGCTCTCCTATGATACGCGAAATTCCGTTTTTCCGTTTCCTATCCACCCCCAGCTCCGACAATCGGCCACGGCCTCAATAAACGCACCGCTTGCGGTTGATCTTGGCCCGTCCCCCGCGCTGCGGACCGATTCCCGCTCCGCTCCCCGTCCGCTGCCCTGCTCTTTTAAACTCTCACCAGGGTTTCAGCCCATCGCTTCTCCGTATCGAAGGAAGGTCAATTCGATGATCCGCAGCTACCAGGGCCATCAGCCCAGGATTCCCGCCAGTTGCTATGTCGATCTCAGCGCCCAGATCATCGGCGACGTCGTGCTCGGCGAACGATCGTCCGTGTGGATGAATGCGGTCCTCCGCGGCGACGTTCACTCGATCCGTGTGGGCCAGTGCAGTAATGTGCAGGACTGCGCTGTCCTGCACGGGCAACGCAACCTCTACTCGGTGACGGTGGGCGACTGGGTCACCATCGGGCACAATGCCACCGTCCACGGCTGCGTGGTTGAAGACGAGGCCTTGATTGGCATCGGGGCGCGCGTTCTCAACAATTGCCGCATTGGGGCGGGTTCCATCATTGCCTCAGGCGCGGTCGTTCCGGAGGGCACTCAGGTCCCCCCACGCACGTTATGGGCCGGCGTGCCGGCAAAAATGCGCAGGGAACTCGGCGACAAAGATCGCCAGATGATCCTCGAGTATGCACGGAATTATTTGGACTACGTTGGCTTCTACCTCAGTGAAACTGGTGTAGTTGATCCCCCAGCTTGACGGGATGGCAAAACGGCATACACTGTAAGTACAGAGGATGCCCCAGGCCATCTGCAAGCTCCACAAACTATGGCCGGGAGCAAAATGATCGATCAGCCCTTGGTCTTCAATTGGGATGAGGCGAACCGAAGCCATTTGGCTCGGCACGATGTGACTCCGCAAGAGGCCGAGGAAGTCGTTCTTGGAGACCCTCTCGACATTGAGCTGCAAACTGCGGAGGGAGACGGCGGAGAAGAGCGGGTGTTGCACGTCGGGGAGACACGCAAAGGACGGATCTTGGAGCTTGTGTCAACTTGGCGTCAGGCGAAGGTTCGAGTCATATCCGCGTGGGATGCGCCTCGGCAATCCAAACTGGACTATCTGGCCGAGATGAGGCGGCGTTATGGAAACATTGATAATTCCGAAGTTTGAGAACGAAACCGACGAGGCCAATTGGCTTTACGAGAATCGCGAGAGGTTGTCGGCGGCGTTTCATGAAGCGGCGCTACAGGGCCGGGTACGGCAAGGCACGCTGAAACAGCGCATCGGCGTCACCCCACCCACCACCATCCGCCTTGCCCCGGAAGATATTGCCCGTGCTCGAACGCTGGCCGAGCGCCGCGGCCTGCGCTACCAGACCTACCTCAAGATGCTGATTCATGAGGCGTTGGAGCGGGAGGAGAAAGCCAGCTAACTATTATGGGCTGGCGCTCAAGCTCGATGCCTTTTGCTCCTCCGCCCAAAGCCATCCGACGATTGCCTCGCGAATATTGGCCAGAGCCTCAGATTCGCTCCTGCCTTGGCTCACGCAGCCGGGCAATTCCGGGCATTCGACGACGATCCAGCCGTCCTCAACATGTGTCATGACCACGCCGCACCCCATCACGGACCCCCTTCCAGTACAAACTGCTGATATTCAATTGGAAGACCAAATCGGCCCCTCAAAATTGAAAGGTAGGCCTCTGTCTCTGAGTCTAGCGGAGGCTCGCCTACGACGACGAGCTTAACTCCCTCCTGCACCCCGGGCCAAAAGGAATACTCCAGGAGTTGCGAAAGCGCTTCTCGTACACACCCTCTCGCGGAAATTGACATCTTGACCTCATAGAACCAGTACTCATCGCGCCGCCTAACAATCAAGTCGACAAAGACCCCAAAATTGGGACATTCGGTGCCAACGTTCTTTGGCCCGAAGCGACGGGACAATTGGGCATGAAGCGCAACCTGGATTTGTTTGTGACGTAGGTCAACGTCAATCTTGCGCTTTTTCGTTGATGCAACTGACGAGAGCGTCTTGATCGAACAACCAGGCTTGAAGACGAACCCGGCATTGGATGTGTCCAAGAGCGGAAATTCACCGTGGCCCTCAACAAACTCGTAAAGAGGGAGAAGACGGTCGAAGTCTTCAACAATCAATTCGTAATCGATGCGCGCGGAGGGCTGGACACGCCCAACCATAACAAACACGCCCCACCGAAAAAGTGCCTCCGAAATTGGTCTCAAAAGATAATTCTTCGAACGCACGGAGCGTTCAAAGTGCCACATTGACAAATCGGAGAGGCTGTCCGAGTTGATTGATATGAACTCGTTAAATCTCGACACGGACGGGCTCAGCAAATCGAGATCAGTGAGATTCCGATTGCCCTCGAATGAGAAGGCAACTCCGTGACGTAGGATCCGGCCCTCGTCCTCAAATCCAACATTGAATTGAAGTTCGCGGCGGCCACCGAGGTGAAACGCATAGCTCCGATCACCCTTCTCGAATGTGGATCGAGGTGGGAAAATTCGGGAATGCACGCGACCAATACTCTTGATTCTGTTGCGTATCTCCTGAAGCCTCCCAAACGGATGCCCCAGGGCAGCCTTCTCGATTCTTTCCACGATTGGTGTCAACTGTATGACTCGATTGATCATTTGGCGCCTTCCAAAAGCGGTTGGAATCTCGGCTAGCATCATACTCCGAGCAGCGAGAAAGACAGCCGCCCGGAGGCTCCCATTTAAACTAGTTAAGCCATGACCACCCTTAAAGCCGTCCGCGGCACGCGCGACCTGTTGCCGCCCGAGACGGCCCTCTGGAATCGGATCGAGACAACGGCCCGCGCCGTCTTTGCCCGCTA
>Ga0182018_10004869_pt1 | contig 11081 bp, 6 predicted proteins | sample 812P2MmetaG_FD_120490 | JGI IMG/M metagenome (GOLD analysis project Ga0182018, IMG submission 120490) | Permafrost microbial communities from Stordalen Mire, Sweden - 812P2M metaG | ecosystem: Environmental > Terrestrial > Soil > Wetlands > Permafrost | place: Sweden: Stordalen | collected...
CAGCCATGTCACGAGCTCAGCCATGCCACCAGCCGCGCACCAGCCGGGGCGCCGGCCTGCGCGGAAGCCGGTCATCAGCCTGCCGCCGGCCTGCGCGGAAGCCGGGCATAAGCCGGGCGCCGGCCTGCGCGGAAGCCGGTCATCAGCCTGCCGCCGGCCTGCGCGGAAACCGCGGGCATCAGCCGGGCTCCTGCGTGCGCCGCGAGCTTGCGCGCTCGACGAGCTCCGCCCGCAGCACCACCCGGCGCGGCGGGAACTTCTCCCCGGCGATTCGGCGGAGCAGTAGCTCCGCCGCCATCCGCCCGATCTCGTAGGTCGGCTGGGCCACCACGGTCAGCGGCGGGCGGAACGCGGTCGCCCAGTTAGCGTCGTCGAAGCCCACCACGGCGATGTCAGCAGGGATGGCGAGCCCGGCCTCCGCGATGGCCTGCAGGCCGCCGACGGTCATCAGGTTGTTGGAGATGAGCAGTCCGTCCGGCGGCTTGCGGGACCGGAGCAGCTGACGGGCGGCGGCGTAGCCGCCCTCGGTCCGGAAGTCCGCGTAGGCAGTGAGCGAGGGATCGAGCGGCCGCCCGGCAGCGCGCAGCGCCGCCCGGTAGCCCGCCAGCCGGCTGGCGCCGGTGGTGGTCTGCACGGGCCCGGCGACGAAGCCGACCCGGCGGCAGCCCTGGGCGATCAGGTGCTCTGCCGCCTCGCGGGCGGCCTGATGGTTGTTGACCGTGACGCTGTCCACGGAGCCCGCGGCCAGCCGCCGGTCGATCGTCACTACCGGGATGCCCCGCTCGAGCAGCACGTCCGCGCTGGTCTGCCGGGACGAGGCGGGCGAGAGCAGCACCCCGGCCATCTGCTCGGCGGCGGCCACCTCGAGGTAGCGGGCCTCCTTGGCCACGTCCTCATCGGCGTTGGCGAGCACGACGGAATACCCGGCCAGCTGCGCCTGATCCTCGGCGCCGCGCACGACCGCGGTGAAGAACGGGTTGGTGATGTCCGAGATGATCAGGCCGAGGACCATCGCCGCGCGGGTGCGCAGGCTGCGGGCCGGGCCGTTGCGGCGGTAGCCCAGCTCGGCCACCACGCCCAGTACCCGGCGTCGCAGGTCAGCGCCGACATCGCGCTTCCCGTTCAGGACGCGCGAGACAGTCGCCGGCGACACGCCGGCGGCCGCGGCTACGTCGCGGATGGTCGTCGGCACCCTTTCCTCCCCTGCTCGGCCGCTGCCACCGGCATCTCCCCTGCTCGACCGCTGCCACCGGGCATGCAGCCCCGCTCGCTTGCTCACCCGAGGGGCTCCCGTGGCCCGTGTGTCCTTCGCTTCGCGAGAGGTTGACTCTCCCTGTGCTCGTCCCTACAGTAATGGGAAATCGTTTCATAAAACGATTTCCCATTAGCGGACCGGCCTCTATGCGGAAGGCCCTCGCATGGCGCGTGCGGCGTTGCTCACCATGGCCAGTGGCCGGGAAACCTCGACGTTTCCCTGTTTCGCCAACCCCGCGGCGGCTAGCCCGGCCCGCGCCGGCGGTCAGCCCGCGAATCGTTCCTGCCGCGATGTTCAGAAGGAGCTAGCGTGACAACCGACCAGGATGGCGCCAGTCGAGGACTGCGCGCCAATGCCATCGGGCTCGGCGGCGATGTCATCGTTGCCGTAGCCAACGTAGCTCCGTCCAGCGCCGTCGCGTTCACCCTTGCGCTGCTGCTGACGCTGACCGGCCTCGCCTCGCCGCTGGTCGTGCTGATCGTCGGCGCGCTGATGCTGTGCGTGACCTTCGGCTACGCCGCGATGAACCGCTGGCGGCCCAGCGCCGGGGCGCCGTACGTGTGGGTGGGCGAGGCGGTGTCGCCGACGCTCGGCATCGGCACCGGCCTGCTGTCGGCACTGGGCGCCACGCTCTTCAACATCGGGAACATCACCCTGGCCGGTGCCTACCTGCTGTTCGTGGTGTCCCCGAGCACGACATTCCCCAAGGTAGTCACCTGGCTCATCGCCGCCGCCATCATGGGAGTCCTGCTCTGGATCTCGATTCGCGGGCTGCGGCCGTCCGTGGTGGTGCAGACGACCCTGATCGTCATCGAGTACGTATCGGTCATCGTGTTCGTGATCCTCGCCCTGGTGCACGAGGCGGGCGGAAGCGGCGGGGCAACGCTGCCGTCGATCCACGATTTCTCCTTCGCCAGCAATATCGGCGGCATCCGGGGCCTGGCTAACGCCGGGGTCACCTGCGCAGTGCTCTACGCGGGCTGGGAGGCCGTCGCCGTGGTCGGCGAGGAGTCGAAGGATCCCCGGCATAACCCCGGCCGGGCCATGATCGCCTCGGTCGCCTTCCTGATCCTCTGGTTCACCGCGCTCATCATGGTCTTCCAGGGCATCGCCAGCCAGAAGACCCTGCTGGCGCACGGCGGGGACGTGCTGGCCTACGCCGGCAGCCTGCTCGCGCCGGGCCTGCTGGGCCGGATCCTCCCGCTCGCCGTGCTCATCGCGGTGATCGGCACCACCCAGCTGCAGATGACCGAGGCGAGCCGCATCCTGTACGCGTTCGCCCGCGACAAGCTGCTGCCAGGGTTCTTCGGCAAGATCAACGAGGAGCATCAGACCCCGTGGCTCGCGCTGACCGTGCTCGGGCTGATCCCGCCCATCTTCCTGATTCCTTACCTGGCCAGCTCATCGTTCTTCACGGTCATCACCGACATCATCAGCTCCGGTGGCGAGCTGTACCTCTTCATGTACTTCGTGGTGGCCGTCAGCAGCGTGTGGTTCTTCCGCAGTCAGCTCACCAGGAGCTCGCGGTCGCTCATCCTGGGCGGCGTGCTGCCGCTGATCGGCGGCGGCCTGATGCTCGTCCTCGACATCTACGGGCTGAAGTCGGAGAAGGGAGTCGTGACAGGAGTGGCGCTCGGCATCATCGCGCTGGTCTATGTCACCGCCTTCGTCATCACCCGCACGGCCAGGTCCTCGCCGTTCCTGCAGGAACTGCAGCGGCGCCGGGCGGCCGGCCTGAGCGGGCCGGACGAGGAACTGGCCCGCGCAGCCGAGGCGGGGGAGGCCTGAGCACGCGGCGACGCCGCCAGCTCGCCGCCCCGCGATCCCGGCAGCCTGCACGGCAGCAGGCGAGGCAGCACCAGGCGAGGCAACAAGAGGAGGAACTCCGGAGATGGCCGAGGTCCGGTTTCTGGGCTGTGACAACGACGTGTTCTGCAGCAATGTCGCGGCGTACGCGGCCGAATTCCGGCAGGCCTCCGGGCATCAGGTGACCGTGCAGCTCCTCGGCAACGATCATTACTACACGAACAAGCTGACCGAGTACCTGGGCGGCGATCGGCCGGCCGACGTGTACATGTCGGGGCCGGTGCTGGCGTGGGAGCAGCTCGGCCTGGGGTTCGTGCGCCCGCTGGACGAGTTCACCGGGCGGGCATCGGCTGGCTACGATTTCGCGGACTTCTTCGGCCGGCTGATCCGGGGGAGCCGCTGGACCGGGCACTTCGGCGACCCGGTCGGGGACGGCCCGCTGCTCGCCATCCCGGTGAACTGGGAGTCCTACAACCTGGCCTATATGCCGGACATTCTCTCCCGGGCCGGGATGGACGTGCCGGGGACCTGGCCGGACTACTTCGCCGCGGCGAAGGCGATTCCCGGGCGGGTGCCGGGAGCCCGGGGTTTCGGCCAGCGCGGAGCCGAGGCCTGGCACACCATCTACACCGGCTTTGCCTCGCAGCTGTGGTCCTGCGGCGGGAGCGACTTCCACCCGGACGGCTCCTGCGCCATCGCGTCGGATATCGCGACCGAGGCAGCCGGCGCCTTGCTGGACGCGGTGCGGGCAGCCGGGCCGGAGGACTGGACCAGCCAGGGCTGGTACGAGCTGGCGATGGACTTTGCCCGCGGCAAGTACGGCCTGCTGGTCGACTCTGATCACTACATCGCGTACTTCGAGAATCCGCGGCTGTCCAGCATCGCGGGGCAGGTGCGGTACGCGCTGCCGCCGGCCGGCCCGGCGGGCCTGCGGCGGCCGAACATGTGGATGTGGTCGATGGTGATGAACGCCCGGTCCGGCGCGCCGGACGCGGCCTGGGAATTCATGGAGTGGGCGAGCAGCCGTGAGTTCCTCACCCGCGCGGCGCTGCAGGGCAACATGAACCCGACCCGCCGCAGCACCTGGGCGGACCCCGAATTTGCCGAGCGGGCCAGCCAGTGGCACGGGTTCTCCGGCGTCGCCATGGAGCTCGTCAACGATCTTGCCGATGTGCTGGTGACCCCGGCGGTGAACTACATCGACGTCGCCCGGCGGTGGACCCGGGCGCTGCGGGACGCCTACCGGGGCGAGGGATCCCTGGCGGAGTGCCTCGGGGCGGCCGCGAGCGACATCGACCGGATGGTGGTCCGGGCGTGACCGCGCGGCCCGCTGACCGGCGGACGCTGGGCCGGACCGGGCTGCGGGTATCGCCGGTCTGCATCGGCACCAGCGCGCTCGGGAGCATGCCGGACCACTACGGCTATGAGGTCGGCCGGCAGCGCGCTGAGGCGACCATCCGGGCGACGCTGCGGGGCCCGTTTAACTTCCTGGACACTTCGAATAACTACGGCGGTGGTGCCGCCGAGTCGCGCATCGGCAGCGCCCTGTCGGCAGCCGGCGGAATGCCGCCGGGGTTCGTGCTGGCGACCAAGGTCGACGCGGATCCCGACACCGGGGATTTCTCCGGCGACCGGGTGAAGCGCTCGGTCGCTGAGAGCCTGGGGCGGCTGGGGCTGGACCGGGTCCAGCTGATGTACCTGCACGACCCGGAGTTCCACCTCACCTTCGCCGAGGCGATGGCGCCCGGCGGTGCGGTCGAGGCGCTGACCGGCCTGCGCGACCAGGGCGTGCTGGGTCATCTGGGCGTGGCCGGCGGCCAGGTCCCGATGCTGTGCGATTTCATCGGCACCGGCGTGCTCGACGTGGTGCTCTGCCACAACAGGTTCACGCTGATCGAGCGCAGCGCCGAGCCGCTGATGGACGATGCGAGCGAGCGCGGGGTGGCGTTCGTCAATGCGGCGCCGTACGGCGGGGGCATGCTGGCCAAGGGCCCCGATGCCCAGCCGAGGTACGCCTACGAGCTGGCCGGCCAGGTCATCAGCGCCGCGGCCGAGGCCATGCAGCGTGCCTGCGCCGGGTATGACGTGCCGCTGGCCGCCGCGGCGCTGCAGTTCTCCGTCCGCGACCGGCGGGTCGCCTCGACGGTCGTGGGCATCACGGAGCCCGCGCGCGTCGAGGAGCTGGCGGCGCTGATGGCGGCGCGGATCCCTGATGAGCTCTGGGCGGAGCTGGACTCGCTGGCTGTCGCGCCCGAGCACTGGCTGAACTGATGCCCCGGGGCCGACTGGAGATGAGCTGAATGCCTGACCTGACCGCCGTGAAGACCGTGCTGCGTGAGCAGCGGATCGAGGACATGGGCCTGGACCCCGACCCGGTCGCCGCCTAGCAGCGGTCCGGCTACGGCCAGCGCATCATCGAAGAACGCATCGGCGGAACCCCCGCCAGCTGGGGCAGCTAGCACCGGCCGGCCCGCACGGCTAGTGCGTAGCCGTCGGAGACGTTTCCCCTCGCTCACCCACTTGTCGCCCCCTCGGGTTCGGCGTAGAGTCCGACCAGGGAATGATCCACTCGGTGTGCCCACGTACACGGATTCGTGATCCCCGTTGCTCTGGACCTCGGCGGCGCTTTGTTCGCGCAGAAGCCGAGGTGGCACATGACCGTACCGATCCGCCAGCAGATTCCGCTTCCTGCCAGCTCCGATGCAGTATGCATAGCGGACGCGCCAATGGCCGGGCATGTCACCCCTGATCTGCCACGAGGCGGCGCAGCACAGGACGCTCAGCTATCGATCCACGATCGTGGCGCCGTGGCCGTGGTGAGCGTCCGCGGTGATCTGGATTACCTTGGCGCATCCATGCTGCAGGCGTACCTCAGTGGCATCCGGTGGCAGGGGCGCGCGCGCTCTGTTGCCGACCTGACCGGCCTTGCCTTCATCGACTGTGCCTGTCTCAGCGTGCTTGCCCGGCACTGCAAGATGGTCCGGGGCCATGGCGGCAGCTTCGCGCTGGCCGCGCCGCAGCCGGCCGTGCACAGGATCCTTGCTGTCACCGGCCTGCTGACCTGGTTTGAGGTTCATCACACCGTCGCGGAAGCCGTCGCCAGCGTCAGCATGCAGCGAACGCGCGCCGATCTCGCTACTCCCGGCTGGCGCCGGATCAACGCCGCGACTACCGCTCGCCGGCGTGACGGCGCACCGGCCCCGGCATGGCCCAAGGTCAGGGCTGCACGCCCGATCAGGGGATCGTGGAGATGACCGCCGGGGATCGGCCTGTCCTGTTCTTACCTGTCCCATCGCCTGACGTGGTGTCCGCTGCCAGGGCTTACCTGACGCCCCGCTATGCGGTAGGGCTGGATGACTTCCTGTGGGATTCCGAGCAGCGGCCACTCCCGGATCTCGCGGCCATCGATGCGGTCATCGGGGCTTCCGGCCGTGCTGAAGCCGGGGCCGGGGATCAGCCGTCGACCATGGACATCGCGGCGGTGATGGTGGTGCTAGCGGCGGCCCGGCAGGATATGGACCGGACGGAGGCACGCCTGCTGGCGGCCGCACGGGCGTCGGGAATGAGCTGGGCGGCAATAGCCGGCGTCCTCGGCGTGGCTGTCGCCGGCCTCGAAGAGCGGTACTGGCAGCTCACCCGGCGCCTGGGTGAACCCGCCGCAGCCGTGGCCCCGCTGCCGTCCCCCAGGCCGCCTCGGCGGGCAAGGCCGGCCCATCGATTTCGCTGACGCTGAGCGCGATCCGGGGGAGTCCAGTGCGCCCGGCCCGCGGCGGTGCCGGTAGTCGGCAAGTCAGCTGGCCGGCCGCCTTGAGCCTGGCTTCACCAGCTGCGCTGCGTCGGCGGAGCCGTCTGCGACGTCACGGGCGAGGTCCGACAGCAGCCGGTTGCGGGACCGGGCGGCCGCGCGGAGCACGCCGAAGGCGTCGTCGGTGCCGATATGGAGCCGTTCAGCCAGGACGCCCTTGGCCTGCTCGATGACGACCCGGCTGGTGAGCGCCGCCTGCAACTGTCCGGTGACGACTTCGCCCCGGCGGATGCTGCGCTGCTGCAAGACGCCGATCGTGGCGGCGTCCGCCAGCGCCTGCGCGAGGCGGAACTCGTCGCCGTCCAGGCCGCCGGGGCCCGCGTGGAACAGGTTCAGTGAGCCGATCACCTGACTGCGCAGCCTCATCGGCAGGGCGTTCGCCGAGCGGAAACCCGCGGCGATCGCACGCGAGGTGAACCGCGGCCAGCGTTCCCGCGCGCCGCCTAGGTCCACGTTGACCACGGCCGCCCCGAGCTGATAGCAGTCACGGCACGGGCCCTCGTCGTTCTGCACCTCGAAAAGCTCCAGCAGCCGGGACCGTTCATCGGAGGCGGCCACCGGCCGCAGCGAGCCGTCCTGGTCAGCCAGCATGATACCGGCGGCCGCGACATCGAGCAGCTCGACGCAACGGCCCGCCAGGACGTGCAGGAAGTCGATGACATCAAAATCATCGACTAGCGTGTCCGCAAGCTCCACGAAAGTCTCCGCCAGACGCTGTTCCCGGCTCATGGCTGCCTTTCAGCTATCACCTGCGGGGCGACCATCGCAGCCCGGCAGGTACGGGCTCGCGTGCGGAAACTAGCGGCCTCTTAGTCAGGATCCTTGTCGAGTCTCAGCCGCCGCGCAACGACATCGGCGGCCACCTCTGCCAGAGCGCGCCGATGACTGAAAGCATAGGCCCGCAGCCGGATCAGAGCCTCCCCTTGCGCCACCTCGAGCTGGAGGCTGGTCATCCCGGTGGCCTGGTGGACCTCGGCCCGGTACCCGGACGTCCGCTCGGACATCCAGTGCGGCTCCGGTCCGCCCGCCGCCGATCCGAGCAGCGCGTCCGTTGCGGCTTGAGCGAAGGCCAGCAGGTCAGTGAGCACGCCGCGGTCGCGCTCTGCCGGGGCCGGCGCATCCCGGTGCGCCAGCAGCACGCCGACGCGGATGCTGCCGATTCGCAGCGGGACGGCGAAGACCGCCTGCACCCCCAGCTCGAGGGCAGCCGGCGTGAACACGGGCCAGCGCTGGGCCGGCACGGCGGCCAAGTCGGGCTCAAGGACCAGCTCACCGGAGGAGGCGGCATCCACGCCGGGGCCCTCGCCCAGGGTGAACTGCAGGTCGTCGAGGTCGGCGCCGGCTCCATCGGTGCGCCAGACCACATGCCCGTTCCCGTCGGACGCCAGCACGCTGATCGCCATCCCGGCCATTCCCAGCACTTCCGCGCACAACTCGGCGGACACTGCCCCCAGGCCACCCGAGCCGCGGCGGGACAAGGCGGCCACGATGCCGGCCATGCCAGTGCTGACCACGTCTCACCTAGGTTCCGCTTCCGCCGAGCGCGCACCTGTTCCGGTCATCGCGGGCGGCCGGAGCGGCCGCCCGGCTGCCGGAATCGGAGGCTGCCAGCTAGCTCGACGTCACCGCAGGAGCGCTATCCGCATGGGGTGCACGCTTACGGTAACAGCCGGTGCGATGATTCGGGCAAACGTGAACTTGGTGCCCGCAGGCAGCTTCGATGCTGTTGCGTCGACAACTGCCCGGATCTGTCCGTAGCTTGAGACCATGATCTGGACCGGGAAACCTGGGTGAGGACGGCGGCGCAGTGGTGATGCAGGAAAGTCCGCGGACTACGGCCGGCGGCCAGGAGTTCTCGCTCGACGACCGGTACCTGCGCGATGAGGGCAGGATCTACCTGACCGGCATCCACGCGCTGGTGCGCATGCTGGTCGAGCGCGCCCGCCATGACCGGGCCGCCGGGATGGACACCGGCATCTACGTGTCGGGTTACCAGGGATCGCCGCTGGCCGGGTACGACCTCGAGCTCGGCCGCCGCGGTGAGCTCATGTCCCGGCACCAGGTGGTGCATCATCCCGGCCTGAACGAGGAGCTCGCCGCCACCGCGGTGGCCGGCACCCAGATCGCCGAGGGCGTCGGCCAGCTGACCCGCGACGGCGTCGTCGGGATCTGGTACGGCAAGGCGCCGGGCCTGGACCGGGCCACCGACGCGCTCCGGCACGCGAACCTGATGGGCGCATCGGCGCGCGGGGGAGCGGTCGCGCTGGTCGGGGATGACCCGGGCGCGAAGTCCTCCACCGTGCCGTGCGCGTCCGAGCTCGCGCTGGCCGATCTCGACATGCCGACTTTCTACCCGGCGGACCCGGCCGAGATCCTGGAGCACGGCCGGCACGCCATCGAGCTGTCCCGGGCGGCCGGCCTGTGGTCGGCGATGAAGATCGCCACGAACGTGGCCGACGGCTCGGCGACCGCGACCGCCACCGCGTCCTGGCGCGCGCCGGACCTGTCCGGCCTGCCGGGCGGGCTCACCGCCTACGGCCACCGCCCGCACGCCCGGCTGCTCAGCGCGCAGCTGGCCGAGCTCGAGCGCAGCCTGCAGCTGACCCGGATGCCGATCGCGCGGGAGTACATCCGGCGCAGCGGCCTGAACCGGATCACCGGCGCCAGCGACGCCCGGATCGGGATCGTGGCGGCCGGCAAGACCTACCTGGACCTGCGGCAGGCGCTGCGGGCGCTCGGGCTGGCCGGCGACGAGCTCGATCTGCGCGGGATCCGGCTGCTGCAGCTCGGCGTGGTCCACCCCGTCGAGCCCGGGGTGGTCGCCGAGTTCGCGGCGGGCCTCAGCGAGATCATCGTGGTCGAGGAAAAGCGCTCGTTCATCGAAGCTGCGGTTAAGGGGATCCTGTACGGCCGCGCCGGCGCCCCGGTGGTGACCGGCAAGCGGTCGGCCGACGGCAGCGCGCTGTTCAGCCCGGTCGGCGAGCTCGGTCCCGACGACGTTGCCGCCGGGCTGGCCGGCCGGCTCTCCGGCCACGGCGGCTTCCCCTCGGTGCAGGCCTGGCGCGAGCGCCCGCGCCGGGAGCGGGCCTTGCTGACGCTCGCGCCGCGGACCCCGTACTTCTGCTCCGGGTGCCCGCACAACTCCTCGACGAAGGTCGCCGAACCCGCGCTCGTCGGCGCCGGGATCGGCTGCCACGCGATGGTCTTGTTCATGCCGCCCGAGCAGGTCGGCAATGTCACCGGGCTGACCCAGATGGGCGGCGAGGGCGCCCAGTGGATCGGCATGTCACCGTTCGTGAAGGAAGATCACTTCGTCCAGAACCTGGGCGACGGGACCTTCGCGCACTCCGGCAGCCTCGCCGTCCGCGCCGCCGTCGCGGCCGGCGTCAACGTCACCTTCAAGATCCTCTACAACTCGGCCGTCGCGATGACCGGCGGCCAGGACCCCGTCGGCGCCATCCCGATCGGGCGCCTGATCGCCATGCTGCGGGCCGAGAACGTCCGCCAGATCGTGGTCACCACCGACCAGCCGAGGAAGTTGCGGCGGACCGCGGGCCGCGGCGCCGACATCCGGCACCGGGATGAGCTGATCACGGTCCAGCGGGAGCTCGCCGCCCGGGCCGGCGTGACCGTGCTCATCCACGACCAGGAGTGCGCGGCGGAGAAACGGAGGAAGCGGCGCCGGGGCACGATGGCATTGCCGGCCCAGCGGGTGCTGATCAACGAGCGGGTTTGCGAGGGCTGCGGCGACTGCGGGAAGAAATCTAACTGCCTGTCCGTCCAGCCGGTCGCGACCGAGTTCGGCCGCAAGACGCAGATCAACCAGTCGTCCTGCAACCTCGACTTCTCCTGCCTGGCGGGCGACTGTCCCTCCTTCATCACCGTCACGCCCGCCGCCCGCAGCGGGACGCTCCCCGCCTCCGTCGCGGGCGGGGCGCTGCCGGATCCGGAGCTGGCCTTCGGCTCCGCGGGCTTCACGATGCGGATCACCGGGATCGGCGGCACCGGCGTCACCACCCTGTCGCAGATCCTGGCGACCGCGGCCGTGATCGACGGCGGGCACGTCCGGGGACTGGACCAGACCGGACTCGCGCAGAAGGGCGGCGCGGTCGTCTCCGACCTGAAGATCACCGCCGGGCCGCTGCCGGGCGCATCGAAGCTCGCGGACGGCGAGTGCGATCTCTACCTCGGCTGCGACAGCCTGGTCGCCACCGA
>Ga0182018_10004870_pt1 | contig 11079 bp, 8 predicted proteins | sample 812P2MmetaG_FD_120490 | JGI IMG/M metagenome (GOLD analysis project Ga0182018, IMG submission 120490) | Permafrost microbial communities from Stordalen Mire, Sweden - 812P2M metaG | ecosystem: Environmental > Terrestrial > Soil > Wetlands > Permafrost | place: Sweden: Stordalen | collected...
CACGGTCGCCGGAAACATCCCCGGATGTGGCATACTTCACCAGTTCGGCCAACTGGGCGCCTAACCGTCGAGCCGCCGTCAGCATCGCCACCGCCGGCCCGAACCCGCACATGCTGATGTTCTGCTGGCTAACTACGTCGAAAAGCCCACGCGGATCGAGCGTGAGAATGCGCTCGATGGCCTTGTGGTCTTTCACTCGCGTCACTGCGTCGGACTCGTAGTGATTCATATCGCTCGAAGCGACGATCAGCACCGGATCCTTCTGCGCCGCAATGACATCGGCTAGGGCCTTACCGAGTTGTTCCAGTATTTCGAATTGTCCTGTCCCCACCGCGATTGGCACGAACCTGAGCTCTGACTGACGCAGCAACAGAAAGGGAAGCTCGACCTCGACGGCGTGCTCGGCACGATGCGCCGCGGAGTCTTCCTGCAACGCAGGAAAGCTTCGCTTCATATCTTCCGCGAGTTCAGCGTCGATGGGGATGTCGCCCAGCGGCGTTTGCCACGCGCCTTCACTCATGATGGCCAGCGCACGACCCATCCCGGTATGGTTCGGACATAGCACAATGCAGCGCCTCGGCACTTGCACCCGCGCAAAGACCGCGCCCGCCACATGCCCGGAATACATATATCCGGCATGGGGCGCAATGCATCCCAAGGCTCGCAGCGGAGCCTGATCCGCAGGGCTCGCCTGCGACAGATAGCCGCGCGCTTCGGCGCGCAGGTCGTCAGGATCGCCAGGATAGAAGCGTCCCGCAACGGCGGAGCGACGTAGGATGGTAGGAGCCATACCCACTCCTTGAATTCTTGCCCGCGACCGGCCGACAAGACAGGGCCGACAAGGTAATGCTAAGACTCGGTCTCCGCCCGGCGCAAGGCGCGGAAGATCGTCGCACTTTCTTCCAGGCTCAGCGTCTCGGCACGAGCCGTAGGTTTCACCTTGGCGTCGGCGAGAGCACGCTTCAACTCTGGTCCCTCATACTTCGACTTCAAGTTATTCCACAGCGTCTTGCGCTTTTGCCCGAACGAAAGTCGCAGAAAATCGATGAACCCGTCGCCTGCCACTCCTAATTTTTCCTGCTGCGGGTCAACGGTCAAACGCAGCACCGTCGAGTGCACCTTCGGCGGTGGCACGAACGCTTGCGGCGGCAGCGTGAACAGCTTTTCCACGCGACAATATAACTGCGCCGTGGCCGAGAGCATTCCGTAATCGCGGCCACCCGGCTCCGCCGCGATGCGGTCCGCAACCTCGCGCTGCACCATGATTACAATACTGTCGAAATACTTCGAAAACTCGAACAACCGGAGCAAAATGTCGGACGTGATGTAATAAGGAAGATTACCCACCACCTTCACCGGTTCAGGCTTCAGCTGGATGCCGGGTTGACTAAGCCCGGGTTTCGGTCCGAACAGAGAATCGAAGTCGATGGCTAAAACGTCGCCCTCGATGACTTCCACATTGCGTGACATCCCGAATTTCAACCGAAGCTGGGCCGCGAGCACGCGATCAAGTTCCACTGCGATCAGACGGCGCGCACGCCGGGCGAGCAACGACGTTAGAATGCCACGTCCCGGGCCAATTTCCAGCACCGTTTGCTGAGAGACGTCCCCCAAAGCGTCGACCACGCGGGCCGCGAACTCCTCGCTGGCCAGAAAATGCTGTCCCAATGTAGGCTTGGTTTGCGGACGGCGGGTGGAAGCGACCTTTGGCACGTTGACCCTCACTGCCTCGGGAAGTAGACTTGCCAGTTGGTCCTGGCATCCGAAACGCCGGACCCCTCGGGGTCCCGAGACACATTCATCATAGCGTGCGCCGCTAAAAACGTCCGCGCTTCTGGAGGTTCCCCGCTCATGAACATCGTATTCGCTGCTTCGGAGGGCGTTCCTTTTTCCAAGACTGGCGGACTGGCCGACGTGGTCGGGGCACTGCCACGCGCGTTGGCGGCCCTGGGCCATCAGGTCAGTGTTTACTTGCCGCGTTATCGCCAGACGAAGCTCACCGAGCCCGTCCCCGAAGTTCGCAGCGTCACCATCCCCTTCGATGACCAGTATCGATTCGCCTCGGTCGTGAGTGGAGGCAGTCTGCATGGGGTACGCTTTTATTTCGTCGAATATCCGCCGTATTTCGACCGTGATGCCCTTTACGGGACGCCGGCAGGAGATTATCCCGACAACGCCGAGCGCTTCGCTTTGTTTTCCCGCACTGTCCTTGAAGCTTCAAAGATTCTCGGCGTCCCGCAGATTTTTCACTGTCACGACTGGCAATCTGCCTTGATCCCCGTTCTCGTTCGCACCGTCTACGCCGAGGATCCCGCGTTCCGCGACGTTGGTACGGTCTTCACTATCCACAACATGGGCTATCAGGGACTGTTCCCGCCCGACACGCTTCCGCTGCTCATGCTGCCCTGGGATCTGTTCACCATCTCGAAGATGGAATTCTTCGGCCAAGTAAACTTCCTGAAGGGCGCGTTGACTTATTCCGACTTCATTACCACGGTCAGCCGAAAGTACAGCCAGGAAATCCAAACCGCCGAATACGGCTTCGGATTGGAAGGCGTTCTCCGCGACCGCGCCTCGACGGTGACCGGAATTCTCAACGGAGTCGATTACGACGAATGGAGTCCGCAAACCGACAAGTTCATCGCCGCGAAATATTCACCGCAGGATCTTTCTGGCAAGGCGATGTGCAAGCATGATCTTTTAGCGGCGTTCGGTATTCCCACCGCCGATGTCAAACTGCCGGTAATCGGAGTCGTCTCCCGCTTCGCCGCTCAAAAAGGTTTCGATCTGATCGCGCAGATCGCGGACCGACTGGCGCGCGAAGAGATGATCGTGGTCGCTCTCGGCGCCGGCGACAAGACGTATGAAGAAATGTTCCTGCGCCTGAACAAACAGTTCCCCAAGAAGATTGCCGTCAAGGTCGCCTACGATAACGCCATCGCCCACAAGATCGAAGCCGGCGCCGATATGTTCCTGATGCCCTCGCGCTACGAACCCTGCGGACTGAACCAGATTTACAGCCTGAAATACGGCACCGTTCCCATTGTTCGCGCTACCGGCGGCCTCGACGATACCATCGAGCCCTGGGACGCCAGAACCGGCAAGGGAACTGGCTTCAAGTTCAGCGAATACAACGGTGAGTCGCTTCTGCTGACGATCAAGCATGCCCTGACGGCCTATCGCGATCAAACGTCGTGGCAAGCCCTGATGCGCAACGGCATGAACAAAGACTTTTCCTGGAACGCCTCGGCGCGAGAGTACGGAAAGATCTATGAGAAGGTGCGTCAGATGCGCGGGGCACCGGTCACGGCAGCGCCAGAAAAAGTGCTGGCGTAGCTTCTGCGACTGACGATGGAGGAGCACAAGAACGATCCCATTGTTCCACTGAGCGAATCAGAGGCTATGGTTGCCGCTCTTCGGAAAAATGGAATACCCGTGTGGTACTTGATGGCCAAGGACGAGCACCACAGGTTGACCAAGAGGAACAACAGCGACTACGAATTCTACGCAACGGTTCTTTTCATGAAAGAGTATTTGTTGAAGTAGTAGGGTAGAGGGTTTGTTTCCTGCAATCTCAGGAAACCTTTCATACCTGATGACATAACGACATCGGCCTGGCGACGACCCGAATTGACATTGACATTGAGACAACGGCGACGCTCGATCCGCCGCGCCGAGCTGGACTCATCCCAGACCGCAGCGACTGTTAAAATTCGCCTAGCATGGCTGCCGCCAACCAGCCCGCATTTCCCCGCACCATCTTCCACGTCGACATGGACGCATTTTTCGTCTCCGTGGAGGAACTCTATGATCCGTCGCTGAGAGGAAAAGCTGTGGTCGTCGGCGGACAGCGGGATGAACGCGGGGTTGTCTCCGCGGCTTCGTATGCGGCACGGAAATTCGGAGTGCATTCCGCCATGCCGCTGCGCACGGCGGCGAAGCTCTGCCCCAAAGCAATCTTCGTCGACGGCCATCCCGACCGCTACCGGGAATGTTCGGAAAAGGTTCACACAGTTCTGGGCAGGTTTTCACCGCAAGTCGAAATGGCTTCGATCGACGAAGCTTATCTCGACATGACCGGGACTGAGCGTCTGCACGGTCCGCCGCTCAAAGCTGCGCACGCTCTACACCTGCGCATGAAAGCCGATACGGGGCTGAACTGCTCGGTGGGAATCGGAACGTCCCGCCTGATCGCAAAAGTTTCCTCGGCTCAGGCTAAGCCCAACGGCGTGCTCTACATCGTTCCCGGCGAAGAGGCCAAGTTTCTCGCTCCACTCGACGTGCGCGAAATTCCCGGCGTCGGCAAAGTGATGGAGAGTCACTTGCACGCCCTTGGCATCAAAAAAGTCGGAGACCTCGCCCGCCTCGAAGAATCCGAATTGAGCGATCGCTTCGGAAAATGGGGATTGGCTCTGGCAGGCAAAGCTCGCGGCGAGGACGCTGGAGGCTGGTTCGACTCCGAAGTCGGAGCCGATACCGAAGCCAAGTCTATCAGCCACGAGCACACCTACAACGAAGACACCGCCGACGTTAGCCAGCTCGAAGCCACGCTGATGCGACTTTCCGAGATGGTAGGCCGCCGCTTGCGCGAATCCCAGTTTTACGCGCGGACGATTCAACTGAAACTTCGCTACAAAGATTTCACCACGCTAACCCGTGCTCATACTCTCGCGGCCCCGACTCAGCTCGATACGGAGATTTTCGAGCCGATCCGCGCACTGTTCCGCAAGAACTGGAAAAAGGGCGTCCCAGTGCGCCTTCTGGGAGTGCACGCATCGTCGTTCACGTCGCAGCCCGATCAGATCAACCTGCTTGAGGGCAATCGCCAGCAACGCTGGAAAGATGCGCTGGCAGCGGCGGACCGCTTGCGCGACAAATTCGGCGAGTCCAGCGTAAGTCTGGCGGCGGGCCTGCGCGGAGCTTTCCGGGAGCGCGTACAGGAGAATCCGGCGAGCCTTCCGGGAAAGAACAAGCTGCGAAAATCATAGTCGATCGGAAGCTCAATCGCAGTGTTGTTCGGTCTCGGACAGCGATTCTCGATTTCGGACAAACATAGTATTCGAAGGAATCGCCGCCGGAAGCGTATTTCCCTCCAAATGAATCGCTTAGCTTCGAGCCGGTTTGGTAGAGAAGCTGCATTGCCAAGAGCACGCCAGCGTGCGCGTGGAGGCTTCCATGGGGACCTTGTTGCAGGATCTAGGTTATGCCTTGCGGCAGTTGCACAAGTCGCCCGGATTCACCCTGACAGCCGTGATCACGCTGGGGCTCGGAATCGGCGCCAACACTGCTGTCTTCACACTCATCCATGGCATTTTGCTGCGCTCGTTGCCAGTGAGCGACCCGGCGCGGCTCTACCGCGTCGGCGACACAGACGATTGCTGTTATGTGGGGGGCTTTCAAAACGATAACGGCGACTTCGACATCTTCTCCTACGATCTCTACCGGCACCTCGAGAACGCCGCGCCAGAGTTTGAGCAACTGGCCGCGGTGCAGGCCGCTCAGTCCGGCTTCAGCGTACGGAGTGGAACGGCGCCCGCCAAACCACTGCGGGCGGAGTACGTCTCAGGAAACTACTTCGCTACACTCGGCGTGGGCGCCTATGCTGGCCGCGCGCTGAGCGAGAGCGATGACACGCCCGGGGCTCCCCCGGCTCTGGTCACTGCAACCTTAGTGCTTGGCTTTTGTGCAACCACAGCCGGTTTTCTCCCCGCGCGCCGCGCTGCTTCGATCGAACCAATGCAGGCCCTCCGAACGGAATAGTCCGCCAGTGCGATGTCAACACGTGCCACGGGGATGTTTCGCCAACGATACGGCTAACGTGCTCCCAACTTCGGGCACTTCGGGCGGCTCCGATTGACTTGACGGTTTCGCAAACGGTAGGATTCTGCCTCCCACTATCGCTCGTCGAAAGCTCGGCGGCGCAGTTTCGGAGGATCTGCATGCCACATTTATCTTCCCGTCGTACGGGTGCCTTAGCGGTTTTCGCGGCCGTATGCATTTCTGTACCCACAACCGGGTATGCGCAGAATTCATCTGGCCCGCAGCCGGTACCACCGCCTCCGCCCGTGGTTGCGCCGGCTGACACGCCTTATCCCGCCACGATTTCGTTGCTCGTCGACATCACCAACATCGCCGGGCGCGTGCTGAATGTGCAGGAGACGATTCCGGTAAAAGGCAGAGACCTTACGCTGCTCTACCCGGAATGGCTTCCCGGGACGCATTCACCATCGAATCCGGTGAGCGAACTTGCCGGCCTTATGGTCACGGCGAATGGCAAGCCAGTCTCCTGGGTGCGCGACCGAGTGAACATGCACGCCTTTCATATCGACGTGCCGCGGGATACAACGACGCTGGAGATAAAATTCCAGTTCCTGGCCCCTCTGGATCCCAAACGGGGTCGAATTTCCTCGAAGTTCGCCGACCTTACGTGGAACAGCGTGCTGCTCTATCCGGCGGGATATTTTTCGCGGGATATCAAATTCGGAGCTGCGCTGCGTTTGCCCGAGGGATGGAAATTCGCCTGCGCGCTGGATGTGAAATCGCAGAACGGCAACCTGGTTCAATTCCAAGACACGACGCTGAATACCCTGATCGACTCGCCAGTCTATGCCGGCGCCCACTTCAAGCGTTTCGACTTGTCTACGGGGCCGGATAACCCAGTGTATCTCGATGTCTTCGCCGACAAACCCGCCGATCTCGAGGTCACTCCGGAAGAACTGCAATACCATAAGAACCTGGTGACCGAGGCGCAGAAACTTTTCAAGTCGCGTCACTATGACCACTATGATTTTCTCTTTTCGGTAAGCGACATCGTCAGCGGCAAAGGTCTGGAGCACCACCAATCCAGTGAAGACGGCTCTCGTGCCAACTACTTTACGGACTGGAGTGCGGGAGTTGCCGGCCGGGCTTTGCTGCCTCATGAATACACTCATTCCTGGAACGGCAAGTTTCGCCGACCGGCAGATCTGTGGACCCCCAACTTCAACGTGCCGATGGGCAACGACCTGCTATGGGTGTATGAGGGGTTAACGGACTATTACGGCAACCTGCTCACGGCGCGTTCCGGAATGCGCACTCCCGAGCAGGCACGCGATGTATTCGCACAGACGGCTGCCAGCTTCGAAATTAGCCCGGGACGCACGTGGCGCTCTTTGGAAGATACCACCAGGCAGCCCATTATTTCGTCTCACGGAGCCGAGCCGGAAACCTGGCCAAGCTGGCAGCGTTCGTATGACTACTACCCGGAGTCCGACCTGATCTGGCTCGACGCCGACACGAAGATTCGGGAACTGAGCGGCGGAACGAAATCTCTGGACGATTTCGCGAAGCTGTTTTTCGGGATCGCCGATGGCAACTACATCACCGAGACTTATACCTTTGACGATCTGGTGAAAGCGTTGAACACGGTGCAGCCGTACAATTGGGAAGGGTTTTTCCGCACGCGGGTTTACGAAGTCAACCCGAACGTTCCGGAGAATGGGATTACCCAGGGCGGCTATCGACTTGTATACAACGATAACGAACCGGAGTGGCTGAAAAAGGCCGACAGCTCTCGTGGAGCAAGTTTCGCTACCTCGCTGGGATTGAGCGTCTCGTCAAAGCCGGATGGCAGCCTCGAGAACGTGTGGTGGGACAGCGTGGCCTACAAAGCGGGCGTGACTTCGGACATGCAGCTGCAAGCCGTCAACGATCAGAAGTATACTGCTGCGGGCTTGCGCGAAATCATCTTCGCCGCAGAGAAAAGTAAGGAACCGATCAAGCTCTTGCTAAAGCGCGGCGACGAGTTCGTCACAGTCTCCCTGGACTACCACGGCGGAATGCGCTATCCGCACCTGGTGAGAGTCGAGACCACGCCCGATCGCCTGGATGAGATACTAGCGCCGGCGAAATAGAAGTCCAACACCGAATGGCGATCCGCGAAAGTGCGTTGCTCGGTTTTGCGGCGTCGATTGGGAACGCCCCTCCAAAGAACGAAGGCCGGGCATCCCGGAAGGAAGTTCCGGATCCCGGCCCACGTCTTACCTCAACTTGGAGCAGAAGCCCTGGCTTTAAATTGACCGGGTGTTCGTTTGACCTAGTTACCCGAGCCCGAATTGGCGGCAGCGGTGGCGGGAGCCGGAAAGGAAGCGGCGCCTGTACCGTAGCGGGCTAAGCGCGGAAAGAAGGGCGTGACCTCAAACGGCATTTTGTCACGCGCCGAAGTGATGGCGACCGGAGCCGTCTTCACCATTTCCGCCTTGTCGTCCCAGGGATTGATCTTCACGCGGCCGCCCAAAGGCAGGGCCGCAATCTGATCGAGTTTAGAGTTGTCGAGCGCCGGACCTTGCGTGGCCAGAGCCGACAAACGCGTTACGGTTCCATTTTCCGCCAGCGGATTGCCCAGGTGCGTGGTGAGCAGTGCGCTCAGTTGCGGCGCCCGCAGCTGCAACGCCTTCAGGAACAAGCCGACATTGTCCAGCTTCTGCGCGTACGGCGAGTTCTTCAGCAGTTCGATGGCTTTCTTATCGGCGGCCTGTTCTTCTTCCGGAATGTGCTTGAATCCCAGGTTCTGATAGGTGGAGTCATCGTTGAACAGCATGCGATCGTTGAAGGCAAACTTGCTGCCCAGGTTGTGGCCCAGCACGATGTGCGCGAGTTCGTGCGCCAGCACAGCGGCCAGGCTGGCTTCGTCGGGAAGCACGTCCACCAAACCGCGGCTGATCACGATCGTGTTGCCCACGCTGAAAGTTTCCAAGGGAGAAGTGAGCAGCACGCGCGTGCGTACCGGGCGTGGCAGGTCGATGTTGTTGGTGACTTCCAGGTTATTGACCACCGTCTGGAGAATGTGGTCGACATCGCCTTCGGGCGCGAGTAAACCTCCAGCCGTCAGGCGCTCGACGACGTTGTCTTCCGCCTGTTGCTGCCATACCCGCTCGGCTTGCAGCGGAGACGCATCCTGTGCGGTCGCGCTCTCGTCGGTCACGCTGTCCACGCGAATCTGGGTCAGCTCGTCGTCCTTGCCGCCTTTTTTCAGGTCATAGCCCCAGATGCGGGTCTGCGCCTTGAAGGCTTCCTTGTTTTTCACGCCGGCACTGAAATCGCCTTCCTCGCTGTAAATGTAGGATGGCACCCAGTAGCCGGGAATTAGGTTCAAGCGCCAGCTGTCCATATGGAAGAACATTGCGTTGCGTGGCGCCGGGGCATAGGTTCCGTTGAGCCGCACGATATTGAATCCCTGATCCTCCACCCAGATGCGGCCGAGGAAGCGACCTTTTCCTGAGTTTTTCTTCGGCGTGACGTCAAACACCAGGCAGCGCACGTCGCCCAGAAATTCGCGGCGCACGTAGCTAAAGCCATAGTGGTCGCGGTCGAAGTCGGTGCGGTCGGCATAGACCATCCAGGAGAAGCCCAGGGGCTGATACTGCACCTTGAAGAGCTTTTGGAAACCGCCCATCAGGCGGGTCTGCATGCTCGTGTCCTGGTCCTTCAGATAATCTTTGCGGTCGGGCGTCTCGCCCATATCCATGCGGCCGAGGAAATAATGATCGCCGCTGGGAACCGGGCCGAGTTGCGGGTCGGCGGTCAGATTCTGCAGGTAGGTCTCAACCACCGGAGTGCGGTTCGAGAGCATCTGGATCAGAGCGTGTTCGCGTGCCACGAACAGAGTCACGACCTGGTCCATGGTGGTTGGCGCGGCTGCCGGAGTTGCCGCTGATGGGGCAACCGGCTGAGACGTTTGCGCCGCGTCGGACGCAGCGGCCTGTGCGGACGGCTGTGAATCTGCCGTCTGCTGTGCGGCTGCGCTCATCGAAATCAGAAGAGCGGCCGGTAGAGCCGTAGTAAGTATCGCTTTCCAAGTACGCATGACTCTTTTCTCCAAGTTTCTTGACCCAGTTTCTTTGAGCCAATTTTCAGTGACTCGATTTTCTGTTCCTTGCCGAATCGCCAGATTACTTCGCCAAAACCCTTAGTACGCTAACTGGAACGTAACATGCACAATCGCCGTGGAATCGATCGGTGCCCCACTGCGCAACGCTGGCCTGAACCGGATCTTGTTCGCGGCCGCGACGGCGGCCTCGTCCAGTCCGTGGCCCAGACCGCGGACCACGCGATTCACATGCAAGATTCCGTTCGCCGAAAAACTTACTTCGAGAAGCACTTCGCCTTCGAGCTTCAGATTGCGTGCGTCGTCGGTGTAGACCGGATTCGGCTTGAAGGTGATTTCTACTGGAGTGCTGGCTGGTCCGGAGTCCGCCGGCGCGATCTTCGGTCCGCCGTGCACTACCTGTTCCGCTCCGAAGCCGCCGGTCGCAATGCTGCCATTGCTGCGCCCGTTTCCCTTGCCGCCGGTCGCTATGCCGCTACCGAAATCCGTGCTGGCGACCGTCCCCTTAATCCCGTTTGCCCCGCCCGATCCATTACCTTGTCCGGCACCGGCGGGCAAGTCGAACGATCCGGTCGAGGCGCTGTACAGTTTTGCACCCTGTCGACCTGTGCCTGTCAAGCCATTGGGATCGCCAAAGCCTCCGGTCTGCACTTTCTCCACCGCAGCATTGACTGTCGGCTTCTGCGAACTGCCGCCGAAGTCTCCCGTGTGCACCAATTGCGGACGCACGGCGTTCGCTATTTTCAACTCCGGAGCGGCGAACTGGTTGACCACCACTTTGGGCGCTTCCACCGGTTGCGGAGCTTGCCGGCGAAGTTCGCGCGGCACGAGAAGTTTGGGCTGTTCAAATACTGGAAGCTTCGCTGCGGCAAGCAGCTTGGCTTTGGCTGTCTTCACTTTGAGCGGCGCTGGCTCCCGACGCAACGGCGGCGTGGGAATCAGCTCGGTCACGTGGTAGTCGATGAGTTGCAGTTTCTCCGGCACAATCAATCCCACGTTGAAGGCGATGAGCAACAGCATGGTCACCAGTCCGTAGCTGGTCACCATTGCCCGTTTGTTGATCTTGCGTTCGGGCAGTATCCCTAATTGAAAGCCGTAAGCCGCCATGCAATGTCACTCCATTGGGACCCGGCTGGGGAGAGATGCCGGGACTGGAGTCTTAAAAATACGGGAGATAGGACAGGGGGTAAACGTGTCAACGGCTCTTGACCTTA
>Ga0182018_10004871_pt1 | contig 11078 bp, 11 predicted proteins | sample 812P2MmetaG_FD_120490 | JGI IMG/M metagenome (GOLD analysis project Ga0182018, IMG submission 120490) | Permafrost microbial communities from Stordalen Mire, Sweden - 812P2M metaG | ecosystem: Environmental > Terrestrial > Soil > Wetlands > Permafrost | place: Sweden: Stordalen | collected...
CGGGCGGAAAGCGTAGGGAAGCCGCAACATCGTAAAAGATCGCGAGGATGGATTTATTATAAGGCCTTTTTAGTCAACAAATTAATGCTCAAGATGAGCTCGATCTGGGCCACAGCGGACTCGATTACCGCATCGTCCGCCGTTGCAAGGAGCGGTCGAAAATGGGCTTGGCTCGTCATCTCCGAGTGGACTGCGGACTTCATCGTCTCAAGGAGGCGGCCGCAGTGAATCAAGCGCTCATTCTCAAGCGGAACGCCACGAGGGACTACATCGACTTTGTCGCGATGCATGATCGGCTCGGGATGAAAGGCACATTGGCCGCAATGAGTTCCTTTGACCGGCTTTACCCGCAACGGAACGGCGAATCCCCCATGCAGCACTGGTCATCCAGCCGTCGAGCCCGATGCCGTTCGATCTTTCGCAGTCTGACCTGAGCGAGTTTAAGAAGCTATCGAGCCGCTGACAGGATTGGTCGGTCATTCGGAAGGCTTGTGTCGATTGTGCGCTTCAGCTCGCTCCGACCCTCAAGCTTCCGAATCCTGGCAATGATCTATCACTGAGACCCGGACCAGCCCGCAATGTGAGCAAGAGCAAGGTTGGGGATAGGGGTCTCGAATGGCGACTAAAGTGGTGGAGGTGCCGGGATTTGAATCCGGTGGCTCTCCGGGCTAGGCATCGACAAAAGCGGCTGTTTAGCCCTCTGAATTGTCCTAATGGTAGCCGACTTGGTCGAGCATCTCCGATGGCAGGTCTATGAGGTGGGCCGTTTTCACAGTCTTAAGATATTTATAGTAATAATGTTACATTACAAGAGGTGATATGGATCGAGAAAAGCCGATTTTGGGCATTTTGGGTGTGCTGGCGCCTCATGGTAACAGGGCGAGGCCGGAGATCGCCTAATAAATGGCCTTTTGCGGCTGTTTGCGGCGCCGGCCAGCTCGATCTCATCAAGGGGCGCCCGCGCCGGATTCAGCGGATCACCACGGGGCCCATGCCCTCCTTCGCTACGACGGAACGCAGGGCCTCCCCGGTATTCGCGTCCGAGACGTTCCACGAATGCGCGACATAGGTCGCCACACTCTGGTCGGCGCCGGGAGCCACCGTGTAGCTGTGCTCGGGGTCCTCCTTGCCGTCGAACTTCAGCCATATGACGTTTATGTACCGCTTGGACGAGTTCCTGAAAAGAACGTCCACCGGCGTGTCGGTGGCGGCGGAACGCGGGCCGCCGGTGCGTGGCTCAATGATTGGAAAAAAGAGAAGCAGGCTTGCGGCCAGCGATATCGGTCCGAGCAGCCTCAGCGCGTGCTTCGTCGCCTCCGAAAAATCGGGAACCCTGAGAAAGCCGAAATCCTTGTCGGCCATGTACGGCGCTATCGACAGGACGAGCGCCAGGAGCGTGACCGTGACGCCTATGGTGCTCGGGATGCCCAACTTGCCATACACGCTCTGTTTTGGGCTCATCCCGGGTTCATATCCCAATTGGCCGCCGATGCCACGACATTCCAACGGCAGGATGCCCGACGTCCCGCGGGCCCAGGCGGTGGGCCCCCGACCGTTCATCCCTGTCGCGGGGCGCAGTGGACGCCGGGGAGTCCCGCCACGGTCACACTCCCCCACCGCGCTGTGCCGAAGCGACCAGATCTGCCTCGCCTGGGCGAGTGAACCCGGTTGCGGAACAGTGTGTGCGAACCAGAACGCCCTCGTTGCACGATTTCCCACGGTGGCATCAACGGCACCCTCGCGGAATGATGGAGCAGCTTTTGCCACATGGCTCGCTGACGGTGAGAGGACCGTTTCATAACAGGGGTCCAAATCTTGCCGGCGACACCGACTGTAAAATATTTCAGCAGTCCTTAGAGATCAGGCTGAATCGACATGCAAGTCATTCTTTATTAATAAAATGAACCCGGTCTACAGAGCAATCGTCGGTCCGAAAACGTCGGAATTACTTACAAAACCCGCGAAATCGGAGGTTTCTTCTTCATCGGAATTTCGGTTTTTGAAAATGATGTAATATCATATTCATAAATGCTTTGAAAATGTTATTTTGGAGCCTCGGGAGGAGAATTTCTCCTGCGGCACAGGAGATGCTAATTACTTGCCAATTCGAAATTTATGCGTGCGCCTGCCCTGGTGTTCCGCTCCCTCCGCATGCCTTAAAACTGCTTCAAAACGACCTCCATGAAATCCGTCCTTCTTCTTACCGGCGCAGCCTTCCTTACAACGATTGTCGGAATTTCCTCCGCCCGGGCGCAGACGATCGCGACCAACCCAGGCACGGCGCTCGTTGTTACGAACTCGACCCAGTCGACCTTCGTGAACGTGGACACGCCATCGACCCAGACCGTCAACCAATTTTCGACGACGATCGATGCCACGCTGAACGGCGGCGCGAGCGTGTTCGATCAGACCTTTGCATTGCAGTTCAGCGACCCGACGGTGCAGGCGGCCGTGACCGAGGCCGATGCGATTTTGACCGCTGACAAAGCCACGTTCGGAGCCCCGGTCCCTACCTCGAACATCACGGCGCTTGAGAGCAGCCTAATCACCGACGTGACGGGAACGCCCGTGTTGGACGGGAATCAGATTGTCACGACCACGACCACGTTCGGCCCGGCAACAATCTTTGTAGGCGAGAACCAGAGCGAAATTTTCAACGTCATAGCCGGCCAAACGGACATCAACGTCAACGCGAACAACGAATTCGACGTCCCCGTAAGTGTCATTACCACCAACACGGACCTGACGACGCAGGACTACCTGATCAACGGCGCCACTACGACTCAAGGGGGCGGAGGTACGTCTTCGGTCCCGGACTCCGGCTCGACCCTCATCCTTCTGGGAGTGGGCCTCGCAGGGCTCGGATGGGCCGCCCGCTGGAAAACGCGTTTCGCCTGATTCTACGAAATATTTCATAGCGCGCTGCCATTTTGCATCTCCTGGGATCCCCTCAAAATAAAACACTATGAAACGAATCCTTCTCCTCGCAGCAGCCTGCCTGACTCCCCTGGGTCTCGGAATTTCCTCTGCCCGCGCGCAGACGATCGCGTTCAATCCCGGCGGGCAGGAAGTCATCACAAATTCGACCACGTCGACCTTCGTGGACGTGAACACGCCGTCGACCCAGACCGTGAGCCAGTTTTCGACAACGATCGATGCCACGCTGAACGGCGGCGCGAGCGTGTTCGATCAGACCTTTGCGTTGCAGTTCAGCGACCCGACGGTGCAGGCGGCCGTGACCGAGGCCGATGCGATCCTGACGGCCGACAAAGCGACGTTCGGAGCCCCGGTCCCTACCTCGAACACCACGGCGCTTGAGAGCAGCCTAATCACCGACGTGACGGGAACGCCCGTGGCGGACGGCAACACGAAGGTAACGGATACCATCACGTTCGGCCCAGCCACGATCGATGTCGGCCCCAACCAAAGCGAACTGTTCATCATCGCGGCCGGGCAGGAGGACATCAATGTCAACACGAACGGCGAATTCGACGTGCCGGTAAGCGTCCTAACGACCAACACGGACCTGACGACGCAGGACTACCTGATCAACGGCACCGCCACCGCGACTCAAGGGGGCGGAGGCACGTCTTCGGTCCCGGACTCCGGCTCGACCCTCATCCTTCTGGGAGTGGGCCTCGCAGGGCTCGGATGGGCCGCCCGCTGGAAACCGCGTTCCGCCTGATCGGTCCGGAGGACCGGTTTACATCGTCACCTTTGACACGGCGCGAACGTCGCGTCCGAGGCGGTCATTTTCTTTGCCCCCTAACGCCGGTCCGGTTCCGGGCGGATGGCCGGGCTTGTCAAAAGTCAATAGGACCGCATAGATCGTTCCCGTCGGCGGACCCATGGCCAAGCGAATCGCGATCCTCCAGTCCAACTACATCCCCTGGAAAGGCTATTTCGATCTCATTCGCGCCGTCGACGAATTCATCCTGTTCGACGGCGTCCAGTACACCCGGCAGGACTGGCGCAACCGTAATCGGATCAAGACGCCCCGGGGGGCGCGGTGGCTCACGGTGCCGGTAAAGGGAAGATTCGGACAGACGATCGCCGAGACGGCGGTCGGTGATCCCGACTGGGCGCGCAAACATTGGCGCGTGATCGAGCAGAACTACCGAGAGGCGCCGTTTTTTGCGCGCTACAGCGAGGCGTTTGAGACGGCCTATCTCGATTGCCGGGAAGATCGCTTGAGCCGAATTAACCACCATTTCTTGACGATCATCTGCGGCTTCCTGGATATCCCCACCCAAATCAGCCGGTCAGCGGACTATCATCTGGGCGAAGGCAAGACGCAGCGGCTGGTGAGCCTGTGCAGGCAGGCCGGGGCCACGGAATACCTCTCGGGGCCGGCGGCCAAGGACTATCTTGAGCCCGGGCTCTTCGCCGAAGCGGGCATTGGGCTCCGGTACGTCGATTACCATGGCTATCCGGAATATCCCCAGCTCTTTCCGCCGTTCGAGCACGAAGTGAGCATGGTCGATTTGCTTTTCAATGCCGGACCGGACGCGCCACGCTACCTGAAGGCGCTTTGAATGGACCTCTCGATCGTCACCACCCTGTACCGCTCGGCTCCCTACCTGGCGGAGTTTTACCGCCGGGCGTCGGAAGCAGCGCGTCGTTACGGGGCGTCGGACTACGAATTGGTCTTTGTCAACGACGGCTCGCCCGATGACTCGCTGGAGGCGGCGGTTGCGCTCCATCGGAGCGACCCGCACGTGGTCGTCGTGGACCTCTCCCGCAACTTCGGCCATCACAAGGCGATCATGACGGGGCTCATGCAGGCGCGGGGGCGGCGGGTCATGCTGATCGACTGCGATCTGGAGGAAGCGCCCGAGCTCCTGGAAACGTTCGCCTCCGAGATGCGGCGGACCGGGGCGGACGTGGTGTACGGGCAGCAGGCCACGCGCAAAGGAGGATGGTTCGAGCGGATTTCGGGCGACCTTTTCTACCGCCTCCTCAACTGGCTCTCCCCGGAGCCGATGCCTCGGAACCCCGTCATGGCGCGGCTCATGACCCGGAGGTATGTTGACAGTCTGACGCAGCACCGCGACCGCGAATTGTTCTTCCTCGGAGTACTCACGATCGCGGGCTACGAGCAGGTGCCGGTGATGGTCGTCAAGGGCAGCAAGGGCCAGACGACCTACAGCCTCGGCCGCCGCATTTCGATCCTGGTGAACGCGGTCACCTCCTTCAGCAACAAGCCGCTCGTGTTCATCTTTTATTTCGGGACGCTGGTCTCGCTGCTGTCGCTCGGCGGGGCTGCGTACCTGGCGATCCGATGGCTGTTTTGGGGTGAGTATCTGGTCGGCTGGCCTTCCCTCATTGTGTCGGTCTGGCTTCTCGGGGGAATCACGATCATGTCCGTCGGCATCATCGGCGTCTACCTGGCCAAGATTTTCATGGAGGTGAAACCGCGGCCGTACACCGTCGTCCGGGCGGTCCACCGGAGCGGCGACGGGGAGGACGCATGAACCGGAGCGCGTTCGGAGGTCCGGCCGGCACGCTCGTCGGCTCCCGGTTCGCGGGGAAGGAGTGTCGCCCTTGGCCAAACTAATTCTGTTCGGCGCCGGGGACATGGCCCGGACGGCGCATTTTCACTTTACGCGCGCGGGCGAACATCGCGTGACGGCGTTCGCCGTGGACCGCGATTACCGCCAGGCCGGGACGTTTCTGGACCTGCCGCTCGTGGATTTTGAAACGATGGCACGGGAATACACGCCGGCCGAGTTCAAGATGTTCATCGCGGTCGGTTACCGGAACATGGCCAAGGCCATGGGATACGAGTTGGTCAGCCACATCTCCGCGCAGTCTAGCTACCAAAGCGAGTTTCCGCCGGGCGACAATTGCCTGATCCTGGAGAACGTCATCGTCGAGCCTGGCGCGAAGATCGGCCGCGATGTCACGATCTGGTCCGGAAGCTGGATCGCGCACGATACGGTCGTGGAAGACCATTGCTTTGTTTCAGGACAGGCGGCCATCGCGGGACATTGCCGGGTGGGAACCCATTCCTTTGTCGGCGCCGGCGCGGCGGTGCGCGATGGCCTCACCTTGGGCCCGCGGACTCTGCTGGGGGCCGGGGCGGTGGTTGTGAGGGACACCGAACCCGACAGCGTTTACGTCTCCCCGGCGGCGACGAGGCTGGACAAGACCAGCGACCGGGCGAACCTGTAGGAGCGAATGCCCGAACCCCGCAAATGTCGCCGCGACCGTTGAACGGATGAGATGACGCCAAGCGCCGATGGTCAGCGAAGATCCTGGCTCGCGCTGGCGCTCGGCGCCGCCCTGCCGCTGGTCGTCGCCCTGCGCTTCGCCCAGCCGATCGAGGACGGGGACGTCTTCTGGCACATGGTCTACGGCTCCCAAATGATCGAACGGGGCACGCTGCGGACGGACCATACGCTCTATTCCTGGATGCCGGCCTCCAACGACACGATCTACTGCGCCTGGACCGGCGAACTGCTGTTGCTCGGCCTGGGGAAAGCCTTCGGACTGGCGGGGTTTTTTGCGCTGCGCTACGCGGCGGTGCTGGCGGTGCTCGTGCTGCTGGGCTGGCAGGCGCGGAATTGGGGGCTGATCGCGCGGCCGGAAACGTGGCTTATCCTGCTGGTGACGCTGCTCGCCTCCGTGACGGCCACGTTTCCCAAGCCTGAATTGCTCTCGCTGGTATTGTGGAACGGGCTGGTTTTTTGCTGGTTCACCGTCTTGCGGTCGGTCGAAGCGCGGCGCAACGCGCTGCCGTGGATCTATGCCATCCCGGTCCTGATGCTGGTCTGGGTCAACACGCACGGCGGATTCATTCTGGCGGCGCCCTTCCTGGGAATTGTTGCGATCGCGGGATTTTGGATGCTGCCCCGTCGTGAAGCGCGCCATTTGGCCGGAGCGGTCGGATTGTGCGTCCTGGCGACCGCGATCAACCCTTACGGCATCCGGTACCCGCTGCAACTTATCCAGTTTTCGCTGGGTCTCGGAGCGAAACGGCCCGACATCGCATGGAACAACGCCTTCCAGCCCACTTGGAGCGCGGCCGGCCGATACTTCCACCTGCCCGAGTTTCTGGTCTGGATGGCACTCGGCGTGGCCGCGGCGTGCTTTCTGCGGCGCAAGGGGTGGCTCGTTATCCTCGCATTGTTTCTGGCCTATATCCCCCTGTATCTCGCCTATGTGCGGGCCACTTTTTTGCTGCCGGCCCTCTTCGGTTACGGGGTCCTGTACCTCGCGCGCGGCAGCGTCGGCAGCAGGTGGAGCTCCGCACTGGCCTGCGTGCTGTTTGCGGGGTTCGCGGGGCGCGCCGTCTATCAGGCCAAGTTCCATCCCGAAACGAATACCTGGATGGGCTTCGGCGTCGGCTACTCCCAGCCGGTGGACGAAGGCGAATTTCTCGCGCGAGGCAATTTCGGGCCACGCATCTACAATACCTACAACGCGGGCGGCTATCTGATCTGGCGGCTGTACCCGCGCTACAAGGTGATGGTGGACGCGCGCAGCTTTCCGTTTGCGGGTTGGTTCGACGAACTGACCGAGTTCACGCATACGCGTGATCCGAAGGTGTTTCGCGCCTTCCTGAAGCGTCATCCGGGCGACGTGGCGCTGGTGGACTTCCAGGAGGACTACGTGTGGCGGTCGTTTCTCAGCATACCCGGCTGGCGGCCGGCTTTCTACGGACCGGCCGCGGCGGTGTTCGTGCGGGCGGAGGGTCCCGGAGCCCCCGTCGCGGCGGCCGCAAGCCTGGGCCGCCTTCGAAACGGCCAGGCGGGCGTCAAGGTCTTCGATTTTGCCCGCGCGGTGGGCGACTACCGAACGGCCTGGAACGTGCTGGGTCAGATGCAGGGGCCGTTGCGCTCCGGGGTGCCGGAGGAAACGCTCGCGCCGCTGCTGGCCTATCGCGACTGCCATGCGGCGCTGCGCGAGGGCAACTACCCTCTGGCCCTGGACTGCTTTGAGCGATCGTTCCGTCACAGTCCCGTCACCGGCCGCGACACCGCGATCCTGCTCATTCTGCGGGCGCTGACAAAGAGGGCGGACCTCGACCCCGAACAGGTGGCAAAGCTGCAAGCGGGTCTGGCGCATCTTCAGGCGCAGGAGTAAGACGATGCCGAATATGATTCCCTTCAACCGGCCCCACGTGACCGGCGACGAATTGCCGTTCATCACCGAGGCGATCGCCAACCTGCAGCTCTCGGCCAATGGTGTTTTCACGCAACGCTGCCAAAGCCGGCTCGAGGAGACGCTCGGCGCGCCGCGCGTGCTCCTGACACATTCCTGCACGGCGGCGCTGGAAATGGCGGCGCTGCTGTCCGGAATCGGACCCGGCGACGAAGTGATCATGCCATCCTTCACCTTCGTCAGCACGGCCAACGCGGTGGCGCTGCGCGGGGCGACATCGGTCTTCGTGGACATCCGTCCGGACACGTTCAACGTCGATGAAGGCGCCATCGAGGCTGCGATCACGGGACGGACGCGGGCAATCTCGGTCGTTCACTACGCGGGCGTCGGCGCGGCGATGGACGCCATCGGCGAAATCGCGGTGCGCCGCGGGCTGACCGTGATGGAGGACGCGGCGCAGGGGCTGTTTGCATCCTACCGCGGGCGGCCGCTGGGAACTTTTGGCGCGACAGGTGCGATCAGCTTTCACGAGACAAAGAATGTGATCTCCGGCGAAGGAGGCGCGCTGATCGTCAACGACAAGGCCTTGGTGGACCGGGCCGAGATCCTGTGGGAAAAGGGGACCGATCGCACCCGGTTCCGGCGCGGCGAAACCGATCGGTACACCTGGTGCGACCTCGGGTCGTCCTTTGCGCCGAGTGAAATCACGGCGGCGTTTCTTTGGGCGCAATTGCGCCAGGCTGAAGCCATCACGCGCGCCCGCCGCCTGATCTGGGAACGGTACCATCAGGCATTTGCCGGATGGGAAGCCGAGGGCCTGCTGCGGCGGCCCCAAATTCCCGCCGACCGCGCGCACAACGCGCATTTGTACGGCCTATTGCTGCCGTCCGCGTCCGCCCGGGCCGCGGCGCTGGAGGGTTTCGCTCGTGCCGGCGTGCAGGCGATCTTCCACTATGTGCCGCTGCACGATTCACCGGCCGGCCGGCGTTACGGGCGGGCGGCGGGCCCCCTGCCCGTCACCGAGGATGTCGCCGCGCGGCTCATTCGGCTGCCGCTCCACGCGGACCTGACGCAGGAGGAGCAGAACCGCGTCATCCAGGCGGTGCACGCCGTCTGCCTCGGCAAGGGCTGAGACGCAAAACCGACATGACCGCCTCGACTCGGTGCGATCCTCGTCGCCTCTTGAAACGTCCGGGCGCCTACCGGTCGCTGATGTGGCTCCTCGGTGCTGACACCGGCATGCGCCGCCTGGTCGCCCAAGTGCTACGCCCGCAACCCGGCGACCGCGTGCTTGACGTCGGCTGCGGGCCCGGCCGGCTGGTCCCCTTTCTGCCCGGCGTCTCCTATGTCGGCATCGATGGGAATGATTCGTATCTGGCGCGGGCCCGGTCGCTTTTTCCCGGAGCGCGTTTCGAGCGATTCGACCTGGCCGGTGACTGCTCTGGGTTTCCCGATCGCGACTTCGACCTGATTGTCGCCTGCGCCCTGCTGCATCATCTGCCCGATGCGGCGGCAGGCCACTTGCTCGCCTTCTGCCGCGAGCGGCTGCGGCCGGGCGGGCGCCTCGTCACGCTCGATTGCGTGCGCCGGCCGGGCCAGCATCCGGTCGCCCGGCTGCTGAACGCGCTCGACCGCGGCCGCTTCGTCCGCGACGCCCCGGGATACGCCGCCCTCGTGCGGCGTGAGTTCGCCGACGTCGCAACCCGCGACTATGACAATCTGTTGCGCGTGCCCTATTCTCACGTCGTTCTGGAGTGCCGAAAATGACGGAAATGCCTATCAGCTATGATCCCGCCGATCTTGAGGCCCTGGCCCGGATCGAAGAGGGGCATTTCTGGTTTCGGGCGCGGCGGCGCATCATCGTGGAAGCCCTGGCGCGGTGGTTTGGGAAAGCGGAAAGCTATCTCGAGATCGGCTGCGGCACCGGGTACAACGCGCGCGCCGTCGCCGAAGCCTTTCCGCGGTGGCGCATCGTCGCCTCCGATCCGCTGGCTCCGGGCTCCGCGACGTTCCCGCGCATCGACGCCCTGGATATTCCCTTCCAGGACGAGTTCGATGTCGTCGGCGCATACGATGTCCTCGAACACATCCGCGACGATTCCGCCGCTTTGCGCCAATTTCGCAAGGCATGCCGACCGGGCGGAGGCATCCTGGTGACCGTGCCGCAGCATCCCTGGCTCTGGAGCGCGAGCGACACCCACGCGCACCATCACCGCCGCTACGGCGCGCGCGGATTTCTGCGGCTGGTAGAGCGCGCGGGGTTCGAGATCCTGGGCTGGAACTCGTTCGTCACGCTCAGTCTGCCGTTGTTTTTTCTGCGAGCCCGAGTTCTGCTGGCCACGGGCCGAAAACCGAACGCGAACGTTCCCCCCGCTCCGGTGAACTGGTTGCTGGAACGAAGCATGAATTTGGAGCGCCGACTGATCCGCAGTGGGATTCGGCTGCCGATCGGCGCTTCACTGCTCGTCGCCGCGCGGCGCCAGGAGGGCAAGCCGACCTAGTCACCGGGAATATTCGGCGGCAAAAGTTAACGCTCCTCTGAGAAACGTTGATGACTACAATGCTGGCGTTCCGGAACCCGCCTGCAGCAGCTTGAAGAAAGCTCCCGCGGCGATTCGGCCCGCCGTACCCCCGAAGGTCGCTGAGGCCATCAGCTACGGGATTCCTGCATTCACGTACAAAGGCCTGCTCGTGGGGCCGCCGGGACCTCAACCCCGACACCCACTCCGCCACCAACCCCGACGCCGTCTGGAGGTGGCGGGGGAGGCGGTGGCGGAGGCTCAAACGGGTCCGCGCGCCTGATCAATATTTCAACGCGCGCCGAGGTCGGGACGGGCGCCAACATCCTGATCCCCGGATTTGTGATCAGCGGCAGCGGAACCGAGACCCTTCTAAGCCTCGCAGCTGGGCCGGCCCTGACGGGATTCGGTGTCGCCGGAGTCCTGGCCCAGCCGAGCTTGAGCGTATTTAAC
>Ga0182018_10004872_pt1 | contig 11075 bp, 7 predicted proteins | sample 812P2MmetaG_FD_120490 | JGI IMG/M metagenome (GOLD analysis project Ga0182018, IMG submission 120490) | Permafrost microbial communities from Stordalen Mire, Sweden - 812P2M metaG | ecosystem: Environmental > Terrestrial > Soil > Wetlands > Permafrost | place: Sweden: Stordalen | collected...
CCAGCGGCAATCTCTCGCCCACCAACACCGTCAGCTTTGAATATGTCGTGCGCCTGCCCCTGACCGTGCCGTTGACACAGACCTTAACTGTTGATCCCATTGCGCCTGCCATATTGGTGCCGACGAGTATTGAGAATGGCCAGTTTGCCTTGACTATTTCGGGGGCAACCAACTACCGATGTATTGTTCAGGCTTCTGCCAATCTGGTGGATTGGGTTTCCGTCCAGACGAATACCGCGCCATTCACCTATGTGGACACCAACACCGGTCAATTTAACCAACGTTTCTATCGCACAGTTTACGTTCCGTAAAGCCACGGGTTTATTGATGCAATACGTTTAGCATCCCTGTGCACTTGAAAGTTCAGTCCGGTCAAAATAAGGAAGCAATCCGCTATTTTAATTTTCAGAATTCACTCACGTGCTGGCGTGGACGCACCGCACCCGACATCCGAGCGAGTGAATGTGCTGGGCTGACCGAACAGGACATCAACTGGCAGGAACAAACGATTCATGTGGTTGGCAAAGGTGGACACGAGCGAACCGTGCCACTCAATGAAGAGGTGGTTCACATCCTCAAGCAGTATCGCATCGCCCGTGGCCAGCGCATTAACTTTTGCTTTAAGGCTAGCACCATTGATGGGGTGTAAAGTCCCAAAGGCGTCGAGCATGAGAGGTAGAATAGCTGCGGAACGGGCAAGTTCGTGTTCAAATGTGATTGCTGAATACTCGACGTGCAGGTTAGGAATTTCTGCTTCCTTGGCTTCCAAGGCAATAGCAGTTGCTGATGGCGCCCCGCCAATGTTCGCGGCATCTCCATCCGTCAGGATAGCGACAGGGCACGCTCCGCAACAGGCACGGGAATGCCTCCACAGGAACGCTTTCAGACACGCCCGATGTGGGCGTGCCTTCAAACGCTGTCCTGTGGTCGAATTTCCCGTTTCGTTGCGAACAGCAGCCGAAGCCGCAAATTTGTTGGTTTGGTTTTTCTACATTCGATTTTTTCGGAACGCTGACGATTGAAGCAAACGGCTTAAGGCAACGCAAGAATTAGGAACGTGTGTCAGCCGTCCGGCGCGGTATCCTTCGCGCTACGCTGAGCGCGTGGTTCAGTCTCGCGCGTGAGCCGCGTGGGGCTGCGTCGCTGGTTGCTCACTCGCTGGTTGCTGCTCGTCAGTTCAGAGCGCGTCGTGCGTCACGTTCGCCGTATCACAGCGCGCCGTTATCGTCGCGAGCAGCGCCGCCGCGCTTCGTAGTGTTTTGACAATTGCCGGAATCGGCGGAAAAATCGTGCAAATCAAAAGAGAGTGCAGGCCGCGCCTGCCGTGAGAGCGGCCGGCTTTCGCTTCGTTCTCGCCAAAGCGCTCGCAACTCCGCGAAACCGTCGCCGTCGCCCCCTTCCATCCCCAAGGGGTTTGCGCCGGGAATGAATTTCGCTCGCAAAAAAATTCGGTGGTGGGTCAGTTTGAATCCTGAAATCTCACTTTGGGCTTGGAATGTGGTTTTTTAGGGCGCAGAGTAGATTCATGGGCAAAATCATAAGCAAATTGGATAAACTGAAATCAAAGTTTGAAAAACTGACGAAAAACAATTTGGTGCTTCAAAAGTCCATTGACAAAAAGAAAGCGCGGCTGGACGCAAGCCAGAACGCGCTCCGTGTCGTTGAACAGGTGACTGGCGGCAAGTTGGTTGAAAAGAGGCCGCGCTCGTAGTATTCAGACTGTTGGCTCTTCCCAATCTTTCGGATCGTCAAACAAACCGGGTGTTGCCGCATATACCGGCGCGATTTGATCTAGTTGACGATGAAATGCTTTATAGTCGGTATGAATTTTCATCAATCCAACGACAATACCCAAGTGGACTAAAACAGCACGAAATCCAATATCCTCACTTAACTGAAGGTTTTGAATATTTTACTGCGAATACAGCGAAGACTGCCTCGACAAGTTCTGACCCGGGCGCAAGAATTAGATGATTTTCTGACTTTCTCCATATCTGAAACCATTCAATTTGGATGCTCCAAAGGAATAGAGCATTACCGATGGGATGAATAAAAAACCGTTTTTCTTATCTTTCGATAAGGAAAACGGCTGGTGGTTCAGGTCGACACTTCTAACGCGAATCAATGTTGATCGTCCTTCTTCTTTTCGTCCTTCTTCGCGGGTGCAGCCTTTCCCTTCTCGTCATGCCTTGGCTGCTCATGTCCATGGGCATCTTTTCTGTAACGATCATTGCGAATGCCGTGGTCTCGCCAATCAGGATGGTCTCTTTCATAGCCATGGAAACGCTCCAGCCGGTCTCCATCAGCGACCAGCCAGACATCACCGGCTCCCAAATAGAAATACTGGCCATTAACGACACCGACGTTTTCGACACCATCCCAGACGTAAGTTTCAGGAACCATTACCGGAGCCTCTACCACCAGTGCCGGTGCCACATACATCGGTTGCGGAGCCACTACCACTGGGGCAACCACAAAGGTAGGTGGCACGAATGCTAAATGCCCATTTTGATCAACCGCACAACCTGACACTAACATTAATCCACCTGCCGCTGCTGACAGGAGACACACACGCACACATTTTGTTTTCATTGTTCCATTCTTTCTTATTTGTTTTTTTTTGGTTTTTTTGACCCTGCTGACTCCGTGTTTGGAGATTTTAAGGTGGTCAGTTCTTAAAGGTTCACGGCGCGGCCGTCGCGATGACAATATCGCTGGGCAAACCGATCTCGCTTTTGCCGAGAAAGAACATGGCTTTTTATTGGCGCGTTTCCGGTTTGCCAGCCGTGAGCAATGGGCGATTGTCCACATAAGGCGAATGGGGTTCACTGGCGAGCAGGGTGAAGCCCGCATCACCGTCTCTCATGCCGTAAAGATGAACGCCTTCTGCGTTCATCTTGTTAACGGACATTTCCCATGTGGTTTCTTGCCCACGGCCCGCGTGGGCCTTTTTCGTGATTTTCTTCCTGTTCCACCCGTTTGCAAGAACTTTTTTCCAGTCCGTTCCGGTTATTCTCTGGCACAGGGCTGTTTCGATGCCTTTTTGGGATCCCAACGCCCATTTTCTCCCGGATGTGAAGACACCACTTCCGTGGTTTGCATTGTTTTCATGCGAGTCCTTTCACTTTTCCTTCATCCAGATGCCGCTATGGGCAATCTCAGGCGCTCAATAGCCTGTAGAATGGATCGGAACAACTCTCTCGGAACCGCCACTTCCGCCATCTGGAAGACGATCTTCCCGGAATGGCGCACGACCTTTGCCCCCCGCCCCCTTTTGAAATCCCCCGTCCATCGTTGGTAGCGCCAGCATAAAACCGCAACCGCACACTGGCAAGAAAAAGTTGCCAATCAGGTTTTTTGAAAGTCCCGGCGAACTCGCCCGCTTGCTTGCCGCCGCGCCGGACAGTTTCAAGCCTGTCTTGGCAATTCAGGCGTTCGCCGGATTGCGCTCCGCCGAAGTCATGCGGCTCGACTGGCAGAATGTGAAACTTGCACGCGGACACATTGAGATCACCGCCGCCAATGCCAAGACCGCCAGCCGCCGCATTGTGCCGATTCTGCCGAACCTGGCCGCATGGTTGAAAGACGCCGCGAAGAAATCCGGCAAAATCTTTCCGCACACCTGCCGTTGCATCGGCGCTGGTGCACCATCGGATAATTCACGAATCATCTTTTCTCTAACACCATAAGCGCAAATTCGTTGCAGGCCTGAAGTCGTGACCAAACTTGGCAGCCTGCATTGCGCGCACGGCCTGACTCATCTCCGCTTGTGTGCTCGCCCGTCGCATCCAAAGGCAAACGTGCCGCAAACCAGACTGCCGGCCAGCTAAATTACTATTCAGCAATCCAGCAGACTGGTTTTTGCTCCAAGTTAATCAGTGCGACCGGACTGCGCGCACCGCTCCGCTCGCCCAGGCCAGCGCTCCTTTCCGGCAACCAAGTTTCGTCACGCCGCAGAATTGAATTGCACGACCAAAGCGCCATTTCCATTCTCCAAACAGAAAAGTCGCTTCCGTCACGCAGGGCTGACACAGTCCGAACGAGTTGATGTAACCGATTCGTTCGCGTGGAAATTTTGGCAAAAGGGACATTTATACAGCCGAATGAATCTTCAGGCAGAGTGTAAAGTTAAGTTCAACCGCAGATGAACGCAGAATTGACGCCGCAAATTTTCCCGCGCACACTCACTGCGTCAAACTAAATGCACCCGCTGGAAACCTATCTCGAAGAATTGCGCGCCATTCGTTCGTCCGGTGCTGCGGTCAAGGAAACTTCCGGCTACGGTGCGCTCGCCAATCTTTTCAATGCTGTCGGTCACACGCTCAAACCCAAAGTCCGATGTTTCATCCATGTGAAAAACAGCGGCGCGGGCCTGCCGGACGGCGGCTTGTTCACTCCCGACCAGCTCAAGAACACGAACGAAGAAGCTCCGCTGTTGGGAATCCCGCTGCCATCGCGCGGCGTTATTGAAGTCAAAGCCACCAATGCCGAAATTGATGACATCGTGGATACCAAACAAGTCCGCGATTACGTCACGCATTACGGACAGGTGCTGGTGACGAATTACCGGAATTTTCTGCTCCTGAAACGCGGCGATAACGGCAAACCCATACATTTGGAATCGTTTCAGATCACGCCCAACGAAAAATCTTTTTGGGTTGTTGCCGCACAACCGCGCAAAGCCGCCAATGAGCTTGGCGAACGCTTTCTCGAATATCTCAAGCGCGTTTTGCTTCACGCCGCGCCGTTGAACAATCCAAAGGAAGTTGCTTTCTTCCTTGCGTCATATGCACGCGATGCCCGCGCACGCGTGGAAGCCACCAAAGATTTGCCGCAACTCGCCGCAGTGCGCGCTGCGCTGGAAGAAGCGCTGGGCATGAAGTTCGAGGCGGAGAAAGGCGAACATTTCTTCCGCTCCACGCTCGTCCAGACGCTTTTCTACGGCGTGTTCTCCGCGTGGGTTCTCTGGCACAAGGAAAAGCCTCAACGCAAAAATGATTTCGATTGGAAGTCCGCTGCGTGGACGCTGCACGTTCCGATGATCAAGGCGTTGTTCGAGCAGGTGGCCACGCCGACCAAGCTTGGCCCGCTCGGACTCGTCGAAGTTCTCGACTGGACCGCCGCCGCGCTCAACCGCGTGAACCGCGCCGCGTTCTTTGATAAATTTCTGGAGACGCACGCCGTCCAGTATTTCTACGAACCGTTCCTCGAAGCCTTCGACCCCGAACTCCGCAAGGAACTCGGCGTCTGGTATACGCCGCCGGAGATTGTGCAGTATCAGGTCGCCCGCGTGGACGCCGCGCTGCGCGAAGAGCTGGACATTCCCGACGGCCTCGCCGATCCGCGCGTATTTGTGCTCGACCCCTGCTGCGGCACCGGCGCGTATCTCGTCGAGGTGTTGCGGAAAATTTCTCAAACGCTCACGGAAGAAAAAGGCGAAGATGCTTTGGTCAACTCTGAACTCAAAGAGGCGGCGCAGAAACGGGTCTTCGGTTTTGAAATTATGCCTGCGCCGTTTGTCGTCGCACATTTGCAAATGGGTTTGCTCCTACAAAACCTCGGCGTGCCGTTGGACGACACAAAAAACGAACGCGCGGGAATTTTTCTTACCAATGCGCTGACCGGCTGGGATTTTGCCGGTGAAAATCCCAAGCTCGCTACTTGGCCGGAATTGGAAGCTGAGCGTGCCGGTGCAGGCAAAGTGAAACAGGAGAAACCGATTCTTGTTATCCTTGGCAATCCGCCTTACAACGCCTTCGCGGGCATTAGTCCAGAAGAAGAACAAGGTTTGGTCGAGGTCTATAAGGGAGCTTACGAAGAGGAAAATATTCGGAGTAAAACAAAATCTTCAAAGCAGGGTTCAGTGATGAAGAAAATTCGTCGTTATCGCTTGAGCGACCCTGTGTCGAAAGGTGGGTGGGGCATCAAGAAATTCAATCTTGATGACCTTTATGTGCGATTTTTCCGATTGGCAGAACGCCGGATTGCGGAAAGGACAGGCAGGGGGATTGTTTCTTTCATCTCAAATTTTTCATACTTGAGCGATCCGTCATTTGTCATCATGCGCGAGCGTTTCTTGCAGGAGTTTGATATACTTTGGTTTGATTGCTTGAACGGCGACAGTCGCGAAACTGGCAAGCTCACGCCGGACGGCAAACCCGACCCGTCTGTATTTTCCACGGAATATAACCGCGAAGGCATCCGCGTCGGCACGGCGATTGGACTAATGGTGCGGCGTCCGAAACGCACCAAAAAACCGCAAATTTTATTTCGTCAGTTCTGGGGTGCTGACAAGCGAGCGGAGGTTCTCGAAAGTTTGAAGTCAAAGAAATTGGTCAAACAGTATGAGAATGTTAATCCAACCAAGGATAATCGTTTCACATTTTGTCCGTCGGATGTTGCCGTAGATTATTATGGGTGGCCCAATCTCCCCGAAATCAGCGCGGTTGATTCAGCTTATGGACACATGGAAACGAGGGGGCTTTCTCTCATTTCCAGCGACCCAAAAGAATTAGAAATACGCCTTCGGATGTTTTTTGATCCTGCCATCACGAATGACGAAATGGCCAAGGCTTGCCCGGAAATCATGGCAAAATATGCGCGCTATGATGGGATGACAGATCGCCACGCAATTCAGAAGAAACTTTCTTTCTCGCCAGAATTTATCCGGCAATTTTATTTCAAACCGTTTGACATCCGGTTTTGCTACGCTGATGCGCAACGCCCGCTTTGGTCTGAACCCAGCACATCGCTTTCTGCCCAAGCATGGAAAGGTAATTCGTTTATAATTTCTAGACTCGCGGGGGTAAAATCACCAGAAGGAACACCGTTCCTTTTCTCAAACGGAGAATTTGAACGCGATGTGATTTCTGGTCATGCGCGTGCTTTCCCAATTCGTTTGAAGGCGACGCCAAAAGCCAAAGCGAAAAAGAAAGACGATGGCAATGGCGAGTTTGGAAACATTCTGCATGAGGCCATGCCTGCTTATGATGCGACCAAAATTACCGCCAACCTTTCGCCCGCCGCCCACGCGTATCTTGCCAAACTCGGCATCAAGAATCCCGATGACGACGCAGACACGGCGGCATTGATTTGGATGCACGCGCTCGCCATCGGTTATTCACCAGCGTATCTAGCGGAAAACGCGGATGGCATCCAGCAGGATTGGCCGCGAATTCCCTTGCCAGAATCTAAAGCTGTGTTGCTCACTTCCGCTGAGTTGGGCAAACAAATTGCCGCATTGCTTGATAAAGGAACACCGTTGACAGGCATTGATGCGGGCAAGGTTCAACCGGAGTTGGTGAAGATTGCCGTGGTTACACGCCTGACCAAAGACACATTGAATCTTTCTCTTACCGCTGGTTGGGGTTTCGAGGGAAAGGAGGGCGTGACGATGCCTGGCAAAGGAAAGCTCGCTACCAAAATTCTGGATGTCGGGCCGGATTACAAACTGCCGTGGTTCGAGTTTCACGATGTTTATCTGAACGAGTCCGCCTGCTGGAAAGACATTCCAGCGCCGGTCTGGGACTACACCATCGGCGGTTATCAGGTCATCAAGAAGTGGCTTTCGTATCGCGAGCATGATTTGCTGGGCCGCCCGCTCACGCCAGATGAGGCGCGCGAGGTCACGCACATGGCCCGCCGCATCGCCGCACTGATTCTGCTCCAGCCGGAACTAGACAAGAATTATCAGGTGGTGAAAGCGGCCACTGTTCCACTTTAGCGACTAATTGCAAATCCACTGCTCCACAAACTGGTCTTCGTTATGGGCGCGAGACATGGCGAATGACTTTGCGGCTGATTCGCTAAAGTTTCTTTTTCGCTTCGAGCACTTATTTCGGAAACTCAGTTAGCCAATGATTGTCGTTCGGTGCCTCTTTGATGGCCGTTATTCCCTTGGCCTTTGTTAGCATGGCTTTAGGAAAGCAGGCTTGCGAATTTCCATCAAGAATTATCAACGCAAATTGGCAGTATCAAAACGCCCGCAAAAAACTGCAGATATCAATAATTACTCGTCAGGTGTTACTTTATGCAAAGAATCAGGTGAAACTTATGCTTGCTATAAATTTGATGTTTCACATCGCCAGAGCAAGCCCGAAGGCCGGGGGGCGTTCTCCGATGGTTGCAGGCTCATTGCTCCAGCCGGAAAAACTGCTGCGCGAGGCTGGAGGCATTCGTGTAGGGACTCGTCGCGCCGGGAACGTTGGTAAATGTGCCGGTGACGGCTGGCGCGGATTGCAGGCTGAAACCGGCATTGGTCCAGCTCAACACCAGGTGCTGGTTCAACGATTGCCCTTGAAGATAAACCAACGGCAGTGTGGTTGCGGCAGGATACTCGATCGTAAAATACTGGTTGTATGTCCCGTCAAACGCCTGCCCGGTGACGAACGCATCGCCGTTTCCATCCAGGGCGATGCCCGTTGGCCCGGCGGACCCGGCGGTTGAGGTGTAGAGATTGGTCCATAAGGGCGTGCCCGCGGCGGAATACTTGAAAGTCGCGGCATAGTAATTTGTCCCGTCATAAGTTTGCCCTGTCAGGATCGCGTTGCCGGCAGTGTCCACGACGATGGCCGTGCCCCCGTTGGTATTTGTCCACAAGGGCGCGCCCGTGTTGGAATACTTGACCGTCGCTGTTTGCTCGGTCATTAGGATATTGCCGCTGTCATCCACGGCCAGGGCGGCGGAACCGGCGGAACCGGCAGCCGAGGGGTAGAGATTGCTCCACAAGAGCGCGCCCGCGTTGGAATACTTGAGGGTCGTGGCATACCAGTTTGTCGGGTCATCATAATAGAGATTTGTTCCGTTATAGGTTAATCCCGTCACAAACGCGTTGCCGTTGGTGTCCGCCGCGATGCCGAAAGTTTCGGCGTAGCCGCCAGTCCCGGCGTAGAAGTTGGTCCACAGTGGAACTCCCGCGTTGGAATATTTGATGATCGCATCGTAGTATTGCCCCGCATTGTTGGGTTTTGTCAAATGATCCGTGACGAGCACGTTGCCGCTGCCATCCACGGCGATCAGCCTCCCGATGCTGGACAGACCTTGGGCATTGGCATAAACATTGGTCCACATGGGCCCACCCGCGTTTGAATATGCGATGGTCGCGCAATTCTCGTTTGTCCCGTCAGACGAAAACCCGGTCACAAACACGTTGCCGCTGCCATCCACGGCCAGGGCGGCGGCTTCGGCATGACCCTCCCCGTTGTAGAGATTGGTCCACAAAGGCACGCCCGCGTTGGAGTATTTTACGGTCGCGTAATCCATTTTGAAGGATGCGTCATACGAATACCCCGTCACGAACGCATTGCCACTGCCGTCCACGGCGAGGGCGGAGGAGGCGGCCAGGCCGCCAGCCCCGGTGTAGAGGTTGGTCCACAAGGCCACGCCCGGGTTCGAATACTTGATGGTCGCGTAGTCGTAGTAAATGATACCCATGGTGTTGAGGGTATATTCGCTCCCCGTGACGAACACGTTGCTACTGCTATTTACGGCGATGGCGCTGGCAAGGGCACCATAGCCAGCCGGGGTATAAAGATTGGTCCAGCCGGTTTGAGCGCGGGCGGAAAACGCCACCTGAGCAAGGGCAAGGATACAGGCAAGCCGTTTCAGGTTGGTTGTTTTCATTTGCGTTCCGGGTTTTAAATTGTTGTCAGTTTCAAGGTCGGTTCTGGGCCCGGGGGGTCAATTTTGGTAATCAAAGCGGCTATAATCGAACATGGTGCGGCGGCGTTGCTCTGGCGGGCGTTGGCGGCTGTTGCTGCTACAACGTCGAAAGGTATTGGTGATTCAAGAGCCAGATCAATGCAATCAATGATATTCCCGTAAATATACCCAAAAAATACTTGGTATTCATTTCGCAGTAGATGGTATTGGTCGCTTCCTCTCCTTCAGACAAATTACTCCACATCTTCAGACTGTCAATTTGCCTTGTGTTTCGGCTGCGCACACCGGCAACAAAAAGCCCAAGCCCAGTGACAATGCGGGAATTTGAAAAGAACCTTTCTTACTTCCGCTGGCGACGGAACAACAACACGGACAACCCGCCCAAGCCAGCCAACGCAAGCGTGGCCGGTTCCGGAACGGGCGTGACAGAAACGCTTCCGGAATACGAGGTTGTATACGGCCCCGTGCCGGTCGAAAGTGAGGTCAAATTCTCGCCCGGGGTAAACTGGAAACTGACATCCAGCGTGCCGGGCTGATCAGCCACAAGCGTCTGCAAATCCGGATTCGGCCCGGTATAACTGATATTGCTCAAATTGACATTTACTGCGGCATTTAGAAATCCACCGACCACATAGAAGGTCGAAATATCAATCCAGTTGACCGTGCCCGTCAGGTTGTCGAGGGGGGCGTTATTGATGACCAAAGTGCCCAGCGGTCCCAAAACCGTGGCAGATTGGATCTGGGATAATCCAACCCCCGAAGAAGTGATGGGACCATATGAAAACGGGCCGTTTAAAACCGAACCATTTAAATTCACGGCACTGCCGGTTCCACCGGTCTCACTGGTGATGTACCATTGGTATCCATCGGTACCACTGTTGAAATTAAACGAGTCTTGGTTCCCATTGAATTGAATGGAGGATCCTGTATTGGGGCCAAAGTTCAGAACCAACGGTAAAGCGCCGGCATTCAGGCAGGTCATCAACAATGCCATGGCAATGACTGCCCCGACGCCGGTGGCCGGTCGGAAAATTGCTGTTTTTTTCATTGGGAAACCTTTATTAAAGTATTCTGAATTATCTACACCATTTGTAATTGAAAATATGATTTATGTCAAGCACTTTCTTTCTTGTTTTAGTGTATTGTATTGCAGTCAGTTATCACGCCCTGCCACATCGACTTTGCAATATCGCTCAACCGTGCGCCCGTGTAAAGCCAAAAAGCGCCGGCGGACGCCATTCGATAATGTCTGCCATTCTGTTGCCGGGAATTAGCTTGGCGCAAGTCTGATGAAAATTGACACCTCAATTAAGGTTTTTTGGATATGTTGTTTGTGGGATGCTGATTTTGGCCAGCCTGCATCTGCTGGTAGCTTGCTTTAGCATCCTCTTTGAGTATTACCGTTTGCCAAAGCG
>Ga0182018_10004875_pt1 | contig 11065 bp, 5 predicted proteins | sample 812P2MmetaG_FD_120490 | JGI IMG/M metagenome (GOLD analysis project Ga0182018, IMG submission 120490) | Permafrost microbial communities from Stordalen Mire, Sweden - 812P2M metaG | ecosystem: Environmental > Terrestrial > Soil > Wetlands > Permafrost | place: Sweden: Stordalen | collected...
GCTTGGCCGCCGACATTCGCCGGTATCTGAAGGAAGAGCCGGTGCTTTCACGGCCGGCGAGCGCCAGCTACCAGTTGTACAAGTTTGCTCGGCGCAATCGCGTCCTGGTGGCAGGAGTGGCCGTGGTGTTTGTGGTGCTGGCGGCAGGGGTGGTTGCGAGCACCTGGGAGGCGGTGCGAGCACGGGCGGCCGAGCGGCGAGCCACATCGGAAGCAGCCGTAGCCAAGGCGGTCAACGACTTTCTGGCGAACGATCTGCTGGCACAGGCCGACGCGGGCAAGCAATCGGGACCGAACGCCAAACCCGATCCGGACCTGAAAGTGAGAACGGTGCTGGACCGTGCGGCGGCGAAGATCATGGGAAAGTTCGACCCCACAACCACGGGCAAGCAGGGCGCTGGTTGGAGCGAGACGGACTGAAGTGCTTGGAGCAACTGGCCCGGCCGGTCTCCCGTGGTACGGATGATAGCGGCGAACGACGACACCCCACGATTGTAGCTTGACAATCAGGCCCCAGCGGCCAAGCCGTCACAGCGCCGCTATTTTGAATCTTGCTTCACGCTACCTGCTGCTCTGCGAAGCCATGGAATCTAACCAGGAGCAGTTTGTTTTTACCGTCTTTGAGCATCTTTTCAAAGAGCGTGGTTTGCCGCGGACGATACGCACGATCGCTCGAGGTAAGTCCGTAAACTCGTTATATACTGGTCTCCAATTGGAGCGCATCGGCCTGCGTCAGACCAAATCGCTCAAACGGATCGAAGTGCAGGCGCTGGAAAAGCAACCTGCCGACACCCTTCTGACTATAGAAGCCATCGAGGGGACGGCTGGATTGATGGGCGGGCAGTGTTGCTTGGCAGAATTTACAGTCACGAGAATCGATTTATGAAGATCGTCGTCGATGCGATCACATTATTACTGCCCAGCGCCGGAGTAAAAACCTACTTGCATTACTGGCTGCTCTCTCTGCAGCGGGAGGCGCGGAAATGTGGCGATGTCGTAGGTACTTATCCATGGCGCATCGTGGTGCCAGTTTTGCCGGATCATGAACATTCCGTTGAAAGTAACCAGGCAACAGCCAGGCGTTTAAGGCTCATTCATTTTGCGAATGTGCGGTTGAATCCATTGATCAATCTGCTAGCGGCCGGGGCCGACGTATTCCACTGTTCTCAGCATACGGCGAACCTGCCCCTGCGAAAGACGATTACCGCCACCATTTTCGATTTCTCCTGCTGGCGGACACCCGAGCATCACATGATTGCCAATATCGAAGCGAGCCGCCGGTACGGGGAGAGGATTCTGAAGAGATCGTCCGGCTTGATCGCGATATCACATCATTCAAGCAAGGATGCCGTTGAGATTTTAGGCATACCCGAGACGCGAATACGCGTGATCTATCCAGGGGTGTCGGAGGCCTTTTTCAACGTAGGGCCTGGGTGCGCGAATAGCATTCGTGGCCACTATAAGCTGGATGCTCCCTATATTCTTTTTGTCGGTTGTATTGAGCCCAGAAAGAACATTCCTACTCTAATTCGAGCTTACCTGCGGACCAAGGAAGCGCTTCGCCGCGAGGTGCAGTTGGTCGTCGCTGGACCATTCGGATGGGAGAGCGAACAGGTACGGACAATGCTCGCTCAGAGTGGTGCCAATGTGCGTTACATCGGCTACGTCCCCGAAGCAAACTTACCGGGCTTGGTTCGCGGCGCCCTCGCGCTGGTGTACCCGTCGTTTTACGAAGGTTTCGGGCTACCGGTAGCGCAGGCGATGGCGGCCGGCATTCCGGTAATTGCCTCTAACCGCGCATGCCTCCCGGAGGTTGTCGGCGACGGAGGGATGCTGATCGATCCGGACTCAACCGAGGATCTGACCGCATCGATTGAGCGGCTTTGCGCCTGCCCGAGCTTTGCTGATGAACTGGGCGCGCGCGGCAAAATCCACGCTCAGAGATTCAAGTGGCCGGCGCGCGCCGCCGAATCGCTCCGTTTCTTTCACGAAGTACATGGCTGACACTGGACGTAGACCAACGGATGATTCCGGTCGCGGAGGCTTTTGATTACGAAGTCTTAGTCGGTGCGCCGTGGCTCTGCTTTATTAATACGAGACCGTATTTGTGAAACGGTGTGCTTAGCTAAGCTGGGTGCGGCGGGGTTTGGCGATCTGAGAGATGACGTCCCGGTAGGTCTGCTCCACCAGATCCCAGCGATAGTTCGATTCTACGTAGAGCCGGCCCTGTCTCCCAAGAGTAGCTCGCATGTCGCGGTCAGAGAGTAACATGTTGAGAGCCTCTCGAAACTCGCCATAGTTGGAATACCAGAGTCCGCCGTTGGACCGCAGACACTGACTGACCAGGACCGGAGAATTTCCGTTAACTAACATAGGCTGCCGGTGCATCCAGGTTTCAAGCGCAGCCATGCAGAGGCTCTCGAAGGGCGACGGTGCGATACCAACGTCGGTCACGCTCAAGGCCTGATACTTGACGTAATCCGACACATAGCCGGGAGATAGGATTTGTGCGTGGGGTTGTAACGGCAGGGTCCGCCGGCCCAAGAGTAAGAGGATTACATCCTTGCGCTGTTCCGCTTCTACAAACCGGCTAAAGAAATCCACCAGCTGGTCGCATCCCTTAGCGTTCTCCACCCTGCCCACAAAGGTCAGCACCTGCTTGTCTTGGAGCCGCTGCCTGAGTTTTTCCCACAAGCCATCGGGTTCACCGGGCTGGGGCTCTTCTACCCCAATGCCGGCCACGCGTCCGACGGAACTTGGAAGGTTGAACCGGCGTTGGGCCAGAAAATGCTCCTCCTCTGTGTTGAACAGGAGATGGGGAGTCGTCCGAAATAGATCGTCCAGAATATGCAGATAGAGCGATGTTTCGTCGTGCACCGTAGGCACGAAGATGGCCCGCGATTTCAAGAGGGGAAGAGTCTGTACGGCCGTGTAATAGAGGTAGGTGAATACGATGAATGCCTCGTAGTCCTGCTGGTGATCGCGTACATAGTGGACCAAATCCGGCGTGTAAGGCCCTTGCAGGCGCACCATGTGTTCCTCCTCAGCCGCCGAAAGCTGAGTAAGAAAGATACGATCGTAGATCTTGTGAAACTCGACTAAGTTCCGTTCCTCCTCGGTCCGAAAACGTCGCACCGTGACGCCATTGAGTTCCTGCAGTCCCGGCGACAGGACGTTCTTCCAGCTCAAATGATCCGTCGCGCAACTAGTCAGCACGTCAACCGCATAGTGGGCTGCGAGGCGCTCGGCCACCTGACGGCACATGCTCTCCGAGCCGCCCGTCAACTCCTCTCCGTACCTTTGGATGATGAATGCGATGCGGGGTTTGCCGCTGTTCATAAGTCTTCCACTTCCTGTATCAGAGAGAGTAATTGAGCCTCAATAACGTCCGGATGAAATACGGTTTCGTACCGCCGGCGGCCCCTATGGACAAGGTCTCGCATCACGGCCCGGTTCGTAACGGCCTCATCGATCCCTTCAGCCAGTGTATGGGCGTCGAACACTTCGGAAACGATGCCGCATCCACCGCAGGTTTCGCCCACAGCGGTATTTGCCCACGCCACGATCGGTACGCGGAAAAACATGGCTTCGGCCAGAGGCACGCAGAAGCCTTCATGTTCGCTGACACAAAGGAACACCGACGCGATGTTATAGTATGCGCGCAATTGGGATAACGATACACCGTGCGCGAGATGCACGGAATCGTCCACTTCCAGATTGCGGGCGTGTTGTATAAGATCTTCCCGATACTGTGTGAGCGCAACATCCAAATTGCCCACCAGGAATAGCCGTGCCGGCCTAACTGCCAGAGCCCGATAGCCGGCGAACGTTTCGATCGCTTTGAAATGGCCCTTATTCGGCCGAAAGGCGCCAACAAAGAGAAGATTCGGCCCCTCGTCGCGATACTTGCCGGCGATGATGGTGTCGAGGGGAGCGCGGCCGAGATCCTCAATGCGGTGCAGCGGGGGGATCACGCGGCAGCGTTCGCGCGGAACGCCCAGGCGAGTGAATTCGTCTGCGTTGAACTGTGAATCTCCCCAGACGAAATCGATGCGGAGCTTGGCCAGGCGTCCGGTCGCCTCCACGCCACTGATGCAAGAGCGATAGTAGTTCTCCGCGTAACCCGCGAAGTAGCGTGGCGGCGTGACATTGTGGTGTTTGATGACGGTCCGGTTTTTCGACCTCGCCAGAATTCTTTCACCGGCTTGCCAGTCAGTGGAATGATGATAAATGAGAATGGCGGCCGTGTCCTTCCACAGTTGCTGGGGCGCGGCGCGGGTTTCGGCCGCCAGCGAAGCCAAACTCGGATCGACATGGTCGGCAAAGATATGTGCGTCGTATCCCGCGCGGCGGAGGATCTCGTAGCTCTTCAGTACGTCGTTACCGATCGCGTCGTTCGGCGCAAAAGTCGGCAGCAGGAGGAAGACAGATCTCTTTGACTTGGAACTAGACAAAGAATCTGTTCTCCCCTAATCCCTCCGCACAGACTGCGGGCTTCAGAGCCGTTGAACCTCCGCCACCAAAGCCAACAGCCGGGTCTGAATGGCTTGCGGAGAAAAGGCCGACTCGTACCGGGCGCGCCCGCGCTGCGCCAGGGTGCGTGAAACCGTGGGATTCTCCGCGCACTCCTCGATCCCCCTCGCCAGCCCTCCGGCATCGAAATCCTTAACAATGATTCCGGCTCCGTCGCAGGTTTCGCCCACGGCGGTGGTGGCCCACGCAACGATAGGGATGCGAAAGCACATGGCCTCCACCAGGGGAACACAGAAGCCCTCATGTTCACTGACACACAGAAAGAGTGAGGCCACCAGGTAGTACGTGCGGAGTTGACCTCGAGATACCGACGGGGCCAGAATCATGCTATCCTCCGCTTCCAGCATGCGCGCATACTGCTTCACTTCTTCAACGTAGTCCGCGAGACGGGGGTCGAAGGAGCCGACAAAGAATAGCCGGGCGGGGCGTTCGGACAACTCGCGGTAAGCGGCAAATGTCTCGATCGCTTTGAAGTGACCTTTGTTCGGGCGAAATGCACCGACGAAGAGGATATTCAGTGCTGTGTCGCGATAGGTTCCGGTGACGACTGCGTCCAAAGGAGTACGGCCGAGATCCTCCGTATCGTGAAGGGGCGGCACAACCCGGCACCGGTCCGCAGGGACGCCGAGGCGAACGAATTCCTCACTGTTAAACTGCGAATCTCCCCAAACCCGGTCCACGCGCATTTTGGCAAGGCGTTCCGTAGCTTCCACTCCCTTCAGACATGCCGAATAATAGAATTCCGGGTAATTCCTGTAAAACTCCGGCGGCGTCACGTTGTGGTACTTAATTACCACCTTATTCCTCGAGCGACGCAAGATCTCTTCTCCCAAGGGCCAGTGGATGGCGTGGTGATAGATGAGGATGGCTTGAGGATCCAGCCAAAACTGATCGGCGTCCAATCGCACGTTGACGCCGATGGACGCCACGTCTGCATAAATGTGCTCCGCGAAAACCGTCGTCGGATACCCGGCTTGACGCAGTAGGTGGTACATACCAAGCACGTCATTGCCGACCGCATCGTTACGCTGGAGCGTCGGCACCAGGAGAAATATCCGCGGCTTTAGAGGGATCAATGCGGCCGCTCCCCAGAGCCAGCCTCACGCCTGCCATCGTCGAGCGCGGCGCCGCCGGATTCCCTTTCGTCAATCAGGAGTTCTATTCGAAAATTGGTCCTTTGGAGTGCCGTGACCACTTCCTCCAGCGCTGTCGTTTGGTCGTCGATAGCGGCGATCAATTGCTCCTGGGTTGCCTGTAAATTCGGAATCAACCAGAAAAGGGAACGGCGCATGATGCCAACGGCAAGCGCGCCTAGTTTTCCTCTCAGCGTAGGTGGCGCAGGAGGCATACCGCCAATGTGGGCCACGCCGGCGCGGAGGCTACCCATGCGAGCTCGCAGCCTCGAGACTCTGGCGACCAAATCGGCCGGCAGGCCCTTTCGTGCGTTACGCATGGCGTCAGCTCTGCGCTGATTTTCGGCGCGCATACGCTGCCGGATGGCGGACATGATCACTGAGACATCCACGGGAGAAGGCAGGCCAGTGTTCATGGCTTCAGAACGTAAGGCGTTCACTCATACACCGCCCAAAGTAACTCCGCACACCGCGGGGAGTCCACCCAATCGATTATAGCGGACGGCGGCCGAATCGCACTGGGCGAAGTAAGCCCTACTGCCCAAATTTTTCCGGCTCCGGTTGACGCCGCGATTTACTGTAGCAACTGTTCCTCCAGCGTTTTGTCGGGTCCATAAAAAAGGGTCCAACCCCGCCAATTAGCCTTCTGGCAGACTAGCGGGCGTCGTCCTACGTGAGGAGTAACGTGGACGGACTGGCCCACTCAGTACTAAGTTGGACAATGACAAGTACGCCATTGATCTTAGATTAGTTGTACTGCCATAGTGGGCGTGATACACTCCATCGGTTAACCAAGTTTAGAAGCTTAGCAGAAGCTTGGCGCCAGCCTTCTGGGGCCGACCGAGGAGGCATGGTTTTGTCCGCAATTTTTCGCCAGTTTTTCGCTGAACTTCTAGTCATACTTCTCAGTTTGCAGACCGGGGTTGTCCGCAGCCAAGACTTTGCCGGCTCATCGCGCTCTCGCAGTGGCTATGCTTCGCTGCCCGTAACGTCCTCTCCCGCTGCCGCTTCCGAAATTGCAACCGCCCCCGCGGTTTCCGCCGGAAAAGCTTTCAGCGTGGCTGCCAAGCCCTCTAGCATTATCCCGGCGCCCTTGTTCAAGTCGAAGTATGTACCGGTAGGTCCAGAAGATCCAGCGGACCCCTACATCATCGCCGAAGCGACCGCGCTCGGCAATAATCCGAGTCAGATCTTCGCTTTCGTGCGCGATAAAGTCGCGATTACATCTTATGTGGGCTCAGTGCGAGGGGCGCGCGGCACGCTGTGGGCCATGGCCGGAAATATGTTGGATAGAGCCAGTCTCCTGGTAGCGCTGCTCGGCGCGGCTGGCTTCACGGCTATCTACGAACACGTCAACATCGCAAACGTTGACTCCACGGTTTATCACAACATCATCAACAGGCTGGTTCCGCAGCCCAGCCAACTGCTGGGATGCATCCCTCCGAACACGAACCTATACGATCCGAACGTCATTGGACCCGCGCAGGGAGGCACCCAGGATTACTATTGGGTGGAGTACGGCCCGAGCAATATCCCGCTCGACCCCAACATACCGGGCGCTCAACCCGGCCAAAGTTTCCAGACTCCCGATTCCAGCTCCGGTTTCACCACCGTTCCTCAGAATCTGCGCCAGGAAGTAACCATCAAGATCAACGCAGAGATCTATAACCAGGCGAGCAGCCTTTTCGGATTCGGCCCCAGCACGACCACGGTTCTTACCCAGACCTACGATGCGTCCGCGCTGGTGGGCAACGTGATCACCGCTGGAAACTTCGTGACGGGCTCTGGCGGCGGCGCGCTGGATTTGACCGCCACCACGTTCACATACACTCCCTACATTCTGATCGGTTCGGGAGGTCCCGACGTAAGCCAGGATTCCATAGTCACCGGGACCCCCTATCAGGAGTTCTTCACCAATTTTCCGCTTTCCAGCCAGATATTGACTGGATTGTTCCTCGAAATCGACGCCGATAACGTCACCTATCAACAAACCGCGTACACGCACACGATCTTCGACCGCCTCGGACCGGCCGCGCGGCAAGGAAACGCTTCCGTACAACTGAATCTGCCTCCGACTCCCGCGCCCGCGGTCACCGATTTCGATCTCACCACGGTGAACATCAACACCTCGCGGCAGCCGACCAGCTCCGTTCAAGCGCAGCAGACCCGGCTGACGAACGCCTACAACGCCTACGAAGCCATCAAAGCGGAACTGGCCTCGGTCCCCACCAGCGGTAAGCTCACCGACAGCCAGCAGGAAACCGTGAATCAGGGCGTGACGCTCGGCAAATATATGACCATCGCTGAGAACGAGCTGATCACAATGGCCTACAATGCGTCGGCCGACGTTCTTGCCTCACAACTCCAGACCGGCTATTTTTCCATTGTCTTTCCCGACTCTCCCCGCCTGACCGTCGCGCAGAGTTCCTACAACAACGGAAACTCCACCGAGATGCTCGATGTGCTCAAGAACGATATGGTCGTGATCTCGGCGTATGGCCAGAACGTAAACGCGCCCTACCAGGAAGAAGTGGAGCGCGGCATTCTCGAGTCGCTGATGGAAAGCACTATTTTGAATCAGGTTACCGGCCAAACCGCGACTGGCATTGGCGACGTGTTCGGCGCACTCGGCAATCCGAACCTGCTCACCGTGGTTGGCCCCGCCATGGGATCGATTCCGTCCAATCCGGACGCGCTCTCCAGCACCACTCTGTCGGCCAACGCGCAGACGTTGATTTTGGATGACGTACAGAACGGCCAGGTGGTGATCACACCTAACCAAATGGTGACAGTGAACGGCGCCACGACTGTAGGATGGTGGGAAACCGATCCGAATACGGGCCACACCATTAGCCATTTCGTCGACGGCGGGCATCAGGCGATCATCGAAGATGCGGACCTTGAACTTACCCTCGAAGTCTACAACGGAATTGTGGCGGAGGGCATCGGCAAAATTGAAGGGTGGGGACTAACCGGGATTGCCTACGCAGCCTCCGTTCTCACCCTGGTTTCCGAACCTGATAAGGATACAAAGGAGCTCGAGGTTGGAAGCGGCGCAGGCGAAGTCGCGCAATTCATGCTCATTTTCAACAAAGAGATACTCCTCCTCAAAGCTATCGGAGGCCCCACCCCACCCAACGGCCTTAGCCTTATCGGTGAATACGTGGGCGGGCTCGCTGAAGGAATCGAGAACGGCGAAGAGTGGGTGAAGGCGAATTTGCCGCTCGATCCCCCGGTCGTGGACTTCGTTACAACTCCGCTTGGTCCAGTCCCCACGTTCACTTCCGGCACAACGGCCGGCGTCCACTTGGGAAGCGTCACGGTGGACCCGACTTACACCATGCCGTTCAATGGCAACCAGCTTCCGTTCGTATTCGATCTGCCTATTACAAACACCGGCCCCAGCACGGACATCTTCAACATTGGCATCAATGCCATCTCGCCAGGATTCCAGGTTTACCCGAGTATCGGTTCCCTCACGCTGCAAGGTGGACAAACCGGAATGGTCAATGTTTGCGTCGTGCCAAACGACTTAACTGGGGACTCGATCCCCGCAGTCGGAACCGGCATAAATTATTCGGTGAACGTAACCAGCGCCACCAACTCTAGCGTGACCGCTTCCACACAGCCCAGCTTCAGTTCTCCGCCTCTGGCCTCGATTGGCATGTCCATCGATCCGCTCACCCTGTCGGTGGCGCCAGGTGGAAGTGTCTCCGCAAATCTGAATGTCAGTGCGGTGGGAAATGTCGCGCCAGGGCCGGTTACGTTGACCGCCGCGCCTCCCACTGGAATCACGGTCGGCGGCCTGACGTCGCCTGCCAGCCTGCCGCTCGGCGGAATCGCTACGGAAGCATTGTCCTTTGCGGCCGCCGCCGGTTTGGCGAACGGTACATACAACGTGCCGTTGACTGCCTCCTACACGCCCTCGGGCGGAACGGCGCAACAGTTTTCACTGAGCGTGCCGGTTTCAGTGTCATCCGTCGGCACATGCGCGGTAACCGCCGCTTCGGCAGCCACACAAGTGAGTAAGTCTAGCCTGGCATCCGACCTGGCTCAGCTCGCCATCGACATGAATAATGCCGCCTCCGCTCCGTCTAACTCCGCTCTGGTCAACCGCGTGGTCGGGGACATGACCTTCATGATTAGCGGCGAACTGACGGCATCGTATTTCCAAAACTTAGTACCAAGTCTCACGTCGGCCACAAATGCCGTAGCTTCCGCAACTCCCGCCACGCTGCTTACTGCGCTGACCAATCTGAACACTTTGCTATGTTCCCTTGGCAACTTGTTGACTCAGGTTAATACCACGAGCACCAGTATCGCTTTGGCCCAAAGCAGCACGCTCTTTGAAACGGGCGGCGCCACCGGCCCGAATCAACCCGCCCAATGGTCTATTGTGCTCACCAACAATTCACCGACTTTGCAGGTTTACACGCTGAGCGTCACGGGCGTGCCAAGCGGAGTAACATCCCAGTTCAGCCAGCCTACCATTACGCTCGGACCCTCCGGCAGCGGAAATAACACTTCGTATAACGCAGTCACGCTTACGCTGACGCCGGGCGCGACGTTCAACCAGCCGTTTTCCTTCAATGTAGTCGCGACACCGCAAGGTGCGCCTAATTTCGCAGTTTCGGCGCCCGGTACGCTGCTGGTGCGGCCGGAAAGCATTTACGTCGATCAGGTCACGGCGACGCCGCAGTCCGCCAATCCGGGGACGCCCGTTACTATTACGGCGCGCCTTTTCGCGGTCGTAAACGAGCAAATCGACACCTATGCCGTCCTGAGCATCACCGATCCGAATGGGCACGTATTGTGTTGCGGATATCAGTCGAATCAGATCGTCCTCAGCCCGTCGTCCACCATCCAAACCGTTACGTTCGGTCCCATCGCCACGACTAGCTTCATCGATGGTGTCTATTCGCTGTCGGTACAGAGCCAAAGCGGGGGTATCCTGCAGAGCAACACGGCCACGGGATCGCTGCTCATCGGCGCGCCACTATCCGGCGTGCTCACCGCGACTCCCTCCACCGTGCCTCCTGGATCGAGCACCGTGCAGGCAAGTCTGACCATCAGCCGCGACAGCGTTACAAATCCCGTCTCCACGCTTATCGGAAGCGTGCCGGTGAATGGAGTGCCGCGCAGCATGGTGCTGTATTCCAATGCTGCCGTCACGGAAAACGGCGGCCCGCAACAACTCGCCTATGTCTGTTCGGATTCCCAGGTGAATATCGTTGATGTCAGCACTCCTGCCAGTCCGAAAGTCCTCAGCACCTTCGCCAGCACTCTGCTGACCGAAAGCGGAGCCGCCGCCGGATTCACCGGGGTTAGCTGCGGAATCTACGGCAGCGACCTGATCATGGGTTATAGCCGCGAAGATGGAAATACTTCGAGCAGCCCCAC
>Ga0182018_10004876_pt1 | contig 11064 bp, 8 predicted proteins | sample 812P2MmetaG_FD_120490 | JGI IMG/M metagenome (GOLD analysis project Ga0182018, IMG submission 120490) | Permafrost microbial communities from Stordalen Mire, Sweden - 812P2M metaG | ecosystem: Environmental > Terrestrial > Soil > Wetlands > Permafrost | place: Sweden: Stordalen | collected...
ATGAGCTTAAGCTTTTGGGCGACGAGTCCCTCCTTTTCTCCCAATGCAGCAGTTCGGCCAGACAAGCCGTAAGAAAAGCCGAGCGAAGCGGATTGACGATCGAGTTTTCCCAGGATCTGGATGCGGTGAAAACCTTTTACGGCCTGCATTGCAGGACCCGTAAGCGGCTCGGGTCATTGCCCCAGCCATTCATCTTTTTTCAGAATATCCATCGCCATGTTTTGGCAAAGAACCAGGGGTGGGTAGTACTGGCGAGGCGCGGTTCAGTCGCTGTGGCCGCCGCCGTTTTTTTCCATTTCGGAAAATCTGCCATCTTCAAGTACGGCGCCTCTGACGATGTTTTCCAACCGTTGCGGGCCAACAATCTCGTGATGTGGGAGGCAATCAAGTGGTACTCTAAACATGGAACGGAGACCCTAGATTTTGGAAGAACCTCGGTCAAAAACGACGGACTGCGGCGATTCAAACTCGGTTGGGGCAGCCATGAAAATCGAATCGATTACGTGAGATTCGATCGCCGCCACAGTAGCTTTGTGTCAAAAAAGGGCGAATCGCAACAATGGTACAATAGGGTCTTCCAGTCATTGCCCACCCCGTTCTCCCGCTTGATTGGAGCCGCTCTTTACAAACATGCGGCTTAAATTCATCATCCCTCAACGACTGATCCCGATCTTCCATTCCAAGTGAATCCTCCAGAACAACCGCGCCAGCCCCGCCCCATCGAACGAAACGCGCCCCGCTTCGATACGGCAAACGCCGCCCCGCCGCCCAGCATGACGGTCGGCGACATTTATTATGTCCTGTTCCGGCACAAATGGAAAATCCTGCTTTGTACGATCGCGGGCCTAGCGGCTGGCGCTTGCGTATATTTTCTCGATCCGCCCCGCTATCAGTCACAAGCGAAGCTGTTTGTGCGGTATATTGTCACCGAGGGTAAGTCAAAGGGACCGGTAGTAGACGGAGACGAATCCACGATGAAATCGCCCGACCAGGGCGGAGAAACGATCATGGACTCGGAGGTCGAGATATTGGGAAGCCTCGATTTGGCGAAGCAAGTCGCGGAGGCCGTGGGCCCGGAAAAAATCATGGGCAATAGCAAGGGCGACGCCAATGCCGACTATGCGTCCATATTGATACGAAAGGGCATGACGGTCGACGTTCCGCCAAGAAGCAGCGTGATCAACATCACCTTTAAGCATCAAGATCCCGATGTCGTCCAGCCGGTGTCACGCGAGCTGATTGAGCACTATCTCAAGATGCATCTCGAGGTTCACCATTCGGTTGGATTGGTCGCCGAATCGGTTGCCCAGGAAACCGATCAACTCCGCGCCCATTTGGAAGAGACGGAAGAGGAGTTGCGGAAAGCCAATACCAAGGCCGGGGTGACCTCCATAGATGATGCTAAAAAGACCTATGCCGACCAGGTCGCCGAGTTGCGCGAGGAGATATTCGGCGCCCAAGCCGAGTTGGCTGAACGCTCGTCAGTTGTGCAAGAGGTTACCAATCGCTCGCCCGTGAAAACTCCCGCGACAAGCGGCGCTCCCGTCGTGCCCCAGGAGCAATTTGACAACTACCGAGATTTGGAAAGCCGACTCGACTACCTGAAGAAGAATGAGCAGGGCTTGCTGACAGAATTCACGCCCGAGAACTCGAGGGTCAAGTTGGTGACCCAGCAGATTGCTGACACGGAGGCCCAGAAGATGAAGCTCGAGCAGGCCTACCCGGGCCTGCTCAATGTTGGCATTTTCTCTCCGAGCTCCAATGCCTCAGGTCAGTCAATTGATCCCGCGGCCGAAGCGGTCAAGCTGACGGCTCTTCAGGCCAAGATCAAAGTCCTGAATATGCAACTGGCCGAAGTTCGAAATGATCAGTCCAACATCGACCAGATGGAGGAAACGATTTCGGAGCTAACTCGAAAAAAGGACTTGGAGGAGGCCAATTATAAGTATTGGTCGGCCAAACAGGAGCAGTCGCGAATCGACGAGGCGCTCGGAGACGGGGGTGTTTCGAATATTAGCGAAATTCAGACGCCTTCGCCCCCGCTCAAAGATTGGGGCAAAACATCCAAGATGATCATAATGGTCTCCGCCAGCGGATTAGTCGTGGGCCTGGCCTGGGCATTTTTGATTGAACTATACTTTGACCGCACAGTGCGTAGGCCGGTGGACGTTGAGAGAATATTGCGACTGCCGCTCTTTCTATCAATCCCGAGGATCAGCCGGAGCCGGCCCAACCGAAATGAAAGGGAGGCTTCCGAATCGCGGCCGCGTCTTCAGGCCCCTAATGAGGAGACTCCGGGAACTCTAGTCCCGTGGAATAGGATTGATGCGCTGTACCCATTCCATGAAACACTTCGAGATCGACTGATCAGCTATTTTGAAAGCCAAAACCTCACGCATAAGCCAAAGTTGGTCGCAGTAACGGGATTGGGAAGGAATGCAGGCGTTACAACGACCGCAGCTGGATTGGCCAAGAGCCTTTCGGAAACGGGCGACGGAAACGTCCTTCTCGTCGACATGACCGTTGGCCAAGGCTCCGCCCAACAGTTTTACAAGGGCAAAGCTGGATGCGGATTGGAGGAGCTTCTCAGCACCCGAGATAATGCGCAGATTGAGACCAATCTCTATGTCGTCGGCGAAGGATCCGGAGGCGACAAACTTTCGAAGATGCTGCCGCAACGGTTTAACAAACTTGTCCCGAAGCTGAAGGCTAGCGACTTCGATTACATCATTTTCGACATGCCACCGGTCAGTCAAATCAGCATTACCCCGCGTTTGGCGGGATTTATGGACATGGTCCTCCTGGTCATAGAATCGGAAAAGACAGATCAGGACATAGTCCGGCGCGCCACCGAATTGCTCGGGGAGTCAAGGGCCCATGTGGGTGCCGTCCTCAACAAGACCCGCACCTATGTGCCGCCTCGGCTTCACCAAGAGAATTTGGATTTCTTCTGAGAAGCTTCGGGAACTTTTGACCAAACGCGGCGGCCAGGTAGCCAAGGGGCGCCGCGATACACCGGCGCCGTAATTGGGATGCCTTCCCCAAAGTCCGTTCACTTCGTCGAGACTGGTGCCGGGGGCTGCGTCAATCTCCGGATCCAATAGCATGATTAGGCAACGCGCATACTATTTGATTAAACCTTTCGTTCCATGGCGCGTTCGGATGGCTCTACGACGGATTCCCGCAAAGTTGAAGCGGCGATTCTACTGGGCCTTCTGGCCGATCGACGAATCCGCCGGGCAACGCCCGGTCAACTGGTCTGGCTGGCCGGGGCAGAAGAAATTCGCAGTCGTGCTCACTCACGATGTCGAGGGGCCGAATGGCCTCGCGAAGGTTAAGCAGCTGGCTGAGCTCGAAATGGAACTTGGGTTCCGATCCTCATTCAATTTTGTCCCCAACGGTTCTTATACTGTCCCTTCAGAATTGCGCAAGTGGCTCACCGACCGCGGCTTCGAGATTGGGGTCCATGACCTTGCTCACGATGGCAAGCTCTTCGACTCGAGGAGCCGATTCAAGAAATTGGCGCTGCGGATCAATGAGTATCTTCGCAGCTGGGGGGCCGTAGGATTTCGCGCAGGATTCATGCTTCGAAATCTCCAATGGATCCATGATTTGGACATCCAATATGACGCCTCCACGTTCGACACCGATCCGTTCGAGCCCCAATCTGATGGAACAGGCACCATCTTTCCCCACTGGATGCCCGCGCCCGAAGCGGAACCGGCAAATCCCGGCATTACGGAGACCGAGAGCAGACTCCGCGGCTATGTTGAATTGCCATACACCCTTGCCCAGGATTCGACGCTCTTTTTGATATTTCGCGAAACGACGATCGAGCTTTGGCGACGAAAACTGGATTGGATCTCGAAAAAGGGAGGAATGGCCTTGGTGAACGTGCATCCCGATTACATTCATTTTGAAGAATCGAATAGTTCCGCGCGCACGTTCTCGGCTAATAAATTCCGAGAGTTACTGGAATACATCCTGAAAAACTATAAGGGGCAGTATTGGCACGCTTTGCCGCGTTCCGTCGCTGAATGGTTCCGTTCGCGGATTCTATCACCCGTCGCTTCGATTCAACCTAATCCATCTCTGTCAGCCAATGTCTCCCAGGGTACCTCCGGGCCGCTCATATGGATAGATTTGGACAATACCCCTCACGTACCCTTTTTTAAGCCCATAATCCGGGAACTGAGGGCAAAAGGCTACCGAGTCCACGTTACGGCGCGCGATGCATTTCAGGTCTGTGCGTTAGCATCGAAAATGGAAGTCGAATGTGACAAAATAGGACGACACTATGGCAAAAACCGGTTCTCCAAAGTGGCGGGCTTGATCGTTAGGGCAGCACAACTTCTGCCCGTCGTCATGCACTCGCGGCCGGTCATAGGGCTTTCTCACGGCTCGAGGTCACAATTGCTCATATGCAATCTCTTTAGGATTCCGACCATTCTTATTATGGACTACGAGTTTACCTCGTCCCCTCCTCTGGTCCGACCGCTATGGGAAATTGTTCCGGATGCATTGCCCGGTTCAAATTTGCACGCGCAAAACAGCAATAGAATCCTGAAATATCGAGGTATAAAGGAGGACGTGTATGTATCCGAATTCAAACCCGACCCGAGCATTCTTGACCGGCTAAATCTGCGCGGTTCCTCCGTGATCGTGACCGCACGGCCCCCCGCAGACGAGGCCCATTACCACAATCCTGAAAGCGACGTATTTTTCACCCATTTCATGAATCGCGCCGTCAAGCATGCAAAAATCAAAATCGTTCTTCTGCCCCGGAACAAACGACAGGAAGACCAAATGCGAAGCAATTCGCCTGAATGGTTCCGAGGGGACAGCGTAATCGTCCCCGGCAAAGCCGAGGATGGGGTGAACCTGTTGTGGTACTCCGACCTTGTCGTCAGCGGAGGGGGGACCATGAACCGGGAGGCTGCTGCTCTGGGCGTACCGGTCTACAGTATTTTTCGCGGCAAGATTGGCGCCGTCGATCATCGCCTCCACAGCGAAGGAAGGCTAGTCCTCATTGAAAGCCTGAAACAGCTCGATGCGGAAATCCTCCTCGTCCCTCGTGCTCGCGATTTATCGCCGGATTCGAGGCATCGCTACGCGTTACAGGACATCATAGGACACGTGGAATCCATCATTGCTCAGCATATGGGTGCCTAAACACAGCCACGTTTGCTCTCGTACGATTATGCCCAAAGCAATCAAACTAATCGTTGTTGCCGCCGCTAGGCCAAACTTCATGAAGGTGGCTCCCATTATCCGAGCCATACAAGTCTATATGTCGGGTGCCGAACAAATCCGGGGCACGCCGCTGAAATATCATCTCGTTCATACCGGCCAGCACTATGACTCCAAAATGTCGGATGTCTTTTTCAGCGAGCTCGGAATTCCTGCCCCGGATATCAATCTCGATGTGGGGTCCGGATCGCATGCGGTTCAGACCGCAAATGTGATGGTTCGATTCGAATCCGTGTGCGAACGAGAACAGCCCGATTGGATTGTGGTAGTGGGAGACGTGAACTCCACGATGGCGTGTACACTAGTCGGAGCGAAAATGGGTATCCGCGTCGCACACGTTGAAGCCGGCCTTAGAAGCTTCGACCGTACGATGCCTGAGGAAATCAACAGAATCGTTACAGATTCCCTGGCTGACCTGCTTCTCACGCCCTCGGCAGACGCCGACGAGAACCTAAAGCGTGAGGGAATACCAGATGACCGCATACGGCTAGTCGGCAATGTCATGATCGACTCGTTGGTTTCAAATATTCCCAAGGCCCGCGAGAGCCATATCTTGCGGGATTTACATCTCGATCGCGGAAACTTCGTGTACGTCACGCTGCATCGACCTTCCAATGTTGATCGTCGCGAAACGCTGACGGCAATCCTGACCCAGTTAAGTACCATTGGATCTAGATTCCCGGTCGTGTTTCCCATGCATCCGCGAACACGAAAGATGATTCGCGAATTCGGAATCTCTCTGGGAGATGCGGACGCGGTCCGAATCATAGAGCCAGTCGGGTACCATGATTCCCTTTACTTAACCGAGAATGCCAGATTTGTGCTCACCGATTCGGGGGGGTTGCAAGAAGAGTCGACCTATTTTCGCACGCCCTGCCTAACCCTTCGACCAAACACTGAACGACCGATAACGGTTACCGTTGGAAGTAATCGACTTACCACCGCCGAACACCTTTCGCGCGACATCGCCCAACTTTTGGGGCGCGAGCCGAAATATGGTGAAATACCGTCACTTTGGGACGGTCACGCGGCCGAGAGAATACTAGCCAGCCTGATTGAAAAGAGCTGATCGGTCCGAATCAGGCACGATAGATGCCAATGCTGAAAGCACTTTTTACATTAGACTACGAGATTCACGGAAACGGAGACGGAAGTCCCTTGGCGCTGATGGTGGAGCCTACCGAGCGAATGCTTCGGCAGTTTGATCGCCATGGCGCCAAATTAACGATCCTGGCCGACATGGGAGAGATTCTCCAATTCAAGCGATATTTCGAAGAGAAAGGCCGCGATGACTTCCACTTCCTGCGGATTGAGGAGCAGCTTCGGGATGCGATACGACGAGGGCATGATGTGCAACTTCATCTCCATTCATCATATTTTAATGCGCGCCATGATTCAGGACGTTGGATACAAGATTGGTCGGAATATAATTTTGCTGCCCTAGGCGTAACTCGGGCCAGCGAAATGATACGCATCGGTAAAGAGTTTCTTGAAAAGCTTCTTCGACCCATCGATCCCGCGTATCGTTGCTTTGTTTTCCGCGCGGCAAATTGGTCAATGAGCCCGTCGCGCAATCCCATTCGCGCGTTGCTGGAGAACGGATTCAATATCGACACATCTGTCTTCAAATATGGTCGAAGAAACGGTTTGGTAAATTTCGACTATTCGGAGGCCCCAAGCAGCGTCATTCCGTGGAAAGCTAGCGATGAGGATATCTGCGAAGCAAATCCGGACGGTGGGTTGTATGAATTTCCCATTTATTCCGAAAGCCGACGAATCGCGGCCTTTCTCACGCCTAGCAGAGTCTACCGGGCTTTATTGAGCAAATTGCACCGGACCTCGAACCCGAGTGAACAGGACGGCCCAACAGCCGGTGGGTCTGCTCCTTCCAGGAAATTCTTGGGGCTGAAATTGATTACCCGAAAATTTGCATGGAAGGCCGATTTCAATCAATGTGGCGGCCGCCAGCTTATAAATGCCATCAAGAGGGCCGATTTGGAATTCGGGCAATCCAATCCCGCAGCCCTTCCTTTCGTATTGATCGGCCATTCGAAGCTTTTCACGCGCTTCAATGAATGGAGCCTGGAGCCATTTCTATCGTTCATCGCGCAACACACTGATAGCTTCGGCTTTGCGAGGTTTTCTGATTTTGACCTCGAAGCGTTGAACACACTTGGCCCACGAGCGGGCGCGGCATAGTCAAAATAGCCGATCATGTCCCTGCGGCCGACCATTTCGGTAATCATCGTCAGTTGGAACGCCAAAAATTATCTCCACGAATGTTTGGAATCGCTCTTTGCCACTGCCTGCGCGTTTCCGCTCGAGGTCTTCGTGGTAGACAATGCCTCGAGCGACGGCTCTCCAGAATTTGTCGCCGAGAATTATCCACAAGTTAACCTTATTCGGAATGAATCCAACTTGGGCTTTTCAAAGGCCAACAATATCGGAATCCGGAGCAGCACAGGTACGTATATTTGTCTCGTCAATTCTGATGTGAAATTTCTCGAAGGCTGCATCGGCAAACTTGCAGAATTCATGCAAGCGCAGCCAAAGGCCGGGATTGCCGGCCCGCGAATGCTGAACTCGGCAGGCGTTGTCGGGCGGTCCTGTCGCGGCTTTCCCACATTGTGGAACATGCTCTGCAATGCCATCGGCCTCGATCTTCTATTTCCACACGTCCGTCTTTTCGGTGGTTATGTTCTACGTTTCTGGCCTCAAGACAGCAATCGATCTGTCGATATATTGGGGGGATGGTTTTGGATCGTCCGCCGCAGCGCGCTTTCAGATGTTGGGCTGCTCGACGAAAGTTTCTTTTTTTATGCCGAGGACATGGATTGGTGTAAACGCTTCAAAATGAAGAACTGGTCCGTGGAATTCTTGGCTGACGCGGCCTCGATACATTACGGCGGCGGCAGCTCGGCGCGCGCACCCTTGAAATACTACATTCAACAGCAGCGCGCCGATTTCCAATATTGGAAAAAGCATCATTCCAAACCCGCTAGAGCCGTCTATTTTATGATTTGCCTACTCCATCAATCTTCGCGTGCGATTGCGCACTGCGTTCTTTCTCTATTTTCAGAAAACAAAGAGAGTCACGCATTGGTAGCCTCGCGTAATTGGCAATGTTTTCTCTGGTGCCTAAAAGGAGCCAGGTAAAGTGACGCGTGCATGGAAATACCCATTTTATCGCGCCGTCGAATCGATGCCTGCAAATAGGCAATGCAAAACGACTCAACCACGTACATTCTGACTTTTCACGGTCTTGGAGACCCAGGACGGCAACTACCTGACGGTGAAGACCATTATTGGCTGGAGCCTTCGTTTTTCGACGCAATTTTGGATTTGGTCAAAAATCGCGATGACGTGCGACTCACTTTTGACGATTCCAATTCGTCCGATTTCACCATCGCCTATCCAGCGTTGTTAAAACGCGGGCTTACGGCGACGTTTTTCTTGGTCTCAAGGCGAATCGATGTAGCCGGATACTTAACAACAGCACAAATTCGGACACTATCGGCAACTGGGATGACGATCGGTTCACACGGAACTCTCCATCGCCCTTGGGCCAACCTAAATTCATCGGACTTAAACTTGGAACTTCGGGACTCAAAGCGTACATTCGAACAGCTTATATCCAAAAAGGTCGACGAAGCCGCTTGCCCGCTTGGGAGCTATAATCGACGCGTACTGAAAGGGTTGAAATCTAATGGCTACTTGCGAATTTATACTAGCGATTGCGGCCCATCGACCAGCAATGCGTGGTTTGCTCCGAGAAATACGATCGTCAGGAGCCACACGTTGGAACAAGTGAGGAGAATTATTGAAGTCTCGCCCGCTTTGCCGCAATCGGCATTTAGAGCGCTTAAGCTCTTCGTAAAGCGTTGGAGGTAGCGGTCAATCTCGATTGGGCCGCGCGATTGTCTGAGGATGTTAATGTAATGGATAGCAAGCCCATAGCTGTAATCTTTTTCGCTGAGTCGTTCTCTTGTCCTGAGGTTGCTTGGAGTCTTTCCGATAGAGGATTTCAAGTTATAGCCGCGGCGCGGAGACATTCGCATGCCGCTATCCGCGTCAGCAGGCATGCAACGACATTCGATGTTACATCGCCAGAACTGGACGCAGCAGCAACGGTCGCCGACCTAGAAGAGGAGATCAAACGCCTCCTCAAATCTAGCACAGTAAAAGTGGCACTTCTTCCGTTGGACGACGCAGCTCTATGGGTTTGTAACCAACTTACTATTCGCGAACAGCTAATTGTCGTCGGACCCCCGGACGTGAGTCTCGCTTTGGACAAGGAGGCTCAAATAGCTGTGGCCCGAAAGGCCGGATTTAATATACCCGAAACAATCACAATTCGCAGCGGCGATTGCGTTCCCTCGCCTACATGCGGGTTTCCTTTGATCCTAAAACCCTTGAGATCAATATCCCTGAATCGCGGGAAGTTGACCAAGGGTCCCTTTAAAATTTGCCGCGACGACTTGGATTTTAATCACGTTATTCGGGATAGCGTCATAAGCGAACCAATGCTCGCCCAACAGTATATTTCAGGGATTGGCGAGGGTTTATTCGGACTCGCATTACAGAATGCAGTCGCAGGTTGGAGTTCGCATCAAAGAATCCGCATGATGAACCCAATAGGTTCCGGTGCCAGCGCGTGCGTGAGTATTGCAGCGAGACTCGACGACCTAGAGGCCGGAGCCCGATTTGTTGAAATCTCTGCTTGGCGCGGTCCGTTTATGATAGAGCTTCTCAGGGCTGAGGATGGAAAGACATGGTTTATGGAATTCAATGGACGCATTTGGGGAAGCACCGCATTAGCCAGGCGCTGCGGCCTTGAATATCCCGCTTGGGCGGTACAGGACGCATTGGGCACCAATCTAGATCCCCCAATCCCAAGCGATCTAAAACTGGGAACCGTCAGCCGACACGCCGGCCGAGAGGCGATGCATGGATTGTTTGTATTAAGAGGCCCTCGAACAGATTATTCCAGAAAATGGCCATCGAAGTGGAAAACGCTTTTTCAGCTGCTTAGACTTCGCAAATCGGAACATTGGTACAATTGGCGATCCGATGATTGGCGGGTCTTTGTCCGCGATTTTGGGGTAACGATTGCGGACAATATCTTCAAAAAGCGTAGCCACAAACAATCGTGAAGATTCGAACGGCAATGCATGCTCATTCAGATTGGTCCTATGACGGCAAATGGACGCTCGACGAGCTGGCGATCGCGTTCGCAGCACGCAATTACAACGTTCTCCTAATGACCGAGCACGATCAGGGATTTACCGAAGACAGAAGGCGCGAATACTGGGATGCATGTAGAGCTGCTAGCACAGAAAAGATCCTGATCGTACCGGGTATGGAGTATAGCGATCCGACTAATACTGTACATATGCTTGTCTGGGGCGATATCCCGTTTCTTGGCACCGGAATTGAAACGCAGCGCATGTTGGAAAGGGCATCCAATCTGGGCGCGATATCAGTATTTGCACATCCAAGTAGAAGGAATGCCTGGAAAGCGTTTCGAAGGGATTGGCTGGGCCACATCCATGGGATAGAACAGTGGAATCGGAAAACCGACGGTTGGTCCCCGAGTCTCGAAGCTGGGCGCCTTATTGAGGAGACTGGCGTATCTCCTGCGGTAGGTCTGGATTTTCATAGTCCGAAGCAGTTTTTCCCTCTCGCGCTACATTTGGACATCGAAGGCGAGGCGAATGAAAATAGCGTCATGGAAGCTCTTCGCACCGGCAACTTTAGTTGTAAGGCCTTTGGCGCCAAAGCTGATATTTTCAACGGCGGAATTATCGGCTCTGG
>Ga0182018_10004878_pt1 | contig 11063 bp, 10 predicted proteins | sample 812P2MmetaG_FD_120490 | JGI IMG/M metagenome (GOLD analysis project Ga0182018, IMG submission 120490) | Permafrost microbial communities from Stordalen Mire, Sweden - 812P2M metaG | ecosystem: Environmental > Terrestrial > Soil > Wetlands > Permafrost | place: Sweden: Stordalen | collected...
ACTTTATGCCGACGGCATGATGGAACTCGACTCGGTGGTCGGCCAACTGCTTAAGAAGCTTGATGACCTTGGGATCGCCAACAACACCATCGTCGTCTTAACCAGCGACAACGGAGTTGAAAAATTCACTTGGCCGGATGGAGGCACGGTGCCGTTCCGCGGCGAAAAAGGCACCACATGGGAGGGCGGCTTTCGTGTCCCTGCCGTGGCGCGCTGGCCGGGGGTCATCAAGCCCGGCACGATCATCAATGACATTGTTTCGCATGAGGACTGGATGCCGACGCTGGTCGCGGCAGCAGGTGTTCCCGACATCAAGGAGAAACTCACACGGGGATACCAGGCTGGAGACAAGAACTTTAAGGTTCATCTTGATGGTTATGACCTGACTGACCTTCTTTCCGGCAAAGGCCCAAGCAAGCGCAAGGAGATTTTCTACTTTGATGATGATGGCAATCTCAATGCACTTCGTTACGAGGCGTGGAAACTCCACTTCGCCATAAAAGACGACTGGTGGGGTGCTCTCTCACAGCCGCGAACCATTCCGCTGGTGATCAACCTGCGTCAGGATCCGTTTGAGGTAACGCCAGACTCGAAGTTTTACACTGCCTGGTATGGGGAGAAGCTATGGACTCTCATACCCGCGCAAGCCATCGTTGGACAATTCCTCCAAACCTTCAGGGATTTTCCGCAGCGGCAGAAGTCGGCGGCCTTCAACATCGAGCGGGTCCTGCAGCAGATGCAGGCACTCGGTAAAGACTGATCCAGCACCGTTCGCTATGGGCCTGTAACGGACGCGCCGAGGGTTATCCTTCGTGGCCGTTATTGGCCCAAAGCCGACGTTCAAAAGCCGCCGATCAATGTCCGCTTATCGGGGGTGAAGCAGACATCACAAATTGGAAGTGCCAAGTCTGTTTGTGACCCAAATCGGACATCTCCAGCGCGACCATCGCCGCGGGCAGCGAACAGCGAAAGCGAACCGAGCCATTGGCTTTGGGTCGAACTGCGTACCCGCTATTAAACTGTGGTGTCGATCACCGGCAATAGGATGTTAAACACCGATCCATGATCGCTGCTCGAGGAAACCCAAAGCCGCCCGTTGTGCGCTTCGATAATCGAGCGGCATATGGACAACCCCATTCCCATGCCTTGCGGCTTCGTCGTAAAAAACGAATCGAAAATGCGGTGCATGATCTTAGGATCGATGCCGGGCCCGCAATCTTCAAACGCAATGACCACCTCGTCGGATTGCCGGAGCTTGGAATTTATGTTGAGCACGCGCGAGCCGTCTGGCACGGCGCTCATGGCTTCGGCGGCATTAATCACTAGGTTAAGAATGACTTGCTGCAATTCCACGCGGTCGGCTGAGAGCTGCGGAAGATTTTGACTAAGATCAGTACGAACTAACACTCGCCTGCTATTCAGCTCACCGTGCAAGAGTTCAACGACCTCTTCTATGACTTTGTTGACATCAAGAAAAACCTTGGCATCTTTGTTCTTGTTGAACATCCCCCGTATGGTGGCGACCACCCGACTCGCTCGATGACTAGCCGCGATGATCTGGTTGACGTTCTTGGCCGCCTCCGCAATTTCGGGTGGAGTTTTTTGAAGCCAGCGCAAGGCGGCATTGCCGTTTGTCACGATCGCGGATAGCGGCTGATTGACTTCGTGAGCGATTGAAGCCGCCACTTCATGCATTGTCGTCAACCGCGTGATGCGCGCAAGTGTCGATTGCGCCGCCTGGAGCGCCGCCTCTGAGCGTTTGCGCACAAGCGCTTGGGCCATTACTTCTCCAATGATCTTTAGTCGTGCAACGAGGTCGTCCGGCCAATCCCGCGTGGGGCGGAACGCGGAAAAGTTTATCAAGCAGACGGTGCGGCCACTGACGCGGAGCGGGATTCCGAGACTGGAGTGGATACCAGACCGGCGATAGTATTCAATTTCTCCGATCGCCTCCGGCGGAAGATCATCGAGCGATCGAACGCGCAAGATACTTCCTGCACGAAGCTGCCCGAAATACCAACTCAGAAAGGCCGGCGCCGGGCCGGGTGGGTATCGTTCTACTCGGTCTATGGCTACCGAACACAAAACAGTTACCCAGCCGTCGGCGGTGAATTCGCCGAAGTTGCCACGATCGAAGTCGAGAAATTGTAGAAGTTGCTTTAGGGCGCTCTCAATTTCGGTCTCGAGTTGGTCGCCGGAAACATTGGCAAAGCGGGAAGAGAGCTCGGCAAGCAGACGCTCAAATGTTAGGAACTCGTCGACCGACGCCTTGGGCGCGATGCCAATTGTCGTTGCCCCATCGATGTAATTCTCAGCGGTCATTGACCCCACACCGCGCGCGGTTCTATCGCGACACTCGCTGATCCTAGTCGCGTTCAATCATTACTGGAAGATTCATAATGCAATATCGCCACCTGAGGCAATGAGTCTGCTTTGAGCGGGTGAAGCAGACGTGACGCGGACATCGCGGAATGCCCGCTGACGACTCAACTCGGAAGTCGAGTATGGGTCGCAAACGATCCCAAAAAAATGACGGGTTTCAGCGTCTCATCAGCGCCCCTTGCCAGCTTCGAACGCTGGCGGGGCAGGAGCACGACCGGACCATTCCATTACCGGACAAGTCACGCACAGGTGAACCGCCGCTGCCGCACTAGTTGCACACTTATCGAACGTGGGTTCTCGATACGGAAATTGCCTTCCGCTTATCAGCTGCGCCGGCCCGCGAGTTGGAGCGTGACAAGCCGCGCGAGCAAAGTTGCCGGATAGAGCTGGCCGATGATGGCCTCTAGATTGGCAAGGCTACGCGCGTACGGGTGCAGAGGCACAATGTCACCGTAGCCCACCGACGTTAGGGTCACGAAGCTGAAGTAAATCAAGTTCGCAGCAACAGCGAGATTATCCCGCAGAGGTTGGAGGCCAGTAAACGCGTTGGGGACGATGAGGGCTACAAAGCAGAACAAGGCCGCGAACAGAAGCCCTATATTGAGATAAAGGAGGATAGCACCGACGACACGATGCAACGTCACCCGTCCTGACGCAAAAACAGCGCGGGCTACTACGACGGTCAATACGACACCAGTGATCAACCAGGCGCTCGCGTCGAGGTAAACGTCGAGAACCGAGGGATGCCGCAGCCTTAACACGGTTGACACCACGATCAGCGCGATGGCAGCTAAAATGGGCGTAACTGCTAACGCACTACCCGATACGATGGAGACTGCGGCGACCAACACCAGCCCGAAAGCAATACCGAAGTGATGCGCCTCGAGGACCCCCGCGGCTTGCATCGGCGCAATTACGAACAAGAGTATGGCAAGCATGATCGTCAGCGCCGTCAACAGCGGATCGCTCAACCGATCCTGCAGTTCGCGAAGGCGTTTTGGGGTGAGGTGCATAGCCCCGTGACCAACATAAATCCAGGAACAAGCTTCTCAGGGCGGAAACTCCATACGTGGCGCTCCGCAGTGAAGCGATCAGCAATTGGGTAGCTACTGCGGCAATAGCGGACGTCGCGGGGACATCGTGAATCTGTCGAGTTTGACCCACAACAGACGCGGCAGGTTGCAGCATGTCTAGTCGGTAGTACTCAACGAAGGGCGCCTGCGGACCGCGCTAAACTTAAACGTCCATACACGGACGCCCAATTCCAGCCTTCTCGTATCTCCCTTGGTATCTCCAACATGTCGTCTATGTTCTCCATCCCTCATTTTGTGAGCATCGCAGATCGCGCATTGCTGGCCGCACTGGGCGAAAACGACAAGGTGAGCCATGTGTTCCAGCCAGACGGCCGATCATGCCCGTCAAATTCCCAATACGCCTTCAGATTTAGGTAAGCCTGAATCTGTCCAAGCGGTAGGATGACGCCCATCTGCGGCCCGATGCCGATGACACCAGATTCAAAAGGGCACAATTGGGGGGCGCAACCGCTATCGGGGCTGATCTGCTCATAGAAGTAACCGACTGCTCCGAAGAAAACTTGTTTGGAAACGAATTGCGAAGCGCCCCAGTCCAAATGCCAATCGACGCCGCTTTGGTAGTTTGTGCTGGGATTAATGAGGTTGTAGGTAAGCCCGGTCACCGCAGAAAATTCGTGGCCGGTCTGTGGATTAAAGTATGTGTAACCGCCACCGCCGTCGACGGCGCCGTGACCGATGCCGATATTTGCTAAATTGCTCGAATTGTAATCGCCAACGGGGATGTCGCCAGTTCCGTAGACCATCCAGTTGTTGACACCGTTATTCCAACGAATAATGGCTTGCGGATATAAATCGCCGAAGCCCGTCGTGGTTTGGCTGATACTGCCTTGCCGCTCAATGGCGAGCGGCCCTGCTGCGAGCGTCAAGCTACCGTTGAGGTCGGTGCTATTGCCACCTACAATACCCATCATGCCCAGGGTCAGTTGACCGCCGAACACGGGAGTCGCGAACACATAGCTAGGATTGATGAGCCCAACATCGATTTTCGCATTCAGATTGACATTGAGATTGATGTTGACGGTCGGATTAAGTCTGCCAATCGATATTTCACGCTCGGCCGCAACAGCGCCGCTTGCACCTACCGAGTCATAGTAGTTCATGACCGTCAGCGCCCAACCTGGCTGCTGGGGGACCGCAGCGAGACTGCCGAACAGTCCCGGAAGCCAGAAGCTGATGCCATTTTCGTCCGCACGGGAGAGCGCGGGAAGTGAAGCCACCGCGCAGATCGCAAGTGTGACGCTCATCGCAAATGAAAAAAGAGACGATCGCAATCGCTTGCCTTTCGGCGTGAGATTTATCATCGTCGCCCCGACGAGTTGCTCGTCCCGAATACTTGCAGCCCACGTCTTCTGGCCAACTGAGTCAACGCCCCGCCCACACGATTTCCTCTGTCTGTTGCTCATTAAACACACAGAGCCTGAGCCTGCGGCGACTCGTCAGACGTCCTAATTTGGGTGAATAGCGGAAGTAAATCGCCGCGATACAAATGACGCGATTGATCCCCAATCGAACTCTCCGCACAGTCGATTGACGCATTGCGAAAGGTTGATACGCCTTCGATGTTGGCAGCCTCGGGCAAAGCCGGACTCGCAGAGGGGATTGTTCGGAGAATGCCCGGATCACTCCTACTTGATCCTTGCCACGCTCCTGAACACACGCCTGTCCTTGCGCTACCTTTCCGAACCGTTTGACTTGGATCAAAGCAGGCGCGAGAATTTAGATGTGGCTTTGATCGTGGCCACTGTCGATGATGTAACGGATGATTTGTAAAGACTGCCACGGGAGTAGGCGATGAGGGTCGGATTTTTGGCGGCGGCTGCGTTGATCGCAATGACGTCAACGGAGACCTCGGCACAAGTGCTGAATCTCTCCGGCCCATATCGATGTGTCCAGGGATGCATTGAGGGATTGATCGGTCAACCCGCAATTCATCACACAACGCGGCTGGGACCTCAGCATTGTTGATGAAGCAGGCATGCCATCCAGAGCGTGGATTGATCGACCTGGTCACATCTGGGTCGACATTTGGCACGAAGGCGCCGTTTATTCAGTCGACGGCATGACGATCCAATTCGATCGCGGGACTGTATGGCAACGCGATTTCGCTGCACTGACACCTGTCGTGCCAGTTCCTTCCGTGATGCCACTTCCTTCCGTTGTGCCAAGCCCTCCGGTCAGCGCGCGCCAGGCCCGAAACGCAGGAGTTGCTCCGGCTCCGGCCGAAAGAGCGGCCGCCGGGATCAATGTGTTCGACGGCCGTTGGAGCGTGGTCATTCACACGCAAGCTGGCGGCTGCGGTCCGGAATATCGCTACGGCGTACAGATCATCAACGGCAACATTACCGCGGATGCCGGCGACTCCACTGGCGTGAGCGGGCACGTCTTGGGTAACGGAGCGGTCTCGGTGAGCGTTTCAGCCGGCGGCGCCCACGCGTTTGGCCAAGGGAGGCTGTCGCAAACTTACGGCAGCGGTACGTGGCGCGGTGAATCCTCTGGGGAGTCCTGCGCCGGCGTGTGGCAGGCTGCCCGGCGGGAATAGCGAGGCCGCAAATCAACTTGGCGTTCAACACGACGGCAACCGCATCCGGACCACGGCGCAGTTGATCGACCCCAAGGACGGCGCGCACGTCTGGGCGGAACGTTACGACCGCGCGATCGACGGCATTTTCGCCATCCAGGATGAAATTACTTTAAGTTCCGGCCGCCGAAATGCCGGTCAAGCGAACACGCGCGAATGCGCTACACGACGACCCACAGTGTCGAGGCCTGGACGTATTGGGTGCAGGGGCTTTCCCCTACCGCCAGCTCACCAAAGTGAAAGTGAAGTCCGCGCGGTTTTGTTGGGAAAAGGCGCTGGCGCTTGACCCGATGCCCGCTTCGGCTGATGGAGCGATCGCGAAACGGTTCTTGGCAAAGCGCACGCCTATGCTGACCGGGCGCTCGAGATCGATCCTAGCAATGCCGATGCGTTCATCACGACACGCCATAGGTATGATTCGTCACCGCTTTTCATATTACCGGGAACATCGCGCGCCAAGTCGAACTCCCTATACCTGCGTATCGTCTATCCCATCTAATCCGTGCTGGGCCTTTACGAAGGTGCAGTAGAGACGATCACTCACGAGTCCTAGCGTCCAAATTTGCGGAAACCGCAAATTGGAAGAACGATGGGCGTGGTTACGTGGGCGAGCCTGACGACTACCTTCGCCCGGTCGCGGAGGATGCAAGCAATTGTGGCTTGCGTGGCAATTGGAATAGGATTCACCGAGACGGCGGTCGGTTCCTTTTCACAGGAAAGCAATCGGCATCGGCAACCTCTGTCCGTACTGGACGATCGAATGCCGATATCTGCAATCAAGATGGCTATTTTGACTCTCGAAGCCTCGCCAATCGAAAATGGCACGGTGAGCACGTCACAAATGGAAAGTTCGTGCAAGAGCTTCGAATTCTCGTTTCTCAATCCTAGTTGTTCCAGAAAACGGAAAAAGATCGCTACTCGGGCGAAACATCGAGTTGCGACTTTCGTGGCCGCTCGCTTTGATCCATCTCCACCATCCACTACCGCTAACCTGCCGTTCGCAACGAAGAGCGAAGGAACAATTCCCGATCGCACTGCCAATGTGGAAGAGACAAAAAGGGAAATGAAGGCGTCTTCGGCAAGCGAGTCTGACAACCCAATGCCCCGGCCTCGGCCGAAGTTGCTGACGAAGACGAGACGCATGTGAAAGACCGCGGTCGCGGCCGCTCCTACCTCGCCGTTAGGTCCACAGAACGTTTAACGCAACCGCTTCTTCGGAAGGATGAGCTTCAACACAGTTGTCTGCTAATTTGAACCGCATACCGCAGGGTTGTGCAAATTCATGTACAGGAATCACTCGCTCGTGACTTGCGTGTACCTAAATCGCATTGACCCCAAAACCGATCTTATCCGATTGTAGGTGGCCGAATGCCGGCACTCCGTCGTCCCGCGGAGAGGCAGACACTTCGACTAGCCATGTAGGCATCACATGCATCACCAGAAAATAGCAGCAGGAAAGCTAGCATGAGCAAAGATAAAGTGAGTGAAAGGTCCGAGGATGGCGTCACGCAAAAAAGCGAAGGCCTCAAACGGCGCGATCTTCTGTTAAGCGGCACATCGTTGGTGGCGGCATCGGCGCTGTTGGGTACCGGTCTCGCTGACTCTGCGCAAGCGCAGCAACCAACACGGACGCCACCGACCGGGCAACAGCCCAATATCCTCGTCATCATGTCTGACGATGTGGGTATCTGGAATGTCAGTGCCTACCATCGCGGCATGATGGGCGGACGCACGCCCAACATCGATCGGATCGCGAAAGAAGGCGCGCTGTTTACCGACTACTACGCCCAGCAATCGTGCACGGCGGGACGGGCGGCATTTATTCTCGGACAGACTCCTTTCCGTACCGGTCTGCTGAAGGTCGGCTTGCCGGCCGCCAAGCAGGGCCTACAGGACAGCGATCCGACGATCGCCCAGTTCCTTAAGCCGTTGGGCTACGCAACGGCGCAAATCGGTAAGAACCATCTCGGTGACCGCAACGAATTCCTGCCCACGGTACACGGCTTCGACGAGTTTTACGGCATCCTTTACCACCTCAACGCCATGGAAGAGCCGTATGAGCCAGATTACCCGAAGAGCGCCCAGTTCCTGGAGCGGTTTGGCCCACGCAATATCGTCGACACCAAAGCAACTAACGTGGAAGATCCCACCACCGATCCACGCTGGGGCAGAGTTGGAAAGCAGACAATCGCGGATGGCGGCCCTCTACCGCCGCACCCGAACATGGACCCGAAAGCCAAGACTAACATGGAGGATATCGACACTGAACTGGTTCGCCGGTCGGTCGATTTCATGGACCGCTCTGTGAAGTCCGGCAAGCCATTCTTTCTCTGGCACAACAGCACGCGCACGCACGTCTGGACCCATCTTTCGCCTCGGTGGGAGAACAAGAGCGGCTACGGTCTCTATGCCGATGCCATGATGGAACTGGACTGGGAGGTCGGCGAGTTGCTCAAAAAGCTGGACGACCTCGGTATCGCCGACAACACCATCGTGATCTTCACGAGTGATAACGGTGCCGAAACCTTCAGTTGGCCGGATGGCGGCAATAGCCCGTTCCGGGGTGAGAAGGGAACGACCTATGAGGGCGGTTTCCGTGTGCCCTTGTTGGTAAAGTGGTCCGGCACCATCAAGCCAGGCACCATTGTCAACGAAATCATCGCGAGTGAGGACTGGATGCCGACACTTTTGGCCGGCACCGGCGATCCGAACGTAAAGGAAAAGCTCTCACAAGGCATGCAGGTGGGCGACAAGACCTTCAAGGTCCACCTCGACGGCTACAATTTCTTGCCGTTCTTTAAAGGCGAAGTGGCCCAAGGACCGCGGCACGAATTCTTCTACTTTACCGACAACAGTGACCTAAACGCACTGCGCTACGACGACTGGAAACTCAGCTTCAAGACAATCAAGGGCAATCTGTTCACCGGCACGCCGGAATCGACCAACGTTCCCATAGTAACCAATCTCCGGGAGGATCCATGGGAGCGCTACCAGGACGAATCGATGATGTACGCTCGCTGGTGGGGCGACAAGCTGTGGACGATGGTGCCCGGCGTAACCATTGTTGGACAATTCCTTGCCACCTTCAAAGAATATCCGCCCAGCCAGAGGGGCGGAACGTTGAGCATTGAGCGGGCGCTTGAAATGGTTCAGCAAGGAGCTAGCGGTCCGGGCCACTAGCAGCGGCTTGATCCAAAAAACAAAACACGGAAGACCGCCGCATGGCGGTCTTCCTTATTGCTCTAACGATAAAGACGACAAGCTTGCCGATGTCTGTTCATGGCCCTGAACGACGTTTGCTTCGAGACAGCGGAACGTCCGGAGCTGGGGGCGAAACAGACATAGCGCGGACATCGCGAATGTGACGCGATTGACCCAAAGGAGACTCTCACGGCCGCCAATTATTGCATTGCGATAGCAGCAACACAGTCAGTCTGGTCACGCGGAGTTGGTTCCCCAAATGATTGAGGCCGACAATAGAGCCTCATGACTTACCGGCAATTGTGTTGCCAAGCGTATTGTCGGTTCATTACAATTATCTCATCAGTTGTTGATTGGCAGAACGAATTGGAACAGCGCTCCGCTTTTACCGTCCGACAACGCAGAAAGTTCACCGCCATGATTTTCAATAATCCGGCGGCAAATAGCCAGCCCCAATCCCATTCCCTTTGCTTTTGTTGTAACGAACGCATCAAATATGGCGTTTAGTCGTTGTGGATCAATTCCAGGCCCGGTATCCTCCACTGCGACGATAATTGCATCGCGGCCATGAAGTTGCGTTCTCACCCGAAGCATCCGACTTCGATCTATCATTGTATCCATTGCTTCGATCGCGTTATGGACCAGGTTAACAAAGACCTGTTGCAATTGACTCTTATGACCGGTGATAAGCGGCAGTGCGGACGCAAGCTCGGTCTGAGCCGTAACGCCATGATCCTTCAGCTCTCCTCGCAAAGACTGCAGTACTTCAAGAGTAATTTGACTCACATCAATCTGCTCCCGCCCCTGATCAGCTTTTCGAAACAAAGCGCGAATGCTGTCGAACACTTCGCTCGCCCGGCGGCTGTCATTTATCACCCTGCTCAAAGCGGCTCGCACTTCGTCGTAATCGGGTGGCGTCTTTTCAAACCATCGCAACGCCGCACGACCGTTTGTCGCAATCGCCGCCAGCGGCTGTCGTACCTCATGGGCGATCGAAGCCATAATTGCCTCGACATTTATGAGCTTATTTTCACGTTCGCGCTCGAGCGTCATGATTGCTTCGCGCAAGGCCAATTCGGTCCGACGATGGTCAGTAATGTCGGTTGAGATTCCACAAATCCCTTCAACTTCCCCACTAGCGGAAGTCAGCGGCATCTTCCTTGTTAGAAAAATCCGATCGCCCCACCACACCTCGTGCTCCCACATCTTGCCCATCTTCATGGCCGCAAGGTCGTTGCTCCGATACTCCTCGGCGTTTTCCTTCGGAAACACCTCGAAGTCCGTTCTGCCCAGAGCCTGATCCCGTGCCAAGTTGAACGCGACCTCACAGTCCCGGTTGATGTAGGTATACCGGCCGTCTTTGTCCTTGGCGTAGATGGATGCAGCGCTGTTTTCCAGTACCGTCTCCAAAAGTAGACGGTTCTCTCGCAACGTTTCGTAGAGAATTTCGACCCGCCGCTTGACCTCCGTGAACTGCTTGAGCACCTCGGAGTTCGCGAGCTTTGCCTCAACGGCGTTAATCTCGCGTGTCAGCTCAGCATAGTGTTCTTCAAACTCTGATCGCGACATCGAATTGCTCCCCTGCAGACTTGACTGCTGCGATCTTGAATCGAAGGATACCACGCCCTAATCAGCAGGTCTGTGACCGACTTCACGGTGGCTGGGACGGCGAAAAGCCTGGCTGTTTTCTGCGGTGCGAAACGACGCGATTGGCCCATCTCGGCCGCGCCGGTCGTTCGCGTTTGTGTCCGTTATCGGAGGTCTTGCTGCCGCGCCGTCTGTTGGTCAGCGAGGCAGCTTATGACCCA
>Ga0182018_10004879_pt1 | contig 11062 bp, 8 predicted proteins | sample 812P2MmetaG_FD_120490 | JGI IMG/M metagenome (GOLD analysis project Ga0182018, IMG submission 120490) | Permafrost microbial communities from Stordalen Mire, Sweden - 812P2M metaG | ecosystem: Environmental > Terrestrial > Soil > Wetlands > Permafrost | place: Sweden: Stordalen | collected...
AAAGGGCTCCGGCATCGAGGAACTCACGGTTCGAATCGCTATGTCCTTGCACCTGCCAATTCTCGACGATTGGCGGCCAAATCGCGAGCACCTTCGACCGCTTTTTTCAACACTCTCCTAGTGGCCTAACACGGCCTCCATGCAATTTCGGAGGCCGGCCCTAAGGGTCAGAAGGGGTCCACACATACCCCAGAACGTCCTGGTCAGAGGGTGTATTGGCCGTAGTAAGCCCCGGTCGTTGCCTGGTTCGTATCAGCATCGACGTCGATGTCAGCAATCTGACCGAGCCTGCCGGCCAGAGGGGGCGGTACCGCAGGATGCGGCAGTTCGTGATGGCCGGACTCGTGCTCGGGGGATCTACGCGATCGCCTCGGCCGGCCTCGTCATCACCACTCCTTGCCGGGAATGCGAGCGGCCGGGCACCAAGCCCGCTGAGCGTGGTGATTGGGCACCTCGCACTGGGAACATCGTGACCCTCTGGTGATGGCGCGGCATGTCATGAAGTACCCAACTGTCAACCATTCTGCACCACTTTGATTTGCAGCGCAGGGACTGACCGTGGACAATATGCTTCGCCATTTGCTGGACTCAGGGAGTACTCGTTGCGGAAGATGTTCGTCGTGGCCACAGTGGTATTGGGGTTGTTTACGTTCGGGGTGGCGGCCATTGGGGGGAAAATCCCCAAGGCCGGTGCCACAACACATCCTGTCAAGACCGCCTTCTGCGCCGCCAATGACTCGATCGACAAGGCCGGTGCGAACGTCACCTCCGCCTCAGGCTTCCTGGCCGTGCTGAAGGCGAAGCGCGCCGCGCTCGCAGCGATGAAGAAGGATGCCCCAACCGGCAAGATCGGCAGGGACGTTCGGGCGCTTGTTAAGGCCGCTTTAGCTGCCATCGCCAAAAGAAACCCCAACCTCCTGAACAACCCCTCGCTCGGCGGCGGGGCCATAGATACGTACTGCGGGGTTGACGGGAACGGCAATCCGCTTCCGGCATATTTCGCTGCAGGCAAAGGAAGCCCCTTTTGCTCGGTTTCGAGCGCCATTAACGCGGGAACACAAAACGCCACCGACGCAGCCGGGGTACTCGCCTTCCTCGCAGGCCACCAGAGCCTCATCACCCAGTACGCGTCCTACGTGCCGAGTTTGCCTACCTCGATCCAAAGCGATGCCCAGACCCTGGTGACTTCGGCACAATCCGCCATCTCGACCAACAATTCCAATCTGCTCGGAACCCAAACGGTTTCCCAAGACAGCATGGCTGTACAGCTCTACTGCGGACAGAACCAATAAGTCGGCAGTTCTGTTTCCCTTGACGAACCCATAGCGCCAGTCGGACGCATCCAATGGCTATGCCACCACCACCTGTCAGACGACCGCCCGCGCGTCAACGTCGTCCACGCCGACGCCTGTGGCTTGCCCTCGGTGTTGCCATTCTGCTCGTCGGAGCCATTGCAGGCATCATCGCGGCCACGTCGACGACGAAGACGCCCGCATCACTGACAACCAGCTCCTCAAGTACCACGACGTTATCCACTACGCCACCCTCTAAAGCACCGACCGCCACCACGACAACGATCCGGCCATCAACCACCACGACAACGATCCCGCCATCAACCACCACGACATCACCACACCCGACCTCACCACACCCGACATCACCACCCCCGACATCGCCACCCCCGACAGCGCCACCCCCGACATCGCCACCCCCAGCGGCCAACACCTGGTACCTCCACTGGAATTGCGAAAATGATCCCAGCTGCCGAATGAGCAGTAACACCGGAATATCGCAGAGTTTCGGTAGCCAGTTCGATTGCGAGGGGGGCCTGGCTCCGTTCTACAGTCAGCATGAGCCCGGGGAGTATTGGTGCGACCAAAGTCCCGACCCAAACGAGTCGAGTCAGTCGTAGGTTCAGAGCCTCGATCTAGGACCACACTGATTTGAGCGGCGCGTTTTACCGGCCGATCCGGGCGACACCGACGCCGCTGGAAGGCACCCTCGAGGCGCGCAGTGGCTCGGCCAACGTGTCGGTGCACACCGAACTGGCGAGTTCGAGCCCCAGTTTGGGCACAGAGGACGTTCAACTCCTTCGCCCTCGCAGACAGCGTCTACTTTGGAACGTTCATCAGCCGACCCTTTGTTACAGACGTACTGACAAGCGGACAGCCACACAGCTCGACCCACGAGCTAGCCCATATTCTGCTGCGGCTGCGAGTGTTCGTCGACAATGGCATCGGGGGAGTCTGGGGTCACCATTGAGAATCGTGCGCAAACAAAGAGTGGGGATGGCCAAGGAGCCGTTTGTCGAAGCAAGTGGCCTTCGCGTAGAACGAGTGTTGTTCGACTTCGTGAACACGGAGGCGCTGCCCGGCTCGGGCTTGTCGGCCCCGAAGTTTTGGGGAGGGCTGTCGCAAATCGTTCAGAACCTGGGACCGCGCCATCGCGAATTGCTAGCTAAACGTGATCGATTGCAGAATTCAATCGATAAATGGCATCGCGAGCGTGCGGGCGAGCCGCACGATGCCGCCAGTTATCGAGAGTTCCTGGCGTCGATCGGTTACCTAGTCCCAACGGGTCAACCGTTCACCATCGATACGTCCAACGTCGACGCGGAGATCACAGGGATCGCTGGGCCGCAGCTGGTTGTGCCGTCCACCAATGCACGCTATGCCCTCAACGCGGCGAATGCACGATGGGGCTCGCTATACGACGCGCTATATGGCACCGATGCTCTAGGGGATCTCCCTATCGGCCACTCGTACGATCCTATCCGGGGGGCGCGGGTCGTGGCTTGGGTGCGAGAGTTTCTTGATGATGTGGTGCCGCTGGAGCAAGGGTCCCACAGTGACGTTATGGGTTACCGGATCGAGGGCGGGCAACTTGTTGCTGCGTTGGGCGACGATGCCGCGACGGGTCTGCGGGGAGCGCGTGCCTTGCTCGGTTATCGTGGCGCGTTGAGCGATCCATCGGTGGTGTTGTTGGAGAACAACGGGTTGAATATCGAGATCGTTCTCGATCGAGCGCATCCGGTTGGTGCTGTCGACCCGGCGGGAATAGCGGACGTGGTGCTCGAGTCGGCGGTGACAACGATCATCGACTTTGAGGACTCGGTGGCCACCATCGACGGCCACGACAAGGTGGCCGCCTACCGTAACTGGCTGGGTTTGATGAAAGGCGATCTCACTGAGACCGTCACTAAGGACGGACGCAGCTTCGTGCGCTGCCTGGCTGACGACCGCGAGTACACCGGCACCAATGGAGCCGTGTTCGTCAAGCGAGGGCGTTCGCTGATGTTGGTGCGCAACGTTGGCCACCTGATGACCACGCCAGCGGTCCTTGATGGCGACGGTCGTCCGGTGGCCGAAGGGATCATTGACGCGATGGTGTCCGTACTTATCGCCAGGCATGACCTGGCTCGCCCAGCGTCGAAGCGCAACTCTCCGGCCGGTTCGGTGTACATAGTGAAACCGAAGATGCACGGACCTGACGAGGTTGCGCTGACCGACACCCTGTTCGCCGCGGTGGAACGGGCGCTGGAACTGCCGAAAGACACTGTGAAGGTGGGGATCATGGATGAGGAACGGCGTACCACCGTGAACCTCGCCGAATGTATCCGCGCTGCTAAGACCCGTGTTGCATTCATCAACACGGGGTTCCTCGACCGCACCGGGGACGAGATTCACACCTCGATGTTCGCCGGGGCGATGGTACGCAAGGCTGATATGCGCTCACAACGCTGGATGACGGCCTACGAGGACTGGAATGTCGATATCGGTGTGGCGTGCGGCTTCCGAGGCCGCGCCCAGATCGGCAAGGGCATGTGGGCCGCCCCTGATCGGATGGCCGACATGCTCCAACAAAAGATAGGCCATCCAATGGCTGGCGCCAACTGTGCATGGGTGCCATCGCCCAGTGCTGCCACGTTGCACGCAACCCATTATCACCGCGTCGATGTGCACGAACGCCAAAGCATGATCGTCGGAGCCAACCGTGCCTCCCTAGATGACCTCCTCACCATTCCGGTGGCTGCTTCAGTGGATTGGTCTGAGGCCGAGCGCCTAGCCGAGGTTGACAACAACCTGCAGGGGATCCTGGGCTACGTGGTGCGCTGGATCGATCAGGGGGTGGGTTGCTCGAAGGTGCCCGATATCAATGGCGTCGCGCTCATGGAAGACCGCGCCACCTGCCGCATTTCGTCACAACTCGTGGCCAATTGGCTGGTCCACGGGGTCGTTACCAGCGGTCAGGTGGTCGACTCCTTCCGACGCATGGCCGTAGTCGTCGATGCTCAGAACGCTGACGATCAGTCATACATACCGATGGCACCTACCTTCGATGGTTACGCTTTCAGCGCTGCCACCGAGCTCGTGTTCCTAGGCACCAAGCAACCCTCGGGTTATACCGAACAAATCCTCTATGCCAAGCGCGCCGAGAAGAAGTCTTCAAGCCAGCTCACGGAGCACGATTCAAGCTCACGGAGCACAATCCAAGGCAGCTGGACGATCTAAGTCGGTGGCTGCCTGTCTAGGAACCAAGGGGTGTGGCTGACGGCGTAACAACTGCCGCAGACCGTAGCTGTTAAACGGACAGCCGAGCCGTTTGCCTCATGAACCCGGATGAACCGGGAGGGCGAGCCGGCGCTCGCGGGAGGTGCCGCGCCGGGCGTCGCAAAGTCATTCGTTGACCACCACCCGGACCCGGCTGAGGTTCAGCGATCGGGCGAATGGAGTGCTGGGATTGCGTTCACGCTGGGAAGCGACGCGTAGGGTCGGGAAGTAGGTGCCGGGTTTGGAGAAGGCGTGTGTACTGGCCACGTGAACCGTCTCCGAGGTCGGATCGCCGAGCTCAGCGGTGTCCGGATATGTGCCCACCCCCTCGAAGTCCCACTTCGCCGACACCACTCTGCCCGGGGCCGGCGGCACCCCGATCTGTGCGGTGAAGGTGACGGCTTCGCCCACCGCGACCTCGGCGCGCTCCCCGCCGTTCACCTTGAGATCGACCACAGGTTGGATGCCCTTGCGTTCTGGAGCCGACGCTGGCACGTGCACCTGCCCGTCCTGCACCCGGTAGTCGCTGGTGGGTGGCGGGACGATGCCTTGCTCGACCCATGCGCTGAGCTCGCGTAGCGCGTACTGCACCGTGCCCGAGTAGGCGATGGCGTGGGTCTGTTGCGTCTCGGTCGTCGGGTCGGTGTGGTTCGCGTTGTCGACGTACCAGAGCCGGTACTTCTCGGCGATGTGCGGTCCCTCGACCGCTTCGACCTTCTTTCGGTACCAGTCGGCCTGCCACGGCAGAGCGTCCCCGTCGTGCAGGCACTCCACCACGATCATCTTCCCGTTGAAGCGGCCGGTCGGGATCTGACCGGTGGAGCCGAGGGTGCCTGCCGCGCCGATGTCCACACCTCGCTGGGGGTACTTCGGCGTGCGGTCGGGGTTGCGGAAGTAGTCGTAGACGTCGGGGTAGTCGAAGTCGGGATTGGCCGGCGGGAATTGATGACGATGGTAGGTCTGCAACGCCAGGAACCTCGAGTTGTCGATCCGGACCTCGTCGCCGGCCTGGATGCCGTCGACGACGGTGCGATCGGCCGTGATGTCAATCGTGTCGTCGACCGATTCGAAGACGAGCCCCACTTGACCCCTGCCGTCCGAGGCAACGCTGCCGAGCGAGGCGGTCTTGCCTGCGGCCGCTCCGCTGGTGATGATGACATCCGCAGCCGTGAGATCACCCGTGGGGACGCTCGACAGTCTGAGTCGCTTCCGGCGGCCGGGAATCACCTCGACCACGGTCGCCTCGTGCTGGATGCGTGCCGCGCGCACAGACGACGTCGCGTCGGTGCCGAGGTAACCCGGCTTGCTCCAGAAGTCGTCGAGATAGGTCGGGTCCAGCGTCGGAACATAGCTGGCGACCAGCACGAGCGGCCCCCCACCCTGGGGGACGTAGTTGAACCACGCCCCGAGCGGGAACCCCGTCCGGGTGGCCTCTTCAAGCGCCGCGCCCTCCTCGTCGTTCAGCCCGGCGTAGGGGTCACCGCTTCCGCCCGGCTCGATCGCATCGATGATCGACGGCCATTTGTCCTTCAGCACTCGGAGCGCGTTGACGCGCACCGTGAAACAATTGGGGATCGATTGCGGCGAGCCCATGACGTAGGGAACGAACCCGTCCCACACGCCGGTCGTCATCTCCGCGCTGGTGACCGTTTGGTAAGCGCCGCCGCTCCCGCCGTAGAGATAGCCGTAGGTGCGGTGCGGGCCGTAGATATCGGCCGCCACGGTGCGAGAGAACTTCGCGGCTTCGGCGTTGACCCGGTAACCTCGAATCGTCGTGTCGGACTGGCCCCCCTCGGACTGCTCCGCCGTCCGAGGGTTGTCGCGGCCGCCCATGTTCGTCTGCACCGAGTAGCCGCCACTGGCAAGGGCAAACGCGACGTTGCGCGCCGTGGCCTCCTCGCCGGCGAGCAACTGATGGGTCGCCTGGAAGAAGCGTCCTTGGTACTCCTCTTCCGGCGGGAAGCAGAACGAGAACTTGGCGTCGGTGCCCGTGAACCCTCCGTGGACATACAGATGGCGCGCCTTGACCGGTGCGGCACCGCCGTGCTGCGTCGTGATGGTGCCGGGGAACACCGGGGCGTCTGCCGGCTCCTCGCGCCACTCCCGGACATCTATGTACGGCTGATTGAAGCGTGGGTCTTCGGAGTCCGCGGTCACGAACACGGCACCACGTTCGTCGGTCTTCGACTCGGCCATCTTCACCGCCTCCGGGTGCGGGGACTGTACAAGGGATCTTCCAAACGGCGGAAAAGGATAACCAGGAAAAGCCCTCCGGGTCCCGCGCCCCGCCGAGGCGGTTGTAGTGCAGGGGCGGATTGCTGATCGACCAGGTCCCCGAACCAGCTGGCGGGCCGGGGTCCCCTTGGTCGGAATACACTACGCTCAATTTCAAGGCCCTTAAACCCAGCGACACGAATCGGAGTCACAAGATGGCACGTCAATTGCCCTTCCCGGTGTTCGACGCCGACAACCACATGTACGAAACGACGGACGCCTTCACCAAGTACCTCCCAGAGGAATACTCGGGCCTGATCAAATACGTCGAGATAAACGGTCGAACGAAGATCGCCATCAAGAACAGGATCAGCGAGTACATCCCGAACCCGACCTTCAACGTCGTCGCTGCGCCTGGCGCCACGGAGCTCAAGTACAAGCTCAAGAACCCTTCGTCCAAGACCAAGGCCAAGCCAGGCGACAAGGCGTTGGAGGAGCCCCCCAAGTACATCCACGCGTTGCCTGCCTTCTTCGACCCCGAGCCCCGGCTCGAGTTGCTGGACGAGCTCGGCATCGAGTGGGCCATGATGTGGCCCACTTTGGCCAGCCTGCTCGAGGAGCGCCTCGCCGACGATCCGAAGGCCACCCATATCGTCGTGCACGCGTTCAATCAGTGGATGGCCGAGCACTGGACGTACAATTTCGCCGACCGCATATTCCCCACGCCGGTCATCACCCTCCCGATCGTCGACGAAGCGTTGAGGGAACTCGACTACGTCCTCGAACGCGGCGTACGGGCGATCCTCGTCCGTCCGGCGCCGGTGCCCGACTACAACGGACGTCGGCGCTCCTTCGCCCTTCCCGAGTACGACCGCTTCTGGGAGCGGGTCCAAGAGGCGGGGATCTTGGTGGGGATGCACGCCTCGGACGACGGGGCCCAGCGCTACCTGAACGAGTGGGAGGGCCACGACTCCGAGTTCCTACCCTTCGCCCGCCGGGGATCGGCGTTCTCGGCGATCGTGGGGTCCGATTGGCGCACCGTGTCCGACGTCGTGTCCTCGATCATCGGGCACGGCCTCGCCACCCGGTTCCCGAAGCTGCGGTTCATGCCGGTGGAGAACGGGAGCGCGTGGGTGCGCCCACTCGTCAGCAAGCTCGAGAAGGTCTACGAGCGATCGCCCGAGCTCTTCGACGAGGATCCGATGGTCACCTTCCGCCGGTGTATCTTCGTCCACCCGTTCCACGAGGAGGACGCTGTCGGACTCGTCCAGCTGGTCGGTCCCGACAACGTGGTATTTGGATCGGACTATCCGCATCCAGAGGGCATGTACGACCCGATCACCTTCGTCGACGAGATCGAACAACTGGACGAGGAGGACCGGGCCAAGGTCATGGGTGGAAACCTGGCCAAGCTCATGAATGTCGCCTGACACCACGATTCCGCACGAAGCCGTGTCCGACTCGAATATCCTGCTTCGGGCCGATGACCTGGACGTCCGCTACGGAGCCTCTCGGGTTCTCTTCGGCGTGTCGGTCGCTGTCCGGACGGGCAACATCGTCGCGCTCCTCGGCCCGAACGGGGCCGGCAAGAGCACCCTGGCCCGGGCGATGTCAGGCCTGGTTCCGCTCACCTCGGGTTCGATCGAGTTCGACGGGCAGGACATCTCCAAGATGCCGGCCTACCGTCGTCACCAGGCTGGGCTCAGCTACATCCCGGAAGGCCGTGGGATCTTCCCCGGCCTGTCAGTGATCGACAACCTGCGTATCGCCGTTCGCCACGCCGGTTCGCGAGCCGAGCGCGAGGCTGCGATCGGGCGGGCGTTGGAGCTCTTTCCCATCCTCGGCCGTCGGCAGTACCAGCGAGCCGGGAGCCTGTCGGGCGGCGAGCAGCAGATGCTCTCACTCGGCCGGGCTCTCGCAGTCGGGCCGAAACTCCTTATCGCCGACGAGATGTCCCTCGGCCTCGCGCCACTCGTTGTCGACGTGGTGTTTGACAGCTTGGACCAGGTCCGCAAGGCGGGGATCTCGGTGCTGTTGATCGAGCAGTTCGTTCACCGGGCATTGGAGATGGCCGACGACTGTGTGATCCTCTCCCGCGGCCGGGTTGGGTGGACCGGCAGAGCCGCAGAGGCGGGACCCGAGCTCCTTGACCGCTACCTGGGCGAAGCAGCATCCTCCGGGGTCTGAGGTCCCGTCTCCGGCTGATTCGGCAACAAGGCGGCGGCCTCCGGCCCCTCCCCGAGGTAGGCGGCCTTCACCCTTGGGTCGCTGCGGATCAGCTCCGGTGGCCCTTCGGCCAGGAGCTCGCCGAAGTCGAGCACGAACACGTAGCTCGAGAGGCCGAGGACCATCGCCACGTCGTGCTCGACGAGCAACATGGAGAGATGTTCGTCCTCGACGGTGCGCCGGAGGGCCTCCGCGAGCCGCTCGCTCTCCCATTGGTCGAGACCCGCCGATGGCTCGTCCAGGAGCACAAGCGAGGGACTCGTCGCGAGCGCCCGTCCGACCTCCACGAGGCGGGTGGTCCCGAGCGGGAGCACGTCCACGGGAACGTCCGCGACATCGGCCAGCGAAAGGAGCTCGAGGAGGTACCGCACCCGCTCGGTCTCCGCCGGCTCGGGTTTGCGGAGGCTGCCCGGAGTGACCATGTCCTTCCACAGCCGAGCGCGCCGATGCCGGGCCCGGTAGGCGAGCACCATGTGCTCGCGCACCGTCAGACCCATGAAGAGTTCCGGTTGCTGGAAGGTACGGGCGAGACCGCGCCGGGCCCGATCCTGGGGACTTGCGTCCGTCACGTCAACACCGCCGATGTACACCCGACCAGTGTTTGGCCTGAGTAGCCCCGAGCACACGGAGAAGAGCGTGGTCTTTCCCGCCCCGTTGGGCCCGACCAGCCCAACCAAGGATGCCGGCGGCACCGAAATGCTGACACCGTCGAGGGCCGTCACGCCGCCGAAGCGGACGGTGACGTCGCGGGCCTCGAACGCCCGGGTGGAGGGATCGGATTCGGCTGTCACCCGGCCTTGACCTCCTCCATGGACGACACATCTGACAAGGGCGAGGCCGGTGGCGTGGTGTGGTGACCCCGGGGACGCCGTTCTTCGTGCAATCTCGCGAACGGAGCCGCGGATACCACATCGACCAGCTCGATGCCCGGGTTGCGATCGGCGATCCCGGCCCGAATAAGGTCGGCCTGGCGGTCGTAGGCCCGTCGAGCCGCCCTCGGGTGGCGATCTCTGACGGCGCACACGACGTCCTGCCAGGCCGCCGTGATGAACCTCTCGGCGTCGACTGCGTCGCTCACGACCACGGTCTTCGTCGCTGCGTCCAGCTCGGCAGCCATGATGTGACGGAGGGCGACGACAAGCATGTGCTCGGTGGCGTTCCCGGCGAGGCGGACTGCTGTCTCGGCGACGTCGAGCAGCTGCAGGGAGTAGGCGTCGAAGTCCCCCACGCGCACGACCAGCCCGGCGACGCAGCGTTCGAGCTCGCCGACGACCGCCCGGGATCGCGCCAAGGCCAGGCGTTCGACCGCGCACCCGATGATGCGGTCCCGGGCGGTCCACGCATCGAGCACCGGTACGTCGCCGAGCTGGAGGTAGATGCCCATGCCCTGGACCGCTTCGGAGATGGAAGGGTGTCGGACTCGGGGGCCGCCCCCGAGGCCCCGCCGCACCTCCACAAGGCCCTCGCGCTCCAGGATGCGGAGCGCCTCCCGGACGACGCCCCTCGAGGAGCCCAGCCGATCCACCAGCTCTCTTTCCACCGGCAGGGAATCGCCGGCCTTGAGCTCACCCCGGGCGATGAGCTGCCGGAGGTTGGCCGCGATCGCGTGGGAGGCCTTCATTGGCCGACAGGCTAGCGGAGCCGGGAAATCGCCTGCTATTTTGCGCTCAGCTTGGGGAAAGTGAGGACCATTCCGGTGACGCAGACTTCGGCCGACATCTACTACGACCCCTACGACCTAGAAATCGACGTCGACCCATATCCGCTCTGGAGGCGCATGCGGGACGAGGCTCCTCTCTATTACAACGACCGCTACGACTTCTACGCCGTGGGTCGGTTCGACGACGTGGAGAAGTGCCTGGCCGACTGGAAGACGTACATCTCGGGCAAGGGTTCGGTGCTCGAAATGATCAAGGCCAAGGTCGAGGTGCCACCGGGCAGCATCCTTTTCGAGGACCCGCCAGCCCACGACATCCACCGCGGCCTGTTGTCCCGGGTGTTTACGCCCAAGCGCATGAATGCCATCGAGCCGATGGTGAGAGAGTTCTGCGCGCGTTCTCTCGATCCGCTGG
>Ga0182018_10004880_pt1 | contig 11061 bp, 7 predicted proteins | sample 812P2MmetaG_FD_120490 | JGI IMG/M metagenome (GOLD analysis project Ga0182018, IMG submission 120490) | Permafrost microbial communities from Stordalen Mire, Sweden - 812P2M metaG | ecosystem: Environmental > Terrestrial > Soil > Wetlands > Permafrost | place: Sweden: Stordalen | collected...
CCAGCTCACAGCCGCTACGAACACGGACAGCCGTGCGAACAGGCGGCGCTCTTCCTCGAACAGCAGGTCGTAGCTCCAGTCCACCACCGCACGAAGGGTCTGCTGGCGGGGCAGGGCGGTGCGGGCGCCCCCGGTGAGTAGCCGGAAGCGGTCGTCGAGACGTTCCGCCAGAGTGGTCAATGTCAGCGCGCGGAGGCGGGCCGCGGCGAGCTCGACGGCCAGGGGAAGCCCGTCCAGCCGGCGGCACACGTCCTCGATGACAGGACGGGTGTGCCCGTCTGCCGCAAATCCGGGCTGCACCGCCCTAGCACGATCGACGAAGAGCTCCACGGCGGCCGCCACGGCCAGACCGCCGACCGGAGCCAGGACTTCACCAGGAACGCCGAGGGGCTCGCGGCTGGTTGCGATCAGCCGGAGACCGGGTACTGCGCCTGCCAGGGTGTCAACTAGGGCGGCCGCCTCGTCGATTACGTGTTCACAGTTGTCGAGGACGACGAGGAGCGAGCGGCCCGCCAGGTGGCGCAGGATGAGGCCCACCGCCGATCCCGGAGAATCAGGGCTGGCCACGGCAGCGGCGGCCGCCCCGAGCGCGCCAGCCACGGCTGGCGCAACCCCCTCAGGCTCGCTGACGCCGGCGAGCTCGACCAGCCAGGCGCCGTCCCGGTGGTCTTTGCGCAGGGCGGCGGCAGCCTCCACCGCCAGCCGGGTCTTGCCCACGCCACCGGGGCCGATGAGCGTCACCAGCCGACTGGACCGAACCGTCTCGCTGAGCTGCTCGAGTTCGGCGCCGCGGCCTACGAAGCTGCTCAACCGCTCCCGCACGTTACCCGTTGAAGCCGGCGCCGCCACCGCCCGGAGAGGCGCCGGGCCGGCTGCGTCGAGGGAGGGGTCCTGGGCGAGGATGCGGGCCTCGAGGTCTCGCAAGGCCGAGCCGGGATCGATCCCCAGCTCGCCGACCAGACGGTCACGGACCTCGGTGTAGGCGCGAAGGGCCTCGGCCTGCCGTCCGGCCCGGTAAAGGGCGAGGATGAGCAGCTCCCACAGGCGCTCGCGAAGCGGGTGTTCCCGGCACAACGCCTCCAGTTCGCCGACGAGCTCCCGGTGGCGGCCCAGCACAAGGTCCGCTTCGGCACGGGTCTCGATCGCCACCAAGGTCAACTCGTCGAGATGCGCCCGCTCAGCGTCAGCGAAGCCGGCATAGGCGAACTCAGAAAGCGGCTCCCCGCGCCGCAGCCGGAGCGCCTCGCCCAGCACGGCCGACGCCAGAGCCATCTCGCCCGCCTCGAGCAGCCGCCGCCCATCGGCGACCAGCCGCTCGAACTGACCGGCGTCCACATCGCCTGGACCGATACCGAGGGCGTAGCCGGCTTCGCTGGTGACGATCGCCGCCGCTCCCAGGATGCGGCGTAGCTGGCCGATCTGGGCCTGCAAGGCGTTCGCCGGGTTCGCCACCTGCCCGTCACCCCAGAGCACGTCGATCAGCCGGTCAGCACTGACCGGCTGACCCCGCTGAAGCGCCAGCAGGGCCAGGATGGCTCGCTGCTTGGCGCCGCGGACCGGCACCGGCACGCCCCCGTCCATGGCCTCGAACTCGCCGAAGAAGCGGACCTCCACGACCTCCACCGTACGCCCCGCCGCTGCCAGCAGCTTCGCGACCAACCCGGCCGTCCCCACCTCAGCGCCACGGCAGTCCCACCTCAGGCCCTGGGCACATCCTCGTCAACACCAGGCACATCGACGAAAGGACGAACGATGACCGAGGCAGAGCTCCTCACAGATCGCCAAAGCCAAGGCCGCCACCACCATCTGAGCGGGCCCGGCGCCGCCCCGGCACCCGCCGCGCCACGCGGCGAAAAGCTCGATCACAGTGAGAGAAGGAGAACTATGTCAGCGAGAACCACCGGGCGGTCAGCGGGGGCACTGTTCCTGCTCGCCTACGTCGTGTACCTGGCCGGCGGCGCCCTGGCCCGCTCCGGCTCAGCCGGCACCGTCGCACTGCCGCAGATCGCCGCCCATCAGCTGCAAGTATCAGCCGGAGCGCTGCTGATGCTGGCCAACTCCGCCGCCGTCACCGCCATCGGCATCCTGCTCTTCCCCGTCCTCAGGCGCCACCACGAACTCTCCGCCTATGGCTACCTGGCCGCCCAGCTGGTCCAGGGACTCATGCTGGCCGTGGGCGTCGCCTTCCTGCTGCTGCGGATCCCGCTCGCCCGCGCCTACCCCGGCAGCCACGCCCCGGTCCTTACCGCGCTGGCCCGGGCCGCGGAGGAAGCCAACCATTACTCCTTCTGGATCGCCATGGTCTCCGTCGGAATCGGCGGCCTGCTGCTCTGCCGGATCCTGCTCCGCGAAAAGCTCGCGCCCGCGTTCCTGGCCGTATACGGACTAGCCGGCTACGCCATCTTCCTGGCCGGAGCCATGCTGGAGATCCTCGGCCGCAACGCCGGCGTGGCCCTGTCCATCCCCGGCGGAATCTTCGAAATAGCCTTCGGAGCGCTGCTGATCGCCAAAGGCTTCCCCGAAGGGCAGACCCGCGACTACGAAGGACTGGCCCGCAACGTCCCGCCTGCCCTGACAGCACCGTCCAGCGCGCCAACCGCCTGATGCGGTGACCCGAGCCCGGCCGAGCCCTGCATCCGGTAACGCAGGACTCGGCCGGCGGATCAACTGATACCGGCTGACAGGCGCCACGGTCAGCCCGTCCGGCCACGCGGACTAGCGCGCAGAACACCCGCATATCCGCCGCGGCCGGCTGGCAGCGCCGAACGGAAGAAACTTACGCCAGCTCGGCGGCTCGGGGTGCGCTCAGGCTAGTGATCCACCAGGGATCCAGCGCTCCACGTACCACTCCGGAACGGCGCGAAGGACAGTCCGGCATCTCGCGCCGCCACCATGGTCAGCTCGGCGAAATGGCAGCGCTGGCGGGGAGTGCCGGGGCGGGCTTGGGTCCAGGGTAGGCCGACTTGCTGGCGCGCCTTCGAGCGCCTCGGGCACCTCGGTGAACCCTTGGAGGTGGATACCTGCGACTTGCAAGGCGTTCGTCTGGCGGCAGTCTGGGTCGTCCGTAATAGGGGTCCTGCTAGCCCTGGGCGAGACGACGCACCGACCGCCGTGGTGCATAGTAGGAGCGTGGTGACAGTTCGCGGGGTGAACGCGATCCGGGTCGGCGACAGAGTACTCCTGCTTACCGTCACCGCGGGCGACGCGGTTCACCTGTGCCGGGAAACCGGCCCGGATGAGACAGCACGAAGCGCGGTTCCCCAATGGCACCTGAGCCCCAGGCTGGCCAATTCCCTGGAGCGGTGGGGTGCCTGCGACCAGGCCGCGCTCTCCGAACTGCGATGGGCCGAGACCACCCTGTGCGGGCGGCAATGGATTGTCATGGCCGGCGGTGAGGACGGGAACGCTGAGGACTTCGGTGAAGAGGCTTCCGCGCCGTCGTGCCGCCGCTGCCTGGCGATCATGGACAAACTCTTCCCCGAGCCGGTGCTAGACGACAGGTTCGCGCTCATAGTCCAGGTGATCACCGATACCGTCGTTGAGCACGGCTACGCGGAAATCCAGAACGTCCCGGGAGACCAGCAGGCAGCACTGCGTAAGCAGGTTCGGTCAGCGATGCGGCAGCGAACGGGCCACGGAATCCAGACACTTGTTCACGAGAGCATGGTCGTGTTCATCTGCGAGCCGATCGGCCAGCAGCACGCCGCCGAGCGGGCACGCGCGGCAGCCAAGGCCATGAGCAGCATTCTCACCGGAGAACCAGTCACGCCCATGCCGACGCCGTGGCGCCTGTCTTGGGATACATGGGCGAACTCATGACGACCCAGGCATTCGGGCTGGTGTAAGGGCTGCTCGTCAAGCCAACTGCGGAGCGCGAGACCGTTCATGACATTACAACTCGCTATGACCGGCCGGGCGAAGCCACGAAACTGGATAACGTTGCGACTGCGCGCATCGGAGACCACGAGCTGACGCGGGACCAGGCGCGAGACCTCACACGTGATTACGCCATCAGGTATCGCGCGACTGTGCTGTGGTACGACTTGGCCGGCGATGACACCGACCGTCCTGATCGGGCAAGCGCCACGCAGCCCGTCAACACCGTCGGACTTAAGCGCTGCTGGGATAGTCCGGCATACAGTGGTTCCGGCCCGGAGGTGGACGTGAACATCGTCAACGTGGCAGTGATGGCACCGATACTGGGCGCCGACCTGTCGTACGTGACCGATGTGGACGCACGAGTCCGGGCACTGGACGCCAACCACGCGACCGGGGACAGTCGGCACGGGCTCCCCGGCCAGGCTCTGGCAACAGACCGCGTCAGCGACATCCTCGCCGTCGCCGACGTGCTGCTCGTCGGCTACCCGGTGGCCGGCCGGCTGGCCGGGCTGGCACCGCAGCTTGCCTGGGCCCACCACACCCAGGCCGGCGTGTCCAACCTGGCCGGGTCGGATCTGTGGACATCGCCGGTAACCCTCACCACCAGCCGGGGCGTGGTCGGGGCGACGGCCATCGCCGAGTACGTGATGGCCGCGGCATCCCATTTCGCCCGGGGGCTGCAGGAAGGGACCCGGCAGAAACGGGACGGGGTCTTCACCACCGACGGTTATGAGCTGATCTCGCTGCACGGAGCCACAATGGGCATCCTCGGGCTCGGCGGGATCGGGCAGGAGGTGGCCCGCCTGTCCCGCGCGGCCGGCATGCGGGTGATCGCCACCCGCCGGTCCGCAGGCTCCCCCGCGACCGACACCGACGGCGCCGACCTCGTCCTGCCCGCCGACCGGATCCTCCAGGTGGCCGCCGAGAGCGACTTTCTCGCCGTCTGCTCCCAGCTCACCCCTGAGACCCGCGGCCTGGTCGGCGACAGGGTCTTCGCAGCGATGAAGCCCGGCGCGGTGCTCATCAACATCGCGCGGGGCGAGGAGGTCGACGAGGACGCCCTGATCGCCGCCGTCACCGCGGGACGAATCCGCGGGGCGGTACTCGACGTCTACGACGGCGAACTCGCCGACCGCCCACCCCGGGCGGAACTCGTCGACCTTCCGCAGATCCTCCTGACCCCGCACATCGCGGCCCGCGGGGACCCGGGCCTGGCCGAGCCGATCAGGCGCCTCTTCGCCGAGAACCTCCGCCGGTTCCTCGACAACCGTCCCCTGCTCAACGTCGTGGACCGCGACCGTGGCTATTAGCCAGCGGCCGGCCACGAGTGATCTTCGGAGGGCCGCCAGGCTCCTCACCGAGGACGCCGGGCCGCCGGGCTGTGTTAGGCCAGTCACTCAACCATCACTCAGCCACAAACCCCCGGCAGTCGGTTGGCCCTCATCGGACGTCACCGGACCGCCCCCGTCACACCGGGAGTGAACCAAGGCTTGCCCACGGTCAGCCTTGCAGACCAAGGCTGCCAGGCAGTGTGAGTCGCTGCTCGCTGTCGGGCTCATTGAAGGCGTTTGTTGCCCGGAGGATGTCCGCCGCTCGAGTCAGGTCGGAGAAGTCAATCTGAGCGGTGTAATCATGTCCGTATCGCAGAGACTTGATGAGCAGGCTCGGGTCATCCTGCCTTGTCATCCGGCGGAGTCCACCGAGGTAATCGTCACGGAAAACGGTCGGAATGATGATCCGCGACTGAGTGCCGGCGACGAGTTCGGCATTCATCATTACGGGGGCGAGCCTGCCGTTACCGTCGTCGAAGGGGTGGACCTCAGAGATCAGGAACATCACGTAGACAGCGCGCTCAAAGGCGGTATCCAGCTCGGAAATCCGTTCCCATCCAGCACGCAGAGTCCCGGCCACCAGCCTAGGCAGCACGAATAGCGAATCACCAGCGCGGTTAGCTGTTTCCTTGAAGAATCCGGGCCGTTTTTCTGGCCGACCTCCGAGGATTGTGGCGTGCCTAGACCGCAGCAATTGGATGAACTCATCCGCTGTCGATGCGAGCGCGGTCATCTCATCCAGGTCAGACACAACCTTGTAAGTGCCGAGCAAGTCGTGACTGTCGTCACTCCGCCCTGGAATCTGCTTGCTGTCATAGACGACCGCAATAGCTTCGTCCAGCTCGAACTCGGTGCCCTCAATTAAGTTTGAAAAATATGCCTCAAAGAATGGTAGGTAAGTATATCGCGGGTCACGGGGTTCGCGTACCGGTCGGCTCTGTGGTGCGGACTCGCGCAGGCGGGTGATGAGTCGATCAAACCGGCGTATCCGATCCTGGTCGTACGGCAGCGATGCCTGACGCGCTGCTAGTGCCTTGGATGACGTGCGAACCTGCTGTGTGCCAAGGGCTGCTCCGATCATCTGGGAGAGCCTCGCTACCCCCTCCTCCGGCGCACCGACGGCGTCAGCGACTTGCTCCGCCTTCTCCCGGTACTCAGCTAGTCGCTGTACCCCGTCGGTCTGGCATAGCCGGTCGATCCAATCCCCCAGCTCGGCCGCGTCCAATGTGCGGCGGATCCTGCCATTCCTGGAGCGAGATGGCCGGGTATTCTCAGCCAGGGCGCGTCCTTTGCTGGCTTGGTGGAGGCCACCGGGAAGCGCTATATCCCCGTCCAGCGGGCCAGCGCCAGCTCGCGCGAGTACCGTCACACCCGGCAGCTCCGCCTCACGGCCACGACCGTCATAGGCGAGGTACAGCAGGCCTTCCACAGGCCCCCCGGTGATGGCCGAGCGATCAGTGACGACCGCACGCGGGTACATTCTGCCGACGATCGCGTGCCACTCGCGACCCACCACGGCGGCGGGATCGGACGTAACATCGCTCGTATAAATGCCCGTGGCCGGTCAGACCGCCGACGACACACTGCTCTACCGGGTGGAATTTCACCTCGTGGAGTCCCCGGCACGCTGAGCACTGGCAGGCAGGACACCGACCGCTGAGGTCGACCGCTATGCCGCGATGAGGTGCGTCGAGACTGGTGAGCGCCGACCTGTGTACCCGAGGATCAAGATGGCTAGTGCCAGGCGCCAGTCGCGACGCCAGCGGTAGCGACGCGCCCGCGCTGCGGAGGCTGAAGCCGATCGCAGGGAGTAACCAGCTTGCTGATGGTAGCCGCGCACGGAGCCGATCTGGACGCCTTTCCGGTCATCGGGCTGATTGGCCGCACGGCGCCCGAATTGGGTGATCTGCGTGCTGGTCACGAGTGATCGGCGTGATGATGACGCTGGCTCAGTCAGCCGGGCGCCAGAGCACGCCGCCGCGGCATGACTCGGGCTGAAGGAGCACCACGGCCTTCTGCGCGAGGTACCACGAGGATGGCTTGTGACTGGCCGTGCTCCGATTTCCATGTGCTAGCCAGTCCTGCATGGCCGTGACCGCAGAGCTGATCGGTGTGCCGACCTGGACCGGAAGTGCCCGCATCAGAAAGTCGACCCTTCGCCCCGAGTAGGCGGACCATCGCTGCCACAGCGCTCGCTCGCGCGCACTGCCTGCCGCGCCGAGGTCGTATAGCTGGCGTCCGAACGCGGACGGGCCGAAATCGGCATGCGTCTCTCGCTTGTCCGCTGGAAACCGGGTGGCTGGAATACGGGCGTAGAACGTCCAGACATCGAGAACGGCTTCGTCGAACGCGTGTCCGTCTCGCAGCACCGCCCAGGCGGCCGCCTGCTCGCCGGGGCCATCAGATCCACCGCGGTCGCCAGGGCACGATGTAGCAGCGCGGGGTGCCGCTCCGGCGCCGGATGCAGGGGACCAGATCATGGTCACCGATTCCCACCATCCGGCGCTGCGGACGGCGCCGGCACGGTCCTCGCTCCGCCAGTGTCCCCGGGAAAACTGCACTTTATCCGGACGGAATATGTCGTTTTGTGTCTTGTGACTCGCATAATCACATTGTGTATCTGCGTGGCCAAGGAACCGAGGGGGCGTGATGCGTGCACGCGAACCGGACCACGAGGACGTCGTCGTGCGGGATGGGGTGCGCGTCGGCTATGAGGTGTATGGCGCCAGAGAGCCCACGATCCTGCTGCTGACGTCCTGGGCGATCGTGCATGCCCGGCAGTGGAAGGCGCAGGTGCCCTACCTGGCGCGGCGGTTCCGTGTCATCACCGTCGAGGGCCGTGGTAACGGCCGGGCGGACCGGCCGGGAACGGCAGAGGCCTACAGCGACCGGGAGTACGTCGACGACGCGGTCGCGGTCCTAGACGCGGCCGGGGCGGACCAGGCCGTGGTCGTGGGCCTGTCGATGGGGGGACGGCACGCGCTGCAGCTAGCAGCCTGGTACCCGGAGCGTGCGGCCGGGGTGATCGCGATCGGCGCGGCACTGCCCTGGCCGCTGCCGCCGGACTTCGACGAGCCGAAGGACAGCAACGAGGGCTGGGGCAAGGCCAACCGGCATTACTGGCTGGCGGATTACCGCGGCTGGGTCGAGTTTTTCATGTCGCAGGTTTTCACCGAGCCGCACTCGATCAAGCAGTGGGAGGACGGGGTCGGATACGGGCTGGAGACCACGGCCGAGACGCTGCTGCTGACGGCGCCGGCCGTGGCCGCGCCCACGGCCGAGGATGCCGAGGCCATCTGCCGGCAGGTCCGGTGCCCGGTTCTGGTGGTGCACGGTGACCAGGACGGGATCGTGCCCTACGAGACCGGCGTGGCTCTAGCGCACTGGACCGGCGGTCAGCTCGTCACCATCCATGGCGGCGGGCACGCCCCGACGTTGCGGGATCCGGTCCAGGCCAACCTGCTCATCCGGGGTTTCGCCGAGTCGTTGCGGTCCCGGACGGCGGAGCACCGGAGCTGGACCAGGGTCCGGGACCGCCGTAAGCGGGCGCTATACGTCAGCTCGCCGATCGGGCTCGGGCACGTACGCCGGGACCTGGCCATCGCCGATGAACTGCGGGCCAGGCAGCCGGATCTGGAGATCGACTGGCTCACCCAGCACCCGGTGACGCGGGTGCTCGAGGAGCGGGGCGAGCGGGTCCACCCGGCCTCCCGCTGGCTGGCCAGCGAGAGCGCCCACATCGAGTCGGAGGCGGGCGAGCACGACCTGAACGTGTTCCAGGCCGCCCGCCGGATGGACGAGATCATGGTGGCGAACTTCATGGTGTTCCACGACCTGGTCTGCGACGAGCCGTACGACCTTTGGATCGCCGACGAGGGCTGGGATATCGACCATTTCCTGTTCGACAACCCGGAGCTCAAGCGGACTTCCTACGCCTGGCTCACCGACTTCGTGGGCTGGCTGCCGATGCCCGAGGGCGGCGCGGCCGAGGCCGTCCTCACCGCGGACTGGAACGCGGAGCGGGTCGAGCGGATGCGGCGCTACCCGCGGCTGCGGGACCGGTCGATCTTCGTCGGCAATCCAGACGACCTGGTGGACGTTCCGCTCGGTCCGGAACTGCCGACCGTGCGCGACTGGACGCTGGAGCGGTACACGTGCACCGGCTACGTCACCGGGCCGGGGATCCCGGACGACCGGGAGGCGCTGCGCGCCGAGTTCGGATACCGGCCCGGCGAGCGGATCTGCCTGGTAAGCGTAGGCGGTTCCGGGGTGGGAGGACACCTGCTGCGCCGGGTCGCCTCGGCGTTCCCGCTGGCCGAGAAGGCTATTCCTGGCCTGCGGATGATCGCCGTGACCGGCCCGCGGATCGACCCCGCGTCGGTCCGCGTGCCCGAGGGCGTGGAACTGCGCGGCTACGTCCCTGACCTGTACCGCCATCTGGCCTCGTGCGACCTGGCGGTGGTCCAAGGCGGACTGACCACGACAATGGAGCTGGCGGCGGCCCGCCGGCCGTTCATCTACGTGCCGCTGGCCCGCCATTTCGAGCAGCAGATCCTCGTGGCCCACCGGCTCGCGCAGTACCGGGCCGGGAGGCGCCTGGACTACGCGGCACTCGACCCCGAGTACCTGGCCGAGGCCATCGTCACCGAGATCGACCGGCCGGTCGACTACCGACCGGTGGAGACCGATGGCGCCGCGCGGGCCGCGGCCCTGCTGGCTGAGCTGTTGTAGACCGGTCAGGCCCGTAATCCGGGCGTGAGCCGGTCCATGGCCGCCTTGAGCTCGCTCCGCGATCCGACGGAGAGCTTTCGGTACACGCTATGCAGGTGATACTCGATGGTCTTCGGGCTCAGGAACAAGGCGGCGGCGGTCTCCCTGGTCGTACGGCCGTCGGCCAGGCTCAGCGCGATCTGGAGTTCCCGAGGGGTCAGGTCATTGACGGTGTCACGTCCCGCCGCCGCGCGGTCTCGCCGGTGGCGGCGACGCCGTACAGGTATGGTCCGGGCTTCCGGCTGGCCTGGATGATCCGGAAGCGGTTGCGGACGAAGTACTCGGCTTGCTGAGCGAATCCCAGATTGGCGTTGGTCAGGCAGAACGCCCTCACGCGCCCCTCGGTGAGCGCCTCGCGCTCAGCAGGGCGCCGGCGGATCCGGTCGTCCTTGCATGGCACCACCCAGTCGTTGCCTGCCGCCAGGGTGATCCACTGGTGATCCTCGACGTCCTGTGCTGCCTGCTCGCCGTAGACCTCGGCCAGGGTGCGCACGACCAGCCCGGCCTCACGCAGCGCAGCCGGGAGCGCGACACGACCGAGACTGCGGTCGATGAGGAATTCAGGCGGCTCGCTGCCGCCGCGTTGCCGACCGGATGACCGCCTCGACCTCACCGGGCTTCACTCCGAACTCGCTGGCGATCGTGCGGTAGCTTTCCCCGGCCCAGAAGGCATCCAGGATGTCCTCGACCCTGATCTTCTCGCGTTCCAGGACCGGCTGGCCGAAAGCGAACCGCGGATCGATGATCACGTCCGCGCCCTGATAGGTCTTCAGCCTCAGCCGTGTCGCGTGAGCGTGCGGGGGATCCCAGTGCACGAACTTCAGGTAACGCCGGATCACCTCATTGATGACCTGCTGCCCGTCCCGGGCCCGCTCCCATGATGGGTTCTCGAAGGATCCGGCCATGTCGATCAGCAGGCTGACGCCGTCGGTGGCCACTCGCCTGGTAGCAAGGGCGTACTCATCGCCGAGTTCCCGGCGGATCCTGGTGACCGACTTCCGAAGCTCCCCGGGGCTGAGACCTAGCTCCTTGAACCCGCTGAGCATGTGGGCTTCGACGATCGCGGCGAACGGCAGCGACG
>Ga0182018_10004881_pt1 | contig 11060 bp, 13 predicted proteins | sample 812P2MmetaG_FD_120490 | JGI IMG/M metagenome (GOLD analysis project Ga0182018, IMG submission 120490) | Permafrost microbial communities from Stordalen Mire, Sweden - 812P2M metaG | ecosystem: Environmental > Terrestrial > Soil > Wetlands > Permafrost | place: Sweden: Stordalen | collected...
ACTCGTCTCGTGTCGCCATGCTGATCTGCCCCATCTCCGCCCCCACCAATGCACACCGGTGGGGAGCAAGTTAAATGAGGCAACGGATAGGCATCCGGGAGCATTTCGGGCGAGGCAATGCGACCACCATCTTGATTGTCGCGGGACACCGCGCGGACGAACTGCGGCTGGTTCGGGATCGGATCGAGCGCCTGGTGGATGCGATCGCCGAGGGAACCCCCGCGGCCGCCGTGCGTGACCGTCTGGAGAGCCTGGAGGCGCGTCGGCTGACATTGGAGGCGGAGGTTGCCACCTCATTGGCTCCCGCGCCTCGGCTGCACCCAGCGCTCGCTGAGGTTTACCGTCAGAAGGTCGCCAACCTCGTCGCGGCATTGGAAGGTGACGACGCCGCGGAGGCTCGTGAGCTGCTACGCTCGCTTGTCGATAGCATCACGCTTCATCCGGAAGAGAAGGGTCAACGCGTCGAGGTTCGCGGCGAACTGGCCGCGATCCTTGGCCTCGCCTCCTGTGGTGCGGCGATCAAGGCCGGTGGTTCAACTGACGTTCTGGCAGTGCAAATGAAGATGGTTGCGGGGACAGGATTTGAACCTGTGACCTTCAGGTTATGAGACGGAACGTCCAATAGTTAATCCTTTGTATTTATTGATGTGTTTTCGTGTTTGTGGGCATGTGTGCTAGAACATGTGCTAGAAAAATGCCGATTTTGGTCAAAATCGCCCAAAAGTGTGTTAATTGTGCCTCATGTGCCATTTCCGGCATGGGGTCTGGCCAACCCTGAGCGGCTGCTCCGAAGGCCGCCATCATGAAAATTCGACCAGCGAATAGCTGGTGCTCCGCCCACCTGCCGGGTCTTTGGCCAGAACTCCGCGCTTGACGAGATCATCGATATCGCGGAGCGCGGTATCCTGCGAGCTTTTGGTAAGCTTCGCCCACTTAGACGAGGTGAGCTTGCCCTCGAACCCATTGAGCAGCCGATTGATAACCATGCGCTGCCGATCGTTAATCGGTGTGCCGGTGAGCTTTTCCCAAAAGCGCGCCTTCTTGAGCACCGCTCCAACGATATCCTCGGCGCCACCGAATGCCCGATCTAGGCATCCAAGAAACCACTCCAGCCAGGAGGTGATGTCGAGATCCCCCTTTTGCGTGGCCTCTAACTGGTCATAATAGGCATTCCGCTCCCGGCGTATTTGCGCTGACATGCTGTAGAAGCGCTGCGCGCTTTGCTCGGAACGTGCGAGCGCCATGTCTGCGATGGCGCGGGCGATTCGGCCATTGCCGTCATCAAACGGGTGGATAGTCACGAACCAGAGGTGAGCCATCCCGGCCTTTACCACCGGATCGAAGGGGTCATTGCCGTTGAACCAGTCGAGGAATGCGCGCATCTCCTGGTCGAGCCGGTCGGCGGGCGGTGCTTGGTAATGGACGCGCTCGCGGCCAACGGGGCCGGAGACAACCTGCATCGGCCCGGTTTTATCATCCCGCCAGCCCCCGACCGTGATTCGGGACATGCCACTTCGCCCAGTCGGAAACAGCGCGGCATGCCAGCCGAATAACCGCTCGGCCGTGAGTATCTCGTCGTATTTTTGCGTTGCGTCGAGCATCATTTCGACGATGCCTTCAACGTTCCGCTCGGTAGGCGTCAGGGCGCCTATGTCCATGCCAAGCCGACGAGCAATCGAAGAACGTATCTGCTCCTTGTCGAGTATCTCGCCTTCGATCTCGCTGGATTTGAGCACGTCCTCCGTGAGGGTCTGAAGGGTCGCTTCCGCACGCAGTGCGAAGCCGAGACTCTCCATCCTGCCGACCAGCCGCCCTTGATGGTGGCGGACAGCCGCAAGCAGCCCCTCCAGACGTTCATGGCTCCAATAAAGCCTAGGCCAGTCTTCGCCATCATAGATGTAGTTTGTCATTCTCCGCGCCTCTTGCGGAGATTATGCCAACCTTTCCCCGCAAACGCAATTTTATTCTTCGCACAAAATGCGGCGAATAGAGCAATCATTCTCCGCAAAGCCTATGTGCGCAGGAACCGCAAAGATTGGAAGCAGCGGGGCGGGGCTGTCTGGCAGGCTGAACAGGTTCACTGGCAATAGAGAACAAATCACGAATATCGGCCATAAGGTAAGCTGGACTCTTAAGTATACCGCCATCAGCGCCATCACGCGATCATATCTCATGTATGAAACTCCGCTAAAACAGCGGAGTTTCATACGTGAGATATTGAGCTTCGGTCACAGGAAACTTGGTGTTCCATTATGTGGATTAATGGAACACCAAATTTTCTTTAACTCCACCATGAGTTCTCGACACCGATGGTGTAGTGAATTCTCGACAACTCTGATAGAATAGGCCAATGGCCGACTCGCAAATTCCCAAGCGATATTTCTATCATAGCTTTCCACGCCGGATGCGTGCGTCCGCAAATGAATTGGTTAATGGCCTTGCAATTTTAGAGTTGATCCGAGACTTCGGACTTCTCCTCACCCCGGAAATCGCTCGCTGGGAATATCCTCACGCAGATGGTACGTCCCCACGCTCAGCGGCAATGATTCAGCGACGGGTCAGCTTTACCGAACTCTCGCCATCAGAGCTTGCACCCCATTCTGAAGAATTCGGACACTTCGCTTTGGAGTTTGAAATCAACACGCTCAAGCTCCTTGGGGCGATGCCTGTGTTCTACGTTCCACGCGCAGATTGTGGAGCCGGCTCGCTCGCAGATACCATCGTGATGCAGATCATCGACGCGATGCGGCTTACAGATCGGATTGCTCGCGTTGCTTCGATACTCGAACAAGCACCTGCTGATCAGGCAACGATCCCATTTACATTCGGGATGACGGATGACCAGAAGGTCTATGGGCTTAATCCGGCCCAGGCCAAAGAAATGCTCCAAGGCGTGGGACATGGGCTCACGCCACCCAAGATGCTCAGCGATACGCTGGAAGGAGCGCTCAATTTCTTCTATCCAGCAGATGCGAGAAACAGCGATGCCTTGAAATATTACCGCCAGAGGGAATGGAGAATCTCTGTCAACTACGCGATCAATGGCGAAGAAGTCATGCGGCTTCCGTCGGAGGCACTAATCGCCCGCCTTCTAGCGCTTGACGGTGATTTCTTCGGTCGTGTATTTCCGCCCAGCGATCAGATCATTTCGAACACGTCGATCAAGGACATCTCGCAAAAGCGTCTTGTGGATTGGGCATACGTTCTGTCCGGGCTTGACGGTAAGCATATACTCGAACTCGTTCGACGCGTGATCGTGCCAGATGACGCTGTCGAGGAGGCGCGAAAAATCCTTGCGTCAATCAAGCTGGCTTCTGCGGTAGTAGGGTTTAGCCAAATCGAAGAGTGGACTTGATGTCAGAGGGCGGTTTCAAACCTAACCCAGCCATGTTGGACGAAGTTGCTGCGCTCACACTGCGGGTGGCGCGCCCGCTTATTTGGCATGACAAGACAGAGGGCTGGCCGAAAACTTTGAATGGTGGGACCTGCTTTCTTCTCCGGTTTGACAACGACATAGTTGGAGTCACGGCAAACCATGTGGTTGTGGCCTTCGAGAATGCGATCGCACGGAATCCGAATGTAATTTGCCAACTTCGAACTGTTCCGTTCGATCTCAGAGTGTCCATTATCGATCGTGACGAGGATCTCGATATCGCGACATTTCGGGTTTCGGAAGCTGCGGCGGTTGAGACAGAGGCAACCGTTCTGGATTGTCGTGGCAATTGGCCTCCTCCGACGCCAGATGAGATGAGAGCCTTGAGCATCTGCGGCTATCCCGAACATATGCGAGTGACGGCGGCCGATCGAAGCGCCGAATTTCGAGCCTGGGGTGCGCTTGCGGCGGTGGAGAGTATTACGGAGCGAGAAATCCTCATCACCTACGATCCTACCCGCGACCAACCGAGTCGCTGGGCTATGACTCTGCCACCACTAGGCCTAAACCTCAGCGGTAGCAGTGGTGGTCCGGTGCTCATGCACGGCACGCGCAATGGGCTTCATCGGTGGTTTCCCGTGGCGATGGTCACCGCTGGACCGAAAGACGGTAAGCAGGGTCTTTTCACAGATATTGACCTGATCAGACTCCGGCGGATTCACACTATTCGGCCGGACGGAAGTATTTCTCGACTCTAAACGAACATGGAGTACGTTGCAGAATGTGCTGACATCACAAGCTACAACCGCATGCAACTCATCGATGGCTTATTGGGCTACCTATGTTTATGATGATCGAATTGCCGCCCGAGATTGAAGCGGGTCTTGCCGCTCAGGCGGAAGCCCAAGGGGTTTCTCTGCCAGAGTACCTGCAACATCTGTTGGAAGATCAGGCGTCGGCAGGCACGAGCAGCGCATTGTCTCCTGCTGAACGGGCGGCGGCTTGGCGCGAGTCGGTCAAGGGATTGCCACACACGCCTCCGCTTTCCGATGAGGCAATCAGCCGGGAGAGCATCTACGACGTTCGCGGTTAGCTTCCGTTTTTTGGGCGGACGTTCAAGCATGATTTACCGGAAGACCGGAACCATATTCCTTAGTTACTTCTGATGTCGTTGTGGATACGTGACTTTAATGCTAAGTAAATAATTGTGCAAATATTGATCGTTCTCCTCGCTTCTCGCACCATTGCCGCAGGGCTTTAGGCCCAGACCAAGAGGTCACAGGACCTCAGCCAGTGTCCGGCAGAGTTAGTGCTCGAAATGCTCCCTTTCGTGCCCCCTGAATTTACGAAGCTGTCCGACCCAACATAGAGGGATTTTTCTGACCGTTAGCGTGGCCAGTTGATAGCTCAAAGCGATTTTTCTGGTGTTAAGACATGTCGAAAGGCGACTTTTTGAGGCATAAGAATGGTCAGGTAAGCACCCTCTGCCGGAAGGTCTGCAAGTTTAAGGAATGGTGATCTCTGGGCGAAGCATACTGTGTTAGCATTGTGCTAGCGTTTCAGGCGGCGCGGTGGTTTGACAGATCTATGAAAATACGCTATTATTTCCTGAATAGATGGCGAGCAATCAGGCAAGGAACCTGATGGCCAGACAGACACGTTGGAACTCACTCGCAACGTCCGAAGAAAACCCTAGATATGTCTTAGGGTTATGGTGGTTGCGGGGGCAGGATTTGAACCTGCGGCCTTCAGGTTATGAGACGGAACGCCCAATATCTAACTAATTGATAAAATAAGCTATTTTTTCATGTTTTGGGTGAGTGTGCTAGAACATGTGCTAGGAAAATGCCCATTTTGCCCAAAATCGCCCAAAAGTGTGTTAATGGCACTCGGCAGACCCCCAACCTGCCCCTCAGCATCAGGACAAGCCGCACTCGGCAGGAGGCTTGAGTGCGAACCCTAATGGCCAACGTATCCTGTGTTGGAATCTACGCTATTTTGGCGGATTTTCCAACATGATTTCGCTGATTGTGACGTTTTGTGTTGATATTTCCGCTTATTTAGCGGATATTCAAGCATGGTTTACCGTAAGTCTTCCTCGCTAAGGTCCTATTTGACGGAACTTCTTGCCGCAGGCAGGGCTGTTTTCACACGGCAAGAGGCAGAAAAGGCCATAGGTGTTAGTCCGGGCGCCTTCCTCGACGCCGCCGAGAAGCTGCAAAAGCGCGGCCAGCTTCTCAGCCCGCGCCAGGGCTTCTACGTAATCGTCCCTCCGCAATTCCTCAATCTGGGAAGCCCCCCGCCGACTTGGTTTATCGACGATCTCATGCGTCATGAGGCCAGCCCCTACTATGTCGGCCTCCTGAAGGCCGCCGAGTTGCATGGCGCCTCACATCAAGCGGTGATGGAATTTCAGGTCGTGGCGACCAAGCGTCTGCCGGAGCTTCCGGTCGGCCGGTCGAAGATCGCCTTCTATTACCGGAAGGAGATTTCCTCGCTCGCCGGGGCGATCGAGGAACGCAACACGGAAACGGGCAGGATGAAGGTGTCATCGCCGGAACTGACGTTTCTCGACCTGCTGAGGTATCCGCAGGCGAGCGGAGGTATCGACAACGTCGCGACCGTCCTCGAAGACCTTGGCGCCAAACTGGATGCCGGGAGGCTCGCGGCAATCTCCGGCGCGTTTGAGCGCTCGGTCCTCCAACGAGCGGGCTATCTTCTCCGCCAAGCCGGATTAGAGGGGCCGGCGAATTCAGTTCAAACGAACCTCGAAGGCGGGCCACCGACGCGGTGGATCGAACTTGATCCCTCATTGGCCTCTGATGCGGACTTGGCGCCTCCCGCTGTCGAGCGTGACAAGCTGTGGCGGGTTGTCGTCCGGCACCTACCGGAGCGCGACCTATGATCCCCACGCTCAACATCGTGGCATGGACCGCTCAGGTGCCTTGGGCTGATCTCCGCCAAGTCGAGCAGGACCTTATTATCAGCCGTGCGCTGGTGGAGATGTTCAACGATCCCCTGCTGAAAGCTGAACTCCGCTTCCGTGGCGGAACGGCGCTCAACAAACTCCATTTTCCGCAGCCACTGCGGTACTCAGAGGATATAGATCTGGTGCGCACGACCGCCGGGCCTATCGGTCCGATTCTCGATCAAGTGCGCGCCGTGCTTGAACCGTGGCTGGGTCGCGCAACCTTCGCTCAGAGTGATGTTGCACCCAAGCTCCGCTTCCGCACTCTGGCGGAGGATGGGTCATCGCCGATAAGGCTCAAGGTCGAAATCAACACGCGGGAAATCGAGGCGTTCGATGCACCGCAAGATATTGACCTCGCCATTGCTAATCCGTGGTTCACAGGCTCGGCTAAGATTTCCACATTCTCGCGTGAGGAATTGCTGGCGACCAAACTGCGCGCGCTTCTGCAACGCGACAAGGGCCGCGATCTGCTCGATCTCGCTCACGCTCTCAAGGTGTTTCCAGAACTGAACAGGAAGCGGATTGTCGAGTGTCTGGGGCTATATCTCGGGCGGTCAGGACTCGCGATCAGCCGCGCCGAAGCGGAGCAGCGAATGTTCGCCAAGCTCGTGGCACCTCGATTCGTCACCGATATTCGGCCACTCCTTGCGGCGGATGTCGCTGCCAATCTGACAACTGAGGCGGTGCGGGACGCGTTTATCAGTGTCTTCGGAAAACTCATTACACTGCTGCCGGGCGCGGCGTGGGCCAAGACACCCGAGAAGATCGAGAGTTTTGGTCTCGCACTTGACGGCGACTGAGCAGACAAGTGTGCCTTCGTTAGCAGGGAACCCGGCAGCAGCATGCACGAGATGCGATTTACCAAAGCAGAAGTCCTGGACATGTTTCGACGGCAGGACGCAGCATACCGGCTGGTGATAGTCGCGAGTCACTGGCTTCGGCACACAACCAGTTTCAAGCCCAGCGCGGTGGAAGAGGCCCGTGGGCTGTGGATGGAGGTTGACGATGAATGGATCGTCTTCTCCGACCTCGCCGAGGAACTGGAACGGGACCCTTCGGTCCTTGTCGGCGAACTAGCCATGAACCAGTTGCACACGACAGTCCGCGCGCCGTTTGAGATATTATCTGACTATTGCGAGGATTACGACTCCCGCATCGGTGAGAAATTACTGACCACTCGCTTAAGGACTCAGGAATGGTATCTTTATGCGTCCGCCGTTCGCAATGCCGTATCACATAATTTTCGGTTTAAGTTCACGTCCAGCTTCAAGAAACGTTTGCCGACGACGTGGAATGGTATGTCTATAACTGCCGACCTGGACGGGTTACCATTGGAAGCGGGCAATTTTTGGCATCGACAAGGGTACAAGCTATTCATGGAGATGCGCGTCTTTGCCGAGGCGCTCCCTGAGCCGCCATCGACAATACCACTCAGTACAAAAGAAAGCGGTCCCTAACATGGCCCTCGATCACTATGTCTCTCAGGTCCATCTCAAGCAATTTTTTTCTCCGGCATTGGGCAGCCGCCTTTATGCAACAAAGAAATCCGACCTGAAGTCCTTCCAGTGCCATTCAAAGGATGTTTGCAGAATCGAGGAAGGTAGCACCAACTCTTATCTAATCAATGATCGGGCGATCGAGGAGTTTCTGCGTGGCGTCGAGCCGAATTACGACGCGTCAATCTCGAAGTTGCGGCAGGGCACTATCGACCGGGAGATCATCACCGTCGTTGCCGGATTCGCAGCATACGTCGCCTGTTGCTCGCCAGCGGCAATGCGCATCCATACGCAGCCTCTCGCTGCGCTCTTGGAATCGACAGCCAACATCCTTGATAGGCAAGGAGTTATCGAGAAAGCCCCTCCATCGCTTGGATCAAAGTCCCTCTCAGATCTTCTGGCCGAGGGGACAGTGCGGTTTAATGTTGATGAAAAATATCCCCAGGCGCTCGGCATCAGTACGATTACCCAGCGTGTGTCAATTTTGGGCAATTCCGCGTGGGAGATCCTCCACAATGACATTGCCGATAGCCCGCTCTTTACGAGCGACTATCCTGTCGCCTTAGAAGAAACGGGGGGCAAGTCGGTTAATTGGATTGTTCCACCCGCACCCGACCTAGCAGTACGGATTATCCCGGACATTGGCTTGTCCGGCGCGCCACCAGACTTCGAGTTCAAGAAATTCAGGCATCGGAACGTGAAACCGAAGCGATTCGACATCGTCGCCATTAATCGCCTCATCGTCCGATCGGCGGAGAACATGGTCTTTTATCGGGACGACTTCCCGTGGGTTCATCATTTTATCGGAAAGAACCGCTATTACCGGATTGAGGCAATCGTCGACCGGTTACCGCACAATACCGGCGTCATCAACATCCCTCGGCAGCGAATCGTCCCGTTCCGCTATGGCACTTGATCAATAATGGAGCGTTGACCGTGACACCTCCATTCTGTGATGGTAGCGTGAGAGGACTCGATTCGGAAAGATATCATGATAGCAAAGCTGGTAACCGAAGGTGCCGCGCTGTCCGAGATCAAGAAACTCGGCAAGGGCCAAGATGTGTGTTTTGCGGTCGCTTTTTGGGGAACCGGTTCGGCCGATAAGCTGAACATCGACGCAACCGCCAAGGCCAAGGTTCTCTGCAACCTTCAGTCCGGCTGCTGCGATCCGGACGAGATTGCTAAGCTGAAGAATATGGATGGCGTTACGGTGCTCGCGCACCGCAGTCTGCACGCTAAGATGTACCTATCTCCGAAAGGGGCATTGGTGGGATCGTCGAATGCTTCCACGAATGGGCTGGCGATGGACGACGAGTCGGCACGCGGTTGGCGGGAAGCGAACCTGCTGGTGGACGATGAGCGGTTGCTGGCCGACCTCGGCGCGTGGTTCACCGAGCGGTGGGCGGAAGGAAAACGAATTACTAAGCCGATGCTTGCCGCAGCGCGAAAGAAATGGGCAGATCGGAAACGACGCAGCGTGATTGGGGAGCATTCGGAGCGCGAGTTGACGCTTCTCGGCTCCGCGCTTCGGTCGCCAGAACAGTATGACGACCTCCCGATCTATATCGCTCTCTCCAAGATGAACTCCTCCAAGGAAGCAATTATGGCGGTCACAGCGTACAAAAAGAGGGTATCCGTCACCGCAGAGGACGTAACCCTTTCGGAAGACCCGGAAAAACTGTCGTTCGGCGCGCCGTGGTGGACTTACGAGGAATGGAAGCTTCACCCCGATAGCTGGTACATCGCCTGCTCCATCCGATCGAACACAAAAGTTTGGGGGATAGCGAGGACGACCAAGCCAGTTCTGAGCACGAAGTTTACTGACAGAGAGGGTAATCCAGGCATCGCTTACATTGCATTTAAGACATCGATGGCCATTCCGGTCGCAGGGGCTAACCTGCGGTTCCCTCCTGCTGATCGGAGTATAATCGCAAAGCACGCGGAAAAGCTGTGGAAGGAGGCCGAGGGTTTGGGTGACGACACGGGGCGCCCATTGCCGCTCGCACAAGCAGCACGTCGGCTGCGCCGTATTCAAGACGTTAGAAAGCACTTCGACCTTTAGCTTGTCATCAAAGCTTTGATCGGCCGACTCTTGGGAGGGCCGCGAACCTGAATCAGACGGTGGCACGATTTGATGCGATTGGCATATGTGAACCTGGGCACCACTCGTCCGCGCGGTCATCCTGCTGGAGGTTCTTTGCTTCGTCCGGGCGTAGCCCGGTGTTCGCCATGAAAAGGATAAAATCGTAAACCTGCTCGGCGTTCCATTTGTAATAATCATGGAATGGTTTTCGCATATTGGCGCGGGCCGCCTCAAAGAGTTGCTTATACTCGGCCGGACTGAACCATGACCGATGCTCTATTTTTCCCTGGGTCCGATAGGGAGGCGAGAGGTCGGGTAGATGCTTTAGCCAGCCATGCCGGATGGCAGTCTTGAGTATCAGGCGCAACGTCACGACTTCGTCATGAAGGGTGCTACGCGAAGGTGGCTTATCCTGGAGCGGGCGATTGCTCTTTGACTCGGGATTGGGTTCGAGCCGGGAGGTCATTCGGTGGACCCGATATTCCTGGACTTTACCGGCCGTGACCTTAGAGACGCCCAAATCGCCAAAAAATGGATTGAGGTGCAAACGGACCCGGATAGCGTGGCCCTCGACCCAGCGGGGACTACGCTGGCCCTCGGTGATGATCTCGTATTCCTTGAGGAAGAGTTCGGCCGTCTCTTTGAAGGTTTTTTCTGAACTGAGGATGCCGGCGCGGTCCATGCCGCGCAACTCCAGATACCAATCCTCGGCGACTTGCTGCGCCAGGGTGACGTTTTCCTGCTTGGTGCTCGACCGGCGCTGCTTGCCCCCCACGGAGGCCGCGCACTGCCAGAAACGGCTCCTGCCGCGCCGGTAAAGCTGGACCTTTCCGTCCATCAATTCGAGAGTTGTCATAGTGCCCAACACGGTTTTTGCGATTGAACTGACCTGAGGCTATCAGGTTTTTTCCAATTTGTCAAAATGTGTTAGCAGTGTGCTAGAGGATTTTTCCGGTTTGGATACGAAAAAAGGCGTCAGACTTTCGTCTAACACCTTGATATTCCTTAATATGGTTGGTTGCGGGGACAGGATTTGAACCTGTGACCTTCAGGTTATGAGCCTGACGAGCTACCGGGCTGCTCCACCCCGCGACAGTAGTCGGTGATCAGTCGTCAGAAGTGTTTCTGACGACTGAC
>Ga0182018_10004882_pt1 | contig 11059 bp, 8 predicted proteins | sample 812P2MmetaG_FD_120490 | JGI IMG/M metagenome (GOLD analysis project Ga0182018, IMG submission 120490) | Permafrost microbial communities from Stordalen Mire, Sweden - 812P2M metaG | ecosystem: Environmental > Terrestrial > Soil > Wetlands > Permafrost | place: Sweden: Stordalen | collected...
CATGCCGAATATTACGGAAGACGCCTCATCCTGGGCGATCACGTAGCCGCTGTTGGCTTTCACCGACTTCACACCCTTCGCGGCATCGTTTCCCATCCCGGTCAGCACGACGGCGATGGCCATCAAGCGCGAATATGCCGCTACTGTTTCCAGAGCCGCGTTCGCACACGGCAAGTAGCCTTCGATTCTCATGCCGGGGTCGAGCACGATTTTTCCGGTGGGAGAAACCCTCAAGTGATGCGACCCGGGGCACAAGTAGATCATTCCGGGCTGCACAGGCTCGTTCGCCTCCGCCTCCTTTACCGGCAATTTCGAAATCTCGGCGAGCTGCAGCGTAAACGGTTTTGTAAACGCCGCCGGCATATGCAACACGAGCAGCACAGCGCCCGGAAAATCTTTCGGCAATCCCGCGACTACTCGCATCACTGCAGCAGGCCCCCCCGTGGATGCAGCGATAACCACAATCGGGAATTTCCCGCCATTCTGAGATGTGGCCGGCGTATCGGTGCCAGTTTTCTTATTCACCGGAATACCTGCCTGTAGAACGGGAGCCTTTCCGCGGGTCGCCGTGCGCACCACGCGAACTTTGGCAGCCATTTTAAGCTTGCGAGTCAGTTCGTCGCGGACGCTGCGCATATCCAAATCCACGCCGCTGGAAGGCTTGGGAACGAAATCAATTGCGCCCAGCTCAAGCGCTCGCAAAGTACTCGAAGCACCCTCGCGAGATTCAGAGCTGACAATGACGATGGGTCTAGGATGCTGCGACATGATCATTTCTGTGGCTTGCAAACCATCGACGTGCGGCATATTAATATCCATCGTGATTACGTCGGGCCGCAACGATTCCGCGAGAGCCACGGCATCGCGCCCGTCGCGGGCTTGCCCGGCTACTTCGAGCTGAGGATCGGAGTTGATGATCTCCTGAAGCACCTTGCACATGAAGGCGGAGTCATCCACCACCAGCACTCGAATCTTCTTTTCGGGGCTCTTAATCATTTCCATCCTGCATCACCGGCACTCTCAACGCTGGACGGCCCTTCGGTTTCACCGGGTCAATCAGACCCTCGACGGTTGAAATCAACTGATCTTCCTGCACCGGCTTGGTCAGGAATCCGGAAGCGCCTTCTTTCATGGCGCGATCGCGATGCTTCGCACCCGCTCGAGAAGTAACTACGAGCACGGGAATCTTGCGCGTCATGGGGTCCTGCCGCAGACGCGCCAGCAATTCGTAACCGTTCATTCGCGGCATTTCGAGGTCCGTGATGACCAGATGGCAGCCCACTTCCGCGATGATTTCGGAGGCTTCCAGGCCGTCGGAAGCAAGCTTCACGCGGTAGCCCGCTTTTTCGAGCATGCGTCCGACAAACTTTCTGACGCTGATCGAATCATCTGCAACCACCACAACGCGATCGTTTTCTACCGGGTCGACCGCCGCTGCCGGGATGTTCCCCGCGGCCACGGCCTCTGCGCCCGGCGCAAATACGCGCGCAGCAGGTGACGACGATGGCAGCGCGTGGCGCTCCACGCTATCGTTCGAAACCAAACGATTCAAGTCGATGAGAAGTATCAAACTTCCATCCGGGGCAATTGTCGTGCCCGGGAAAAGTTTTACCCGCCGCAGATAATTGCCCAGATTCTTGATAACGATTTCATCCTTGCCCAGAACTTCCTCGACGATCACACCCACCTGTTTTCCAGCTACCTTCACGATGACCATGTGAAAATAGCCGTTCACCGGTTCGAGCGCCGGAAGTGCAAGCTGTAGATCCAAACGGACGACTTCGGTCACAACATCGCGCACACGCGCGAAAAGTTTTCCACCCACGTCTTCAATTTCCGCAGGTTTTAGGCGGCGAATTTCCTCGATCACCGCCAGCGGCAATGCAAACACGGCGTTGCCGCAACGCACGAACAAGGCTTGCGAAATAATCAGAGTTAGCGGCACCTTGACGGTGAAGCAGGCGCCGCGCCCCGGCTCCGAGCGAACCTCGATTTCGCCGTTGAGCGCGTGGACGTTTGCGCGCACGACGTCGAGACCCACTCCTCGGCCGGCAAGCTCCGTCATCGAAGAAGCGGTTGTGAATCCGGGGCGGAAGAGGAACTCACGCAGCTCTCGTTCGTTCAGCTCCGCTGCGGCCACTGGTGACATCGCGCCGGACTCGATCACTCGGCTACGGACGCCGTCGTAATCAATTCCGCGGCCATCGTCTTCGACTTCAATGAAAATATGATTGCCGCGATGGTAGGCGCGCACTTCCACTCGGCCCTTTTCAGACTTCCCACCTTGCCGGCGCGCCGAGGGGTCTTCGAGGCCGTGTGCAACGGCGTTGCGTACGAGATGAATCAGCGGATCGGAAATGTGCTGGATAATATTGTTGTCGAGTTCCGTCTCGGCGCCTTCCAGCGAAAGCTCCACCGGTTTTCCCGCCGCCTTGGACGCGTCTCTTACCGTTCGCGAAAGCCGCGTATAGAGGTTGCCAATGGGCACCATGCGCGCCGCCGTGATCTCGTCCTGCAAGTGGTGCGCTAGTTTCGTGAACTCGTCGATGTCCGAATCCACTCTTCCCATGAATCCTTCCAACTGCGTGAGCACTTCGGTCACGTCAGCCGATATCTCCGTCAAGGAACGGGACAAAATATTGAAATCGTCGTAGCGATCCATTTCTAGATCGCTGAACTCCAGCAGATCGTTGGACATGATCGCCGGCATGTTTCCCAAAGTTCCGCGGAAAGTGTCCATTTGCGGCGGATGGCTGCCGAAGGTTCGAGCGGCACCGACGCGATTGAATTCGTGCTTTTCCTGAAAGTCGCCGACCTTTCCGGAAAGGCGCCGTTTCGAAAAACTAAGTATCTCGACCAGTTTCGCGAGTTCGGACAAGCGGCCCAACATACGCGTTCGGTTTATTACCAGTTCGCCCACCGCGTTCATCATGCGGTCGAGGCGCTCGAGCGAGATGCGCACGGACTTGGCCTGTGGCAAAACCTGTCTCGCTGCAGAACTCGAAGCAGCCGCCTGGTCTTGCGCTGCCGCAGCCTGTTGCGATTCTGCCGGAGTTCCAACCTCGTGATTGCTCTCGGATTTCGTTTCGGAGGCGACCTCAGGTGCTAGGTCCTCAATTCTAGCGAGCAGCGTATCAACGGCAGCGCGCATCTCTGTGTCGCTCGACCATTGCCGGTGCAGAAACTTTTTCAGCACGTCGACGGATTCCAGGCAAATATCGATGAAGTTGGCGTTCGGTTGCAAAGCGCCATCTCGCAACTCGCCAATTAAGTCTTCGACGCGATGCGCTACGGCGGAAAGCCGGTGGAGTCCCACTTGAGCCGCCGAACCTTTCACCGTGTGCATCGAGCGGAACAAGCGGTGAATATCGTCTGCCTTCGGATTCGCTTCGAGTGCGAGCAGACATTCCGTCACCGCCTGCAAGTGCTCTTCAGCTTCAGGGATAAAAAAGTCGAGAACTTCGTCAGGCACGTCGCCGTCGACCGGCAACTTGTCGGCATAAGAAACCGTTGGGAAGATTTCGGGTATAGGCTGCCCTTCGCCGGCCGCTGCTCCGCCGTATTCATCATCCGCGCATTGCTTGGACTGGGACGGCTCGGCAGGAAATGCGAACGAATAGCGTTGCTTAAATGCGGCGAGGTCCTCCATTGTTTCTGCGCCGCTCGAACTGATTTGCAATAGATCGAATTCAAGCACCGAAATTGCATCGGAAATAAACTCCGTGAGAGGTCCCTGCATATCCGGCGTGAGTGTCGCGTTCATGGCGTAATGGAAAATGTGGGCCATCTTGGCGGCCACTTCTGAAAACTGGGGAAATCCGTAACTCGCGGATGTTCCGGCCAGCGTGTGAGATGCGATGTAAAGTTTCTCGAGATCTTCAGGCTTAGTCTGCGGCTCCTGCAACATGCCCGAGTACTCGCGCAGAAACTGGAGGTTCTCGGAAGCCTCCTGGAGAAACAGTTCCGCCGATTCCTGGTTTGGCAAGTTCACGGCAGTTCCTCCACGAAGGCGAGCATCCGTGGAGCCTCGGAAGAAACGGGCTTGCGATAGATCAAACAATCACCAAGTCTGATGGATTCCAGGTTCAGCGAAACATTCGAAAGCGTCTCCGAGTGGCCCAGCAGAAAATATCCGCCGGGTTCGAGCGCGTCGTAAAAGCGGCGCAGGATCGCAAGCCGTCTCTTCTCTGAGAAGTACATCAACACGTTCATGCAAAAGATGCAGTCGAACTTGCCGAAATACGCCGGCTCGACGAGATTCATCTGCACGAATGAAATCATCTTTCGAATTCGCGGCTTCACTTGGTATCCATGTTTCGTCGTCGAAAAGTGTGTCTCTACCTGCCCTAGCGAAACATCTTGCAAGCTGCGCTTGGCGTAGATCCCGCGTTCGGCGTGGGACAATGCCCGGCGGCTGATATCGGTTGCCAGGATTTCGATTTCCCATGCCTCAGCAAATTTCAACGAATCGCACAGTGTGATTGCAATCGAACAAGGTTCCTCGCCGGTCGAACATCCCGCACTCCAAATGCGAAGCGCTCGCGGATCTTGCCAGAACTTTCTCTCCTGAACTTCAGGCAGAATCTTTTTCCTCAATGCTTCGTACACCGCTGGATAGCGGAAAAAGGAAGTCTCCTGCGTCAGCAACTGCTCCAGCAGGGCGTCGTATTCGGTAACGGACGCACGCACGATTTGCAGCAGCTCTGTTCCGCTCTCAATATGTTTCTCGCCGAGATATTCGCGGAGGCGAGTTGAAAAGAAACGCTCGCGCGAAGAATCGAGCAAAATCGCGGAGCGCTGCTCAATCAGTGTGCGAATCTCGCCGAGTTCCGCCTCGGTAAGCTGCGCGGTAGTGAGATGTGGTTTCATGTTCGGCAAGCGTTAGCGACCGGCCTCTTCGGCAGCCGCTCCGGCACACCGTTATCGATGTGCCCCCACAGGCGCCGCCGGTCGCGTTTCCTCAGATGCAGTCGATTCCGGCCGGCCGGATTGCGAACGAAATTGCGCAAGGGCTTCGTTGAGCTGTTCCGAGAGCTTCACCATGTTTCCGACGGTGGAGGCCGTTTGCCTTGCACCCTGTGTCGTCTGGCGCGTGATGCCGGAAATAATCTGCATGGCATTTGCCACGCCTTCCGTCCCGCGCACCTGCTGCTTCGACGCGAGCGAGATTTCCTGCACCAGCTCGGCTGACTGTCGGACCACGCTCGAAATGGCTTCGAGCGCCTTTCCGGCTTGATCGGCAAGTCCGGCTCCCACTTCCACCTCGCGCGTGCCTTCTTCCATCACCACCACGGCTTCGTTTGTCTCGGCTTGAATGGCTTTGATCAGCGCAGCGATATCCTTGGTGGCGCTCCGTGAGTGTTCGGCCAGTTTACGAACTTCATCTGCGACTACCGCGAAACCTCGGCCGGCTTCTCCGGCGCGCGCTGCTTCAATAGCCGCGTTGAGTGCCAGCAAATTCGTTTGTTCGGTGATGTCGTTAATTACGTTGATGATTTCCGAAATTTCGAGCGAGCGATCGCCCAGGGACTTGATTTTCTTGGCGGTAGCTTGCACCGAAGCGCGAATCCGCTGCATACCATCCAGCGTATCGCGCACGGCGCGGTTGCCTTGTTCGGCGGCGTCCAGAGCGCGACGGGCAGCTTCCGCGCTGGCTTCCGCGTTGTTCGATACTTGTTTCATCGAAACAGTTAGCTCTTCCACGGCCGACGAAGTGTTCGTGATTTCCTGGTCTTGTTGCGTGGCGCCGGCAGTCATGTCGTCCGCGGCTTCGAGAATCTTGTTCGCGCTGGTGCTGACGTCGACGGCGGCCTTCCTGACACGCTCGAGAACCTTGGTGAAGTTGTCGAGCATGAAATTCACGGAATCCACGACATTGCCCAGGGCGTCGTTGCTCACCTTTCCGCGGATATTCAAGTCGCCTCGCGCCACCTGGCTGATGGTATTGAGCAAATCCGTGATGCTGCGTTGAAGTGAATCCTGAGCCTGCTGATTCGTCACCGCGTGGGCGACCTTCGCTGCACTGCGATTAAAATTCTCTGCGATGAATCCGAACTCGTCATTCGCCACAATTTCTACCCGCGCGCGCACGTCGCCGGCGACAAGACGTTCGGAGAATGTTGCAATCTCCTGTACCGGGGTCAGCACACGCTTGCCCAGCACATAGACAAGCGAAATGGCTCCGAGAAGCCCGAGCGTGGCGGCCGCGACCAGAGCCCCATTTGCTCCACCGGGGAAAGATGTGGTGTCGGCGCCTGCCGCGGCGTGCGAGCCGGCGTAATACGCCAGCCCTAACACGCCAAAGAATGCGGCGCCGATCCAAAAGACCAGCAACCAAATTGTCGAACTCAAACGAGCTTTCATGACTTCCTCCAAAGAACTTGTTTACCGTGCGACTCGCACTGCGAATCGCGAGCGCTGAGCGGCCGGAGAATTCATCCGACTCAGCTCAGCCAAAAACTGTGTGACACATCCTTCAAGTTGCCGGGCTTCAAATTACCGGAACTGGAAAAACATCAGTCAGCCGCCGCAAGTCAACCACTAGCGCGAGCCGGTCATCATGCCGCAACATTCCTCGACAGTGCGGCACTTCAGCAGGCGCTTGATCGAGCATCGATTCTTCGCTCGCGGAATACGTGCCGATCACTTCATCTGCTGCAATACCCAGCCGCAAATCTCCGCGCTGCGAATCGCCTCTCAGCGCCGCAACCACCACGTGCTTCGGAAGAAGCCCAGGACGCCGGCCTTCGGTGAATGCAATATCTACCAGCGGCACGATCGTTCCGCGCAGGTTGAAGACGCCCATAAGAAAGGCGGGCGCCAACGGGACTCGGGTCACGATCGGCCAATCCACCACTTCCTCCACTTCAAGAACAGAGAAACAAAAGCGCTCACGCCCGGCGCGGAAAACGCAGTACTGCCGTTCAGGCAGCCGCTCTTCAGAAAACGACTCGCTCTCGAGAAACTCTCCCCCAGCGAGTTCGGCATGCGACAGCTCTACGTTTTCGCGCTCGTTCGGCATCAAACAAACCTCTTCACCGCACTCAGCAATTCATCCGGAGTGAACGGTTTGGCAACGTAGCCATTCGCGCCTTGCTGTTCGCCCCAGTAGCGATCGCTGGGCGCCGTCTTGGAAGTCACCAGGATCACCGGAATCTGTGAATACGATTCGTGGCTCTTCAAGTCGCGACAAGCCTGAAATCCATTCCGCTGGGGCATTACGACGTCGAGCAGAATCACGTTCGGCCGCTCTTCGTCGATCGCTTCCTCAATCTTTGTGGGGTCGGAGATGCCCACGGACTGAAAGCCCCCGGCTTGCAACATGTTTTGCATCAACCGAATCTCAGCCTGCGAATCGTCTACGACCAGAATTTTCTTCAACATGCCTCCGCCTCCCGATTGGAGTCCCGAGAAGGAATTGCAACTCGGCGGCCACCTGCCGCGCGAAATTCTCCTCCTGCGGACATCTCAACAACTCTTTGTAGCGCCTGCTCTTACGCGTCTTTTCTTCGCTCCCTAAGTCCCGGAGACCAGATGATGAGAATCCTCTGGCGTATCAGCTTGAGACTCTTTCTCACCAGCCCGCATTTCCGCGGCAAGTGATGAGAATCGCTGCATGATCTCGTGTAGCCGCAGGGCCATGGTATGAACCGTGCGAATTTGATCGCGACATTCGGCAGTCACTTGCGCTGGTTCCATCAACAATAGATCTGCGTTGCCTAATATCGAGGTCAGTGCATTATTGACGCTGGGACGCACTTCGAGCATGTAGCGGCCAAGCGCGGCGTGCCCTTGGTTTTCAATCGCAAGCCGCTCGGCACGCTGAGCCCGCGCTACAGCTTGCACACGTCTGATTGCTTCGCTGGCAACGAGAATCAGTGTGGAAGTCCAGCCATCCTGCCGCGGCACGATCAGCACATGCGGGTGCGTGGATTGCAGGAAGGAAATCTCCTTGTCGTCCTCCGAAACACAAACGGGTGTAACGTTTGGATAAGAGCGGAGAGCAGAGAGAATTGCCGAAGTCTTGCGATCACGAACAGGCCCCAGAATTACCAGGTCATAGCTCGCCGCGCTTGAGCCGTGCCATACGTCGCTCGTAACCAGAGTAATCTCGGGAGCGTGCCGCTCAGCGTGCCAGCGCCCCGCAACCGACCGAGCAAACTCAGTGTCGTCCGAGACAATCAGGACGCTGGCGTGATTCAAGTAGTCCCCCATTCGCTTTCGTCTCAGGGCTGAAGTTTTTCCGCTTCCTCGATGGTAGAAAGCAGACGTTTCGTGCTGATGCCGAGGTTCACAGCGGCTTCCGTATTCTTTGCGCGTTTGGCCTGTTCTACGCGGCCTTGGAAGTAGGAAACTTCCGTTCGCGCCAATACAAGCGCGGATGCGAGCTGCGTCAAATCGCCGGAGCGCTTTCGCTGATCCATTGCAAGCCCTAGCAACGCCCGCGCGACTACAGCTCGACGCAGGTCCTCTGCTTCCTGCCCGCCGTCTGCAACAAAGGCGCCTACTTCCCAAGACGACAGCAGAACCTTCGTATCCTGCAACACAACCGTGGACATTGAACGCCCGCGGGAAGGCGGAGCAGCGATCAGTTGCTCCCAAATTCCCTCAAGGCACTTCTCCATTTCTGCTGTGCTTGTCGCTGGGGCAGGTCCATCGTTGGTCGAGTCCGCAGGCTGGCTCACAGCCGGCGGAATGCTTGGCGGTCTCGGAGCGACCGAATTCGCGTTTTTGCCCGCATCTGCTTTCTTGGGCGCAGGCGCATTGGCCGGCGAAACTTGTACTGCTGCCGGGGCTGGTCTGGCGAGGACTGGTGTTTTTTCCGCTTCGCTATTCGCGGAAGAGACTGATTCTTGGATCGCCTCTCCGGAAATGCCAGCAGGGGACTTACTGCTCTTCGGAGTTCCCAGCGCTTCTTCAAGATCAGCGCGCAGTGCCAGTAGCTGTTCGAAGGCTTGCCTAACGGAACTCGCCGTATAGTCTTTATGAAAGGGCTGCCGCCAGTTTTCGAAGTAGTAGCGAAGCTGAATCGTCGTTTCGGCGGCGGAGAACCCAGCGCGGCGGCAGTCCACAGTTTTCACTCCGCTGGAATCGAGAGTCTCCACGGCTTCTTGCACCGCGCTCAAGTCCGCATGCAGCAAACGAATGAACGCTCGGCGAAGCAGAAAGTTAAATCGACAAAATGCGATGAGGGCTGCCGGATCGTAGAACATGGGTCCGGCAGATTCCTTCACCAGTCGCCCTTGTTCGAGCAGGCCATGTTCCATCATGTCGCGCAAGCTCTGGCACTGCGCGATTTTTTCGAGGATCTGGTCCAAAGGCGCGCACCATTCCAGCTGCGCTACACTCGCATCGCCCAAGGCAGGTTGCAAAACTCGGGCGACGTCATCGAGTCCAATATCTTTGCGATAGAGGTCTTCAGGAGCGCATAGCGCGAAATATTGCACGAGCAGCAAATCGATTTTGTCGCGGTCGGCGGGCGTCTTTTCCTGCTTCTTCAACTGGCGTTGCAGAAAGGCGCGCAGCCCTTCTTCGCTGGCGTTCAGGATTTCCGGTGGAAGCTGGCGAATTTGAAATGCGCGCAGGCTTTCGTCAATTGTGTCGAACCACTTTAGATCCGCGTCAAACACGTCGCGAGTGGGCCGCTGGGGAGGCAATTCTCCCGCGGGATGTGGAAGCGGAGCGAGATTGAACTGCACGGACAACGCCGCATACAAGGAGTAAGCAAGCCGCGCTTCGCTCCATTGCGTAGCGATATCGGAAGGGCTCAGCGTGCTTTTCAAATTCGAAATGTTCGTGTTTGTAGTCATGGTTTGATAATCCAGTTGTCGATATGCCCCACAAAACGCGCCGCCACGGCTTTCCGGCCGTCGTGATACCTCACTGCAACCACGGTGGCCCAGGCATCCAGCGACCCGTCTGAATTCAACATCCGGACTCGATCTTCGAATTCCAACGGCAGAGTTGAAGAGAACAAGACCTCGTGGGCCGTGCCGAACTCAATCACAGTCTGTTCCTGCAACCGCTTTCGGCCGGTGCCCGTGGTCAGAACTCGCACAGGTATGCGCACGGGCGAAATTCCGGTAAAAAGCTGAGCTAGCTTCTCAATGCACGTCTGTCCCGCGGAAGCGAATGTTACTTCGGCCTCACTCAGCACGAGTCCCCCGATCCTTTCGCGGGCTGCGGTCTTTAAAGCTTCAGGCTCCAGAGCGACAGAGCGAGCGCAGCAACACGACGTATGGAAGCGCAAAACTTCCCCGATGGAGAATGCACACCGACGGCCAAAGATTTTTAGGAGATTAGAATATTAAGTGATTTTATTTCATGCTATTGCAGGATGACCAGTGGAGTGTTCGTCTCGCGACGTCTCAGTGTGCGACAGACTGTCTCATCGCCCCGCGTAAAATTGTGGCTTGAATCGAGAAACGAGATTTAACTCACTTCGCGGGCCCGATCAGGACGCCATGCGCACATGTTCTTTGTGCGCCGACCGCAACGGGATATTGTAGAGCTTAAGTTTTCGATACAAAGTAGCGCGGCTGATTCCCAGCATTCTTCCAGCGAGTGCTTTATCGCCGCCCGCCTGTTCGAAGACGCGCAATATGGTTATGCGCTCCAGATCAGAGAGAGCCGTGGTCGAAAGCGCCGAATCGGTAGCCTGCGCGTCAGCTTCCTGTCCCACGCGAACGGCAGGCGGCAAATCACCCACATCAATCGTGCGATGATCGCCCAGCGCAACAGCGCGTGCGATGCAATTCTCAAGCTCGCGTACATTTCCGGGCCAGTCATACTGCAGAAAACTCTTCATGGCATTCGGCGTCACCTGGATATTTTCGCCCGGAGCGTAGCGGTCCAGAAAGCAATGTGCAAGTTGCGGTATGTCAGAGCGGCGTTCTCGCAAGCTGGGCAAATGCACAGTGACCACATTTAAACGAAAATAAAGGTCTTTGCGAAACGTGCCGGCGCGATAAGCGGATTCCAAATCGCGGTTAGTCGCGGCGATTACGCGAACATCCACCGGAACCTTCACATTGCTGCCAACGGGCCGAACCTCTTTTTC
>Ga0182018_10004883_pt1 | contig 11059 bp, 7 predicted proteins | sample 812P2MmetaG_FD_120490 | JGI IMG/M metagenome (GOLD analysis project Ga0182018, IMG submission 120490) | Permafrost microbial communities from Stordalen Mire, Sweden - 812P2M metaG | ecosystem: Environmental > Terrestrial > Soil > Wetlands > Permafrost | place: Sweden: Stordalen | collected...
CTTGCACACCCGAAATAAGAAATTCCTTAAGATCTCCGTCCCCTGATCCGTGTGCTTCACTTCCGGATGGAACTCCACCGTATAAATCTTCCGAACCGGGTCCTCCGTAGCCGCCACCGCATTCTCGGTGTGCCCGGTAGCGTGAAAGCCCACTGGCAGCGCCACCACGTGATCCCCATGACTGTTCCAAATCCGAACTGACTTCGGCAATCCCGCGAACAGTTCCGACTCCCCTTGACCAGCCGCCACTCCGTTCGCCAAGTCCAGCAACGCGCTCCCATACTCCCGCCGCCCCGCCTTCTCGACCTTTCCTCCCAACGTCCGTGTGATCCAATGCATCCCGTAACAAATCCCCAAAACCGGCACGCCCATCGCCAGCACCGCGTGATCGCACGTTGGCGCGTCCGCGTCATACGCAGAGCTCGGCCCACCCGACAAAATCAATCCCGAAGGCTCATATCTCTGAATCTCGGCAATCGTCGATGTGCAAGGCAGCACCGCCGAAAATACCTGTTGCTCCCGCACTCGCCGCGCAATCAACTGCGTATACTGCCCGCCGAAATCCAGCACCACCACGCCGCCGCGCTCCGAATTCGGCTTTCTCTGTTCTTCCTGCATCTTCGCCCCGCTAGTCATCCGCCGTCCTCACGACCTGGAACCGCGCTTCTCGCTAAGGTTTCAACCACAAGTACAACTTGTCATTCTGAGAGCATCCGACAGAGATGTCCTTAGCGCCTCAACCTTAGCATCAGCAACACATCTGCCACGAAGCAGATACGCGAACCATCACTTCACCACCAGATTCACCAGCTTGTCCGGCACCACGATCATCTTGACCACATTCTTACCATTTACATGGTGCGCCACAGCAGGGTCCGCCAGCGCCTTCGATACCACGCCCGCCTCGCTCAACCCCGCCTCAACCACCAATTTCCCCCGCACCCGCCCATTCACTTGCACGACAATCTCAACTTCGTCTTCCTTCGCCAACTGCGGGTTAAACGCCGGCCACGTCACGGTCCACAATCCACCGGTGTGCCCCAGCATGTCCCACAACTCCTCCGCCAAATGCGGCGTCATCGGCGCCAACATCAACGTCAGCAATTCCAGCACTTCCTTGCGCACTTCTGGCCGCACCCCATCGCCCAGCGGCTCCGCGGCATGAATGTCATTGTGCAATTCCATGATCAAGGCAATCGCCGAATTGAAATGCCAGCGCGCATCAAAATCCTGCGTCACCCGCCGCAGCGTCTCGTGCGTTTGCTGCAGAAGCTTCCGTTCCTTGCCGGTCATCGAGCCGGCATCCGCCGACCCGCTCTTTACCCCGCGCAGTTCCGCCGCGTGCCGCTCTACCAGCCGGTAAACCTTGTTCACAAATCTCCAAGCCCCTTCAATACTGTCCTCGCTCCACTCCAGATCTTTCTCCGGCTGGTTCGCGAACAACATATAAAGCCGCCCAGTGTCCGCCCCATACTTCTCCGCCATGTCGATCGCGCCCACGATGTTTCCCTTGGACTTCGACATTGCCGTCCCGCCCTTCAACACCATCCCCTGCGTAAACAACCGCGCCGCGGGCTCGCTATGCGTAATCAATCCAAGATCCCGCATCACCTTGCACCAAAACCTCGAATACAAAAGGTGCAAGATCGCATGCGTGATCCCGCCAATATACTGATCAATCGGAAACCAATACCCGACCTTCGCCGAATCAAACGGCGCCGTATCATTGTGCGGATCGCAATAGCGGTAGAAATACCAGGACGAGTCGACAAACGTGTCCATCGTGTCCGTTTCCCGCCGCGCTGATCCCCCACACTTCGGGCAAGTCGTATTCACAAACTCCGGCGTAGCCGCCAGCGGCGAACCACCTTCGCCCGTCAAAGCCACATTTGCCGGCAGCACAACGGGCAGCTGCGCATCCGGCACCGCTACAATCCCATCCTTCTCGCAATAAACCACGGGAATCGGCGTGCCCCAATACCTCTGCCTCGAAATCCCCCAATCCTTCAACCGGTAAGTAGTTTCCTGCCGCCCGAATCCATGCTCCGTCGCATACGCCGTCATCTTCACAATCGCCGCATCCGGCGATAACCCGTCGTAAGCTCCCGAGTTGGCCAGCTTCCCATTCTGGTGTTCGTCAAACGCCGCCGTCATCGTCTCGCCCGACAACGCCTCGCCCTCCGCCGGCTGCACCACCACCCGCACGGGCAATCCATACTTCCGGCAAAACTCAAAATCCCGTTCATCGTGGGCAGGCACCGCCATAATCGCGCCAGTGCCATATTCCATCAGCACAAAGTTCCCCACCCAGATCGGAATCTTCTCCCCGCTAAATGGATTCGTGGCCAGACGCCCAGTAAAAAATCCTACCTTCTCCGCTGTCTCCAGATCTTCAGCCTTCACCGAAGCCGACCGCATCGATTTCAATTTCTCTTCAGCCACAGCCCGCTCCGACGATCCCTCCAGAAGCCTTGCCACCAAGGGATGCCCGGCTGCCAAAATAATCGCCGTAGCTCCATAAATCGTATCGATCCGCGTGGTAAAAACCTCGATCTCGCCCGCCCCCGCCGCATCCTCAACCGCAAAGCGCACCCGCGCCCCAACCGATTTCCCAATCCAATTCCGCTGCATGGTAATAACGCGATCCGGCCAGGACCCTTCAAGCAATTTCAAATCATCAATCAATTGCTCTGCGTAAGCCGTCGTCTTCAGAAACCACTGCTCCAGCTCCCGCACCTCGACCAACGTATCCTCATGCCGCCAGCAATATCCGTTGATCACCTGCTCGTTGGCCAAAACCGTGCAACACTTCGGACACCAATTCACCCGGCTCTTCTTCCGGTAAGCCAGCTCCCGCTCCAGCATCCGCAGAAAAAACCACTGGTTCCATCGGTAATATTCCGGTTCGCAAGTAGAAATCTCCCGCCGCCAGTCATAGCTGAATCCAAAGCGACGCAAAGTCCGCTGGAACTCCGCAATATTGTTGTTGGTCCAGGTCCGAGGGTGGGTATTATTCTTGATCGCCGCGTTTTCCGCCGGCAATCCAAACGCATCCCAACCCATGGGATGCAACACATTAAATCCCTGCATCCGCTTTACGCGCGCAACCACATCCCCAATCGCGTAGTTGCGCATATGCCCCATGTGCATGGTCCCCGAAGGATAGGGCAACATCTCCAGCACATAATATTTCGGCTTAGAAGGATCGGCCTCCACCTCAAAAACGCGCGCTTCTTCCCACCGCCGTTGCCACTTAGCCTCAATAACCCAGGGATCGTACCGCGATCCTTCCTGCGCCGCCCGTTCCCCGCCCCGCTGTGAGCTCTCGTCCGTCAATCCGGAACCCCCATCCCCGCCTTTTCCTTGCTTCATTACTTCTCTACTTCGCCTTTTTCTTCGCTTTCTTGGTCAATTCCGCCGCCCTCTTCTTCCCCGCAGCCGTCAACATCGAATACCCCTTCTCCGCCACCGGCGCCGACTCCTTCAACCCCGCCAAATCCCAAAGCGCGGCCACATCCCGACGATCATCCCCCGGCTCCTCAATCGGCGTCTCCGCCAAAAACGCGCGCCCCGGCAACCCCTCAGGTAAAACTGCTCCCAACCTCGGATGCGTCAGTATCCTGCGGAACGCTGCTTCCCCAATCTTTCCCTCGCCGATATGTTCGTGTCGATCCACGCGCCCGCCCAACGCAATCTTCGAATCATTCACATGAAACACCGGCACATTCTCCAACCCAATCGCGCTCTCAATCAATTCCAACGTAGACTCCAAACCGCTCTCGCTCCGAATGTCATATCCCGCCGCAAACAAATGCGCCGTGTCCAAACAAGCCCCCACTTCCAACCCAGCCAACGCCGCAATAATCTCGCCCACTTCCTCCAATCGCGACCCAAGGGCCGTTCCCATCCCCGCCGTATTCTCCACCAAAATCCGCATCGAGCTCGGCGGCAAACTTTTAGCCGCCTGCTTGATCGATTCAATCGCCATTCCCACACCCTGCTGCGGCCGGGAATCTCCGTAAGACCCAGGATGTACAACCAAAAAGTCCGCACCCAACGCCATTCCCCGTACCAACTCGTCGTGAAACGTCTGAATCGACCGCGTGCGCAACATCGGCTGCGGCGCCGCCAAATTAATCAAGTAATTCGCATGAATGACTAAAGGCCCAAGCCCCAAAGCGTCGCGCCGCTCACGAAATACGGCAGCGTCCACTCCCGCAATCCGCGCAGCCCCAGGCCCGCCAGCCCACATCCGCGGATTAGCCGAAAAAATCTGCAACGCATTGCAGCCAAGTTTATGCGCCGATTCCAGCGCATTCAGATGACTACCAGCAATGGAAGTGTGGATCCCAATGCGCAGCCCGCCGTCCATCCAGGCAGGCGGCACTGGCTCCGGCTCAGGCTCCGGCCGGTATTCATCTTCAGGATCAAATACGCTAACGTGCGTGAGTGGTTCTTCAGGCATTCCCAATGAGATTTTCGACTCCTTCTTAAACTAACGATTCTACCACACACGCAAAAGGTCCCTGGCTTTGTGGGGGCTGGGCTTGCCCTGCCGGCGTTTGCTCAAGCACCGAACTTGCGCGAAGCAGCCGCCGTCATCCCGAGGAGATCCAACAAGGATCGCCTCAGGACCTCACCGTCAACGCCTCGATCCAAATAATCGTGCGCGGACTCCCTCCGAGTCTCTCCCCCTTGGGTGCCCCACACGCCGCTTTCGAGTGTGGGATTTTGCCGGGTAGAGGATGTGTCACTCCAAATCTTCTGTTCCACCCCGTCCAACCGAAAAATCATCGGAAACAAAAATACCGCCCAACTCGTATCTATGCCCAGCATTCATTCCCAAGGCCAGAATCGACTCGCAGCGCACTCGCTCCGAAAGAGTACCAATGCAAACGCTCTGGCAAGACATCCGCTTCAGCATCCGCATGCTCTTGAAATCTCCCGCCTTCACTGCCATCGCCACCCTCACCCTAGCCCTGGGCATCGGCGCAAACACCGCCATCTTCAGCATCGCCAACGTCTTCCTGTTCCGTCCCCTCCCGGTAAAAGACGCCGACCGCCTTGCCGTAGTCGCCATCCAAAACACCGCCAAGTCCGACCCAGACCGTGTCTCTTATCTCGATTTCCTCGACTACAAACAGCAATCCACTGTCTTCACCGACATGACCGCCTACAGTCTCGACCTGGTAGGCCTGGGCACCGGCGGCCGCGCCGATCGTGTGGTCACCGCCGAAGTCCCCAGCAATTTCTTCACAATGCTCGGTATTCGCCCTGCAGTCGGTCGCCTCATCAACCCCGGCGAAGGCGATCGACTCCGTTCCGCCAACGTCGTGGTCCTGGGCTACAGCTACTGGCAAAAACGCTTCGCAGGCGACCCCGGCATTATTGGCCGCAGCGTAAGCTTCGATGGCCAGCAAGCCACCGTAATCGGCGTGGTCGAAAAGCAATTCCACGGTCCTTACTCCATCGTCGAGATGGACGTCTACGCGCCCATCGGCATGAGTGGCGTCGGCACGAATAGCACCGGCCTCTTCACCGATCGCGCCGACCGCGAACTGCAGGTCCTCGCCACTCTGAAACCAGGTGTCACCCCCCACCAGGCCCAGGTCGCCCTCCAGGTCATCACCCAACGACTGGCCGAACTATACCCCCGCACCAACCAGGGCCACGTGGTTCGCGTTTTCCCAGAACGCTTCGCTCGACCCGAGGCCAGTTCCGCCGATTCGCTCCCCTTGATCGCAACCATCTTCCTAGTTCTTGTCGGTCTGGTTCTGATGGTCGCCTGCATCAACGTCGCGAATCTTCTTCTAGCCCGCTCCTCCTCGCGCCAAAGAGAAATCGCCATTCGCGCCTCCATGGGTGCCACGCGCATCCGCCTCATCCGCCAAATGCTCACCGAAAGCATTCTTCTCGCGGTCGCCGGCGGTGCCTCCGGAGCTCTTCTCGGCCGTTGGGTCTGCAGCGCACTCGAAAACCTTCGCCCACTGGGCGACTTCCCCCTCCGCTTCGGTTTCTCGATCGACTGGCGTGTCTTCGGCTACGTCGCAGGCATCGCCATGGCATCCGGGATCTTAGCTGGCCTCGCCCCGGCTTTGCGTACCTCCGGCGCCAACCTCAACGAAACTCTCCGCGAAGGTGGCCGCGGTCTGACCGGAGAAGGCGGGCGCCGCCATGCCCTCCGCAACACTCTCGTCATCGCTCAGGTCGCCGGCTCCATCGTCGTCCTCGTCGCTGCTGGCCTGTTCTTCCGCAGCCTCACACGCGCTGAATCCATCGACCTCGGCTACGATCCGCATAACCTACTCAACGTCGGCATCAATCCCGAACTGCAAAACTACGACCGAACCCGCTCCGAAGCCTTCTTCCGCGAACTCCTGCGCAACACCAAGTCGCTCCCCGGCGTCGAATCCGCCACTATCGCCTACTCCGTCCCCCTCAGCTACTACAGCGAGGGCGGCTCAATTTATGTCCTAGGACAAATCCTAGATGCCACTAATCGGGCCCCCAGTAGCGGTTACAACGTCGTCGACCCAGCTTACTTTTCCACTCTGCGCACTCCCATCATCGCTGGCCGCGCCTTTACCGATGCCGACAACAGTTCCAGCCAACTCGTCGCTATCGTCAACGAGTCCATGGCCAAGAACCTTTGGCCCAATCAGGATCCCCTTGGTCATAAATTCAGCTACCAAGATGAAAAAGGGCCGTTCGTGACCATAGTCGGCGTAGCCCGCAACGCCAGAAACTCCGACCTCCTCCACGAGCCGAGAAACTACTTCTACGTTCCTCAAGCGCAGGACTACAAGGCGAGCCACGTCCTCCAAGTGCGTACTACGGTTCCTCCGGAGACCCTCGTAAACGCCATCGAATCCCAAATCCAGCAACTCGATTCCAATCTTCCGGTCTTTGACGTAATGACCATGGAACGATCCCTCATGGGCGCCAACGGATTCTTCATCTTCAAAATGGGGGCCGCCCTGGCAGGCACCTTAGGCGCGCTCGGTCTGCTCCTGGCCGTGGTAGGCGTCTATGGCGTTGTCTCTTACAACGCCACTCGCCGTACCCACGAAATCGGCGTTCGCATGGCTCTGGGCGCTCTGCCTCGCAACGTCTTTGGCCTTGTCCTGAGCCAAGCCGCCATCCTGGTCGGCGCCGGCATCGCCATCGGTCTCGTCGCCGCCCTGGCGATGACAAAATTCCTAGCCAGCTTTTTGGTCGGCGTCACGTTCTACGATCCCACCACCTTCGTGACGGTAGCCTTCCTCCTGACCGTCGCCGCCTTCGTAGCCTGCTACATCCCCGCCCGTCGCGCCATGCGCATAGACCCCATGGAAGCCCTTCGCTACGAATAGAACCGTTCGCTATCGGCGCAACCCTCCGCCATCGTGTTCGGCCAATCCCAAAGGATCGTCGAAGGATCCCGGCGTCAGCGCATTCACAAAAGAACGCACTCAACGCTCCCTCAGCTTCGGATTCTGCACACAAGTTCCAGGCCAATTCTTGTAAGGGGAAAACAACAGGAAAACGGAATGGCTAACTGCCTAAACAGGTTATTCGACCCCCAATTCGGGCGCCCACCAATACCAAATTGTCAGATTTGAGTTCAAACTTCCGACCATTGCGTTACAAGCGTAACGCTCATTTCTCCCCAGCAACTCGCTTCCGCCCGCGCCGCTTGCCTTTTCTCGCAAGCTCCTTCGCTGGTTCCTTCGCTGGTTCCTTCGCCGGTTCCTTCGTCACGTTCCGCTTTGCCACTCGCGATACGGAAGCCTCCGCGAAGTCGAACACTGCCATGATGTCCGCGCGTTTCCGCTCGCGGTCGTGCCACATTTCCAGGGCTTCTCGTACCACGTCCTCGGCCTCGCGATATCGCCCGCTCTCGACGGCCTGCCGGACAAATTCTTCCTGCTCGGGACTCACTCGCACTTCCATGCACCCCAGCCTAAAAGTCACCACAGTAACTGTCAAGAGGTTAGGCCGTAACCTATCAGACCCCTCGCAGGCTTCCTTTCAAGGCGCAAGCTTCAATCGTCCAAAGCGATCGCTGAACTCCATGAGCCATCGTTCGAAATCACTCGATCGCGTTTCTCGCCTTGTTGTCCCTTTTTCCGTCGCTGGTATCAGAGGATTTCCGTTTGGCGACCGCCGACAGATGTGAGTGCCACAAAGTACTAGCAATATATCTTGGAAATAAGATACCTAGCGTGCCATCATAAATCGTGGATCAGATTTTTGTCTCCACTCGACTGTTGCGCAAGTCGGTGTGGCAAAATCGTTAACTAGAGGAGTTCGCGCTCCAACGCTACTCGGCTCGCGGAAACGAACGCCCCATTCCGCCCGGAATTTGTCCCCTCTCGAGCGATGCAGTACACTCATTTGTCCCGAACCATTCCGGAGAGGGGGCCTCTTTCTTTCCATTCAGGGGAATCTCTCATGCTTGTAGTCATGCAGTCCCACGCCACCGAGGAGCAAGTCCGAGCCGTCTGCCAGCGCATCGAGAGCCTCGGCCTCAAAGCCCACCCTATCCCCGGCGCCGCCCGGACGGCCATCGGCATCACCGGCAACGACGGCACCATGGATCTGGGCGTTCTTGAATCTCTTCCCGGTGTGATCGAGTGCATCCCGGTAAGCAAGCCCTACAAACTGGTCAGTCGCGACGCCAAAGAAGAAGACACGGTCTTACGGATCCCCACTCCTCGGGGCGACGTCCTGGTTGGCGGCGGCAACGTCGCCATGATTGCCGGGCCGTGCGCCGTCGAGACCGAAGCGCAATGCATGGCCATCGCCGAGCAAGTCGCCAAGTCCGGCTGCCGCTTGTTCCGTGGTGGCGCTTATAAACCCCGCACTTCCCCGTACAGCTTTCAAGGATTAGGTGAACCCGGCTTAAGGATCCTCGCGAAGGTCCGCGAAAAGCACGGCTTCGGCATCATCACCGAAGCTATCGATAACGAAAGCCTCGATCTGGTCGAGCAATACGCCGACGTCATTCAGATCGGCGCCCGCAACATGCAGAACTTTTCCTTGCTCAAGCGTGCCGGCCGAGCCAAGAAACCCGTCCTCCTCAAACGCGGCATGTCCGCCACCCTCGACGAATTCTTGATGGCTGCCGAGTACATCCTGTCCGAGGGAAACTACCACGTGATGCTCTGCGAACGCGGCGTCCGCACCTTCTCCGACTTCTCAAGAAATACTTTAGATTTGGCGGTAGTGCCCGCGGTCAAGAAACGCAGCCATCTTCCTATTCTGGTTGATCCATCCCACGGCACAGGCAAACGTCACAAGGTCCTCCCGCTCTCGCTAGCCGCTGTAGCCGTCGGTGCAGACGGCCTATTGGTCGAAGTACATCATGAACCCGAAAAAGCCCTCTCCGACGGCGTTCAGTCCATCCTCCCCGAGGAATTCGCCCGATTAAGCCAAGAAGTCCGTCAAATTGCGAACGTCCTCGGCCGCCATGTCAATTAGTCAGCCGATCTCCCAGGTGGCAAAGGAACTCTTGCTTGCCCGGGGCCTCGAAGGGCCTGTGTCCCCGTGCGCTAGATCTCGATGTTGGCCGATCAACATGCCACCGACGCAACCTCCCGCATTCTGTACAAGCACGCCATGACCCGCCGCAAAAACCCTCGCGTAATCATCCTCGCCATTGCCCTCCTTATCGGCGCGATTGCCTTGGTCGCCCGCGAACATCGCCCCTCCTTCCTACGCCCCGGCCTGCGCTTGAACGCCTACGTCACCACGCTGGACGGCAACGTCAGCGTCGTCGACCTCGTGAAACTCCGCGCCATCGCGCGCATCCCGGTCGGGCCGGCCCTTTCCGGCCTGCGCGAACATCCCACTCGCGCCGAAGTCTGGGGCGTCAGCACCCAAGGCGGATACGTTTTCGTTCTCGACGCCCACTCGAGTCAAATCTCCGCGCGCATTCCCGTGGGCCCGCTTCCCTATGCGCTGGAATTTTCCGCCGACGGCAGCCGCATTTACACCACGTCGTCCGGCAGCAACACCCTCCTCGCCATCGACTGCCAATCCCACGCCTTTTATGCCCGCGCCCGAACCGGACGCGAGCCAGTTCTTGCCCGCGTCACGCCCGATGGGAAAAACATTCTCGTCATTAATCGTGGCGACGCGACGCTGGGCGTTCACGATGCCTCCACGCTGGCACAACGCGTCGCGATTCCCATCGTCTCGCAGCCCGATGACGTTGCCATTCTTCCGGATAGTTCCGTCGCTTTTGTTCTAAGCCGCAGCCGGCCGCGCCTCTCAGTCGTTGATCTTCGTCGCGGCGTCTTGCTGGCAAATCTGCAACTCGCGGGAACTCCGTCGGACATGTTGCTGAAACCCGATGGCGGCGAACTCTACGTCATTTCTCCGGATTCGCACGGCCTGCAGGCCATCAACACATGGACTCATGAGGTCGGCGACTTCGTAATGCTCGGATATGCGCCCACGCGCGGGATTCTCAGCGCCGACGCCAGTCTGCTCTACGTTACGGATGCCTCCGCCAGCCGCGTCACCGCAGTGGACATCAACAACCGCCGTGTCATTCGTACCGTCAACGGCCGCGAACTCTTGATTTCGGTGGGCCAGTCTCCCGACGCAATTCGCTTTGATCCCGCCGAAAACCTGCTCCTGGTCGTGAATCGCGGCTCCGGCGACCTCTCCGTGATTCGCGCTCGCCTCGAGAATCAAAGCCTGCTCACGATGATTCCCGTGGGAGATCACCCGCAGGAGCTAGCGGTTAAATTGTTTTGAGTGTCCGAGGAAGTGTCGGAAATGACCATCTTGAGCAGCACAATGCGATCACAAAGGAGTGAAAGTTCTGCGCTTACCAATCCGCAGGTGACCCAATACATGCGGACAAGGACGACCCCGCTTTTCGGCTTACTGCAGTTTCTCACCATCGCAGCGGGTTTCGACTATGCTTCCTCAATCGGCCAGGATGCACCCTCGTCGCCGAGCGCAATTTCCAGGAATCCTTCTGCCGGAAGCACATCTACGGGCAAGCCCCCATGCCAAAGTGCCACGCCGAGCCTCAGCGTCTTCTGCCCTTTCAAATTGAGTTTGC
>Ga0182018_10004884_pt1 | contig 11059 bp, 7 predicted proteins | sample 812P2MmetaG_FD_120490 | JGI IMG/M metagenome (GOLD analysis project Ga0182018, IMG submission 120490) | Permafrost microbial communities from Stordalen Mire, Sweden - 812P2M metaG | ecosystem: Environmental > Terrestrial > Soil > Wetlands > Permafrost | place: Sweden: Stordalen | collected...
CAAGGCCCTCACGAACAAGCGTGGCGAAGTTTGGGTGCAGCGTTGTGACGCCACCGCCATTGTCAAAGTTCGAACGGTCGCCAGTGTCGAGATAAGACTCCGCCGCCAGCCCTTCCGCGATCAGAACGCCATGCACCGCTAATTCGACATGGTGGTACGTCACTTCCGGCATCCTCATCTGGGCGATGCTGCTGCCGTTGATGAGATATTTCACCGGGATCAATACGCCTTCGACAAAAACCGCGTGATCGGGCGACAGGAACAAAGCGCGACGCGGCTCGCTCGGTCCAAACGCTTCCGCCAGCACACGCACGGGCCAGACCAACTCAGGGCGCGGATGCCGCCCGCAGTCGACAAAGCGGCGGCCGACCCACACAACAGATGCGGTGCCTCCGTCATGCAGCAACGCCTCGTCACCGAGCGTCAGGCCCTCGACCGCGATCTCGCCTCGGACAACCGCGATGCGGGTGCCAGTGACGAAGCAGGGCGCCGAACTCGCCATCGTGACCAAGGTGCCGACACCGGTGTCGGGCGTAACCCGAAATGAGACATTCGTGTAAGTGCCGGCCAGAGTCTGTTGATAAAGGTTGCCGCCCTCGGTCACCGATAGGATGCCGGTTCCGGTATCGAATGTCGCTGATCCGCCACTGCTGTAAATCAGACTGGGCAGGTCGATCATGCCCCCGGCATTGATGACGGTGCCCGCCGGGGTCGCGCCGGCGGATACGACCTCGGTACCACCGCTGTTCACGACGGTGCCAGTGACCACGGCGCCCGAGTAAGTGAATTGCGTGGCGCCATTCAGCAGGACTGTGTCGGTGACCGTGCCGCCATACCGCACCGCCTCAATACCACCACTACTGACAACCGTCGCACTCACCGCGCCGAAAATCTCGACTGTTTCCGTGCCGCCGTTCCGTATCGTGTCACCGCTGGCCACGCCACCACTGAACACAAATTCGGCGCCACCACTGCTCACCACGATCAGGCGGCCGCTGCCGCCGGGCTCTATGTCAGCGACGCCGCCAGTCTTCACTATGGTGGCACTGCCCAGGCCGCCGGACTGAATGGTCTGTATGGCGCCGTTCAGGACGGTGGCACTCACCCCGCCACCCAACAGAATCTGATTGCCGCCGCCGCTCACCGTGGTGAAGCTTGCCAACCCGCCAGAGGACACGGTTTCCGTGCCACCGTTGCTCACCACCGTGAAACTGTCGGTTCCGCCGGAAACCACGGTTTGCGCGCCGCCGGACAAGATGGCACCACTTGCGACACCGCCGGTGGACACGACCTCGGTACCCCGGGCACTGACCACCGCGAAGCTGGTCTTACCGCCGGAAGACACCGTCACTGTTCCACCGTTGGTAACCAGGGTTGAACTGGCCACTCCGCCGGCGGTCACGATTTGGACGCCGCCGTTTAAGATCGTGGCACTCGCGATCCCACCGGACACGATCTGGCTGCCGCCAGCGCTCACGCTGGCGAAGCCGTCCGCACCGCCGGACGATACCGTCTCGTGACCTCCGCTGTTCACCACCGTTCCGCTGGCCACGCCACCCGAGACCACGGTTTGGCTTCCGCCGTTCAGGATGGTGCTGGTAGCGTGGCCGCCGGAGACAGTTTGAGACCCGCCGCTCGTAACGGTCGTGAAGCTCGCGACACCGCCGGAGGTGACGACCTCTGTTGCTCCGCTGCTCACGATCGTGGCACTGGCCGTGCCGCCGGACGCCACGGTCTGTCGCCCGCCTATCAGGATTGAGCCGCTGACAGCGCCACCAAGGACGTTCTCGGTACCGCCGCTTCGGACGGTTGTGCCACTCGCCACTCCGCCGGTGGACACGGTCTCGATGCCGCCGCTGCTAACCAGGGTACCGCCGGCCTGACCCGCCGATGACACGATCTCATTTCCGCCGCTGTTTACGACCGTGCTGCTGGCCGCGCCGCCAGAGCCAACCGTTTCGGTCCCACTGTTCAGCACGGTGCCGGTCGCCCCACCGGCGGACGTTACGATCTGGCTTCCTCCGTTCAGCACCGTGCCAGTGACCGTACCGCCGAGTACCGACTGCGTGCCACCACTGCTCACCGTGGTGGAGAGTGCCGTGCCGCCCGCGAAAACAGTTTCAAGGCCGCCGCTGCTTACGACGGTGAGACTGGCCACGCCGCCGTTGAACACGGTTCCGGAACCTCCGCCGCGCACCTTGGTGCCGCGGGCCACGCCACCGGTGTAAACGAACTCGGCGCCGCCACTGCTAACCACGGTGACGCTGACGAGGCCCCCGGTATAGACGAACTCGGTGCCGCCACTCCCGATCGCGGTCGCGCTGGCCACGCCGCCGAAATAAACGTACGCGGCGCCGCCGTTGTTAACGACGGTGGCATTGGCGGACCCGCCCTCATAAATAAATGCGCTGCCACCGCTGCTGAGAATGGTGCCGCTGGCGATACCGCCGGAGGAAATATTCGCGAATCCGCCGCTGCTGACCACGGTGAAATTGGCGGTGCCGCCAGACATCACGTTCAGTTCGTCACCGCCACTCAGGACGATGCCGCTGGTGATCGCACCGTGCGTGACGGTGTAAGTCGTCATGTTTGGTCCTTGCCGCTCAACTTTTTGGAAGACGGAGGACCAGATTACGGGTGAAACCTTAACCGCTTCCTAAGAAGCGTACCGAACCGGCGAGCGGTCCCCGCGATGATCCGGAACGTCATGGGACCGGTCGCGATTGCCGCGTCGACCGGCTCGGAAATTGAGTGGGGCACCAGCCAGCCAGTTCGAGCCGCACCTGCTAACGGAACCAGCGGGCGATGACGGTCCTGGGCCGCTTATGGTGAGCCCTGACCCATGATCAGACTAAAGTTGCTGAGGAATTCCCCCATTGGCCGGTGGATTATACATTACGAATGGCAACTCAAGCATTCGCAGATTCGGTATTTCGATCCGCTTTTGATACAACCAGAAAGAAAACAGTCGTTCGGAGAAATAGCCAAGCCCTCGGCCTCCCAAAGCCAGTTTTGCCTGACAAAACGCCAGGACTTCAAAACAGAAGTCCAGATACTCTTCCAACAAATCGCTTCGCATTATGTACATATTCGCGAAATAGCAGACCTCCATCTGGAGATAAATGTAATTCCGCCGGGCTCGAAAGAACCGGCTGTTGATTAACCCCTCAACCATGGTATTCCAAAGTGCGTCGTCGTTAAAGCAGCTCTTCCATTGTTGTTCCAGATTTCCGATGTTGGGCCTGGGGACAATGATATCATAGCCGCCGATCCATGTCTTAAGCCTCGCGATCGTGGCGGCATCGAGCGATCGCCTCATCGCCAGATATTGGTTGAAAATGTCTGGATTGCGCCGCAGGCCAACATGCCTCGACAAAGCAAAATAAAGCCGCAGATGTAATACGGCGGGAAACTCGTCCTCCAGCCGATCCACCGGCAGCGGATCGATGAAAAATGGGCGACGGTAATGCTCGAAACCCACGTAGTCGTATGATTCGATAAGATTCTTCCAAACATAGAACTGATGCCGCATTTCAGAATACACATTGTCTCCCGCGATGTTCACGCCACCCAGGTCAGACATGAATGAACCGTCTTCGGGCTCCGGAATGTTGGACACCAGGGTCTGGAATATCTCCGTATTGCAGGTGAATTCGGGCCTGACGTGGTGGCACGAGAAAATTTTCAACCGCATTATCCATCTCCACTACAGATTCATCTGATCACATTCTCATTATCCGCTCGCATCGTTTACGATCGGGTGCCACACGCTCATGCCGGTTGTGGCGCTATCGGCCGGTGCGTTTTGAAGTATGGCACCACATCGCGAGAAAAAACTCTGAGCGCCGCGCCGATGGCCTGATGCATGTCGAGATACCGGTATGTGCCCAATCGCCCGCCAAAAATCACATCATGTTCCAGCGCCGCCAGAACTCGATAGCGGTCGTACATTTGCCGATCCGCTGTGGTATTAATCGGATAGTAAGGTTCATCGTCGCGCTCAGCGCGACGCGAGTATTCTCGAAAGATCACGGTTCGATCGGATGCTTCGCCACGCTCCGGATGGAGATGACGGAACTCGTGAACACGAGTGAAGGGATCATCGACATCCGCGTAGTTCATCACGGCCGTGCCCTGAAAATCCCGGGTCTCCACCAGATCCCGCTCGAAGTTAAGTGTGCGCCACCCCAAATGACCGCGGCTGAAGTCAAAATAGCGGTCGATTGGACCGGTGTAGACCATTGGAACACGAGGCAGATGATCACGGACCGCGAAGAAATCCGTGTTCGTCTCCACACGAATGAGTGGATTTGCCACCATGAGTTCGAACAAGCGAAAATAGCCTAGCTCAGGCAAACCTTGCCATGTGTCAGTGAAATAGCGCGCGTCAAAGGTATAGCGGACGGGTAGCCGGGCGATGATCTCCGCGGGCAAATCACGTGGATCGGTCTGCCACTGCTTCGCGGTGTACCCACGTATGAATGCTTCGTAAAGCGGCCTACCGATCAATGAGAGTGCCTTCTCCTCCAGATTTGCGGGCTCGTGCGTCGCTTCTTCTCGAGCCTGCCCGGCAAGCAGTACCCGCGCCTCATGAGGCGTAAAAGCCCGGCCGAAAAACTCGCATATGGTGCCGAGAGAGATCGGCATCGGAAAGACACGTCCCGCATGACGGGTGAACACGTGGTGCTGATAGGCGGTAAACTCGGTAAATCGTCGCAGATAATGCCAGACTTCCTCACTGTTGGTATGAAAAATGTGTGTACCGTAAACATGTACCTCGTCTCCGGTGTCCGGGTCGATGCGGCTGTGTGCGTTGCCCCCGATGTGGCTACGCTTCTCGATGATCAATACCCGCAGCCCGAGTTCGCGCGCCGCGCACTCCGCGATCGTCACGCCGAAAAATCCGGCGCCGGCGATTACAAGATCAGCATTGCCGTAACTCATCGAATGCGTTGTCCCATGGCAGGCGTTCGCCGGATTGTGCTCCGAGAACTCCTAATGGCTGATTAACATCGTGTGTGACGGGCGACCGTCGGACTATCATTCATTTCACGCACCCCGCTCTGGAACCACCTTCCTGGTGGCTCGTGGAAGTCAGCGGTCTCGAGATGAGGTTCAAAAACCCGTTCCGCGGTGGGTTCGTTAGCGCCGCATTGATATTTTTTGGTCCTGTCAGGTCTTACGACGCACGTCATTGAGCAGTTTATGTGGAGTCAAACATGGTCCAGGTCGTTCCGAAGCCAATACCCCATGCGCGGGCGCGGACTTAGCCGAAACCCTCTGACGTCGCTACCGGCACCCCTGCCGATCCTGATCGCGGTGCCGCCTGATGAGTGAAGTATGGAGCGAAGGTTATGTCACCGGTACCGGCTACACCTACGGCTAATATCGCGAGACTTCTCCCGTCTTCCAACGTTTTTGTCTGTTGCTACGCGGTCTCGCGTGCGGCGCCCTCCGTGCCAACAACAGTGAGACATCTACCCCCCGGAAGTTTAGACCTGAGGACGCGGAAGGATCGCCTCGCTCATGCCCATGCTCCACACGCAGATCGATGCCGAGGCGGGTGTATGACGACAGCTTTGAGCAGCTGCTGGCTCGTGACGGCCTGCCCGAGTTCGACAGTATCAGCCTGCACGGTATCTGGTCGTGGGTAAGCCGCGACAACCACCGAGTGATCACCAAACTCGCGTCCCGGCACCTCAAGCCCGGCGGTGTCTTTTACGTTAGCTAAAATTGTTTCCCCGGATGGACGCCAGCATATTCCAACCGCTCATTGAAGCGCCAGCGGAACGAGATTATGTGCCGAAATCTTTTGGCGATCTGGCGCGGACCCTGCCAAAGGTGTCGTTGCCAGAACTGGTCGCCGCCGGTGCGGTGCTCGTTGGCGCGGGTCACGCCATGCCGTGCCACCCGGAAGCCACGGTCCAACAGGTCGGGAATAGTTGTGGAAGATTAAACCTTCATCTCCTCGAGCGCGCGCGAACACGTGATGATCTCAACCATCTCGCCAGCCCGGTGATCGGAGGAGGGGTCGCAGTTGGACGATTCCAGCAACTCTTTCTGTTGGCCAGACACGGCGCGTTCGCCCAACCGGCGGACTGGGCTCGGTTCACGTGGCGACTTCTCGCCGAGCAAGGTCAGCTTATCACCAAAAACGACAAGGTTCTGGAAACACCCGACGAAAATCTCGCTGAACTGACAATGCAGGCGAACACCTTTGTCAGAGACCAGCTTCCGACACTGAAGGCTTTGGGAATTGTCTGATCACAACCATGGATGGCTTTCGAAGGGCTGTTCCATCGCCAGGTTGAGTGCGTACTCGCTGCGCGCTTCACACTTTCAGGTCCGCGCCGCGGGCCGGTGGCCACCCTCCATCAGCGGGCTGGCGTATAGAGTACGGCAGACCGATCCGGAGATGAAAGCATCCGCGCCTGCACCCTCACTACCTCCTCTGTCCCTGGGCTGGTCCGGAAAGCCACGGCATCCAAACAGAAAGCGGACGGGTCCCGCTGCACCAACGCGGCGGCAAACCCGGCGTTAATCAAGGCTGCTCCAAGCGTACCGCCCGTGAACCCGGTGCGGTGCGCCATGAAGGCGTTTCCCGCCTCAAGCGACGACCGGTGTCCAAACAGGATATCGAGCGGCGCGATCGGGCCCATGGGCGAAATATAAAGCGTGTCGTCCAACTTACCGTCGGCCACGTGACGGGCCACCTCCTGTAAGTCCGGCACCTTGATGAACGCGAAACCAGATGGCTTCATCACCCGGCACATTTCCCGCAGAGCCAGTAGGACTTCGTGGGGGTAAAGATGCTCAATGTTATGGGAAGAGTAGACCGCATCGACTCTGGCATCGGAGATAACACGCATATCGGTTATGCTCGCGATGTAATCAGGATGGACGTCAGGATCGATGTCCAGACGGATCTCTCTCCAACCCGTGTCATGAAACACTGGTGGCAGTTTGCCACGGGCGTAAACGCCGCAGCCGACATGCAGCACCTCCAAATTGTCCCGTTCCACGATTGGCGTGGTGCGCACTTCGGTGTGTGGCACCGGAAACGCGGTCACTGGCGCCGCGACCAATGGGCTCTCACGCCACTCAAGATCCGTGACCGTGTGATCCTCAATGGTAGCCGGTATGTTTTCGCTCGTGATGGGGAATTGATACGGCATCTCATTTGCGCTTCTGGAGACCAGGATCGAATCGACCGGAGTGGCAACGTCGTGCTCTGACAAGTGCTCATGCATGGTGTTTTCTTCCGCTCAGAGATCGATTGTGGCGCGATGCCAGGTGATAGTCTCGCAGTGCTTGCATTAGCATGGAATTGCATCAAGCACTGATGACGGGTTGATTGATCCGTCGGCATCCGATGGAATCGGGAATCCAGAACCGAATTTGCTGGCAACAAGGCTGCTTCCGATGATTCCTGGCTCGTAATTGGAAAATTCGCCTACCACTGGATGACACTGTCAGAGGGGTTGGTGACTTCGCGCAGGTTCGTCAAAGACGATTGCGCGATTTCGGCCGGAATGCAGATCATGTTAACCGACACCTTGTCACCGAATATATTTTCGGTGTCAGATCGGAAATTGTTCGCTGTATAAATTGGCGGCAAATGCCAATAGAGCCGATAACCATATTGGAAGAGTACACTGATCAACTCCGCTGAGCGTGCCTGCCGGTCATTTTCGACATATAAAATCGGCCGAAAGCGCCCGATCGTCGCCTCCGCGCCGCGTAATGCCTCCGTCTCCATGCCCTCGACGTCAAGCTTGATGAACTGACAGTCGCCAAGGTCGAGACTGTCGATAGTGAGCATTGGCACCCGCTCCCCGCGTGGCGAGCCCAACAACGAAACTCCGCCATAGTTGTGGCGTCCGCCCGGGTCGAGCGCGGGAACCAAAAGGCTACCGCCGGCCGAGCCTGCCGCCGCGTGGTGCGTGAAAACATTCGCGAGGCTGTTTAGCGCCACATTCGCGCATAGCACCTGATAAATCAGCCGTTGCGGTTCGAATGCATGCACCACACCCGCTGGTCCGGTCAAACGGGACAACTCAACAGTGTGCACGCCGATATTGGCGCCGACGTCGAGAACGGTTCTGCCTGGCTGGACAATCACGCGGAACAACGCAGTTTCCTCACCCGAGAATTCGCCATATTTTCTCATACTGGCGCCAATATAAGTATCGTTACGGTTGTAAAGCATGAGACCGCCGCGGCACTGCGCGAGCTCGTTGAACGTTTCTGACATTGTAGGCCCCATCTTGAGAGATCGATCTGGTGCCGCGCCCTGAGGCGATTCATCAGCCGGGACGGATTGCCGTGCTTTTGGCGCGGACACGTCGTAACGAGCTGACCCAGACCGTACCAAAACGGCGAGATCAGCGGCGATCCGACTCACGACACAAGACCAGTCTCGCCCCGGCTGCTCTTGTCGATAAAGCGTCATGGTCGGGTACCAAGGGGTGTCGGTGCGTTCAAGCAGCCATGGAAAATATGGCACGAATGGCAGCATGGCCCAGGTCCGCACGCCCAGAGCGCCCGCGAGATGCAAAGGAGCGGTGCAGGAACTGATCACCAGATCCAGACCGGTCATGATCGCGGCCGTATCGGTCAGATCGGCAATCTCCTCGCCAAGATCCATCACATGGGGCGGCAAGGGAATGGTGCCGAGATCGTCACGGCCGGGGCCCACCTGAAGAACGACGAACTCAACACCCGGCACCGCGAAAAGCGGCATGACGTTGGCCAGGCCCGGGGAGCGAAAATGATCGCGTTTGGTTGCCGGGTTGCCCGCCCAGACAATGCCAACCCGAAACGCGTCGCCTCCGATGCGTCTCTCCCAACGGCTCCGCTCAACCGCGTTGGCGGTCAAATACGGAACCTCCGCCGGAATGGTGTCCAGCCTGGTCTCGAAAATCCGAGGCAGAGTCAGGAGAGGACAATGCATGTCGAAATCCGGTAATGGAATTTCTCGAATCGATACTACTGTTATTCCTTGGATTTTTTCCAGTAATCCGCGCATTCGCGGCTGGACCGCCACAATCACGCGGCCCGCTCTTCGTACAATCAGGGGCAGGTATCGGGTGAACAATATGACGTCGCCCAGACCTTGTTCCGTATAGATCAGGATCGTTTTGGAGCAAATGTCCTCTCCAGCCCACGGCGGACGTCGAAACTCGCCGTGGAGTTCGCTGATCCAGGCAAAATCTTGCAATTTCCAGCGCCAGTCGTACTCGACCCAGCCTTCGTCCAACTCCCCGAGCAGCAACAGGATATGCGCGAGGTGGAAATGATATTCCGGTGTGTCCGGGCGCAGGGCGATCGCCTGGCGTGCGGCGAGCGCCGCCTCCGGCAGATGGTTCATCGCCTTAAGGGCGTGGCTAAGATTAAAATGGGCGTTTGCCTGACCTGGATCGAGGGTGATCGCCTGGCGGCAGAGGGCAATGGCCTCCGGCAACGCACCCAGTTCCAGCATCGCGCCGCCCAGGCTGGCATTGATTGAGACGTCTCGTGGATGCAGTGCGATGGCCTGGCGGCAAGCGGCGAGAGCCTGGTCGCGCTGTTCCAGATGCATCAGGGCCGTCCCCAGGTTGGCGTAGGCCATCGCATTGTCCGGGCACAAATCGATTGCCCGCCGCGTGGCCGTTATCGACTCAACCCAGGCCTGTTGTGCCAACAGCGCCGCGCCCAAATTGACCTGGACGATCGCGTTATCGGGTTGATGGGCGATGGCCACGCGATAGGCTGCGATTGCTTCGTCGATCCGGCCAAGGTCCTGCAATGCCTTGCCGAGGTTGCCGAGCGCCATGGTATTTTCCGGACTGATGGTGATGGCCCTTCTGTACTGGGTCACCGCGTCCTCGTGTTGCCCGAGCGTCAGGAACACCGTTCCCAGGTTGATATAGGCACCAACGAAATCGGGGCGCATGGCGATGGCCCGCCGATACGCCTTAATGGCTTCCAGAGGCCGGCCCCGGGTGGCACAAAGCAGGCCGAAACCGAAGCTCGCGACGGCATGGCCTGGGGGTGCATCGAGGACGTTTCGATAGAGTTTCTCAGCCTCGTCAAATCGGCTGGCGTGGTGATGGTTGATGGCCTCGACCAGAACAAGATCAAGGCCATCGTCAGCCGGCGGCATCATGGTGACTGGTTGGCGACTCATGTCGTCTGATCTCAGTGATCGCGAGGGCCGCGACGGGCGGCGATTAGTCGCAAACCTGCCGCAATCTGATTAAGGATTCGTTTCCCGCGGAGCTGAATAATCGCCGATTGCCGTTGGCCCAACAGTACCGTGCGAAGAAAACTTTGCTCTCGTACACCGTCAAAATGCGGGCAATATCCACTGCCGCGGCTGGATCGTCTTCCCGCGGCGAACGATATGGCACCTCGATCAAAACCGAGGCACAAACTCTTCATAAGGCTCTCCCCGACGGGAAGGCGTGGCGTCCCTGACAGATCCGCGAACGCGCGTTCTTGTGAGTTCCTGGTGGACAGATCGCGAGCGAACCGTCGAGCGAAACATCTGTGATAGACGAGCGGGACAGTGTCACGTCAGCCCGGGCCCCGCGGGGCCCGCGCCAACGCGATCCGTCGTTAGCCGAAGATATTGGTCTGCTGTGCGTTGGTCATACCCGCAAGCTGCGTGTTGGTGAATGCCGCCGTCTGTGTCGTGGTGAGACCCGCGATGGCGGTCGTGGTGAGAGCATTGATTTGATCGGTTGTGAATGCCGCGATCTCGCTTGTGGTCAGGCTCCTCATTTCCGCGCTGGTCAGACCTTGGATCGCGTCGCTCGTAATGGCCGCGAATTGCGCCGTTGAAAGGGCTGACAGGACGGCACTGCCGACCGCCTGAATTTCCGCTGAAGTGAGAACCGGCAGTGTCTGAGTGGTCAGCGCCAACTGCTGGTGACTTGACATCCCCAGTATATCCGCACTGCTCAGCGCGCCCACCTGGTCCGAACTCAGCGCCGCCACCGAAGCCGTGCTCAGGCCCACCACGTTCGCCGTGGTCAGCGCCGACATCTCGTCCGTGGTCAGCGCCTTCGCCTGCGAC